>OFFL01000152.1_pt1 | contig 80724 bp, 78 predicted proteins | sample 1521391 | NCBI WGS metagenome assembly OFFL01 (sample SAMEA3504082, study PRJEB24116) | mouse gut metagenome | biome: mouse gut; feature: mouse-associated habitat; material: faeces | place: Denmark | collected 2011
AGTTGAATTTCAATTATTTCAAAGAACTCTTATGATTTTTTAGTGGACACTAATGGTGAAATATAGGAAAAAGTTGTAACTTTGCAGATATATTTAGGACAAATCCTTAGTATGATATGGCCTCCAAAACACGCGAAAGGCTTCTTGATGTGGCACGTCAACTGTTTGTAAGCAACGGAGTTGAGCGTACTACAATGAATGATATTGCTACTGCTTCTGACAAGGGGCGGCGCACCATATACACCTATTTTAAAAATAAGCGTGAGATTTATGATGCGGTGATTGAGCGTGAAAGTGATGCCATCATCATGCGCCTCAGGGAGGTCGTAAGTTCTGATCTCGGCCATGAAGAGAAATTGCGCAAATACCTTGAGGCCCGGTTTGACATAGTGGAAGAGACAATAAGAGCCTCTACTACAAGCCAGATCATCTCCTACCTGACCCTCGACTATAAGCGACTTGAACGAATACGTCTTCTTTCGGTAAGAAAGGAACAGGGATTATTTAAGGAGATGATTGATGCCGGTGTAAGGGATGGCGTTTTTGACCCACAACAAGCGTTATATTTGCCACAGATTCATCAGATGATATTCCAAGGTGTCGACTACTGCCACCTACGGCGAAGTTTTGACGAACTTGGCATGTCGGCCGATTCAATTCGAGAAGCCGTGATAGAATTCGTGATTAACAAACTGGTGGTGACTAAGTCCTAAAAAAATCAATCAAACACATTAATTACTACAAATATACCAATCATCAATACAAACTATATAATAAAAATCAACCAATGAAATTACTTGAAGGAAAAGTGGCGCTCATCACTGGAGCAGCCCGAGGAATCGGCAAAAGCATTGCCCTGAAATTTGCACAGGAAGGTGCTGACATCGCATTTACAGACCTTAACAGAGATGAAAACATGGAGGCTACCGAGAAAGAACTTGAAGCTCTCGGAGTGAAAGCCAAAGGTTATGCCTCAAACGCTGCCGATTTCGCCCAGACAGAAGAAGTTGTAGGCAAAGTGAAAGAAGACTTCGGTCATATCGATATATTGGTCAACAACGCAGGTATCACTAAGGACGGCCTTATGATGCGTATGACTGAAGCCCAGTGGGATGCGGTTATTGCCGTAAACCTCAAGAGCGCATTCAACTTCATTCATGCTGTGCTCCCCATCATGATGCGCCAGCGCAGCGGCTCAATCATCAACATGGCATCAGTGGTAGGTGTACACGGCAACGCAGGCCAGGCAAATTATGCAGCATCCAAGGCCGGCCTTATCGCACTGGCCAAGAGTATCGCCCAGGAAGTTGGCTCACGCGGCATCCGCGCTAATGCCATCGCTCCCGGCTTTATCGAGACCGCGATGACTGCTGCCCTCCCCGAAGACGTACGCAAAGAATGGGCTCTTAAGATACCCTTGCGCCGCGCCGGTCAGGTAGAGGATATCGCAAACGTTGCCACATTCCTTGCTTCTGACATGTCAAGCTATGTATCAGGCCAGGTTATCCAAGTGGATGGCGGCATGAATATGTAAAAATAGCTTAAATTTTAACCATAAGGACAAACGTACAAATGTTTTTTTGTACTTTTGTCCTTATGTTGTTTATAGACACCGAATAATAATGCTCACTTACAATACACAACGAAAGCGACTGATTCTGCCCGAATACGGACGAAACATCCAGCAGATGGTGGATCATTGCCTCACTATCGAAGACCGCGAGGAGCGCACACGGTGTGCCCACTCTATAATAGCCCGTATGGGGAAGCTTTTCCCGAAATTGCAGGAACAGGAGGATTTCGGGCACAAACTCTGGGATCACCTGGCAATAATGAGTGATTTCAAACTTGACATAGACTATCCGTGCGAAGTTGTTGGAGCTGAGAATTTCAATACAGCTCCGGCCAAAGTCCCATACACCAACAATCACATACGCTATCGCCATTATGGCAAGGATGTGGAACTCATGATAGTTAAAGCTGTCAGTATGGAACCGGGCGAAGAACGTGACGAACTTGTGCTGCTGATAGCCAACCACATGAAAAAATTGCTATTGGCTGTCAATAAGGACGGCGTGGAGGACGAGAAAATATTCAAGGACCTCGCAGAATATTCACATGGCGAAATCCGCCTTGACACAGCCACCACCCGACTCCACCAGTTCAAGATGGCCCCGGCTCCAACCACAGGGAAAAAGAAAAGGAAAAGATAATCCATAAAGGACCAAGTAGTGATAAGAGCCACTGAAATAACCGAAGCCGGCCGTTTCAACAAGCCACATGGCATAAAGGGAGAAATCTCAGCCACCATTGACCTTGACGTCGATTTGGACGACGTCAAATGCATCGTCATGGATATCGAAGGGATATATGTACCATTTTTCATCAATGGAATACGTCCTAAAAACAGCGACACCTACCTGCTTACCATTGACGGAGTCAATGACGAGGCCGCTGCCCAACAATTCACTAACAAAGCCATTTATGTACTGAATTCCGATGTGCCTGAATATGAAATTGACCCTGACGGTTTTTATGCAGCCGATCTGATTGGTTATCGCATAGTTGATTCAGAACATGGGGACCTTGGCGAAATTTCTGATATAAACGATTCGACCCAAAACGTGCTGTTCGTTGTTACTACTGACAAAGGAGGCGAGATTTTCATTCCTGTGGCCGATGAATTTATCGACGGTATAGACACAGAATCAAGGACAGTCTTCACCACTCTGCCTTCCGGCATAGTGGACTTGAATTAACCACCCCACATCATTTTAATAGAGAACTATTATGGAGTTTGACGAAAAACAAGCCATCAGATTAATGAGGCAAGCCATATCGGCAGAATCATCCGCCAAGTATAATGATGACGAACTGCTCAACATCATTGACATAATATGGGAATGGTATGACGACCAGGGACTGCTGGAAATTGACAGCGAAGCTGACGATGAGGATGTCAACGTCGATGCCCTGATAAAGCATACCCGAAAAATGCTTTCAGGCGACAAGGATTGCCCTGTGAGCATGGCCGATGTAGAACCACTCGTCATGGCCGAACTCCGCTACGAACAATCACTCGAGGAAAATCTTTGATAAATTTGGGATGAAGAATGTTGTTGCCATATTGTTAGCCATTTTCCTTGCAGCAGGCATAACCTCATACGGCAAGGATAAGTATGTCGATCCATACAAGGGGTATGATGAATCGCTCTATATGGATATGGATTTCGAGGAAAATATACTTACTCCCGAAGTCCATTCAGGAGAGAAGTCCGCTATCCGAAAGTATATGGGGCGTCTGGCTCAGGATTTGGCAAAACGTCATTACACAGTTGATTTGACACGTGATGACGAGGTGTTGATTGTCACCATTCCGTCCGACGATCTATTCCTACCCAATGACACCCTTCTTGCGCCCAACGCGACATCAAAACTCACTCCTATTGTAAAGCTGCTTCAGGATCCGGAAATGATGAAAATGGTGTATGCGGTCCACACCGACAACACTGGTTCATCAACATACAACATGCGGTTGTCACACGAGCGCAATACCTCAATATATGACTGGCTACTTGACCAGATAAGCGAGGACCTGATAGTCATCCCTTATGAGTTCGGTGACGCCGAGCCGATTGTCCCGAATGACACGCGAAAAGGGCGCGCCGAGAACCGACGGATAGAGATTTATCTTATACCCGGGCCGAAGATGATCACTATGGCCCATAAAGGACTGCTAAAATAGATTGCAGATTGAATATTTTTTGCTAATTTTGCACTCCTGAAACATCATCACTCTGTAAAATATAAGTAACAAGACAATATACAATGGCAAAAGAACTCAAGGACCTCACCAAGAGAAGTGAAGACTATTCCAAATGGTATAATGAACTTGTAGTAAAGGCTGACCTCGCAGAGCAAAGCGCTGTGCGTGGATGTATGGTAATCAAGCCTTACGGCTACGCCATCTGGGAAAAAATCCAGCAGACACTTGACAAGATGTTCAAGGAAACCGGTGTACAGAACGCCTACTTTCCCCTCCTTATACCTAAGTCATTTCTTTGCCGCGAAGCTGAACATGTAGAAGGATTCGCCAAAGAATGTGCCGTAGTGACACACTACCGACTCAAGAATGACCCGAACGGCAATGGTGTTGTAGTGGACCCAGATGCCCGCCTTGAGGAAGAGCTCATAGTACGTCCCACCTCAGAAACCATCATCTGGGGCACATATAAGAACTGGATTCACAGCTACCGTGATCTTCCGGTGCTCTGTAACCAATGGGCAAACGTGATGAGATGGGAAATGCGCACACGCATGTTCCTACGCACCGCAGAGTTCCTATGGCAGGAAGGCCACTGCGCTCACGCCACATCCGAGGAATCAGAAGCCCGCACCGTACAGATGATTAATCTGTATGCCGACTTTGCCGAACGCTACATGGCGATGCCTGTAATCAAGGGAGTGAAGTCGCCAAATGAACGATTTGCCGGCGCACTCAACACATACACCATAGAGGCCATGATGCAGGATGGCAAAGCACTCCAGTCGGGGACCTCGCACAACCTCGGCCAAAACTTCGCCAAGGCATTTGATGTAACATTCGTCAACAAGGACAACAAGCCGGAATATGTATGGGCAAACTCCTGGGGTGTGTCAACACGCCTTATGGGTGCTCTTATCATGACCCACTCTGACGACAATGGACTCGTGCTTCCCCCGCACCTCGCCCCCATTCAGGTAGTTATAATCCCGATTTACAAAAACAGTGACCAGCTTGCTGAAATTTCAGCTAAGGTTGACCCGATTGTATCAGAACTCAAAAAGCTCGGTATCAGCGTTAAGTATGACAATTCCGAGAACAAGCGTCCGGGATTCAAATTCGCAGATTACGAGCTCAAGGGTGTGCCTGTGCGTCTTGCCATCGGTGCACGTGACATTGAAAATGGCACTGTTGAGGTAATGCGCCGCGATACCCTCGAAAAGCACGTTGCTCCTCTGGAAGGAATTGCTGAATACGTACAGAATCTCCTTGAAGACATCCAGAACAACATATTCAAGAAAGCTCTTGATTTGCGCGAGTCAAAGACCCGCACTGTCGAGACCTACGAAGAGTTCAAGGAAGAAATAGAAAAGGGTGGTTTCATCCTTGCCCATTGGGACGGCACTCCTGAAACTGAGGACAAAATCAAAGAGGAAACCAAGGCTACCATACGTTGCATACCGTTGGAAGGCGACAAGACTCCAGGCTTCTGCATGGTAACAGGCAAACCATCAGCTCAACGTGTGATATTTGCACGCAATTATTAATTAGCGCGTCCTAATTTCAACACAAAAACTCATTTGGCCGCTCTTACACCTTACTAAGAGCGGCTTTTTCACTTCTTATCGCCAAAATAATCACTCATTATAGTCGATGATAGGCGATAAATTCGTAACTTAGCGAAGATTCTCTATAGATTACACGAAAAACAATGGATAACAAGACTTTCTTAGCACGACTTTCCAAAAGGCTCAACCGTGAGCCGGCGGAAATATCCGTACTCGTCGAAGGATTATGCAAAGTGTTCAAAGAAACCGGTGCGGACCTCGACTCTATAGCCATACCCGGATTCGGCATATTCAAAACCTCGAAGACCGACGAACGGATCACGATTGACGAGACAACCGGACAGCGAACCCTCCTCCCACCGGTAATCGCTATGGAATTTCAACCGAGTATTGTACTGAGAAAAAAACTTGCAAAATGAATCAGAAAATCCCATTCCACGACCTTGCACAACGCGTATCTCTCGCCACCGGCATAAGCGAAGATGGTGCCGAGGTCTTTGTGAAAAGTTTTTTTGAGCAGCTTTCGGATGCTCTGTTGGCAGGTGAACCGGTAAAAATCAAAGGGTTCGGCTCATTTTCAGTAAACAGGGAGAATGGTGACAATGTTATCGAGTTTGTCCCCGACAAAGATATCGCCGACACACTCAATGCCCCCTTTGCCCCCTTTGAGGCAGTGGCCTTGAATGAAAATGTCACTGAGGAAATGTTGTCGGAAACAGAAGAGAAAGAAGAGATTGCCTCACCTGCAATACAAGAAACTGAATCCCAGCCACAGCAGATACAGGAACCCACTCCGGCAACAGTAGCAGCGGGAGAAACGCCTCACGTAGATGAAGAAGCAGTAGCTGAAACGGAACCGTACGAAGAACGCCCTGAAACAAACGACGCCCCCGACACTGCTATTGAAGTCAAAGAGGTACTTGTGGAGACAAGTAACGTTGACATCGTAGAGACAGAAATATCCGGGACCGAAACTACCACCATTGCACAGCCCTCCTCACAAGAACCCACGATACAACCTGAGCCTGCTCCAAAATCAGAGTCTGCGCCACAAGCAGCAGAGCCTGAGCCTCCTGTGACCCAACCATCAGCTCCGGCCAAACCATTCGTATCCACCACTCCGCTCCCCGTGGCTCCCAAATTCAAGCCTCTTGAAGAGGAACCCGAGGAATACGTAAGTGATTCAGAGTCCGCAGGTAAACGAGGCGGTGGATTCACGCTCGGATTTATCGTCGGAATATTAGTCGGAATGGCCATCGGTGCCTGCGGTGTATACCTTGCAATTGACCATCTCTTCCCGGGAGGTAAAGGCGTGGAGGCCGTGGCCATGATTCAAGAAGAGGAATTGATGGCCGAACCTGTCATCGCTCCCATCGATGAGAATTCAGCCCAGGAGGCCGACAGCACCAATATAACTGAGCCAGCACAGCCGGCAGCGACCGAGGCGTCAGATGAAAAGCCATCAGCGGAAGAGCCTCAGGTTGCCACCCCGGCCGTAAGATATGACACAGTGCAGAAAGGTTATCTGATCCATGACATGGCTAAGAAATATTATGGCAACAAAGCATTCTGGGTATATATCTACGAGGAAAACAAGTCAAAAATAGGCAATCCCAACAAAATGCAACCGGGCGACAAACTTGTAATTCCAGATGCAGCAAAATATGGCATAGATGCTGACAGTCAGGAAAGTTTGAAACGCGCACAGGCAAAAGCCGGCGAAATCCTTTCAAAATACAAATAATCGCATCTAATTGGACAGAATAAAAGGCTTTCAGGACGCCCATGAACCGCATCGGTTCCACCAGCTCTTGAAAGCCTTCTTCGCATTGCTATAATACGTTAAATTTTCTCAATGTTAAACGAAATATAGCTAAAATTAACACACTTTTTTCACACTTTGTTTGTTCTTATTTATAATTTTGTAATCAGTTTCAAGCATATTTACGAAATAACATAAAACTTCTAATATATCATTTTTCACCACTGAGACTATGAGCGAATCGGTTAATATCAGAGAACTCAACGACCTCGTTGCCAGCAAAAGCGACTTTATCAACCTCGTCACCAGAGGTATGGACCAAACGATTGTCGGACAAAAGCATCTCATCGACTCCCTTCTCATCGCTTTACTATCCAATGGGCACGTGCTTCTTGAAGGTGTCCCCGGACTTGCGAAAACTCTTGCCATCAAAACTTTGGCACAAATCATCGACGCTAAATACAGCCGTATACAGTTTACCCCCGACCTTCTCCCTGCCGACGTTATCGGTACAATGATCTACAGCGTGCAGAAAGAACAGTTCCAGATTAAGCGCGGCCCGATATTTGCCAACTTCGTGCTCGCCGACGAAATCAACCGCGCACCGGCCAAGGTCCAGAGCGCACTTCTGGAAGCTATGCAGGAACGCCAGGTGACAATCGGCGAAAAGACATTCAAGCTCGACGAACCGTTCCTTGTGATGGCGACACAGAACCCTATCGAACAAGAAGGCACCTACCCTCTTCCCGAAGCACAGGTTGACCGTTTCCTTCTCAAAGTCATAATCGGTTATCCGACCAAGGATGAGGAGAAACAAATTATCCGTCAGAATATCAATGGCGAAAAGAAAGATATCCGTCCATTGCTCCGTCCCGAAGAGATTATCGATGTTCAGAGAATCGTCGAAAAAATATATCTTGACGAAAAGATCGAACGCTACATCGTCGACATCGTTTTTGCGACTCGTAACCCGGCCGATTTCGACCTTAAGGATCTTGGCAGCATGATCAGCTTCGGTGCATCGCCTCGTGCATCTATCGGCCTGGCCCGCGCATCACGCGCTTATGCTTTCCTGCGTGGCCGTGGCTATGTGATACCCGAGGATGTGCGTGCAGTATGTCACGACGTGCTCCGTCATCGTATCGGTCTCACCTACGAAGCCGAGGCAAACAATATCACAACCGACGAAGTCATTTCTGAAATCCTTGATAAGGTTGAAGTGCCCTGATGATTCTGAGTCAGGTAATTTTTTAATCTTCCCCCTACGTTAACACACCACGATGGAAGCCAACGAACTATTAAAAAAAGTACGTAAAATCGACATTAAAACCCGAGGTCTCTCCCAGAATATATTTGCGGGAGAGTACCACACGGCTTTTAAGGGACGAGGCATGACATTTTCGGAAGTGCGCGAATACCAATATGGTGATGACGTCCGCGATATCGACTGGAATGTCACTGCCCGCCACAACCATCCCTACGTCAAGGTCTACGAGGAGGAACGCGAACTCACCGTAATGCTCCTCATCGATGTGTCACGAAGCCGTCTGTTTGGAGCCGTTGGTGAGGAAAAGCGGGAAATGATTGCCGAGATTGCCGCGACCCTTGCCTATTCCGCCATCACGAATAATGATAAAATCGGAGTGATATTCTTTTCCGACAAGATTGAGAAATTCATTCCGCCTAAGAAAGGCAAGAAGCATATCCTGCTCATAATCCGAGAACTGCTTGACTTCACGCCTGAAAATCCCGGAACTGACATCTCTGTGGCATTGCGTTACTTCACCGATGCGCTTAAGAAGAGATGCACCACATTCCTGATCTCGGATTTCATAGACTCACACGACTATACACGCCAACTTCAGATAGCCTGCAACAAACATGACATAATAGCCGTCCAGGTTTATGACAAACGCGACACCACTCTGCCAGATGTCGGCCTAATGAGAGTATGCGATCTTGAGACAGGTGAGAACCGTTGGGTCAACACATCCTCCAAAAAGACTCGCCAGGCATTCAGCAAGTGGTGGTACGAACGTCAGCAAGCCATGATGGAGACACTAAGCAAATGCCGTGTCGATCATGCATCAATAGCGACCGACGAAGATTTTGCCCGAGCTCTCATGGCTCTTTTCAAAAACCGGGCACTAAGATAACCCACACCCTGATATACATTCCACAATATTTATTACAATAATGAATATCTTGCGCCACATCAAACTCCTGATTTTAATCGTCCTCGCTTTCTCGGCAGGAAATACAGCCGTAGCGGCATCGCCGACTCTGAAAGTGAGCCTCGACTCGGCATACCTGTTAATGGGGAAAACCACACCTCTGCATGTCGAGATAGTCAACGATGAAAGCGCCGACGGACAGCTGATTATACCCAAGGATTCTATTTGTGATAAAGTGGAGATATTGAAGTTGCTTTCAGCTGACACAACCTCGGTAGGAAGCGGCCGACGTGAAATCCGTCAGGATATCATCCTGCAGTCGTTCGACTCCGGAGTCTATCGGCTCAACCCTATCAAATATGTGGAGAATGGTGAGACAATTGCCTCTAATCGCTTGGTTCTAAAAGTATTTCCGGTCAGCGTTGACACCTTGGAGACCATACATGATTATGCCGACATCGCAGATATCGACAGAAGTTTCATCGACTATCTGCCAGACTTTGTGGTAGATTATGGCTTATGGATATTGGCTGTGATTGTCGTTCTGGCGATACTTGGTTATGTATATTATGTGATTCGACGCAAGAAAAATCCATTTGCTCCACATCAACCTAAGCCTGTGCCTCCTTACGAGAAGGCTATCGATGCCCTCAGCCGCTTACGTGGCGAAAAACTCTGTGAACAAGGTCGGGAAAAAGAATTCTACACCAGGCTTACAGACATCCTGCGTATATATCTCCAGGGACGATTCGGAGTGAATGCCATGGAAATGACCACTACCCAAATCCGTCATGCTCTTCAGGCGAACGAGGAAACCCGACTGACAAAGCGAAATATGGAACAGGTGCTGGAAACTGCCGACTTTGTGAAATTCGCGAAAGTTCGTCCACTCCCCGACGACAATGTGAAGGCATTCAACTCGGCCATGCAATTCGTCGAGGACACGAAACCGCAACCTGTCACTGAAGGAAACAACGAAGAAACAGAAACTAAAAAACAATAAACTCCTGATATGTTACTGGCTCATCCCGGATATCTTTGGCTATTTCTGTTATTTATACCATTGATAATATGGTATATCTACAAGCACCGTTCGTTACACCCATCCATGGGTATATCGACCGCTGCGCCATTTGCCAAAACACCGCGTTCGCTGAAAGCCTATCTCAGACACCTGATGTTCGTGCTCCAGCTCGGAGCCATCGGTTGCGTCATAGTAGTATTGGCGCGTCCTCAGACTCGCGACTCATGGAACACTTCAAGTGTAGAAGGCACTGACATCGTACTTGCAATGGATATCTCGACCAGTATGCTGGCTCGAGACTTCAAGCCCGACCGATTTGAAGCAGCCAAAGAGGTGGCATCCAAATTCGTGGCGGGCCGTGAAGGTGACAATATCGGTGTAGTGATATTCGCAGCCGAGAGTTTCACCGCCATACCTATGACGACCGACCGTTCGACCATCGCCAACTACATATCTGACATTAAGATGGGAATGCTGCAGGACGGCACTGCCATCGGTGACGGTCTCGCGACATCAATCAACCGCATAAAAGAAGGAAAAGCAAAATCCAAAAGCATAATCCTGCTCACCGACGGCTCTAACAACACCGGAAATGTTGCTCCGATCACAGCAGCTGAGATAGCAAAACAGTATGGCATAAAAGTATATACCATCGGCATTGGCACTAATGGCACAGCACCATATCCACAGGAAAACATGTTCGGCCGCATCGAATATGTCAACCTGCCTGTGGTGATTGACGAAGCTACTCTTCGCACCATCGCGGAGACCACCGGAGGTAAATATTTCCGTGCCACCGGCAACAATGTGCTCAAAGAGATTTTTGCCGAGATTGACCGCCTTGAAAAAACCAAGATGGATCTCCGCAATTTCACCAGCACAGAGGATGACTACCTGCCATGGGCCATCGCCGCATTGTCGCTCTTCGGATTGGTCGTGTTGCTGCGCTACACCATTCTCCGTACTATTCCTTAAGCAGATTTAGACTATGATTACGTTCGCATACCCACATCTCTTATATCTCCTCCTGCTACTTCCAGTAGTGTTCGGCCTTTTCCTTTGGGCCCGCTACAGCCGTAAGCGCAAGCTCATGCGCTATGGACGTCCGGAAGTGATAGCACATCTGATGCCCGAGGTGTCAAAATATATGCCATGGGTAAAAATGGCAATGTCACTCCTCATCATAGCCACACTTGTCATAATGCTTGCACGTCCTCGTGCCACAGGAGGACTCGAAGCTGATGGCGCGGAGACCAAGATGTCACGAGGCATTGAAGTTATGATTTGTCTTGACGTGTCCAACTCCATGCTTGCCTCATCCACCGACGACGACAGGGGCATAAGCCGTTTGCAGCGATCAAAGCATATCCTGGAAAAACTGATTGACAAAATGACCGACGATAAAGTTGGTCTGATAGTATTTGCAGGTGATGCCTATACACAATTGCCAATCACGTCCGATTACATCTCAGCCAAGATGTTTCTCAACAGCATCACCACCGACATGGTACCGACCCAGGGCACAGCGATAGGCTCTGCAATCGAAATGGCCATGAACTCATTTACGCCTAACGACGAGATGGGTAAGGCAATAGTGGTCATCACCGACGGTGAAAATTTTGAGGACAATGCCGTGGAGGTGGCAAAACGAGCCGCTGATGCAGGCATACAAGTTGATGTAATAGGTCTGGGGACAGCTCGTGGAGCACGTATCCCTACAGGCAAGGGTACCTATATGCTCAATCCTATGACCGGAGAGGAAGTTGTCACCAAGCATGACGAGACCACTGCAGCCGAAATTGCAAAAGCAGGCAAAGGTATATACGTCAACGGAGCCTCTAACTCGGCTATATCAGCCATCGACGACAAGATGGACGAGCTTGCAAAGGCTGAATTTGAAAGGAAATCATTCTCTCCGCAGAGCGAACAGTTCCCTATAGTGGCATTCATCGCCTTGATTCTCCTGGTGATTGACTGCATTGTAGTAACACGAAAGATTTCATGGTTGAAGAAGTACCGTTTCTTCAGCAAAGAGGAAGGAGGTAAGAAATGAATAGATTTATAACTGCTCTTCTGCTTGCGTCAGCCATTCTGCCGGCATGGGGTGAATCAAAAACCACCTCTACTCGTCACGAACGCAACTACATAGTGGAGGGCAATAAACTCTATAAGGAAGAAAAATATGCTGATGCCGAAGTAGCCTACAGAAAAGCGCTGCAGGAAAACGCCATGAATGAAATAGCGCAATTCAATCTTGCGGCTTCGCTTCTCCGTCAAGGCTCGGCATCTGGTGAGACCCAGCAGGAAGCCACCAGGATATTACAGAACATCCTTCGTGATGCCGAAAACATATCTATTGCCGAAAAGGCTTATTACAATCTCGGCAATCTTGCTTTCAATGAGCAGGACTATGCAAAAAGCATAGACTTGTACAAAAATGCCCTGCGTCGTAACCCTGACAACGACAAAGCCAGGGAAAATCTTCGCTTGGCCCAAAAGCGTCTTGAAGAGCAACAGAATCAGGACCAGAATAAAGATCAGAACCAAAATCAGGATCAAAACCAGGACAAGCAGGACCAAAACAAAGATCAGAATCAAAACAAGGACCAGAATCAGAATCAGGACCAAAATAAAGACCAGGACAAGGACAAACAGGACCAGCAACCTCAGAATCAGGATCAGAAGCAAAACCCTCAGCAGCAGCAACAGGGTGGCATAAGCCAGCAGAATGCCGAAAAGATCCTCAAGGCCATGGAGAATGAAGAGAATGCCACCCGCCAGCGCATCAATGCCGAGAAGAAAAAAGGTGGTGCCCCATCAAGGAAACCTGTCACTAACCCATGGTAATACCGATTTGGCTGAAAATCTTTTGGATCTAAGTTAAAACCACAATGAAACGTTACATACTATTTATATTACTTCTTCTCCTGCTCCCGGCCATGCGAGCCGAAGTCAGTTTTACTGTCAAGCCCCCCACAAGGGTCTTTGAAGGGGATAAGTTTGCAGTGACATTCCGCCTCACAAATGCAGAGGGCACAGATTTGAAAGTGGCACAGATTAATGGCTGCACATTGCTCTACGGTCCGTCTACGTCACAATCACAGAGTTACCAAGTGATTAATGGCAAGGCATCGTCAACATCGGCGATAGAGTATACATATTATTATCGTGCTGATAAAGCCGGTAATTTCAGCATTCCTGCTGCCAGCATCCTTGCCGACGGCAAACGCCTGTCCACCAAAGCCATGTCGTTCACCGTGCATGAGCGCGCCGACCGTGACAAACCGGCATCGCAACGTCCTGTCGATCTTGACGACGTAGACACACAGGAAGCCGGCAGAAAGGTGAATGCCGACGATGTATTCGTCCGCATCATCCTGTCCAAATCATCGGCTTATGAGCAGGAAGCAATAGGCTGTACAATAAAACTATACACCAAGTACTCCATATCATCCTTCATGCCTACCAAGCAGCCGTCGTTCGACGGATTCCTCATCCAGGAACTTGATGTGCAGCCATCCCTTAATGAAGTGGAGACATATAAAGGCCAGAACTACATGACAGCCGTCCTGAAACGGTGCATAATATTCCCGCAGAAGAGTGGTAAGCTTACAATCAATTCCGGCAATTATGACATCTCTGTCATCCAATACGCCAATGTCAACATGGGCATGTTCCAGGTACGGCAACCCAAGGAAACAAAAATCAAGGTAAGCTCCAACACCGGCTCTATCGACATCAAACCTCTCCCCCAGCCTCAGCCTGAAGGATTTGCCGGAGCTGTCGGGACCTTCTCTATTGACAGCCGCCTCGTTGGTAATTCGTTCCGCACAAATGACCCGGCCACTCTTATCTACACCATCAAAGGTACAGGCAACATAAAATACGTAAAAGAGCCTGTGATCGACTTCCCGTCAGAGTTTGAACAATATACCCCCAAAAGCGACATTGAGACCTCGGTCCATGGCAATGATGTGAGCGGGACAATGACTGTGGAATATACTTTCGTTCCCCAAAGCGTAGGTAAATTCACAATCGGAAGTGACAAATTCGTATATTTCAATCCGGAGTCGAAAGAGTATGTTACCCTCACCACCCCCTCCTATCCGATTTCAGTGGCCAAGGGTGTTTCGGCACCTGTTACTGCTGATCAGAAAGAGGTGGAAAACAAAAATTCCGATATCCGTCACATATATCTTGGCGAGAAACAGCCACAACAACATCATTCGTTGGTGGTGCTGAAATTCTACTATTGGCTCATCTATGTTGTGATGCTCATCCTCACTATTTCACTCATAGCCATCAACCGCAGACATGCCAAACTCAATGCCGATGTGGCAGGCCGCAAGCATGCCAAGGCGAGCAAGGTTGCAGGCCGCAGACTCAAAGCGGCGGCTGCCTTCATGAAGGCCGGCGACAGTGACAAATTTTATGAGGAAATGCTTCGTGCCATCTGGGGATATTTGTCCGACAAACTTGCTATGCCGGTATCACAACTCTCTCGCCAGAACATTGTCGCAACCCTTGAGGATAAAGGCTATCCTGAGTCAGCCACACAGGCACTCATAGAGGTACTTGATGAGTGTGAGATGGCTCGTTACACCCCCGACAGTTCCTCACGTATGGACACTGTGTACGGCCAGGGCGTAAACGCAATTAATAACATCGAAAGCTACAGAAAATGAAAAAGATAATATCACTCCTCTTCTCATTAATGGTATGCTCGCTCGGCTTCCAGATGAAGGCCGATAGCTCGATGCTCCAGCAAGCCGATTCGGCATATACAACTGACAGCTACCAGGAAGCAGCCGAGCTCTATAACAATGTCATACGCAACTCGGGCAGTTCATCCATGATATATTATAATTTAGGTAATTGCTACTACCGGCTTGGAGAGATGGGCAAAGCCATCCTCGCTTATGAGCGGGCTCTCCGTCTTGATCCGTCCAATGAGGATGCGCGCAACAATCTGGAATTTGCCAACACACGTATAGCCGACCGTCCAGGTGAACGCGGTTCATTTATAGGAAATGCTCTCGATGCCGCCGCTAACTCCTCTCATTCCAACACGTGGGCCTGGATAGGGTTAGGATGTTTCATCCTAACTCTTCTCGGTGTTATAGCCTACATATTTTCCGACATTATCATCATACGTAAAATCGGATTTTTCGGAGGCATACTCACATTTATAGCCTGCGGCATATTCATCTTTCTGGCATATAGGTCGGCTGCTTTAGCCACTGCCGATGATGTGGCTATAATCACCGCACCTTCTACCATCCTCAGTACGGCCCCACGTGAGCCAAAGGACCGCACCCAGGAAGCCATGCTCTTGCATGAAGGGACCAAGGTTGTGATACTGGATTCAGTAAAATCCACCACGGATACGGTTGCCACCATGTGGTATGACGTGCAGATTGACAACACCCACAGAGCCTGGATTAACGCTGAAGCCGTCGAAAAGATATAAAGCCGGCGGATAGCCAGCTGGAATACAAGAGATTAATTTCAGCTGAAAAAGTTCAACCGTAAATAATGTTTTATAACATATTAAAGTTTTTCAGAAATAATTTGGCAAAACCGAAATTAAACTCTAATTTAGTGACGTGGAATTAAACTTCTACACATTGTATAATTAACATCAATACTACTAACCCCCAAACCCCATAAGTATCATGACTAAAACTATCTCATTCAACGACCTGCGCCGCATCAAAGACAGTCTGCCCGATGGTTCTGTACGCCTTATAGCTGATAAGCTAAATGTGACCCCTCAGACAGTTCGCAATTATTTTGGCGGAACCAACTATGAATTTGGTAAAAACTGCGGCGTTCATATCGAACCCGGACCCAACGGGGGCATTGTTGTTCTGGATGATACCACAATATATGACATGGCAGTAGAAATCCTCCAGACGCAGAATAAGGAAGATTAAATTTCAGAAAAACGGATTTTGAGAAGGACAAAAAGCCATTTTATTAAAAATTTGACTTTTTGTCCTTCCGCTTGTTTATATATTGGCCACCATCAGTTACTGGCCGATACACATTATACTGATTACAATTATTTAATCATCATACGACAATGAATTCCGACCGGCTTATAACAGTGGCAATCCACACTTATGACAAAGCACACCAGCTGAAGTCAATCCTTGAAAGCGAAGGGTTAAAAGTCGTTCTCCAGAATGTCAACCTCACCAATCCGGTCATATCGTCGGGTATCAGAGTACGCATACCGGAGAATGAACTTCCGCTTGCGCTTCGTGTCATAGAGAACATTGAGATATTTGCTCCATCAGCCCAGAAGGATGCCGATGTAAATGGCGCTCAAGTGTTAGTACCGGTGGATTTCTCAGACTATTCCCTTCAGGCCACGGCTCTCGCATTTCATATAGCGGAAGCCCATAAAGGCACAATACACCTTCTCCACACTTTCGCCGACCCTATTATGACCAACGGGGCCGCTCTGCAGTTGTCGGCCACCATGACATTTGAGCCTGACACAAATATAATCGAGGAAGAGAAGGAGGACCGGACTCTTCGAAATATAGCAAAAGACCGCATGAAGGAATTTGAAAACGTCCTTAGGGAAAAAATAAAGGATGGCGTCATTCCTCCTGTCAAATTCACATCTGAAATATCCGAAGGGCTTCCAGAAGAAGTCATTGATGACTATGCAACCACTCACCATCCGCTTCTGATTGTCATGGGGACCCGGGGCACCAACAAAGAGAACCGGAACCTTGTGGGAAGTGTCACAGCCGAAGTTCTTGACAATTGCCGCACCACAGTATTCACCGTGCCGCAGTCGACACCTTTACGCTCTTTGGCCGACCTCCACAAAGTGGTTTATTTCACCACCACACAACAGGAAGATATCCTGGCGCTCGACGCCCTCTACCGAGTTTTCCCCGACATATCCCTTGACGTGACACTCGTCGGTATTCCCTCCAGGAAAATGCCCGACGGAAATCCGGCCGGGTTGAACAATCTGCTTGATTACTGCAAAAAGAATTATCCGGCTTATACCTTCGCCATAGCTCCAATGACGATGAAAAATGCCGTCGAGGACTTCTCGCTCCTTCAAAAGGAGCGTCACATCGATTTGATTGTGCTACCGACCCGCCGGAAAAATATTTTCGCGAGAATATTCAACCCCACTCTCGCCCACAAGCTCCTATTCCATTCCGATATCCCGATGATGTCAATTCCCGTGTGATAGATTCGACATTATTGAAATTTAAACAAAAATTACTAACTTTGTAAAAAATTTCTCAACCCATCACGGATGGATTTTGTTTAACATTCACGTGTACGAATTAATTATGAGTGACCAGCGCTATAATCTTCGCGGTGTATCAGCCTCAAAAGAGGATGTCCACAATGCTATTAAAAATGTTGACAAAGGCATATTCCCGAAGGCCTTCTGCAAAATCATTCCTGACATTCTCGGTGGCGACCCTGAATGGTGCAACATAATGCATGCTGACGGAGCCGGCACCAAGTCATCGCTTGCTTATGCCTATTGGCGTGAAACAGGTGATCTGTCGGTGTGGAAAGGGATTGCGCAGGACGCGCTCATAATGAACATTGACGACTTGCTCTGTGTAGGCGCCACCGACAACATTCTTGTATCATCCACTATAGGACGAAACAAAAATCTTATCCCCGGCGAGGTTATCTCAGCGATAATCAACGGAACCGAGGAAATTCTCGCTCAACTGCGCGAACTTGGCGTCGGCATATACTCCACAGGTGGTGAAACCGCTGACGTCGGTGACCTGGTACGCACCATTATTGTCGACTCGACTGTAACTTGCCGCATGCGTCGCTCGGATGTCATAGACAATGCCAACATCAAAGGCGGTGACGTGATTGTGGGACTGGCATCGTTTGGACAAGCCACGTATGAGACAAAATATAATGGAGGTATGGGCAGCAACGGCCTTACCTCGGCTCGTCACGATGTGTTCTCGAAATATCTTGCTGAAAAGTATCCCGAGACTTTCGATGCAGCAGTACCATCCGACCTTGTTTATTCAGGCTCGAAGAAACTCACCGACACGGTTGAAAGTTCACCAATTCCCGCAGGCGAACTGGTGCTCTCGCCCACCCGCACTTATGCGCCTGTCATCAAAAAGCTCTTACAGGAAATGCGCCCCGATATTGACGGTATGGTACACTGTACAGGCGGTGCTCAGACTAAGGTGTTGCATTTCGTTGAGAATAAGCATGTAATAAAGGATAATCTCTTTCCCATCCCTCCGCTCTTTGAATTGATCCAGAAAGAAAGCGGAACCCCATGGAGCGAAATGTACAAGGTGTTCAATATGGGACATCGTATGGAAATATATGTCCGTCCCGAGGCAGCCGGAAAGGTTATCGAGATTGCCAACAGCTTCGGCATAGATGCCCAGATTGTGGGCCGCGTTGAAGAAGCACCTGCCAATAAGCTTACCATCACCTCGGAATACGGTACATTTGAATATTGATCTCGCGTAGGTCCATTCAGCCAAAAACCTAATACCCAATCTCACAAGTGCAATATTAACTTCACATTAAACAAAACAGTATATGAGAAATGGGTTACATATTTTAGGCATCGCGTGCCTGTTGACAGCATCAACACTCGTGGGTGCATGCGGAGGCAAGAAAGCTAATGAGAGATCGGCAAACGGCTCTGACAACGTGGAACATCGCTTCCCGGACACTTTGAAAGTGGCAACACTTTATAGCCCGGAAGCCTACTTCATATATCGAGGACAGGAGATGGGCTATGACTATGAACTGGTCACTGCCTTGGCCATGGATAAAGATGTGGCTCTTAAACTCGAACTCGCGCCGTCACTTTCACGTGCCATCGAGATGCTTGATTCAGGCAAAGTGGATCTTATTGCCTATGAGGTGCCGATTACAGCCGAGTACAAGGAACGAGTGGTGCCTTGCGGCCCTGAGAATATAACCACCCAAGTACTTGTGCAGCCTAAAAAAGGTGAAGCGGAACTCATAACAGATGTCACAGATCTCGTAGGCAAAGATGTATATGTGGAAGCCGACTCTAAATATGAGGCTCGCATCCGCAATCTCAACCAGGAAGTGGGTGGCGGAATCAATATCCATACCGTAAACCGCGACACAATGATTACCGAGGACCTTATTGCCATGGTGAGCGAAGGGTCCATTCCGTTGACAGTGGTTGACAGTGACATTGCCAGAATCAACAAGACATACTATAACGACCTGGACATCACTCTCCCATTAAGCTTTGAGCAGCGCTCCAGTTGGGCAGTCGCGCCTGATAAAGCTTGGCTCGGCGACAGCATCAACGCATGGCTGAACCAAGACAAACCCCGCAGCGAACAGGCCCAACTCCTGAAGCGATACTTCGAGCTGAGCAAAAATGAAATCGGTAGCAATCCATTCACACTGAATAGCAGCATGGTCTCACCGTTTGACCACCTGTTCAGGAAATATGCCGCTGACTACGACTGGGACTGGAAACTTCTTGCGTCACAAGCGTATGTGGAGAGCAAGTTTGACTCTACAGCCGTGTCGTGGGCCGGTGCACGAGGATTGATGCAGATAATGCCGCGCACAGCCAAAGGGTATGGCCAAACAGCCAAATCAGTCATGAAAAATGACATAGCCATCGAGACCGCGCTTAAACTACTGCGAGATCTTGACAAACAACTCGCATCGAAAGTCCCTGACGAGAACGAGCGTAAAAAGTTTGTCATCGCTGCATATAACTCAGGAATAGCCCATGTGTATGACGCTATAGCCCTTGCGAAAAAATATGGTCTTAATCCGCAGAAATGGGACAACAATGTGGCAAAAGCCATACTGTGGAAATCAAACCCCAAGTACTATAAAGATCCGGTGGTCAAATATGGTTATTCACGAGGCCGTGAAACATTTGATTATGTCAACCGCGTCTATTCATTTTATAGCAAAGCTAGGACAAAGGCTTAAAACAGCAACCACATATAAACGACATTTTTTCAACTATTTATCCCTAAAATAACAAATCAGTCAGATGAAAAAACGTATTTTACCTGTTGCCCTCGTAGTGGCATTGACCGGATCCATGATGATGTCATCATGTATCGGAAGTTTTTCACTCACCAACAAGCTTCTTGGATGGAATAAGCAAGTAGGCAACAAATTTGTCAACGAGCTCGTGTTCTTCGCATTCTGGATCATTCCGGTATATGAAGTGTCAGTAATCGCGGATGCTCTTGTGATTAACTCCATAGAGTTTTGGAGCGGCAGCAACCCTGTGGCTTCAGGCAAAAAAGTAATCGATGGCAAGGATGGCCGCTACCTCGTGGAATGCGATGGCAAGGGCTACACTATCACATCTGAAAACGACAAGTCTGTCGTGCGTTTCGACTTCGATGTTGATGATCAGACCTGGAGTGTGGTTCTCCCCGACGGTAACAGCTATGAGTTCATGACTTTCATTGATGAGAACCATGTGGCAATGCCTGCCGCCGACGGAAGCCGTCAGGTGGTTGAACTTTCAGCCAACGGTCTTTTGGCATATCGCCAGATGGCTATGGACAACTATTGGGCATTTAATAAATAAGCCTGAAAAGTCCTGAAAAAATATTTCAAACATATCCCTGATTATCAACTCACGATGTCAGTCATCGTGGTGATACTCTATCTCACCCTCCTTCCCAAACCATTTGGGGAGGAGGAACTTCCTTTATTCCCGGGAGCCGACAAGATAGCTCATTTCATGATGTTCGGCGGCCTCACAGGAACATATATTTTCGACCGTTGGCGCGCATCTCATCCTTGCGGCATAAAAGGGGCACTTCTTGCCGCCCTCATGTCGGCAATTTTCGGATGTGTAGTGGAATGGCTTCAGGCGTACATGCAGATGGGACGTACAGGCAATGATGTATGGGATGCGATGGCCAATACAGCCGGAGCGTTTACAGCAGTCCCGATATGCTATGCCCTACATTGGATCCACATCGTAGTAAAGCACCGCTCCTGAAAGTTTTTTGGTGTTGACCATTTCTATCTGCACGTTACGCAGCAAATCCTTTACCTTCGATATCGAGGCATTTACCTCGACCTTAAGCATTATCCTTCTTATATACAAGCTCTGAACTCTCGCCACCGACGGTTCGTCGGGACCGCTCACACGGTTACCAAGCAGACGTCGCAGTCTGTCGGCAAGATCAAAAGCGATAGTTGATACAGCGGTCTGATCCTTGTGCTTGACGTACACATATATCACGCGTACAAATGGCGGATAATTGTACTGGCGACGTTCCTCTATTTCATGGTCATAGAATCCCTCGTAGTCATGCGTAAGTAGATATGGGAATATAGGATGGGCCGGATTATAGGTCTGTATGGCAACCGTCCCTTCCGAATGTCTCCGACCGGCACGTCCTGCTACCTGCTCTATCATGTTGAAAGCCCTCTCCGACGCTCTGAAATCAGGGAAATTAATCATGCTGTCAGCATTGATGACTCCAACCACGCTGACATTGTCGAAATCCAGGCCTTTAGTGACCATCTGAGTCCCCACAAGAATCTGAGCTCTCCCTTTTGAAAACTCTTCTATGATATTTTCATAACCATCCTTGCATCTGGTAGTGTCCAGATCCATCCTCGCAATCTTCGCCGTAGGGAACAACGAGTCAATCTCCTCTTCCACACGTTCAGTGCCATATCCAAGCACCTCTATGCCAGGCTCCTTGCAGGCCGGGCACACCTCAGGAACACTGTAAGGGGTTCCACAGTAATGGCATATCAACTTGTCGGAATGGCGATGATAGGTGAGCGATACGTCACAATTGTCGCATTTGGGCACATAACCACACATTTTACACCTTGCTATCGGGGCATAACCGCGTCGATTAAGGAATAATATAGCTTGTTTACCACCGGCCAATGACTCATTTACCAATCTGCGTGTGAGAAGCGAGAATGTACCGCTCACCTCACCTTTTTTCCTTGCAGATGCCATGTCTATGAGTTCCATTTTAGGCAAGCTCGCCCCTTCATAACGCTCTTTAAGCTCCACAAGGCCGAATCGTCCGGTCTTGGCCTTATAATACGTGTCGACAGCCGGAGTAGCACTGCCAAGGAGCACCTTGGCCCCATGCATGGATGCCAGTACTATGGCCGCATCACGTGCATTATATCTCGGAGCCGGATCCTGCTGCTTGTAAGCCTGTTCATGCTCCTCGTCGATTATCACGAGCCCCAATGATGAGTAAGGCAGAAACACAGATGAACGAGCACCTATGACTACACATGGTTCGGAGGACGCGAGAAGTTTTTTCCATATATCCACACGCTCATTGTCGGAGAACTTGGAGTGATATATCAACACCTTGTCGCCAAACACTTTTTGCAGACGACCTGTAAGTTGGGTGGTCAATGCTATCTCAGGCACCAGATACAGAGCCTGTCTCCCCTGTCGCATCACATAATCTATAAGATGGATATAAATCTCCGTCTTCCCACTCGATGTGACACCGTGAAGGAGGGTTATATCCTTATCGAGCCACGACTTGTGAATCTTATCAAGAGCGCCCCCCTGAGGTTCGGAAAGGGATGGCATCACACCGCTCACAAGACCGGAGTAACTGAACCGGCTGATTTCCTTATGGTAGATTTCAATTATTCCCTTTTTGGCCATCGAAGCAAGCACCGATGTCGTAACGCCTGATTTTTCAAGAAGTTCCGAACGAGTCACCTCTGTAAGCTCTGACTGACTCTTACGCATGAATCCCGAGAGTTCTATCAGTGCTATCAGCGCAGTCTGCTGCTTAGAGCCATTACGGACCGAATCAAAAGCCTCATGCAATGCAGCGGAATCATCGCGTTGAACTGTTAGTCTCACATAACACTCCTTGCGTGACCGATACCGTTCCACTAAATTTTCCGAGATAATCACCGCGCCCTTTTCAAGTAATGAATTCACCAGGGGGCCGATTGACGAGAATCCTGTTTTTTTACCAAGGGCGTCAAGCGTGATTTTTTTGTCAGACGTGAGTAGAATCTCCATTATCACCAACTCCCGGTCAGATAGCCGAGCCTCCGGCGACTCCTCATAATCAGGAGCGAGGGAGATGAATGTCTCACTCTCGATCTTCAGTCCGGCGGGCACTGCGGCCTTAAAGACCTCGCCGGGAGTGCAAAGGTAATAGTCGGCGACCCACTGCCAGAATTTAAGCTGAGGATGACGTACCACCGGATCATTGTCTATAAGTATCGCGATCTCCTTTACCTCATATCCCTTGGGGGCGATTGGAGTCAAAGCCGCCACTATACCAGTATAGAATTTCTTACGACCAAAAGGCACTATAACCCTGTGACCCACTTTCACAGTTCCCTCCATCTCCTGAGGTATACTGTAAGTAAAAGTCCCCTGAATAGGCACCGGCAATAAAACTTCAGCAAAAGTCATAGACAAATTATCAATTATAGGATGTAAAAATACAATAAAAATGGGCTAAGTGCAAGAGATTTGAAATATAATTACTAATTTTGTAGACGGTAGCAGGACGGTCGTGTCGCTTGCCGAGGGGAAACCTGAGCGGCAAGAGGAAAGTCCGGGCAACACAGAGCACCATACTTTCTAACAGTAAGCTGTCGGTGACGGCAGAGTAACGTGACAGAAAATAACAGCCTTCTTATGGAGGCAATGGTGAAAAGGTGGGGTAAGAGCCCACCGGATGCTATGGCGACATAGCATGCCGCACGTCTTATGGGTTGCAAGGCCATGTATACCGGCATGTGGAAATGTTTCTTCGAGAATGCCACAATGGATTGCTCGTCCATCGCCGGGGGGTAGGCTGCTCGAGTGCCGAAGCAGAGCGAGGCACCACTTAGATAAATGACATGACCGCCGCGGCAACCTTATGGCTTCGGCCATATAGAAGTCCCGCGACGACATAACCCGGCTTATAGCCCTGCTACCTTTTTTATTTTATCCTCCCTCTGCACCTATCATTCTCACATACATAACACAATCTTCTTACCTAATCCACCCTTAACATGATTGCCAAATCGTTATCGACCACGACATTGATGATGGTCGCATTGGCTTCAACAGCCTCTCCGCTGACAGTGTGGTCGCCCGACTCATGCCTACAGGTCTCGGTAAAAATGACTGATGCGAACAGGCTGACATACGATGTCACGTATGGCGGCACCGTGATTCTTGAACCTTCACCCCTCGGATTCATCGCCGACACAGGAAATTTTGCCGATTCGTTAACCATTGTCAGTCACCGGATATCCCCTATAGAACGCAACTACACTCTTAACAGAAGCAAGAAGCACGATGTGCATTATACTGCAAATCAGCTCAACGTCACTGTAGCCAACAATGCCGGCAATAAGTTTGATATCATATTCCGAGTCTCTGACAATGACGTGGCATTCAGATATGAGATACCGCGACTCAACAATGACACCACCGGAGCTATCGTAATAGAAAAAGAAGTGACAGGCTTTGATTTCCCAGAAGAAACCACTGTTTTTCTAACCCCGCAGAGCACCCCGATGATCGGGTGGAAACGCACTAAGCCAAGTTACGAAGAAGATTACCAGTTTGACACACCGATGAGCGAGCGGTCAAAATTCGGAGAAGGATACACCTTTCCCGGACTATTCAGAATCGGAGACAAGGGATGGGCCCTTGTAAGTGAGACCGGAGTTGACCGTAAATACTGTGCTTCACATCTGTCAGACATGACCGGTAACGGACTCTACAGCATCGCATTTCCGATGCCAGGAGAAAACAATGGCAACGGAAACACCGGGGCAGCGTTCTCACTACCCGGAGTGACACCTTGGCGCACCATAACTGTCGGCACCTCACTGGCCCCTATAGTCGAGACAACTGCCGCATGGGACAATGTGGAACCACTTTACACCACGGACAATGATTACCAATTCGGCAAAGGCACATGGAGCTGGATAGTATGGCAAGACCCATCCATAAACCTCGAAGATCAGAAGAAATTTATAGATCTGGCAGCAGATATGGGATATAAATACACTTTGGTCGATAACTGGTGGGACACCAACATCGGGAAAGATGGTATTGAGGAACTGGTGAAATATGCAGCCGGAAAAGGTGTTGAACTATTCCTATGGTATAGCTCAAGCGGATACTGGAACGACATTGTTCAAGGACCTATTGACAGGATGGATTCACCGATAAGCCGTAAAGCTGAAATGCGCTGGATGAAAAATCTCGGTATAAAAGGTATTAAAGTTGATTTCTTCGGCGGAGACAAACAAGAGACTATCCGCCTCTATGAAGATATACTTTCCGATGCCGAGGACTATGGACTGATGGTCATATTTCATGGTTGCACCCTACCTCGCGGATGGGAAATGATGTATCCTAACTATGTCGGTTCGGAAGCTGTGTTGGCCTCCGAGAATCTGATTTTTGACCAGTATTATTGCGATGAGGAGGCACGAAACACAGCATTGCATCCGTTCTGCCGAAACACGGTGGGCTCCATGGAGTTTGGAGGGTGTTTCATGAACCGCCGACTGAAGCGAGGCAATAAAGAAGGACACATCCGACGGACTACTGACGGTCATGAGCTCGCCACTACCATACTATTCCAAAACCCCATTCAGAACTTTGCCATTACACCTGAAAATCTCCTTCCCGAAAATGAAGGAGGTGCCCCGGAGGTTAGTTTGGATTTTCTGCGGCGGGTCCCCACCACATGGGACGACACAAAATTCATTGACGGTTATCCGGGCAAATATGTGATATTGGCGCGCAGACACGACAATAAATGGTATATAGCAGGTACAAATGCCGAATCGGCCACAAAAAAACTCACTCTTGATCTTTCTCGATTCATCAGTAATGGTGATACCATAAATATCATCACTGACAATAAGAAAACGAGAGAACCTGAATCTAAAACTATCAAGATAAAGAATGCTGCAAGAGTGCCCATTGATATCTTGCCTATGGGTGGTTTCGTCATGGAGGTTGAATAGACCATAATCTACCCTAACGGCATAGGGTTAGAACAAGAATTCATAGAAAAATCAGGCCCCAAAAGTCATGAAAAACTTTTGGGGCCTGATTTTCTATCAATCCTCCATGATTATTCATCCATCCTTTCGGACTCCAACAGTTTTGTTCCCCAATCGCACATTTGGAATATTACAGGCAAAATCGACTCCCCTAATTCAGTAAGTCCATACTCAACTCTTGGTGGCACTACCGGAAAAACCACACGGCTCACAATGCCATCTTTCTCCAGATCACGCGCCGTTTGAGTAAACATCTTGTTTGACACCCCCGGCATTTTCCGTTGCAAATCCGAGGAACGCAATGCTCCATCTTTCAGCATATATATCATCATGGTCTTCCATTTGCCGCCAATGAGGCTTAATGTCAAATCAAGGGAACAAAAATATTCCTTACCCCTAAATTTTATCTTCTGTATATCTTCTTGACAACCCATAAAATACTCTTTTAAGTTACTATATTACATTTTAGTGCGTACTTGCAAAAATAAGAAAATAGCAGTTATTTTGCAAGGAAACTAATCTGAAATATATGAAAACAGTAATCATCAATGGAAGTCCACGCAAGGAGGGAAACACGGCTAAAATGTGTAACGCATTTGCCGAAGGGGTCATCGCAGAAAATCAGGATGCGACAATCGAAATATTTAATCTATATGATTTCGATTTTAAGGGATGTAAAAGCTGCTTTGCCTGTAAATTAAAGGGAGCGCCGACCTACGGAAGGTGTGCAGTAAAAGATGCAATATCACCGATACTGGATAAAGCCCTCGAAGCTGACATCCTCGTTTTGGCTTCTCCAATCTATCTCATGGATGTTTCCGGGGAATACAAATCATTTCTTGAACGACTGTTATTCCCTTTGGCAAGCTATGAGGCAGGTTATAAATCACTCGCGACTAACAGAATGCGCGTATCTACAATATATACCATGAATGTGCCGAAAGAAATGTGTCCTGACCAAGTGCTTTCAACCACGGAGTATTTCATAGGTCACATACTCCGCGAACCTCGCAGAATTTGCGCATACAACACATATCAATTCCGCGACTATTCAAAATATAAAGTTGAAGTATTCGACGAAGAACAAAAGAGGAGATATCGTGACGATAACTTCCCTACAGAGCTAAAGGAGGCATTTGAATTAGGTAAAGAAATGGCCGCGACAGCAAAATAGAATCTCATTAACGCACCATCGGCCATCTCGAATTCATTCAAGATGGCCGATGGTACGTTATCAGTATGTTATTTCCCTATCATTTTCAGGAATTCTTCCTCATCAATTATAGGGACACCCAGTGATTTTGCTTTTTCTAACTTCGAAGGCCCCATATTGTCACCGGCAAGGACAAAGGAGGTTTTCTTAGATATAGAGCCGGAATTCTTCCCACCGTTTTTCTCTATCATCTCCTTGTATTCCTCACGCGAATGCCGTTCAAAAACACCGCTGATCACTATGACCTTATCCTTCAACAAGTCAGTATGATCGCTTGTGTCAATCTCAGGCATAGCCATTTGCAGACCGGCTGCTCTTAAGCGTTCCACAATCTCCCTGTTACCAGGATATGAGAAATACTCCACGATTGCATCCGCAATTCGAGGACCGATATCTTCGATGGCCACCAGTTCATCATGCGAACGAGACATGAGACGGTCAATATCGTGTACACCTCTGGCAAGCTTGCGTGCCACTGTTTCGCCAACGAACGGGATGGACAGAGCATATACAACACGCTCAAAAGGCACCTGCTTTGACGCTTCAACTCCTTCGATGATACGCTGGGCAGTGCGCGGGCCTATCCTCTCAAGTTTCTCCAAATCATCGGCCTTGAGGTTATAGAAATCAGCGATATTCCTTACCAGATCCGCCTCATAGAGAAGCGCACAATTCTCCTCCCCGACTCCGTCGATATCCATCATGTTACGGCCGACAAAATGCTCAAGACGCCCGATAATCTGAGGACGACATCCGTATTTATTGGGACACTGCCAGGCTGCCTCACCCGGCAGACGAATAAGTTTTGTGCCACAGTCAGGACAATATTCTATGAATTCGACCGGTTTGGCATCCTTCTCGCGAGCAGCCACATCCACACCTGTTATTTTAGGTATGATTTCGCCCCCTTTCTCCACATAGAGCATATCATGTTCATGGATATCGAGGGCCTTGACAATGTCTTCATTATGCAATGAGGCGCGTTTCACAATGGTTCCTGACAGCAGGACCGGCTCAAGATTCGCAACCGGGGTGACAATGCCCATTCTGCCAATCTCGAACGACACGAAATTCAAACGCGTCAACGCACGTTCTGCAGCGAACTTATATGCAATGGCCCATCTCGGCGACTTGGATCTGAACCCGAGATTTAGTTGCTGACGCAGATTATTAACCTTGAACACCAACCCATCAGTAGCAACCGGGAGATTTTTACGTTCCTCGTCCCAATAGTTTATGTAATGATCCACTTCCTCGATGGAGTGAAGAAGAGTCATGGAATCACTCACCTTGAACCCCCACTCTTTAGCTTTGAGCATGTTATCATAATGATTGTCGGTAGGAAGTTCATCGGATATCAGATAATAGAAATAAGCATCCAACCCACGGCGCGAAACTTCAGCCGAGTTAAGCATCTTCAATGTCCCCGCTGCGGCATTTCGCGGATTAGCAAACAACGGCTCTTCATTGAAAGCCCGCTCTTCATTCAACCGGTCAAACGCTTTCCATGGCAAAACTATTTCACCCCTTATCTCGAATTTTTCGGGATAATCTCCACCATGCAGCATCAGAGGGATACTTTTTATAGTCTTGACATTCTCAGTCACATCATCACCCTTCTCGCCATCGCCACGTGTCACAGCCCTTACCAACCGACCGTACTCATATATCAACGATATGCTGGTTCCGTCAAATTTCATCTCTCCGACTATCGGCACTGACCGAAGTCCCTCCGAATTACCAAGAAGTTCATTGCACTTGCACACCCATTCATCCACCTCGTCGATTGTATAGGTGTTGCTGAGCGACAGCATGGGATGCACGTGGACAACCTGTTTGAACCCTTTGGTAAGGTCCGACCCTACGCGATGAGTCGGCGACAATGGGTCATCAAGTTCGGGGTTATCCTTCTCGAGCTTTTCAAGCTCCTTCATCAGCATATCGTAATCATAGTCACTGATAGTTGGAGCATTCTCCACATAATATGAATGGTTGTGTCGATTAAGTTCCTGGCGGAGATGGTCTATACGTTCTGAAGCAGACATCGAATATGAAGTTTTGATTTAGTTGTTACAGTCATTACAACGCTTTAGGGCGCTTACTCTTCCACAAAGTAACTAAAAATTTCTTAAGAAACCGGGTTATTTTTATTAAAAAACAAGAGCAGGGTGTGTTTTTTACGCACCCTGCTCCCGATTATTCTATCTGATATAACTCATCAGCCACAATAGAAGTATTTGTTTACAAGCTGTTGCATCTGTTCAGGATTGTCATGGAGCTGGGCGGCCAGATTCTCATCTTCAAAATCCTTCAGGCGCTTAACCTTATCATCAATCATGGCCGGAGCGAACACACCCTTCTCCTCGAAGTATTTACGCTGCGATTCAAGGCATTTAGCAGACTCGACGCAGCATGTGGGCAGTGTGTTAAGCGAGGCGAGTTTTTCAGCATTCTCCGCAGCATGGATATTAACATCCACATAGGTACGCTCGGCTACCTCCAGGGCATCCTCCATTTCAAATCCTATGCGCGCTGCCACACAGAGCGAGGCAAGAAGCTCATATACATTGGCTGAACAGTCGGGAGAACGCATCTCAAATGTCTGTTTGCCGTAGGTTTCCATCTCGCACGGACTTGAAGGATTGGCCTGCACACACATATCTTTGCCTGAGGTCCAGCCAAGCGGCACACGCACGAGCACCGAACGGTTACGGTCGCCCCAACAGATATTTGTAGGAGCCTCCTGATGGGGAACCAAACGGAAATAGGATGTGGGATTGACATTACCGAACGCGGTAATCGACGGAGCAAGGGTCATGAGACCGGCTATAACCCTGCGGGCGTCATCGCTGAGTTTGCGGTCCTCTGTCTGGGTGACATTCTTACCATCCTTCATGAGGCGCATGTGGACATGGAATCCAGAGCCGGCTTTTCCTACGGTGATTTTGGGGGCGAATGTGACATTAAGGCCTTCACGCGCTGCAAGATTACGTATCACCCATTTGGCAAGCATGAGCTGGTCGGCAGCTTCAAGGGCCGGATTGGGAAGGAACTCAATTTCATTCTGCTCGTAGACCATGGAATTCTGGGTGAAATTACCCACCTCCGAATGTCCATATTTAATTTTTCCACCGATCGAGGCTATCATCGCCATGGCCTTCACGCGGAAATCATTGAATTTGGCGAATGGAGCTGACTCGTGGTAACCCTTCTGATCAGTTGCGGGGAAATTGCCCGGATCAGCTGAGATGACATAGAACTCCAACTCACCCATGCACTCAAACTCCATGCCCGATACCTCCTTGAAGGCTTTGCATGCACGTTCGAGGACACCGCGGGGATCACTGTCAAGGGGATTTCCGTCCTTGTCAAAATAGCTGCACAGCATGGTGAGCGTAGGGATTTCGGCCAACGGGTCACGGAAAGCAGTGGCATAACGAGGTATCACATAAAGGTCACTTCGCGAGGCCTCAATGAAAGAGAACAGGCTTGATCCGTCAACACGCTCGCCGGTGGAGAGGATGGTCTCCAGATATTCGAGATCGTTGATGACAAAATTCAGAGTCTTGAGACGGCCATCGGCAGCAGGATACATGAAATTAACCATTTCAATCCCCTCCTCTTCAATATATTTGATTATATCGGTACGAGTAAATTCCGACGGCAATTTCCGTAGTGTACGGACAACGTGATTGCGAGTCATCGCAATCTGTTTTTCAGCATTCATGACTATAAATTCAAAAGTAGTACTTTGGTAATAAATATATTAAGGTTAACAGATGCGGAGCCGGAAGCCCCTTCAACATCATGCGTCAAAATTAAAGAATTATTTCTCTAATTCCAAATAAATATTGAAAAAAAGGACTAATGTTCCTTTCCTATATATAAAAGGTAACTCACTAAACCTCTTTTCGGGCACAAATGTTAGACATATAAAATCTACATATATGAACTTAGTCATAGCAGCCAATTTTGACAATGTGATGTCGGCAAGCATCGCACAGGGAATGCTCGAAAGCAACGGTATCGAATCACAGATACAGAACCCGACAATGAACACACTCTATCCCACACCCATGTCAGGACTTTGGGATGTGACACTAATGGTCCAGCCATCTGATCTTGACAAAGCCATACAACTCCTTAAAACACACGGTGATTTATAGTTATCATAGCCACGCTGCGCGGTAAAAATCCCCAACAAATCTGAAAAATATACAAAAATACGCGTTTTTGACCATTTTTTAGATTTATTTCGTAACTTTGCGGCATCTTACACACCTGGAGAAACCAAGTAATTCTCCGGCTGCTAAAATATTGACCAATCATCTATCCAACTAATTATCCAGGATTGTATATGTCACACAAACTGCCTATCCACCAGGCTCAGGGAATCTCCGTGTTTCGGTCACTGGACGAGATTTCATTCATCAATTTCCCTTCACGGCTGGCATGGATGCTGCTGGTAGTATGCTCCAAAGGTGAAATATCAGCGACTATCGACGTGGCGACCCGACGACTCTGTCCGGGATCGCTTATGGTGTTACGCCCCGGCCATATAATCAACCATTGCAAAGCGAGCCAGGACTTTGAAGGCTTTTTCATAGTGGTACAGGAGGACAAACTCAACGAGATGTTGCCGTCGATGCACTACGTTGTCCCCTACACTCTTCATTACAACTCCAATCCCATCATCGAGATTACCCCGGAGGAGCTCAGCGCACTTGAGCTTATCTACACTATGCTCCAGCGTCAACTGACCGGATCAGCACGTCCGTTCAACAACATGGCGCTCACATCGCTATGCGAAGTGCTATTCTACAACACACTCGGCATTTATGCATCACGAATGAACGAGACGAAACCACGTTCACGCCGCGAAGAGCTATTGGCCAAGTTCATCGAGCTTATTGAAATGCATTTCCGCTCGGAACGGTCAGTTAATTTCTATGCCGAAAAACTGTTCGTCACCCCAAAACATCTGTCGGCAGTACTCAAGGAGATAAGCGGCCGCACTGCCGGAGAATGGATTGACCATCGCGTGATTCTTGAAGCAAAATTGCTGCTGCGCACCACCGGCATGAACATTCAGGAGATAAGCCTTGCTTTGAATTTTTCAAACCAATCATTCTTCGGAAAATATTTCAAACATCTCACCGGAATATCTCCTCGCGATTACCGAGCAAAACTCACAGAAGCATGAGACGCATCCTACACATAATTGCCCTGTCGCTCACATGCGCCGCAGCCATGGCCGAAACCCCTTATATGGAGAAGGTCGACGAGGCTGACAAAGCATGTGCGGAAGGGAAATGGAAAGAAGCCGAAACAGCTCTACTCGAAGCCCTCAGAGCTGAGCCGGCCAATCCGTCCAACATACTTTTAATATCTAATCTTGGCATGGTCAGGTTTAACATGGGCGAGGATTCACTTGCCTTGGCAACACTTGACGATGCACATGCCATGGCACCTGCATCTGTGACTATCCTGTCAAACCGCGCAAGGGTGCTGACGGCCATAGGTGACGAGGCCGGCGCCTACGAGGATTACACCAGGATACTCGAGTTGGACTCCATGGTGATGACCGCCAGATTCCATCATGGCCTATTGGCGCTAAAGAACAGAAAGTTTCCCACAGCCAAGGCTGATTTTGACTTTATGGTAGATAAGTTCCCTGACGCTGAGGAAACACAGATAGGCATGGCTACTTTCCTTAGTTCAATAGGAGAATATGCCGAGGCGTTGCCTTATTACAACAAAATATTGCTGACACAGAAGGAGCCGGAATACTACGGAGCACGTGCGTACTGCTACCTGATGACCAATCACCTCCAGGAGGCTTCAGATGACATCGGTGCAGCGATGGAACTTGCACCCGATGACGGTGAACTTTATCTATACCGTGCAGCGTTAAATAAGATGCGGTTTCGTCCGGATGATGCTAATGCCGATGCGAAACGCGCCATTGAATTAGGGGTAGATCCAAACCGCGCTCTGCCTCTCATGACTAAATAAGATTCTATTCAAATGACCGGACTCGTAATAAAAAATACAGGAAGTAATTATCTGGTAAGGACTGACGACAGGAAACTCATCACCTGTAAAATAAAAGGCAACTTCCGCCTCAAAGGTATCCGCACCACAAATCCGGTGGCCGTTGGCGATAAGGTGACTGTAGCTGCCACAGATGAGGAGACCGGCTATATCACAGCTATAACTCCCAGAAAAAACTATATAATCCGACGTGCCAGCAATTTGTCAAAACAGGCCCATATACTTGCCGCCAATCTCGACCAAGTGTGCCTGGTGGTAACGCTCTTTCATCCCACCACATCCACCACATTCATCGACCGTTTTTTAGCGACGGCCGAAGCCTACCGCGTGCCTGCTGTGATTGTGATTAATAAAATCGACCTTCTTGTGGAAGATGATGACCGCGAATACCTGTCAGCCGTAAAGTACTTATATGAATCCATCGGCTATCCGGTCATTACATTATCGGCAAAGACAGGTGAAGGGCTTGACAGATTAAAAGATTGTCTGAACGGAAAAATTACCCTTTTCTCAGGAAATTCAGGAGTAGGAAAATCCACTCTGATCAATGATTTGATCCCGACGCTCAACCTTGCCACTGCCGAAATCTCAACCTCTCATGACACCGGGATGCACACTACCACATTCTCTGAAATGTTTGAAGTCCCCGGAATGTCACACGACACATATATTATCGATACCCCCGGAGTGAAAGGGTTTGGCACGTTGGAATTTGACCGCCATGAAGTAAGCCACTTCTTCCCGGAGATATTCAAATACAGTTCAGGGTGCCGCTACGGAGACTGCACTCATACCCATGAACCGGGGTGTGCGGTGCGCGAGGCTCTTGATGAAAATTTGATTTCCCAATCACGCTATACATCTTACCTCTCAATCCTCGATGATGCCGAGGAGGACAAATACCGCAAGGGTTTCTGACCGAAACCAGACTGTTGCATCGCAACGGATTACAACCTTAAAGTATTGAGGTGCCTGAAATACCGTTAAGACGTCCAGACACTTCCTCAAGCAAATCGAGAGGGAGTGACAGCGTGATAGTACAGGTATTGTCAAACTCTTGCGAGACGATCTTCACAGCGCCATCCTGCCCTTGCGATTTGATAAGTCGCATCACATCGTTCATGGCAAGATAGGGAAAAGTAAAGGAAAGGGAGGTCATTTCACGCCCCTCTATTATCGCTGCCTCCTCTATGGCAAGTTTTGCAGCTTCGCGATAGGCTGCTATCAAACCGGAGGTGCCGAGCTTAATTCCGCCGAAATAACGCACCACTATTATCAATATATTCGTAAGGCCGAATGAATTTATCTGCCCCAAAATCGGTTTGCCGGCAGTTCCTGACGGTTCTCCATTATCGGTAGAGAGATACTCCTTACGGTCGGCCCCTATCATATAGGCCCAACAGACATGCCTTGCGTCGTGATACTCATTAGTGTAAAGGGCTATATACTCCTTAGCCTCCGACGCCGACGAAACAGGTATGGCAAAAGAGAGGAAGCGGCTCATCTTCTCTCGAAAAACCGCTTCGCTCTGTGATGCTATTGTAAAGTATTTTGCCAATTTAGATTATCAGCATGGCGTCGCCGTAGACACCAAATTTAAATCCTTCCTTAACAGCCTTGTGATAGGCTTCCATAACAAGGTCATATCCGCCAAAGGCAGCCACCATCATGAGCATGGTAGAATATGGAAGATGGAAATTAGATATCAATGCGTCGGTGACCGTAAAGTCGTAGGGAGGGAAAATAAACTTATTTGTCCATCCGGTATATGTCTTCATGTGCCCACCCATACTTACTGCACTGGCTATGGCACGAAGCACTGAAGTGCCGACAGCACATACGCGATGGCCATCATCCTTAGTCTTGTTCACAAGATTGACGAGTTCTTCCGAGGCATCCATCTCTTCTGAATCCATGCGGTGTTTGGTAAGATCCTCGACATCTATCTCACGATAGTTGCCAAGACCGCTGTGAATAGTTATGAAACCTTGATTGACACCTTTGATTTCAAGACGTTTGAGAAGCTCGCGTGAAAAATGCAGACCGGCAGCAGGAACCACGACAGCACCTTCTTTACGTGCAAAAATAGTCTGATAACGATCCACATCCTCCTCTTCCGGCTCACGCTTGATGTAATAAGGCAGCGGAGTGGTACCGAGCTTGTATAATTCGGATTTAAACTCATCATGCGGACCGTCATAGAGGAAGCGGAGAGTGCGTCCGCGTGAAGTAGTGTTGTCAATCACTTCAGCCACCATCGACTCATCATCGCCGAAATAAAGTTTATTGCCGATACGGATTTTTCTGGCCGGCTCAACAAGCACATCCCAAAGTTTATTTTCGGCGCTCAGTTCGCGGAGCAGGAACACTTCGATTCGTGCTCCGGTCTTCTCCTTGTTACCGTAAAGACGAGCCGGGAACACCATTGTGTCATTGTAGACCATCAAATCGCCATCGTCAAAGTAATCAATGATTTCTTTGAAAACGCGCTCTTCAATGGTGCCAGTACGGCGATTCACCACCATAAGGCGAGATTCATCACGCGTAGGATTAGGACGCTGCGCAATCAGCTCCTCCGGCAGACGGAATTTAAATTGTGAAAGTTTCATCCGTTATTTCTTTATTGTATGTCTTAATCTTTTTATCCAAATCTTTTTCTTCGTCAGGCAGCTCTATATCAGTAGTCCGTATGAGTTCAGCAGCCTGTTCAATGGTGAGACAATCAGCAATACCGACGTCTCCGACTCTGGTGCGTCTAAGCGCGGTCAAATGGCCTCCGGAATCCAAAGCCTGCCCGATGTCACGAGCGAGAGCCCTGATATATGTGCCCTTGCTGCACACTATGCGCAACGTGAGCGTCATTTCATCGGCATCAAAATCCACAAGCTCTATAGTGTCGATAACAAGCACCTTAGGCTTCAACTGCACGTCATGACCTTTACGAGCCATATTGTAAGCACGTTTACCATCCACCTTACAAGCTGAAAACGAAGGTGGCACCTGCTCTATCCGACCGACGAAAAGGGGGAGCTTTTGCTCAATTAATTCCCTTGTGATATGTGATGTGGGATAAGTAGCATCAATCTCAGTCTCCAGGTCAAAGGATGGAGTTGTGGCACCAAGTTTTATAGTGGCAACATACTCCTTGACACCGGCTTGAAGTGTCTCAATCTGCTTGGTGGCACGTCCGGTCACAACAATCATCACACCAGTGGCCAACGGATCCAACGTACCGGCATGCCCTACTTTCATCTTCTTCCGGTGGAGACGGTGCAGCAGAACCCCGCGCAGACGTTTCACCACGTCAAACGAAGTCCACTCCAAAGGTTTGTCCACATAGAGAATCTCACCTGTGATAAAATCCATAAGCTGACTCAAATGGGGTGTTACCAGACAATACAGAGAATACCCACGATAAGACAGTAGATGGAGAACCAAACAAGCTTGCCTTTCTTGACAAGACTGATCATCCATTTACATGCCATACAACCGACAATGAAGGCTGCTATGAAACCAACGACGAGAGGGAGCGCACCCACACTTTCTCCTACGCCTTCACCGGACACGAGATCCTTCATACCAAGCAGAGCCTCACCAAGAATGGGGATAATCACCATAAAGAATGAGAACTGAGCAATCTTGTCGCGTTTGTCTCCAAGGAGGAGGCCTGTGGCAATCGTAGTACCTGAACGGCTAAGACCGGGTAGAACTGCCACAGCCTGTGAACAGCCTATCACAAAAGCATCAGTCCATGTGATGTCATGACCACGTTTGCCTGTAAGACGTTCCTTTTCAGGATTGCGGAAATAAAATGCAAAAGCAAGAAGTGCGGCAGTGACAATAAGACAGATGCCGACTACGAGAAGTCCGTCACCGAAAAACTGTTCAACAAAATCCTTAAAACAGAGACCAACTATGGCCACAGGGATGCAGGACAGAAGAATCTTGCATACATAAAAGAAATTGTTGTCACGAGCAACGGTGAAAAACGACTTGCAGAGGGGTACAAATTCACGCCATAACACCACAATAGTGCTCAGCACTGTTGCGACATGGAGCACCACATCAAACTCAAGCGCATCAGCGCCAGCAAGTTTCAATCCGAGAATCTCGCGAAAAATCTCAAGATGGCCGCTGCTGCTTATAGGCAGATACTCCGCAAGTCCCTGTACTATCCCTAATATCAACGCATCAATCCAATCCATGACTTATTCCTCTCCTTTCTTTTCTTTGGGTGAAAACATTATGGCATAACCCATATAGAGAAATCCAAGGAATGCTACAGTCGGTCCGACAACGATACGGCGCACTGAAAAAATATCCTCGTTGAACACGTTCCAATCGGAAGCTCCACCGGCCATGAGAGCAAATCCAATAACAATCATTGCTCCAGCCACAGCCATCTGGATAAAGTTTTGCTTTACAAGCGGCATCTGCTCCCGGTTTTCTTTCATAAGCTCATCCCCGGGACGAGATGTGCCTTTTTGTGATGGTTTTTGTACCATATATACGTTCTTTATTTAAACATTTCATCATAAGTCAGGCGCAGATACCGGTTAGTGGCAAACAAGGCAGCGATAAAGCAAATCAGCATACCGACGATGACCACGGCAACCAAAATCGGAGCCACAACTGTCACATCAAGCACAGATGCGACAGTCAAATCCAACGCTCGACAATAATATACCAAAAGCGATAGAGCTACCACTGCGATAAGTCCGGCCACCAATCCGTTGACGATATTGTCGACGAGAAATGGACGGCGGATGAAGCCGGCGGTCGCTCCGACGAGTTTCATTGTGTAGATAGTGAATCGGCGACTATATACCGACAAACGCACTGTGTTAAAAATCAGCACGAACGAGACAATCAGCAATGCAACGGCAACCAGCGAAAGCCCCAATGCTACATTCTTCAGAGTAGCGTTAATCTGGTCGATCAACTCAGTGTGGACCTTAATTTCATTGACCTGAGGCATAAGCATAAGCGGCGCCACGATTTCGTTAATGCTGTCGGCCGACGCATGGGAAGCCTTCACATGCACGTCAAGTTCACCTTGGAATGGATTCACCCCTGCAAGCCTCATGATATCCTCTTCCTCCCCCACCATCTTCTGCCAGCGGTCAAGCACAACTTCAGGCGATGAATATTCACATGACGCGACAGCCTGACTCGACATAATACGTTCACGTAACGAGGCGATGTCAGACGCTGTGACATCATCATTGAAAATCACCACAAATCCCATATTCTCCTTTATAGAGGATGTGACCCGATGCGTCACTACGCCCACAAAGGCCGAGATGCCGAGAATAAACAATACCAAAGCAACCGAGATGGTCGCTGTGGCCCGGGTGCTGAACAAGGGGATTAAATGATGCCGCTTTTTTGCCATAATAGTCAATAGAGTACAAAATTACTATATGCGAATGCCCTTGTCAAGTACTTTAACTAAATTTTAACATTAGCATTTGCATAGCCTTCCCATTTTTCAATGAGGGCCTGCATGTCGGCCGGAATCGGTGCCGAGAAAAACATCTCTTCACCTGTGTCAGGGTGCACGAAACCAAGGGTTCTGGCATGTAAAGCCTGTCGAGGACAAACATCAAAGCAATTGTTGACAAACTTCTGATATGAGCCGCTACGCTCACCGCGAAGAATCTGGTCGCCACCATATCTTGCATCACAGAACAAGGGATGACCTATGTGACGCATATGGACACGTATCTGATGCGTACGTCCCGTTTCGAGCACACATTTCACGAGTGCGACATGCCCTAAATCCTCAAGTACTTCATAATGGGTCACAGCATGCTTGCCTGTCGGATCATCAGGCGGAAGGACGGCCATCTGCAGCCTGTCCTTTGGATTCCTTCCTATATTCCCCTCAATCCTTCCTGTTGACGGAGAGGGTACACCCCACACCAAGGCATTGTACTCGCGCTTGGTAGTCTTGTTGAAAAACTGCTTCCCGAGATGTGTCTTTGCATCGGGGGTCTTAGCTACGACGAGGAGCCCGGATGTATCCTTGTCGATACGGTGCACAAGGCCAAGACGAGGGTCTGACACATCATAATCAGGATTGTCCCTGAAATGAAACGCCAACGCATTGACAAGCGTGCCGGAATAATTGCCATGACCGGGATGCACCACCAACCCGGCAGGCTTATTGACCACCAGCAGCGCATCATCCTCATACACGATATCGAGGGGGATATCCTCAGGAATTATCTCCAGTTCGTAGCGAGGACGGTCCATGACCACCTGAACCACATCAAGTGGCTTCACACGGTAGTTGGACTTTACGGCTTTGCCATTGACAAGGATGCACCCGGCATCAGCAGCTTGTTGGATGCGGTTGCGAGAGGATTTTTCAAGGCGGGTGACCAGAAATTTATCAACCCTCAGAAGTTGCTGGCCCTTATCGGCCACAAATCTGAAATGCTCGAACAGTTCCTGGCCTGTGGCCTCGTCAAACTCAGCATCCTCAATCTGGTCTACATCGGTGGTTTCTTCTGCCATAAGATTCTTTAGAAAAGATCAAGTTGCTCTGAATGGTTTAACTCCTCAGCCGCGAGCGAATCAGCCTCTATGATTTCTGCCATTCCCTCTCCCACTTCAAGTTCGAGGGTGGCATTGACAGGCACACGTGCGCCCGGCGACAAGCGGGTGCCTTTGTAACGGACACCGAGCACAAGGTCTTTGAAGTCACTGGGGACACGCTTCTCAACCACATTTTTTATCTCAAGGCCTTCAAGTATCGACTTAGCCTGACGCAATGACATATCGGTGAGCGTAGGCAATGTCACCATTTTGGGCGAAAAAGCATTAATGGTAAGATATATTTCACGGCCCTCCTTAACGATAGTGCCGACCTTGGGATTCTGCTCAATAACCGTGCCTGGAGCTGTGCGCTTATCATATACCGAGTCACTGAGCACAGCTACCAGTCCCTCGGCAGCCAAGGCTTCCGAAGCTCTGTCGTAGGTCATGGATTTCACAGCCGGGACAGAGATAGTGTCACCATGCCGTGTCCAAACATCAAGCCACATCATGGCAAACCAACAGATGGCTACTGCAGCTATGAGCATCAGGCCTATGTTTAACAAGATCTTTTTCATTTCATCGGGAGAGCTATAGATAAAACTTCATCAATTGTGGCGACATAATGGAATGTCAGTCCGGTAAGATAAACCGGACGGATATCCTCGATGTCCTTGCGGTTGTCATTACACAATATTATATCAGTGATACCGGCACGTTTTGCCGCAAGAATTTTCTCTTTGATGCCACCTACCGGGAGCACCTTGCCTCGGAGCGTGATCTCACCAGTCATTGCGAGACGTGATTTCACCGGGACACCGGTAAGCGCCGACATAATGGAGACACACATGGTGATACCGGCCGAAGGACCATCCTTCGGGATCGCGCCCTCAGGCACATGTATATGCAACTGCTGCGACTCGAACATATCCGCATCAACACCATAAGCCGATGCACGACCTTTGACGACCTTGCATGCTATCACAGCCGACTCTTTCATGACATCGCCAAGGTTACCTGTTATGGTCAGTTTTTCACCCTTCCCAGGTGTCAGAGATGACTCAATAAAGAGAATTTCACCGCCAACAGCCGTCCATGCCAAACCTGTGGCTACACCTGGAGTATCGGACACTTCATAGCGTTCAGGGGTGAACATCTCAACGCCAAGATAGTCACGCAAATCATCCACATCAACATTGAGCGAAAATTCCTGTCCGCGCATCTTTTTGAGCACTATCTTACGTATCACCTTAGCGATACGCTTGTCGAGCTGACGCACACCACTCTCGCTTGTATAGCCCTCCACAATCTTTGTAATGGCTTCGGGAGTGAAGACTACCTCATCCTTTGCAAAACCGTTTTCAGCAGCCACACGCGGTATCAGATGCCGACGTGCAATCTCAATTTTTTCCTCAATCAGATAACCGGAAATATCAATAATCTCCATACGGTCAAGAAGAGGCTGAGGGATGGTTGACAAAGTGTTGGCCGTCGCAATAAAAAGCACATGCGACAAATCATAGTCCACGTCAACATAATTGTCATGGAAATGACTGTTCTGTTCAGGATCAAGGACCTCAAGCAATGCTGCCGATGGGTCACCTTTGAAATCATTTCCGGTCTTGTCTATTTCATCCAGCAACAATACCGGATTCGACGCTCCTGCCCGCTTTATCGCGTCGATGATTCGACCTGGCATAGCACCTATATAGGTACGTCGGTGGCCCCTGATCTCGGCCTCATCATGCAGTCCGCCAAGTGACACACGCTGATATTTCCGGCCAAGAGCTCGAGCTATCGACTGTCCGAGAGAGGTCTTGCCTACACCGGGGGCTCCGACAAGACAGATGATGGGAGATCGGCCATCAGGAGTGTTCATCATCACTGCCAACTGTTCGAGGATACGCTCCTTCACCTTCTCTAAGCCGTAATGGTCCTCATCAAGGATGCGTTCGGCGGAAGGGAAATCGGTTGAAAGCGGATCCCCTATTCCCCATGGCAGATCGGTGAGAAGCTGAAGGTAGGAATACTGCACCGAGTAATCAGGACTCTGAGGATTGAGCCTGCGCAGTTTCTCGAGTTCCTTCTCGAATGTGCGACGCACCACGTCAGGGAATTTTATATCCTTTGCCTTCTCCTCCAATGCACGGCAGTCGTCATCGTCGCCATAGAGCTCATCACGTATCACATCGAACTGATGCTGCAGGAACATGTTGCGCTGCTGGTCGTCGATGTTTCTGCGGGCCTTACGGTTTATCTCGTCACGAATCTCCGCGAGCTGCTCACTCTGGGCAAGCTGAGTCAGAAGCATAAACGCACGGTCCTTCAGACGATTCTTCTTAAGCAACTCATATTTCACTTCCGGAGGGAATGGCGAATGGGTCGCTATCATGTTGATCAGCAACTGTGGTGTTGGTATGTTCTCTATATTGAAAGCGAGATCCGAGACCTTGTCATTTCCACCCTTGTTGAGTATATTGAGGGTCGTCTGGCGAATATCATCCACCAGGACCAAGAACTCTTTGTCAGATTGACGTGGCACAGTGTCATGAATGCTCTTCACCCGAGCCGACAAAGCACCGGGAATAGTCTGCCCCTCAGACTCGCCAAGGATTTTGACTTTATCGCGAGCCGAGATGATAGCTGTATGTGTGCCATCAGGGAGATCAAACACCTTTAGGACATCGGCGACTACACCATATTCAAAAAGGTCATCAAGAGCCGGCTGCTCGGTGGCCGCCTTTCGTTGACAGAACACACCCACAGGAATACTGTGCTCAGTAGCATAGGATGCAACCGTAACCGATGATTCGCGCCCAAGAGTTATGGGAAATGTAACTCCCGGGAAGAGCACCAGGTCACGCATTGCAATCACTGGTAGATCATCAAAATTGGGCTCCGGACGTTCAGTGGGGAGTCCTATATCAATCTGTCCGACAGAGACTATCTTGGTTTCTTCTTTCATATATTATTGTTACAATTGGGCCATGGTAAAAAGCCGGTAAACAGACTTGCCGGCCAATTTTCAAAAATGCGACCTCAAAGGTAGTAATTTTTCGCCAAATAGCTCCTAATTCGGCGCCGCAATTTAGCAATGCCACACAATAAACATAAGGGCGGGCTATTCGCAACTCCTTACCACTCGGCTCTTCAATAGCACAACTGTGGCGGCCGTCAACACTACTGACACTAATATCAGCCAGGGCGAATCAACACCAAAACCATCAAACGAAGAGGCCACCTCGCCCTCAACGCCTCTTTCTTTCCAAGAAAAATATACCACAAGGCCATTGTTAAGCGCATGGATTATCACAGGTAGCCAAAGAGAACGCGACCAGTACAACAGATAGCCGAAGTATCCACCGAGCACCAATCTGGGGAAAAAACCGAAAAACTGCATGTGGAATGCACTGAATATAAAAGCTGTCAACCATATGGCCAAATGATGGTTGAGCGGTCCACTCATGATAAGCCGCTGGAGAGCCCCGCGGAAAAATATCTCTTCACTGAATCCGGCAAGCACAGCGACGATGAGTAGCCCTACTATCAAATCGCCATAACTTGTCCCGCCCAACAGGACCTCTACCGCACCTTGGGCTTGCATCTCGGCGTTACGCATCCATGTCTCCACCCCCGACAAAGCAGCAGGCAGAGTCAACGATTGATTCCACTCCACAAGCGCATTCATTGCAGGGATGGAAGCCACCAACGCGGCGATGGCAAGCACAAGGGAATCGGGCGACATCATGCGGTCAACCTCAAGTAACCTGGCCGGAGTGCGGCTCACCAACATAGCGGTAACCACGGCCGGCATGATGAACATAACCACATCCTGTACCACTGTTCCGATACGCATAGCCACCGCTGTCTGACCTCCCATAAGAATGGCCCCGACGGCGATAGCTCCGACAATCATGCAAAGCAGAGCGACAAGAAAAAACAGAAATATCCGTTTAGGATAATTATGCATCAGCGATAAAGACTCGTGTTTCATTTATCAAGATAAAATGGAGATGTTAATGATAGGTATTCTTTGGTATAACCGTTGGATTCATCACGGATATACAGCGCACTTTCCTCAACGCCATGAGAGTACTTATCGGCAGTCACTTGCCATAAACTTCTCAACGGCTTCTTACCCCGGCGAGAATACACAACCGTGTGACGACATGGTACAAGACGGTGCAGGGAAAGCAGAAACTCCACCTCATCATCGCGCGATGATGGTGCTATGAACGCCAGTGAATCACCCTCCCCGATAATCCATTCACTACCTAATTTTATGAGTTCCTCGACACCAAACCGGGTGCCATGACGAGCAAGCGCCCTCTCCTCATCGGGCGAATGGAGAGCCTCGTTGAAAAACGGAGGATTGGAAACTATGAGTAACGGAGACGCCCCCTTTTCAACCTCAAATGTCATGGCATCGGCATTTAAGATGCACACCCGCCCACTCCACGGCGAACCCAGGACATTAGCACAAGCATCAGCATAGGCCGCCTTGTCAATCTCGACTCCTGTTATCACCGCATCCGGATTTCTTTGCGCCAACATCAGTGCGATCAACCCTGATCCGCATCCTACATCTATTACGCGGGCAGCTTTGCTGATGTCCACCCAGGCTCCAAGCAGCACCCCATCAGTGCCGATTTTCATGCCACAACGCGAATCATCCAAAGAAAATTGCTTGAAATCAAACCGGCCCATTTTCAATCAATAGGAAAATCCGACATTATCCACATACATAGTAAGGCCTTCGGTGCCGACGTATGGCTCCCCGTTACCTGCAGAGAACATAACGACAACATGTGTAGGCGTAGCCGAAGCATCGTCCCACCCCTCTTCAATCACCGGCACCATCTTTCCCTTGGAATTCTTAGCATAATATGCATTGGCCTTCGACCGAAGTCCAAGATAAGGGGCATAGCCGCTTTTAGTGGAAGCATCGCCATACATTATCGGCAGTTTGAATTTGTTGACCCATCCGGATGATGCATTGAAAAGCTTCCCTGCGGTACCCACCCTCTTTGCATGGATATTCCCCTCATTATCCTCCCAACGCCTCTGGAGGAATATGAACACCACACCTTCATCGCGTCCGGACAATTTCTTTTTTGCGCCGAATCCGCTTGATTTTATACGGTAATCCACATTTGGCATGTCAATCTTATAGTCAAACACTAATGCCTTTGGCCGTTTTGTAAACGGAATCCCCATCTCCATCTTGGAGTACGGATTCTTCGTGGAGGTGATAGGCTCGAACATACGCCCGAGAAACATTGATCCGGCCACCATCACATCCATGTTGATCAGACCAAGCACCTTCACGCTTTCAATCTGAGTACACAGCTTGGCACAACGGTTGCCGCCACCCCTATCAGCCGGATAGACCGCATTGGAGGTCTTAACCACACCCGATACCTTGGCATAGACATTGCTTGTCGCCCATGGCGATCCTCCGAGGTTAGTATAAGGTTTGTTGCCTTCTATGGTCTGTGTAGGACCAATCTCATAAATCGTCTTATCGTGGCCGCCGATCACAGCCGACTCATGCAGATGGCGAGTGACCCATGAAGAAAAATCACCATACTTCACTCTCTCTGTAGTCTGACTATCAGCCTGGAGCGGATACATAAAAGCCGCTGCAGCCACCAATCCCACCTTATATATATATTTAGAAGTACTCATCATGACAATAGTCGGGAAAAAACGTGATTTAAAACTGCAAAGTTGGGCAATTATCTCCAAAAAGCCTAATCCGACTCTGTTTTTTTGCCCTTTTGACAAACAATTGTAACCTTAAGCCCCAAAATAAATGCTAAATCAAGTTAAGTCATCTATCCTGATGCTTTAAAATAATAACCAACACCAATTTGGATTTGTTTATACCAACGAACAGGGATATATCCATCCTTAACCAAGAATAATTACAACCATAAATAAAAAACATTATGAATTACAATGACATAATCACTTCAGCTAAAGTAGTATTAGTGGAATTTTACGCATCATGGTGTCCTCACTGCCACAAAATGGTGCCGGTCATGGACCAAATAAAGGAGCTACTGGACGGCCGCGTGCCAGTCTATCAATTGGATATAGATTCCAATCAGGAAGCCGCCGATAACGAAAAGGTAAAATCAGTTCCAACCTTCCTGATCTACAAGGATGGCAGAGAGGCATGGCGACAGAGCGGAGAAATAGATGGCGAGATACTCCTGTCAAAAGTCGAATCTTATCTCTAAAGCGGCATAGCATGACACAAGGAACCCTATTCTCTGACTTTCTTGAGGCATTGGCTGTCCCGCACACTTCCGGATATTCCAACCGTCAATACGAAACAATGCCGTTTCACACACTGTTCGGCTTGACAAAACTTTTGGGTAAATATGGAGTTGACAGTTGTGGATACAAGCTGAACGACCCGACAGAAATACTGAAGATCTCGCCACCATTTCTGGCGCGGACCAACGGCGGATTCGTAATAATAACAGACATAACCGACAACAAAGCCAGCTATATCACCGAGGGTGAAAATGAGACTATGGCCATACCAGAATTCTATGATGCATGGGATGGCGTGGTCCTATTGGCATATCCCAACGCTTCGTCATGTGAACCAGGCTATCATTCCCACGCACGGACACTCCTCCTTGAAAAAATGAAGAAGTGGGTACTGGCAGCGTGTTGCATTGCTCTGTTTGCCTACCTGTTCATAAGCAACGGCATATATTCCCGCATATCATTAGTGCTGCTGACTATTATTGATCTGTGCGGATTATATCTCACGTATATGCTCGTCCAGAAGTCGCTGAAGATATCCAACAGACATGCCGACAAGGTGTGCGGAGTCCTTCAAGCTGGAGGTTGCGACAGCATTTTAGAGACCAAAGCATCGAAATTTTTCGGTCTTTTCGGATGGAGTGAGGTAGGGTTTGCCTACTATAGCGTAAGCCTTCTCACACTCCTTATCTTCCCTCAATGGACCTGCTATCTGGCACTGTGCAACGCATGCTGTCTGCCATTCACGGTCTGGAGCATCTGGTACCAGAAGTTTAAAGCAAAGACATGGTGCACTCTGTGCGTATGCGTTCAATGCACTCTGTGGCTATTGTTTTTCTGCTACCTGTTTGGAGGTTGGTTCAAAGGAATTTTCCCGCTGAAAATCGAATTTTTCGTACTGGGAACGACTTATATTACAGCTCTGCTCGCGCTCAACCGCTTTACACCTTTATTTGATAAATCAAACCCAACAGACGATAATGAAGCCTAAAATAATAACCCCCACAACATTTACAAACGCGGCCAAACTGTCGGCCATCGAACTAAACCGCATCCATTTTGGAGATAAGCACACAGTGCTCACCCCAGAACGCCTAAAGCGCCTCTCTGACTCATCATCAAACAGATAAAGCACCGATTATCAAGTAAGCCCCATAAGCCCGGCCAGGATGTAAATTCAGGCCGGGCTTGTTTGTTAAAAATAACACACAAATGCTCATTAGTGCAAAATTCATTAAAAACAAAATATAATTAGTTAATATAGGTTAATATCATAATATTTCTTTATTTGCAATTTGTTATATGAGTAAGAATCAATGAGATGACTTCTGACAATCAGTGTGGATCAGATTACCAACTTGCAATTTACAATCTCACACTATTTCTAAATTTGAATTATTGAACAGACAGTTTGCAGTTACAATTTATTAGTAACAAATGCAACTTCAAACACAAGTTTGATATTAATTGCAAATCCAACCAAGAGATTTACATTTGAATAATCCCAAATCGCAATCTTCAAATTATCTAATTCACCATCTATTTTACCGAAAGTCTTACTTACAGTTTACAATTGACAATCTATTCCAAAATTCAAAATTCAGAACCATTTCATTGATTAACATTCTTTATAATCCTCATTATAACATTAAAAATCAGCAATATTACATAAATTATTATAAGTAAATCTTTAATTATACGCACCAATTCTGCCTATAATTGAAGATTTTAATACTTATTACACACTAATATCCTATTATTTCGATATGTTACATATTTTTATCTAAAGTAACAATTTAGATACTGCAAATTTTCACCGTATACTACAATTCCAATTTGCATATACAAATTAGGGAATTCCAGGAATTAGTTCTTGTTTGCAAATTACAAGTTTTCATCCACAAATTTGGAGTTTTCAAATTATATGATTACATTTGCACACGAATTACAATGTGAAATTTCAACCTGTTTACATTTATGGACCTTGTTTCAAGACTCAAACAGTATTTGGATGCCAACCAAATTAGCGTAACTCAGTTTGCAGATGAATGCTCTATTCCTCGCCCAACAGGCTCTCAGCTACTTGCAGGCCGCAATAAAAAGGTCAGCGACGAGATCATAGGCAAAATCCATGCCGCCTACCCCAATTTATCCATCGTATGGCTCATGTTTGGCGAGGGGAATATGGAAACAGCTGCAAATATTGAAACCTCAGAGGCCCAAAATCAAGGTATTCTTGACTTTCAAGACACAGAACCACTTGACAAACAGATTGATAGCATAGCAATGGACTTTTCTAAGAACAGTCCGGAAAATATGCCAGAAAAAATTGGCGCCCACCAATCCAGCAATTTCATGCCCGATTCCAATGATATGGACCGATTGCACGCCGACACTGCACAGACACACCCTGCCCGCAACACATTTTCCTTTACTCACACACAGGATGTAACTCCAGGACAGGCACCCAAAGAGACAGCGCCCCAACCAGGCGCCAGCTCACCGTCACCACAGGCAGAAGCTACATTAAAAAACAACGACTCCAAAGATGACTCCATCACGGTCACCCCTGGCAAAGGGAAACGCGTCACCGGAATCGTTGTCTATTACGACGATTCAACCTACGAGTCATTCATCCCTGATCCGACACATGGTCATCCCTTTATGCGCTGACCATTATCAAAGTCACACAGCAACCGACCTACAGACAAACCGAAGCATTCCAGAATTTGACTATTTCCGATATTCTACGTAAATTTGCACTTCAAAATTCACCCCACATTTTGAATGGCAACCGATGAGCATATCAATAAATAACCTCAAAGTAGAGTTTAGCGCAAAGTGTCTTTTTGACAACATATCCTATATCATCAACACCAAGGACAAGATAGCCCTTGTCGGGAAGAACGGTGCCGGGAAATCCACAATGTTGAAAATAATAGCAGGCCTCCAACACCCCACATCGGGCAGTGTTGCAATCCCTCATGACACCACCATAGGATACCTACCCCAGCACATGACCATCAGCGACACCTCGACAGTAATAGAAGAGGTGCGCAGCGCGTTCAGTCACATTGACAAAATGCATGCTAGGCTTGATGAAATAAACGAAGAGCTGAACTCGCGCACTGACTATGAATCACGGGAATACCAGGAACTCATCGAAGCAATGACGAGCATCACCGACCGCCTCGCCATGGAAGAAAGCGATAACTGCGAAGCCGAGATGGAGAAGACACTGATGGGCCTTGGCTTCGTGCGTTCGGATTTCAACCGCCACACATCAGAATTTTCAGGAGGATGGCGAATGCGTATCGAACTCGCCAAACTACTGCTCACTCGGCCCGACGTGCTGCTACTTGACGAACCGACCAACCATCTTGACATCGAGTCAATCCAATGGCTTGAAAATTTTCTTGTCACAAAAGCCAATGCCGTTGTGCTCGTCAGCCATGACCGAGCCTTTATCGATAATGTGACAAACCGCACAATCGAAATCTCGTTAGGCAAGATTTATGACTATTCGGTCAACTATTCAAAATATGTGGTGCTTAGGCAGGAAAGGCTCGAGCAGCAAATGCGAGCCTACCAGAATCAGCAGAAGATGATTCAAGAGACCGAGGATTTCATAGAGCGCTTCCGTTACAAAGCGACGAAAAGCGTGCAGGTCCAAAGCCGCATAAAACAACTCGCAAAAATCGAACGCATCGAGGTCGACGAGGTCGACACATCACACCTCAATCTCAAATTCCCTCCCGCTCCACGTTCGGGCGACTATCCGGTAATAGCAGATAATGTGGGAAAAGCATACGGTGAACATCAGGTGTTCGACCATGCTACCTTCACCATAAAGCGAGGCGAAAAAGTAGCGTTCGTAGGCAAGAACGGTGAAGGCAAATCGACGCTAGTAAAGTGCATAATGAACGAGATACCTTTCACCGGAAATCTGAAAATAGGTCACAATGTAAAGATTGGCTACTTTGCCCAAAACCAAGCACAACTCCTCGACGAAGACCTTACGGTGTTTGACACGATCGACCGTGTAGCAGTAGGCGACATCCGCACTAAAATTCGCGACATACTCGGCGCATTCATGTTTGGCGGAGAAGCGTCAGACAAGAAGGTCAAGGTTCTTTCAGGTGGCGAAAAGACGCGCCTTGCCATGATACGCCTTTTGCTCGAACCAGTCAACCTGCTGATACTCGACGAGCCTACCAACCACCTTGACATGAAAACCAAGGACATTCTCAAACAGGCCATAAAGGATTTTGACGGGACAGTGATAGTGGTGAGCCACGACCGCGAGTTCCTCGACGGACTCGTGGAGAAAGTCTACGAATTCGGCGGCGGCCATGTGCGTGAATGCCTCGGTGGCATCTACGAGTTCCTTGAGAAAAAGAAGCTCGCCTCGCTGGCCGAGCTCGAGCGCACCACCCCGGCACCCAAACAAGCCGACAAGGAAAAGGCCGCAAAATCTGCACAAGCAACCTCAACCGCCCAGCGCGAAACAACAGAAACGCGAGACGATAACGCCCCGCGTAAACTGACCTATGCCGAGCAGCGCGAACATGAGAAACTCGTGCGCAAGGCAAGAAAAAAAGTTGAAGAAGCCGAAGCCGAAGTATCACGTCTCGAGCAGGAAGTCTCTGACATCGAAGCAATCATTGCCGCCGGGAATCCTCCTGCCGACATTTATGATCGCCATGCATCAGCCACCAAAGATCTTGAAAATGCAATGTCGCTCTGGGAGCTCGCATCAATCGACCTCGACTCAATATCCAAAAACTGATTTCGCGGCGGGCGCTTACTCAGCCGACACCACTAACTGGATGCCACCCGGAGTTATCTCGATCACTTTGTCACGATAGAGATGACCAATGGCTTTTTTGAAATCCTTCTTGGAACACTGGAACGTTTCCCTGATCGATTCGGGAGACGAAGCATCACTCAAGGGCAGATACCCTTCCGGTTCTGCAAGCAGACGCTCCTTGATTTTCTCCACGAGTGAATCCACACGTCCATCGTTTCCTCCATTAAGCACAAGGTCAATCTTTCCGTCTTCCCTTATCTGTTTCACATAGGCAGTGATTGCCTCACCGATTTCGAGAGGCCGGTAAATCTCATTCTCGTAAATCATGCCATGGAACAGATTATCGACGATAGCCTTATAGCCGAATTCAGTGTGCTTATACACCAATGCCTTCACCGAGGCCCCCTGCTTGTAATGAGGATATTTATTTCCAAGAAACTTTTCTATCTTAGCTGACGCCACCACTCGTTTTGAAGCATCATCAAGATATACATACACCGGGCATACCATACCCTGGCGCATTTTGACCTTCTGCTCACTGTAGGGCACCAGCAACTCCTTTGCCACAAGCCCCCAATCGAGGAAAGCACCTATTTTATTCACAGCGTTAACCTGGAGGAAAGCAAATTCGCCTACCTCAGCAAACGGATGCTCAGTGGTAGCCACCGGTCTGTCCTCCGAATCCTTGTAGACAAAAACATTCAATTCGTCACCCGGCTGCAAGGGTGATGTGATATAGCGGGCGGGCAGCAGGATTTCTTCTCCGTCACCTCCATCGAGGTAGGCTCCGAAATCCACATTCTTCACCACCTTCATCGTGTTGTATTTTCCTATTTTTACCATATATTGTTAATTTACTCGCAAATTTAACCAAAATATCACAAATATGGGTTAATTTTGCAAATCTCTTAATATATTTACAACGCACGACCTCCTAAAGTTGTTAACACGAAGATGGAAGAACTCATTAAATATTTCCCACAGCTGACTGAGTGGCAGATCGACTGCTTCAACAAGCTCGGCACCCTCTATCCGGAATGGAATGATAAAATCAATGTCATTTCTCGTAAAGACATTGATAATCTTTACGTACATCATATCCTACACTCTCTTGCCATAGCAAAATTCATAACTCCCAAGCCGGGCACAACGTTCATTGATCTCGGCACCGGCGGAGGTTTCCCAGGCATTCCGCTTGCCATCATGTGGCCTGAGTGCCGCTTCCATCTCATTGACCGTATCGGCAAGAAAATCAAAGTTGCCTCATCTGTGGCTGAGGAGATAGGGCTAAAGAACGTGACATTCCAACATGGCGACATAGCCGAATGCAAACTCAAGGTTGACTTCGTCATATCGCGCGCCGTGATGCAGCTCGACGAACTCCTGCGCCTCATAAAAAAGAACATCTCACCTGACAGCAAAAACGGATTTCCCAACGGACTCATCTGCCTGAAAGGCGGCGACCTGAAAGCCGAACTCGGAAGAGTGAAACGGCCGATAATCGATGTGCCTCTCAGCGACTATTTCAGCGAGGAATACTTCACAACCAAGGACTTAATCTATGTAGAACTATGAAAGTAAGCAGATTCGTGTTTAACATGTTCGGCATCAACACATATATAATGTGGGATCCCGAAAGCAAGGAGGCCGCTATAGTGGACCCCGGAATGATTGATGACCGAGAACGCGAGGCCATCGACAGTTTCTTGACGCGCAACTCATTGAAGCCTACGCAGCTCATCAACACCCACATGCATCTTGACCATATATTCGGCAATACATATATTAAAGAGAAATACGGTCTTGAAATCAAGGCCCATCCTGAGGATGACTTTCTTGGCCGCACGCTCACATCCCAGGCCGAGAGATTTCACCTTCCACTCACCCTCTCCAACGCCGGCCTCGACGTGGAATTACATGACGGTGACACACTGCACCTCGGAGAAGAGAAAATCGAGGTCATCTCTGTGCCCGGCCATTCCCCCGGCAGCATAGCACTCTATTGCCCCGAATCATCATTCGTAATTACAGGTGACGCACTTTTCCAAGGCTCGATAGGACGAACCGATCTACCTCGAGGCAACCATGCCACCCTGCTCGACTCAATCAGGAGGCGCCTGTTTACCCTGCCAGATGACACAGTGGTACTTCCAGGCCACGGCGGTGAGACCACAATCGGATATGAGAAACAGCATAACCCCTATTTTTAAAATAATCTAAAAAAAATTAAAGAAAAATTTCTTTAATTACAGGATATTTACGTAAATTTGCATGAAATTTAGTAAATCTGTTTAACATGACAAGACCTAAACTAAAAATACGCGATTTGACATTGCGTGACGGGCAGCAATCACTTTTTGCCACCCGTATGAATCAGGCAACTATCGACAAGCTGCTCCCCTACTATGAAGATGCCCACTTCTACATCATGGAAGTATGGGGTGGCGCCGTACCCGATTCAGTGATGCGTTACCTTGACGAATCGCCCTGGAACCGCCTGCGCACCATCTCAAAAGCCATGGACTCAAAGAGCGAGCACCCCATCTCACTGCTTTCTGCCCTTTCGCGTGGACGCAACCTCTTCGGCTATGTTCCTTACCCCGACACGGTACTTGAAGGATTTTACAAAGAGGCCATCAACAACGGCCTCAATGTGATGCGTATATTTGACGCGCTCAACGACATCGACAACGTGAAGGAATCAATCCGCCTCATCAATCAGCTCGGTGGTATAGCCGACGGTGCGGTGTGCTACACTGTCGACCCAAAAACCGAAGCGCCCAAACAGGAAGGTGGATTCTTTGGCAAACTCAAATCAATCTTCAACCGCCCAGCCGAGCCCGAAAAGATATTCACCGATGAATACTTTGTCGAGAAGGCAAAAGCTATGGAGAGCCTTGGAGCCAAAATCATCACCCTTAAAGATATGGCCGGATTGGTAAATCCTCTCCGTGCGGCATCTATCATCTCAGCCTTCAAACGCGAGCTCAAGGTGCCGGTGGATTTTCACACACACTGTACTCCAGGCTATGGCCTTGCATCCGCGCTCATGGCAATCATCAACGGAGTAGACATCCTCGACACCAACATCTGGTGGTTTGGAGGAGGTTCGGCAGCTCCTGCCATAGAGCTCATCTACATCTTCTGTACACGTATGGGTGTGGAAATCGAAGTCAACATGGAAGCTGTGGGCCGTATCCGCAAGGAACTCTACAACGCCCGCAAGGCTTTGGCAGACTTCGACCTCAACCGCGACCACATGCCTATCGAGTTTGACCCGCTCAAAGATCAGCTGCCGGCCGACATACTCGCACTCTTTGACAGTGCCATCGAATTTGCAAAAGCCCATGACGAGGCCGCCCTCCTTGACGCCTGCCATAAGATCGAGGCTTACTTCAACTTCCCCAAGCCCAACGAACTTGTCAAGAATGCCGAGGTTCCGGGCGGTATGTACTCCAACATGGTTGCACAGCTCAAGCAGCTGAAGAGCGAAGACCTTCTGGAGGATGCCATGCGCCTCATCCCGATGGTGCGCCGCGATGCCGGTCTGATTCCGTTGGTGACCCCTACAAGCCAGATTGTGGGCAGCCAGGCTGTACTTGTGGCCCTTGACCGCAAGAATGGCAAGCCCGACTACTCCAACACCTCTAACCAGTTCATCTCACTCGTGAAAGGTGAGTACGGCAAAACACCTGTGCCCATCGACCCAGCATTCCGTGAGAAAATCACAGGCAGCCCGGTAGAGACCCCCTACGATGTGACTAAATACAAAAAGCCGGAAAACCCTGAACTCCCTGAGCTCGGCGGAAAGAAACTGGCTTCAAACAATGAGGAATATCTCCTTCTGGAACTTCTGCCATCGGTAGCCAACGGATTCCTCCGCAAACGTCGCTCTGAAGAGTTTGCCAAGGAAGAGGCAGCAAAACCGAAACCAGTGGAAGAGGAAGTAAAGGTAGAGGTGGAACCCATCACCGGCCCAGTGCTTTCTGCTCCTATGGGAGGGCGCATTGTCTCAATCGCAGTGAAGGACGGACAAGCCGTCAAGAAAGGCGACATTCTTCTGGTGTACGAAGCGATGAAAATGGAGAACGACGTGATGGCCGAAAGCGACGCCGTGGTGAAACGAGTGCTCGTGTCAATCGACGAAGTTGTCGGCACCGACGCCCCTCTCATCGAGTTCCAGGACTAATCATGAATTCTTAGTCTATTCAAAATACACTCGTAACAGACTCGAACAACCCTAAACCTCACCCCTGATGCGACCATACAGCATCAGGGGTGTAAGTTTATATAGCGCCATAAAATCATACTCTGTAATTGCTAATGATTCAAAATATTATAATTAACTTTGCTGCGACGCGATGACCTGTTGACCCTCGCGTGTGAATAATATGAAAATATACTCCTCCTTAATTGTTCTGCTGGCAGCCTTGACAATACAAAAGGGTCACGCCCAACTTAATATAGTGACACCCGGAGACGGCATAGTCGAATATACTATACAAAATGCCATACCATACGATAGCCTTGCTCCGTTTCATCAGTCCTATCACAATTATCCAAAATTTCCCGGACAGACATTATTCTTTCAAGGGATGAAGAATGATACCAACGGCTATCCGGATGCTTTCTTCTCCGAGAATCCTCTTTTGGGCAAAGCCCCTACCTACCATCGCATGGAGGAAGGTCCTGGCAACACTGCCCCTGATGCCGTGGTAGGAAAATATTTCCAGGTGATCAAAGTTTTCTGTCAGCACAATTCCCGATATTGCTTTTTATTGCAGGAACAGCAGACAGGCGATGAAGTATACTATATCCCGAGTTTAATGACCACCTACAATTTTATATGTCTCGGAAATTATGAGAAAATGAAACAGCTTCATGTCGGAAAAACATTTTATGCACTGGGCAAGCGGATAGGACTCGTAGATGGAGGTACTGTGCAAACCGAAGAAAAAGCGGAATACAAAGCCGTTGACATGGGCGTCGAGCTGCATGGGAATGGCGCATACCTCATACTTGATGATGGGAAAGGCCAACGGTTGCAAGGAATTCCTTATGGACACATAGTAGCCGGATTCGTAGGGAAGGAACGCCGAGATAGCCTGATTGAAAAATACGGGGAGGATTATGGCGAGAAAATTGCATTCCAGCACGTCACGGAAGGAATGTCGCAGGAGATGCTCACCGAAGCGTTCGGAGAACCCATAAGAAAGGAGACTGCCACTTTCAACGGCAAATCTGCTGAAATATGGCGGTATCCGGAGGGATATGTAATTGGTGTGCAGGATGGAAAAGTCGTATCAGCAAGGAAAAATTCTTACTATTGGTAGAATGACCGACCGATATGGACACAAGCCGAAATTATTTACCGCAATAACATCCGTTTTTAAAGAATAAATGTTTAACTTTGCAAAAATAATCATATTTCCATACTTAACTTATGAAAGCTATCAAAGTCATTTTCATGGCATTAATTTTGATTGTTGGTGCCTCATCAATGCCTGCGCAGGCTCAGTTTAAATTCGGTCCGAAAGTTGGTCTCACTGTCAACAGCATGCACTTTGACAAGAGCGTGATCGACGCAGACAACCAGACAGGATGGACTGCCGGTGTCATGACTGAATTCACAGTGCCTGTCATCGGACTCGGATTCGATCTTTCAGCCATGTACGTCCGCCGTAACACAAAATTCCTCACCGAGAACAATCTCACCAAGGACAACCGTGACTATATCGAGATTCCCCTTAACCTCAAATACAAATTCTCTCTTCCGGTTGTGAGCAAGCTGCTTGTCCCCTACCTTGCCGTAGGTCCCAGCGTTTCGTTCCTCACAAGCCGTCAGCACATCGAGAATGCCTACAAAAACAAATCGGTTGACTGGGCTGTCAATTTCGGCTTCGGCGTACAGCTTTTCAGCCATCTTGACGTAAATGCCCGTTATGGCCTCGGCCTCACCAAAGCAGTCAACATGTTCAATAGCGCGGAAGCAGCCGGCATCGAAGGCAAAAACCGCTATTGGACCATCTCACTTGCTTATCTGTTCTAAGCCAAATTCATAGCTTAAAATATTTTACGGCCACCTCATGCGACATCATGAGGTGGCCGTTATCTTATATGTAATTCGGATGAAGTTTAACACGGACAGCACAAATCAGGGCTCAAACGGCATAAGCCAATGAGCCCTGATTTTGTAAGTTCTGATTACTTAGGAGAGGATTACTTTCCAGCGATAGAATCAGATACTGTCAGACGTGCACGACCTTTAGCGCGACGACGTGCGAGTACCTTGCGTCCGTCGGGGGTAGCCATACGAGCGCGGAAACCATGCTTGTTAACTCTCTTTCTGTTAGAAGGTTGAAATGTTCTTTTCATTGCCGTATATTTTTATTTTTTAATATTCCACAATTTGAGGTGCAAATTTAAGAATAATTTTTCACATCGGCAAAACATTTTCACATTTTCTAACATATTTCTTTCTTAAGCTCATCACACCAGGCTTTAACTCGCGCCTTGGTCTCATCGGGATGATTAGTATTATCGATGCACAGACCTACTATCACGCCCTCCACATCGCTGCCAGAGTGCTCATAGTCATAGCCTTTATTGTTAAACGGACCGATGAAATCAGGATGCGTGTCATGCAGACGATGATAAATCTCACCGACTGAATCGCAGAACGTGTCACTCATCGACTCATCGCCACAACCAAACACCGCTACCTCCTTGCCACGCAAGTCGAGGGCCTGCACTCCATCAAGGAATGTGGCCATATCCTCCTGCAGATCACCACTGCCCCACGTGCTGGCACCAAGGATAAGGACATCGTAATCACCAACTGCCGAAGGCGCTGTTGATGCCACATCATGAACATCTTCAGGATTAACTCCGAGCTGATTTGCGATCTCCTCAGCCACTTCCATGGTCGTGCCGGTAGTTGAACCGTAAAATATACCAATTTTTTTCATATTATTCTGATTTTATAATTCTTTTCAATTACACTAATTAAACACCGTTAATTAACTGTTGGTTCATGCAAATAATCTAAGGCTACTGATTGATTTTGTAAAATAAAATTCGTAATTTTGCTATTCAAATTGCATTCATTCGTAATAGCAAAAACAACATTATAGCACAGTCAAGAACTTTACTGCACACACCAACCACACCAATAATGCCAACTTCTTACTCACCTATCGACGAGACATCATACACCGACTCCACGTCCTATGATGCGGAGGCAATCCTCAACGGCAAAAATAACCGTCAGGAGCAGCGCTACACCTCTCAACCCAGTGACCGTCCCACGATGGCCACTCGGTTTGACGACGAAGCATCCGGCAATGTCACCACCGGGAATGCGGCGACAGCATCCGCAGGAACGGCAACGACCACAGTCGATGATATACCGAAAGCAAAGCCAAAAGTCAACCCATCGGCTACCTCTGGGTTCGCAAGAGCGCTGAAAGTAGTCACCGATTCACGCACAGTGCGCTTCCTCGGCCTCGTATTCGTTATTTTCGCAGCATATACTCTTCTGGTATCAATATCATACTTCGCCAATATCGGAAGCGACCAAAGTGCCGTGCTCAACGACGACCTTGACCCGGAACTCATCGGCAATGCCGGGGGACCGTTCGGAGCATGGCTCGCACACACCATCCTGTATGATTGGCTTGGCGTTGGATCTTTCATCCTCATATATTACCTCGCAGCTTGCGGACTTGGCATGCTGAAAGTCTATCGTCCCGGCTTCTGGTCGCTGACAATGCGATGCCTGCTGACAGCGATAGCCCTCTCTATTGTGTGCGGCCTCGCCACCTATGAACTTGCGTCCCCGGTCTACTGGGGCGGACGACATGGCCATCTGCTGAATGAACGTCTCATCACCTTCACAGGGATTTGGGGTGCGCTTGGAGTGAGCATAATAATGGCCGGCATGGTAATATTCCTCTATCTCACTGAACTCAAGAGAATATGCATGATATTCGGTGGTAAATACAGCCAATTCCGTGAGCATCAGGCCCGGCGAAAGGCTGAGCGTCTCAGAATGGAAGCCGAGGAAGAGGCCGCACGTGAAATCAAAATGCGTGAAGAGGAGGCCAAAGCGCGCGAACATGAAGCTCAGATAAGGGCACAAGAGAGCCAGTCAGCCGTAGCGGACGCCACCACACAACCCCGGCAGGAGAGCAAACCTTCCGCAAGTCAACTCTTCACCCCTGCCGCTCCACCCATCAAGGCGACCCCGACTGAGATACAGGAAACGGAGGAAAACGAACCGGATGAAATATCCGTGGTTGATGACGAGATACCCACGACCGAAATGCCCCTCTTTGACAACACCCTGGCGGACAACATGGAATGTGAGCGTGAAGAAATCGGAACCGAGGAGGAGCCCGATGAAGAAGAGTATTCACCTCTTTTCGGCAACCAGGAAGATGACGGTCAAGATGAGGCGCTTGACACTATCGAGACAGAGGAAGACGAGGAGCAACCTCTGTTCAGAGACACCCCGACAGCCGCTATAAATGAACCAGGAGATCTTTACGACCCTACAGCCGAGTTGTCGCATTTCAAATTTCCGTCAATTGACCTGCTTCGTGCAGTAGAGCACAATGGCCAAAGCGTTGACTCGGAAGAGATGGAAGAAAACAAAGCCCGCATCACTAAGACATTGAATGATTACGGCATTCCCATCTCCCAGATAAAAGCGACTGTGGGACCGACTGTCACTCTATATGAAATAGTGCCGGCCGAAGGTGTCCGAATAGCCAAAATCAAGCGTCTTGAAGATGACATCGCCCTCAGCCTCGCAGCTCTTGGCATACGCATCATAGCACCTATCCCTGGCAAAGGCACCATAGGCATAGAAGTTCCAAACAAGGATCCTCAGACCGTGTCGATGCGGTCCATAATAGAATCAGAGCAATATGCCAACAGCTCTATGGACCTTCCAATGGCCATGGGCTGCACCATCTCCAACGATGTTTTCATGGCTGACCTCTGCAAGATGCCCCACCTGTTGGTTGCCGGTGCGACCGGTATGGGTAAATCAGTGGGGCTCAACGCCATTATCGCCTCTCTGCTCTACAAAAAGCACCCCGCCGAACTAAAGTTTGTGCTTATCGACCCGAAGATGGTGGAATTCAGCCTTTATGCGAAACTCGAACGCCACTACCTGGCCAAGCTACCCGACGAAGAGGATGCCATCATCACCGACCCTTCAAAAGTGGTGGCCACGCTCAACTCGCTTTGCGTGGAGATGGACAACCGCTATGCGCTGCTCAAAGACGCCTCTATGCGTAATATAAAGGAGTATAACGACCGCTTCGTACACCGCCACCTTAATCCTGAAAAGGGACACCGTTATCTCCCCTACATAGTGGTTATAGTTGACGAGTTTGCCGACCTCATAATGACTGCCGGCAAGGAAGTCGAGACCCCGATAGCACGAATTGCCCAAAAGGCCCGAGCAGTAGGCATACACATGATTCTTGCCACCCAGCGTCCGTCGACCAATGTGATAACCGGTGTCATTAAAGCCAACTTCCCAGGTCGTGTGGCATTCCGAGTGTTCCAGATGGTTGACTCCCGAACCATCATTGACCGTCCCGGTGCTAACCAGCTGATAGGCAGAGGTGACATGCTCTTCTCTAACAATGGCAAAATTGACCGAGTGCAGTGTGCGTTCATCGACACTCCAGAAGTCAAAGCCATCTGCGACGCCATCGACTGCCAAGTAGGCTATCCACACGCTTACGAATTACCCGAATATATACCTGAGACCACTGATGGCGGAAGCCTTGCAAGTTTAGGAGACCGTGACCCGCTCTTTGATGAAGCAGCCCGACTGGTTGTCTCCACCGACACGGCTTCAACCTCGTCGTTACAACGAAGATACTCTATCGGCTATAACCGCGCAGGTAAGATCATGGACCAGATGGAAGCCGCCGGCATTGTCGGCCCCTCGCAAGGAGGTAAGCCCCGACAGGTACTTGTAGATCCGATGACATTGGAACATATCCTGGAGAATAACTAACACTTAAGGGCCATTCTGAACATTGGCCCTTGCTATTTGTTTATCAGAATGATGAAGAAGTATTTAGCAATATTAGCGGCACTGCTGATGGTAACGCTTCAGGCCAAAGCGGCTGAAAGCGCAGCATCCATACTGCAACAGGCAGCCGCCAAAGTCACAAAAGCCAAGTCGCTGGTGGCTGATTACACCATCTCGGCCGACGGCCATAGCCAGAACGGCATCCTCACTATTTCGGGTGAACGATTCACCTTGTCATCGCCCCAGATGGTGTCATGGTATGACGGCAAGACCCAATGGACTTATTCTTCGCATATCGGAGAGGTTAACATCACCGAGCCGACACCGGAAGAGTTGCAGCAGGTCAATCCATTCGCCATCATCCGTACATTCAGCAAAAATTACAAGGCCACACTTGAAAAGAGCGCGGCAGGGACAAAGCAATTGCGGCTCACCGCCATCTCGGCGAAAAGCGACATAAAGACAGTGGTATTGACTTTGGATGCCACCACCCTCTACCCCACTAAAATACAGCTTGTGATGGCCAACCGCCAGCAGGTCAACATAAAAATCAACAAGCTTACTGAAGGTCCCACACTTCCGATGTCGCACTTCCGATTCGATCCGAAAAAATATCCTGATGTGCCGGTTGTTGACCTGAGATAACACATTTATAACACTCTAATGTAATTTATTATAATCATCAATAACGAACTATTTTAAAACCGTAACAACCATGTCTGACATTAAAACTCGATGCCTTATCATAGGCTCAGGACCAGCCGGTTACACGGCTGCCATCTATACATCGCGCGCCAACATAGCACCCCTCATGATCGAAGGATATCAGCCTGGAGGACAGCTCACAACCACCACTGAAGTAGAGAATTTCCCCGGACATCCGGCAGGCATCACAGGCCCGCAGCTCATGGAGGACCTACGTAAGCAGGCCTTGAGATTTGGAGCCGACATCCGCCCTGGCTTCGTGAAAGAAGTTGATTTCTCTCAACGGCCCTTCCTGGCAAAGACCGACACCGGCCTCAGCATTGAGGCTTCCACAGTAATTATCTGCACAGGTGCATCTGCCCGCTACCTTGGACTCGAAGATGAGAAAAAATATTCCGGACTCGGCGTATCAGCATGCGCTACATGCGACGGATTTTTCTATCGCGGCAAGAAAGTAGCGGTCGTGGGTGGTGGTGACACTGCTTGCGAGGAGGCTCTCTATCTGAGCAATCTCGCTGCTGAAGTGTATCTAATTGTGCGTAAGGACCACTTGCGTGCATCAAAAGTCATGCAGGCACGTGTGCTCGACAAAAACAATATCAAAGTCCTCTTCAACACCACTACAGAAGGGCTTTATGGCGAAGAGTATCTCGAAGGAGCACACCTTGTTGAAAAGGTCGGCACTGCAGAAGAGAAGCATTACGACCTCCCGGTTGACGGATTCTTCCTCGCGATAGGCCACACGCCAAACACCGAAGTATTCCGCCCATTTATCGAATGCGACCACACCGGCTACATAAAGGTCAAAGGCGAAACCACCATTACAAATATACCCGGAGTATTTGCCGCAGGCGATGTGGCTGACCCGATGTATCGCCAAGCTATCACAGCAGCCGGCATGGGCTGCAAAGCGGCCCTTGATGTGGAACGCTTCCTTGCAGAAGAGGGCTAATCGTACACTATATAAATATAAATAGGTGTATGAACGGTCTGCTTCTCACCAGCCAAAGAATAACACTTCGCGCACTTGAGCCGATAGATGTCGATATCCTTTATACGTGGGAGAACGATTCATCGCTTTGGTGCACCGGAGTCACCATTGCTCCCTACTCTCGCAAACAGCTGTGGGACTACGTCAACAATTATGATGCTGACATATTCTCTGCAAAGCAGCTACGGCTGATGATTGAGCTGACTAACAGCAAAGAGACAATCGGCACACTCGACTTGTGTGAGTTCGACCCAATAAACTCTCGGTGTGGAATAGGCATACTGATAGCCAAAGGACACCAAGCTAAGGGTTATGGAGCCGAGGCGTTAAGGCTTGTTGAGAATTACTGCAGGACGAGATTATCGCTCCACCAACTCTATTGCACTGTTGCAGAGAGCAATCTCCACAGCCGCCATCTATTCGAGAAAGTAGGCTACCGTATCAGCGGACGGCTAAAATCATGGCTGAAATCGGCAGGAGCATACACGGATGCATATCTCTATCAGAAAATGCTTTAAGGAGCCATAATAACCGATCGGCCCGACATCCCAGTTCTTACTCGGAATGTCGGGCCGATTATTTTGAGCTCACACATTCAACGCTTAATCGAATCAGAGAACAGGGTGCGGTTAAGGAGCGAACGGCCAAGTGTAATCTCGTCAGTGTATTCAATCTCATTGCCAACCGATACCCCTCTGGCAAGTTGGGTTATCTTGACATCGCTATAGGGAGCAAGCCGTCGGTAGAGATAGAAATTAGTCGTTTCCCCCTCCATCGTGGCACTCAACGCCAATATCACTTCCTTAACATCACCACCTGCCACACGCTCGACAAGAGAATCAATCTCCAGCTGATCAGGGCCAACCCCTTCCATAGGGGAAATCACACCACCAAGCACGTGATACAGACCGGAATACTGTCCGGTGTTCTCGAAGCTCATCACATCCTTCACGCTCTCCACCACACACACAGTGGAACGGTCGCGGCGTTCATTGGCACATATCGGGCATACCTCAGTCTCTGAGATATTATGGCAGACACCACAATACCGTATGCCGCGACGCATATTGACAATAGCCTCACCAAGGGCCACTCCTATGCTTTCGTCACACCGCAATATATGAAGAGCGAGACGCAAAGCCGTCTTGCGCCCTATCCCGGGGAGACGCGACAACTCTGTCACAGCCCCCTCCAAAAGTCGTGAAGCAAATTCCTGTTGCATTATCTATCCTTTAAAAGGAAGTATAAAGGTACGAAAATAACCCTGAAGTGGCATTATCCATCAACGAGATTTAACACACAAGCCTCTAAACGTTAAATAATCAAAACGGTGGCAAGGCTGTATATTCAATTTGCCCGCACCTCTTCCATTTATAGTTTACACTATTGTGGATGTCAGCATTTTAAAGTAACTTTGTCATGATTACCTGCCAATCCACTACACAACATAGATTTCCAAGGGATTCAGACCGGAGCTTATCAAAACATCTGATACACGGACCATTTCCCGGCGAAATAGTTGATTACATAAAACCAGATCATGATACGTATGAACAGAATAATAACTGCCATAGCTGTGGCCATCATGACATCAGCTGCGGTTGCGCAAGAAAGGGCTGACATAGAGGTCAGCTACAATGCCCACTCTTTCTACGCCAATGGCAGAGAAAGAGATCAGAATTATCATCTTCTTGCCAACTCTCAATACTCCAAATATTATAGTCCGAAATCTGAACAAATCGACTCCATCACATCAACACCCGAAGGACAAGCCAATTATAAGAAGACCCAGTTGGCTGCCATGGAAGCAATGATTTCACAGGGCGTAATAGATATGAATAAGCTCCCTCGCAAAACTGAGAATATCTATGTCATTAAATCATCGGCTAACTCAACATCAACAGTCTATGATATGTTGAGCGACGAGCCGGTATTCTACACAGAGCCGTTCAATGAAATATACTGGGAAATCGGAGATTCAACAAAAAATATTCTTGGATACGAGTGTGTAGAGGCCACGACCAATTACCATGGACGGAAATGGACTGCTTGGTTCACCACTGAAATACCGATTCCCGATGGTCCATGGAAGTTCCGTGGTTTACCCGGGCTGATTCTTGAAGTGTCAGTTCCAAGTGGATTAGGGTTTTATGCCGACGGTATTATCATGACCGACAAACCAATCGGTGAAATTTATGGAATTGAAAAATATGAGCAGTCTGACAGAAAAGAAATACTTAGGACAAAGCGTGCGATAGCTGATAATCCGCAAGGAGCTTTAGCCGCAAAAGGTGTAATTGTCAGGGTAACTGATCCTGCAAATATATCAAAACCCGATGAAAAATTTGATTTCCTCGAAACTGACTATCATTAAAGCTATGTCATCAAGAATTAAATATATTGTAGTAACATTAGCAGTATTCACTTTAATAACTCCATTGATTGCTAATGCCCAAAACAATCTTCCGGAGATTGAAATGATTTTTGTGCAAGGAGGAACGTTCCAAATGGGCTCTGATGAGAATGACGAATCGGCCATGCACATCGAGAAGCCCAAACACAAGGTGTCAGTCTCGGATTTTCATATAGGAAAGTATGAAGTAAGCCAACGGCTATGGGAAGAAGTCATGGGGACAAATCCCAGCAAAATCAAAGATGACAATCTGCCGGTAAGTAACGTCTCATGGAATGATGTTCAGGAGTTTATTAAGCGACTCAACAAAATCTCCAATAAAGAATACCGTCTTCCGACTGAGGCCGAATGGGAATATGCCGCTCGTGGTGGTAATCAATCACAAGGCTTTATATTCATTGGCAGCAATCATCCAGATTCCGTAGCATGGCATTTCGATAATTCAGACAAATTGCCACATGCAGTTGGCACTAAACAACCAAATGAATTAGATATCTACGATATGGGTGGCAATGTCCAGGAATGGGTCAATGATTGGTATGACGCATATCCCAAAGGGGCACAGAATAATCCCAAAGGGGCGAAATCATCGGATATCGGCAAGGTGCTTCGTGGAGGCCATTATTCAATATTATCAACCCATGGTCGACCGGCATGGCGGTGTGTAAGCAATCCGAACTTCCGGTCGTCTTATATAGGTTTCAGATTAGCTATGTAAAAACAGAAAACATTTATGGCCAGAATAACTACTTTCATAATCTTGTCAATCATGACATTAGCTACGGTTGCGCAAGAAAGGGCTGACATAGAGGTCAGCTACGACTACCATCATTTTCATCGGACTGGCAAGGATCAAAATCATCAGTTGATATTGCTTGCGAACGCAACCGAATCCAAATTCTTTAGTCCAGAGACTCAATATGTGGATTCACTGGAATATACTCCGGAAGGCAAGGAGATCTACAATCAGATGAAGATGGCCGCCTTCTCATCCGGCAATATCAAATCAGTACCATCACGCAAACTCCCTATGTACATCCTGAAATCTAAAACCAATGGAACCACAGAAGTGTATGATGGGCAGATAGCCATGATGTTTACATACACCGAGCCTTACGAGACACAGAACTGGACAATCGAAGATTCCACCAAGACAATTCTTGGTTATGAGTGCGGAATGGCGACATGCAACTTCAGAGGTCGCACATGGAAGGCCTGGTTTACGACCGAGATTCCAATACAGGATGGACCTTGGAAATTATCAGGATTGCCAGGGCTGATCCTGGAGGCATCGGAAAGCACAGGTCAGCATAGTTTCACGGCGACCGGCATTCACGCCACACAGCGAGAGATTGGTCCTGTGATAGGAAAAGACCATTATGAAAAAACCGACCGCATTTCAATGTTAAAAGCACTGAGAAAATTCGAGGAGAATCCAGAGGCCGGTCTTGGAGCGGCTTTAGGCATTAAAGTGTCTGTGAAAGGGAAAATAAAGTTAGATAAGAGTCTTGATTTCCTTGAAACTGATTACAGATGACTTCATAGGCCGTTAAAAGGTCCTTGTAACCCATGAAGTATCGGCAATTCCCAGCTCTACACTCATCTTCTGAAGACAGTTGGCATCAAACCCATTCTTATGACTCAGCATAAATGTAAAATTAAAGAAATATTTGCGACTGTTGAGAATAATATGTAATTTTGCGGTCTGAAATTTCAGATGTTATAACAAATGGAAATAATTCGCACTGTAGCAGAATTAAAAGCCAAGCTATCGAAGGCTCGTGAAGCCGGAAGCGTAGGTCTCGTTCCCACCATGGGGGCACTCCATGCCGGCCATCTGTCACTGATAGAACGTGCTCGCAAAGAGAACGATACAGTGGCTGTAAGCGTGTTTGTAAACCCTACCCAGTTCAATAATCCCCAAGATCTCACCACCTATCCGCGAACCGAAGAGGCCGACATGGCCCTCCTTGAGAAAGCCGGTGTTGACTATGCCTTCATCCCCTCGGTTGAAGAGATATATCCTACTCCTGACACAAGGGTGTTTGACCTCGGCCCGGTGGCAGAAGTTATGGAAGGCGCGATGCGTCCAGGCCATTTCAACGGTGTGGCACAGATAGTGAGCAAGCTCTTTGATTTCACGCGTCCCACCAGAGCTTATTTCGGCGAAAAGGATTTCCAGCAGATAGCTGTGATACGCCGCATGGTAGAACTCGAGAAATTCGAGATCGAGATAGTGGACTGCCCCATCAAACGTGAGGATGACGGTTTGGCCATGAGCTCACGCAACGTTCGTCTCACCCCTGAACAACGCGCAATATCCCCTGCTATCCATCGCACACTTGAAGGTAGTCTCGAATGGGCGGCAGGCCATAGCGTAGAGGAGACCAAACACTATGTGATAGATGAAATCAACTCCTTCCCTCACATGCAGGTCGAGTACTACGAGATAGTGGACGCTTTGACCATGCAGCCGATAACCGACTGGAACGAGACACAACAGGCCGTAGGATGCGTGACAGTGTTCTGTGGCGATGTACGACTCATCGACAATATTAAATACCCGTCAAAAAAATGACACTCGAACTTCTGAAGTGCAAGATACACCGCGTCACAGTCACGGAAGCACGTCTGGATTATATAGGAAGTATAACAATCGACCAGGATCTGATGGATGCAGCCGGCATTTTCCCCGGCGAACGCATCTATATCGTAGACAATAACAACGGCGAGCGGTTTGACACTTATGCCATAGCCGGCGAACGCGGCACAGGAGTAATCTGTCTCAACGGTGCGGCCGCACGTAAGGTCCAGGTGGGCGACGTGGTAATACTCATGTGCTATGCATCCATGACTCCCGAGGAGGCCAAAACCCACAAGCCGGTGGTGCTCTTTCCCGACACCAAGACCAACAGGCTTATAAAATAGGCTCATCCTCCCGGCCAAGCGTAAAAAAATAATCAAAACAATAATAGAAAAACAACCCTCACAGAGGCGAGAAACCCAAAATATAACTGATGTTTGAGAATCTAAGCGAAAGACTTGAGAGAAGTTTTAAAATACTTAAAGGTGAAGGCAAAATCACCGAAATCAACGTAGCCGAAACCCTAAAGGATGTACGTCGTGCCCTTTTGGAGGCTGACGTCAACTTCAAAGTGGCCAAGCAGTTTACCGACGAGGTGAAGGCCAAGGCCATGGGCCAGAACGTGATCAACGCCATCAAGCCGGGAGAACTTATGGTGAAGATTGTGCATGACGAACTCGCACGCCTCATGGGTGGCGAGACCGCCAATGTCAATCTTTCAGGCAATCCGGCCATAATCCTGATGTCAGGTCTGCAAGGTTCCGGTAAGACAACATTCTCAGGCAAACTCGCGCGCAAACTCAAGTCGGAACAGGGCAAACGTCCCCTCCTTGTGGCTTGCGACGTGTATCGTCCCGCGGCCATCGACCAGCTTAAGGTTCTTGCCTCACAGATTGATGTTCCTGTCTACACAGAGGACGGCAACAAGAATCCTGTGGAGATTGCCGAGAACGCAATCAGATACGCAAAGGCCAACCATAACGACCTCGTCATCATCGACACCGCCGGACGTCTTGCGGTGGATGAGCAGATGATGCAGGAAATCGCTGCCATCAAGAAGGCAGTAAAGCCTCAGGAAACTCTGTTTGTGGTTGACTCGATGACCGGTCAGGATGCGGTTAACACAGCCAAAGAGTTCAATGACCGTCTCGACTTCGATGGTGTTGTGCTCACCAAGCTCGACGGCGACACACGCGGTGGTGCGGCTCTGTCAATCCGCACAGTGGTCACCAAGCCGATCAAATTCGTGGGTACAGGTGAGAAACTCGACGCGCTCGATCTCTTCCATCCCTCACGTATGGCAGACCGTATCCTCGGCATGGGCGACATCGTCTCACTCGTGGAAAAAGCCCAGAATGCCTACGACGAAAAACAGGCTCGTGAACTTCAACGCAAAATAGCAAAGAACCAGTTTAATTTCAACGATTTCCTGCAGCAGATCCAGCAAATCCAGAAGATGGGCAATCTCAAAGAACTTGCCTCTATGATACCTGGAGTAGGTAAAGCCATCAAGGATATCGATATCGACGACAATGCTTTCAAAGGCATCGAGGCTATCATCCGGTCAATGACTGAACAGGAACGTCAGCATCCCGAAATCATCAACGGCAGCCGCCGTAAACGTATAGCCAAAGGCTCTGGCACAGACATCCAGGAGGTGAACCGCCTCATCAAGCAATTTGAAGACGCACGCAAGATGATGAAGGCTGTGTCAGGCATAAAGAACCCGATGTCGATGATGCGCAACATACGTGGTATGAGACGATAAATCAACCTAATCACACCAATAAATCCCCAATAGATTCATGACACTCATTGACGGTAAAAAGATTGCCGATGACATCAAGCGTGAGATAGCAGCTGAAGTTGACCAGATGGTGGCTGACGGTCATCGTCGTCCCCACCTTGCAGCTATCCTCGTGGGCCATGACGGAGGCAGCGAGACCTATGTGGCCAACAAAGTTAAAGCGTGCGAGATGTGCGGTTTCCGCTCCACACTCATCCGCTTTGAGGACGATGTGACCGAAGAGACACTCCTCCAGACCATCGACGAGCTTAACCGCGACCCCGAGGTTGACGGATTCATCGTGCAGCTTCCTCTGCCCAAACATATTTCCGAGCAAAAAATCATCGAGGCTATCGACTACCGTAAGGATGTTGACGGATTCCACCCCATCAATGTTGGCCGCATGTCAATCGGCTTGCCATGCTTCCTGTCAGCCACTCCGGCCGGCATCATAGAACTTCTGCGCCGTTACGAGATTCCCACCCGCGGAGCCAACTGTGTGGTGCTCGGGCGCAGCAACATTGTCGGCAAGCCCGTGGCAACTCTAATGATGCAGAAAGCAAATCCGGGAAATGCCACCGTGACTGTGCTTCACAGCGCATCGAAGGACATCAAGGAAAAATGCGCGGAAGCCGATATCATCATCGCCGCACTCGGAAGTCCAGGCTTCGTTACTGCCGATATGGTGAAACCGGGAGCTGTAATCATCGACGTAGGCACCACACGAGTGCCTGATGCTACCCGCAAGAGCGGATTCAGATTGCGTGGTGACGTTGACTTTGAGAACGTGGCAGAAAAATGCTCTTTCATCACACCAGTGCCCGGCGGTGTCGGTCCGATGACCATCTGCTCGCTGATGAAGAACACGCTGCTTGCCGCAAAAAAGGAGATTTACTGCTGACAAGCCACTTTGCCGGCAACTAAAGCCGCATAACTATCACAGAACTGATTCATGCCTGCGGGTGATGCCGTCACCTCTTCATGGTTTGAATCAGTTCTTGCATATCCTCCTCACGCAAAAATCCGATCTATGCACCTGATAAGCCTGCTTCTCGCACTTTTACCGCTTGCCATGCCCTCTGACACGGCAGAAATAGTGTTTGCTGGTGATGCCATGCAACATCAGCGACAGATTGACGCGGCGCGCCGTCCCGACGGCTCACTTGACTATGACGTCTATTTCCAGGCGTTGGAGCCGTATATCTCCTCCGCCGACTTTGCGGTGGTGAATCTTGAAACACCTCTGGGTGGCGCTCCCTATTCGGGATATCCGATGTTCTGCGCCCACGACAATTACCTGAGAGCAATAACGAAGTCTGGATTCGACCTTGTGCTTGCCGCCAATAATCATATCCTTGACCGGAGAGACAAGGGGGTCATACGAACTATCGGACAATTTGAAAAACAGGGGATACCATATGTGGGAGTATACCGCAACAAGGCTCACCGCGACTCGATATTACCGGCAATACATGACATCAACGGGTTCAAAGTGGCATTCCTCAACTATACCTATGGCACCAACGGCATCAGCAAGACAACTGACATAGAAATCGATTACATCGACCGCGACCTAATAGCCAAGGATGTGCGTGAAGCACGTGAGAAGGGTGCTGAAATCATAGCTGCATGCCTGCATTGGGGTGATGAATACCACCTCCTCCCTAATACAAGTCAAAAACGTCTCGCAGCCTATCTTGCCGATCTCGGGGTCGAATTGATAATCGGCGGACATCCTCACGTGATACAGCCCATGGAAATGGGGTATAATGAGAAGAACGGCAACAACTACTTCCTTGTATATTCGCTGGGGAATTTCATATCGGCCATGCGCACCACCGACACGCGTGGAGGTGCTATGGCCCGCGTAGTGCTTGCCCGCGACATGAAGAGACGTGCATACGTGAAAAGCGCTTCCTACCGACTGGTATTCGTGGAGCCGCCGGTGACACCCGGCGACAACTACAAGCTGCTTCCGGCCGAATCGCCTGAGCTGGCGCCCGGATGGAGGCAGGCAAGAAACGCGTTTGTAAAGAACGCGACATCGATTTTCGACAGACACAATATAAATGTGCCACGCGACACAATGTCAATCTCCGTCGCTTACACAAGACGGAAAGTCGAGACTTCCCCGATCATCATAACCGACAGCGTGACACCGGCAGAGGCGGTAGTCCCGACACCACCTACACCCTATCCTGGTTTATAGAAGTCCTGCCATTTTTGCAGTATTTTTAACAGATTTTGTCAGTATTCCTATTTGGCATTTTATTTGCTGAAGTGTTATAGTGGTAAGGGTTTAATCCCTGCATTCAACTGTAACAAACTAAAAATCAACTTATACTATGCAAAAAGGACAAATTGGAGTTACCACCGAGAATATATTTCCGGTCATCAAAAAATTCCTTTATTCCGATCACGAAATCTTCCTGCGCGAATTGGTGTCAAACGCCATTGACGCGACACAGAAATTAAAGACCCTTGCCTCATTCGGCGAATACAAGGGCGAACTCGGCGAAATGCGTGTCGAGGTGAAAGTCGACAAAGAAGCCGGCACACTCACCGTCAGTGACCACGGCATCGGCATGACATCCGATGACATCGACAAGTATATCAACCAGATAGCATTCTCCGGAGCAGAAGAATTCCTAAACAAATACAAAGATACAGCCAATGCTATAATCGGGCACTTCGGTCTCGGTTTCTACTCTGCATTCATGGTAGCCAAGAAGGTTGAAATCCGTTCTCTCAGCTACAAAGAAGGAGCTGAAGCAGTGAAATGGGAATGCGACGGTAGCCCTGAGTACACGATGGAGCCCACCGAAAAGGCAACACGAGGTACTGACATCATCCTGTATATCGATGATGATAACAAGGAATTCCTTGAGCAGGCACGTATCGATGCGCTTCTCAAGAAGTATTGCCGCTTCCTCCCAGTGCCTGTAGTGTCAGGTAAAGAACAAGAGTGGAAGGACGGAAAATATGTCGACACCGATAAGGATAAAGTCATCAACTCCACAGAACCCACGTGGACCAAAAAGCCAAGCGAGCTGACAGACGAGGACTACCGCAATTTCTACCACGAGCTCTATCCAGGTCAGGAAGACCCATTGTTCTGGATTCACCTTAACGTGGACTATCCGTTCACGCTCACAGGCATCCTCTTCTTCCCTAAGATCAAAAGTAATCTTGAAATCCGTAAGGACCGCATTCAGCTCTACTGCAACCAAGTGTATGTCACAGACTCGGTCGAAGGTGTTGTGCCTGAATTCATGATGCTCCTTCAAGGTGTGATTGACTCTCCCGACATTCCGCTCAACGTGTCCCGCTCCTATCTGCAGAGCGACACTGCAGTGAAGAAAATATCAGGGTATATAACAAAGAAAGTTGCTTCACGTCTCGATGAACTCTTCAAGGCCAACCGTGCCGATTTCGAATCAAAATGGGACGATATAAAGATTTTCATCGAATACGGCATGCTAACAGATGAAAAATTCTGTGACGCGGCAATGAAATTCGTACTCCTCAAGGACACTGAAGAGAAATATTACACCCTCGATGAATACCGCACCCTCGTGGAGGCTTCGCAAACCGACAAGGATGGCAACATCGTCTATATCTACGCAACCGACCCTGTGGCACAGTATAATTATATACACGCCGCCAACGAGAAGGGATATAACGTGCTCCTCATGGACGGACAACTCGACGGTCACTTCATCTCAATGCTCGAAAGCAAGCTCGACAAGACTCGTTTCGTGCGTGTCGACAGCGATGTGGCTGAGAACCTCATTCCAAAGGAAACAAAGAAGGATTCCGGCCTGACTCCCGATCAGATATCCTTGCTCACCAACCTCTTCCACAGTCAGGTACCTAAGACAGAGAAGTGCGATTTCCTCGTTTCATTCGAGTCACTTGACCCGGCGGCCAACCCGATTCTCATCACCCAGAACGAGTATATGCGCCGAATGAAGGACATGGCGGCCACACAGCCCGGAATGAGTTTCTACGCAGAACTGCCTGACAATTACAATATGATTGTCAACACATCGCAGCCTGTGATTGCCCGGATACTCGAAGATGCGCAAAAAGCTCTTGACGAGAAGGTAGGCCCATTACGCGCCACAGTCAACTCCGACAACGAAAAGCTCACAGCCCTACGCGCTGAAATTAAGGACAACAAACCTACCGACGAGCAAACCGCCCAGGAAAAAGAGCTCCTCGCTGCGGTAGACAAAGCACGCAAGGAGCAGGAAACTATAATCACTGACTATGCTGCCACTCAGCCTGTTATCAAGCAAGTGATTGATATCGCACTCCTTGGCAACGGACTTCTGCAGGGACGCGATCTGAGCGAATTTATCAAACGCTCCATCGCACTTCTTTGATTGCCCCTCCATAGCGCAACATAAAAAGGTCATAGAGGCACACCTTCCCATCGCCTCTATGGCCTTTTTTACATGCCGTCATATATAGCCGGCACGCTGATGTGTGTTTTTCATAGAATAAGTGTGTGAGAATCAGTAAGAATCATGAAATTTTTGCCATATCGGAATGTCGCCGTGTATCCTGCACCACATAGAATCTTATTATGGCATAAACGACATTCTGCATAGGGGTCAGCGTATCCTCCGGATTCTGTCCGAGAATAAACTCCATGCTCAAGGCATTGGAAATGGGTCGGCGGTCGGTATCCGAAAGAGAGTTGATAGTGTCGATGACACGAGGGGAAATGATTACCGGAGTTTCCATATCTGCTATTGATTAAAGGTGATGAATGATAATTTTAAATGTCACGTCACAAAGTTAAGTGCCCGGATGAGCAACATCCGGGCACCACTATGCAAAAATATGTTAACACTTTATTTTATATACACCGGTTCCGACTCACAAGACGCACCGTCGAGCACACAGACGGCATATCTGTATTTCCCCTCCGGCACTTCATAACGAGGCAGATAACTGACGCCAAGAAGATAGTCACCGCTGATGCCGTCACCGTCATCAGCCATCGCGTCATCATAAGGCACAGAAGCAGGGATGGCATAGACCGTGTAACGCAGAACCTCATTCCCCAGCGTGGCCTCATTCCATTCAAGCCTGCTGCCATGCTTTTTCAATCCTGTGACACCGGGCAACTCCGGCGTGGATTTCCATGTCATAGCCGGAGTCACCGACGGAGTAGCGAAGTGGCCATCAATAAGTTCATCGGAAATCTTAGGAAGAAACTTGGCGCTGTAAATCACGGTTCCGAGGTTACCGTCAATGCTGCTCAAACGGTTAGTGGCTATCTGCGTAAGCAATTGCCTGTGATTTTCAGGAGTATCATTTTTAGCAAACGACTCCATCGTCACACTTCCATAGAAATGCCGGCCATACAGATTGGCAGCGTCGCTCCACCAGCGTGAAAGCGGCTCGTAAGGGGCAGTTGCATGTGTTGTAGGCCAATAGATCTGCGGTGATATAAAATCGACTGTATGCTGGTAAAGCCATCCGAGAGGATCGGAATATATCTCCCGATACTGCCAGTCGGCGGCCTTAACGTCACATTTTTCCATTCCCCACTTCTTGGCCGACGTATCGCTCTTTCCGGCAACACCGGCTGGGGAAATACCGAACTTCACCCCCGGACGAGTGTCATTGATCATGGCATATACATCAGCAACGGTCTTGTGCACATTAGCCCTACGCCAATCACCGAAATCCATCCATGGGGCCGTGGATTTATAAAGCTCATAGTCAGGAGCCGAAGAGTTCTCCGGAATCTTGTTTGGATAGAAATAGTCGTCAAACACAAGGCCATCAATCCTGTAACCCTCAACAATCTCTCTGCATATCTCGACAATATGCTCTCTCACTGCTTCCAGACCTGGATTAAAGACAGTATATTTGCCATGAGCGAGCAACCATCCCGACTGTTTCCAACGCTTGTCAGGCACCGTATTATAGTCTGTCCCTGAACTCCATCTGAAAGGATTGACCCATGCGTAGCACTCCAATCCCCTGTCATGGCAAGCCTCAACCACATAGGCCAAAGGGTCCCAGCCGGGCGACTCCCCCCTTTTGCCGGAGACGAATGCCGACCATGGCTCCAAGGAAGACTGATACATCACATCGCCCATCGACCGCACCTGGAAAAAGACGGATGTCATGTTTAGGTCGCGGCATCTGTCAAGCAGATCATCCAATTCCTTCTTTTGCTGCCGCTGCACTGCCTGTGATGACCCCTGTTTCGAAGGCCAGTCGATCCCCCACACAGTTGCCACCCACACGCCACGGAATTCGCGCTTAGGTCCATCGGCCCATGCCGGACCAATGGCAGACAGAAACAGAGAGAGGAATAGGATTATATGCGTTGTGATCTTTATCATCGTATGCTCAGATTTGCATCCGCAAAATTAATACTTTTTGGCAGAAATCAGAGGATGTGCCACAACAAATGTCAATTATGGGTAGCCCAGTCACTATACCATGTCAATTTCCACTATGATTCACCACGACGTCCCTGCTTATCATTAACATTTTTTGTGGAAAAGCTTCTTAAAAATAATATGTGCGAAATTAGGAACATCATGGAAATTTTTACTAATTTTGCAAGTTGAAATATCGACCCCTCATAAGAGCGTCAAAATAATATGCGTAAATACATCTACATTCTGCTCACAGCCATGATGTTCACCTCGTGCGGTGAATACCAGCGAGTGCTTAAGAGCACCGATGCCGACTACCGGCTCGACTACGCCAAGCGCGCATTCGAGCAGAAAAAATACACACAGGCAGCCACTGTGCTTACCGACATTGTCACAAAGTTCAAAGGATCGGAAAAAGCAGAGGACTCACTGTATCTCCTTGCCCTCTCCCACTACGAAAACAAGGATTATGAAAGTTCAGGGACATATTTCAAGACATATTATACCCACTACCCCAAAGGGAAATACACCGAGCTTGCCCGCTTCTATGCCGGATATGGCTACTATCTCGACTCCCCGGAGCCTCAGCTTGACCAAAGCGGCACCATCAAGGCAATAGAGGAGCTGCAGTCATTTCTTGACTACTTTCCTCGCAGCGACAAAGTTTCAATAGCCCAGAATGCCATTTTCGAGCTCCAGGATAAGCTCACACTCAAGCAGCTTGAGAACGCGCAGCTATATTATAACCTCGGCACATATCTCGGCAATAACTACGAGAGCGCCGTCATCGTCGCCCGCAACGCCATCAAGGACTACCCCTACTCCAAGTACAAAGAAGACCTCGAGCTGCTCATCCTCAAGGCCCGCTATCAGGAAGCCCGCGAGAGCGTCGACGAGAAAAAGCCCGATCGTTTCCGCGAAGTAATCGATGAATATTATTCATATATAAACAACTATCCTGACACCCCCAACCGCGAAGAGGCTGACAACATATTCAAAATAGCCCAGCGCTACGTGAAGGATTAAAAACATCAAAGCTGAAAACCAAACAACAAAATATAACATGGATTACAAGAAGACAAATGCTCCTCTGAACACCCAGACACGCGACCTCATCAGAATGAGCCAAGACACCGGCAACGTCTATGAAACTGTATGCATCATAGCCAAACGATCAAACCAGATCGCAGGCGAGATGAAACATGACCTGGAAAAGAAGCTCCAGGAATTCGCGTCGCTCAGCGACAACCTTGAGGAAATCTCGGAAAACCGCGAACAGATTGAAATCTCACGCTTCTACGAACGTCTTCCCAAGCCCACCCTCATCGCCACACAGGAATATCTGGACCACAAAATCCACTTCCGCAACCCCGCCAAGGACAATCTCAACCTCGATTAATAGGCAAAAGATAAAAAACTGCCCGAAAAGTGTTGCAAATGTTAAATTTAATAATTACCTTTGCACGCTCATTTGAGCAAACTATAATATTTTAATCACTTTTAAACATCTGTATCAATGCATTTGAACTCTGATGAAAAAGTAGAAATCTTTGAGAAGTACGGTAAGGGCAAGACTGACACTGGCTCTCCTGAAGCACAGATTGCATTATTCTCTGTCCGTATTGCTCATTTGACCGAACACCTTCGGTCAAATCACAAAGATTATACGACCGCTCGAGCACTCAAGGCTTTGGTAGGTAAGCGTCGTCGTCTGTTGGATTACCTTATCCGCAAGGACATCAACCGCTACCGTGCCATCATCGCCCAGAAGGAGCTCGGTATCAGAAAGTAAGCCGAAAGGTCGTTACTTGAAGATTACACTTGGTTGCCTCGGTCTCAGACCCCGGCAACCATTTTTTTGCATCAACCCATCCCATCTCTCGCCTGACATGCAAATTGTAAAAAATATATGTTGTATAACATTTTTTCTTTCTAAATCACTTTAATTACTGAGTTATTTTCATTAATTTTGCAGTCTCAAAATCAATACTTACCGCATGTCTGACAACAAACGAATCAAGACGGCTCTCATCTCGGTCTTCCACAAGGACGGCCTTGAGGAAATTTTGTCGTCACTCAATGAAAATGGTGTAAAGTTTCTCTCAACTGGAGGAACTCGTTCATTTATCGAAAGTTTAGGTTATAAATGTGATGCTGTTGAGGATTTGACAGGTTATCCATCAATACTCGGCGGTCGCGTCAAGACCCTCCATCCCAAAGTGTTTGGCGGCATCCTTAACCGTAGAGACAACGAAGGTGACCGTGGCCAGATAGCTCAGTATGAAATTCCCGAAATCGACCTCGTAATTGTCGACCTTTACCCCTTCAGCGCCACAGTGGCATCAGGAGCACCCGAAGCCGACATCATCGAGAAGATTGATATAGGTGGCATCTCTCTCATCCGCGCTGCTGCCAAAAATTACAAGGACGTGATTATCGTAGCGTCAAAAGCCCAGTATAAGCCTCTCGCCGACTTGCTCAAGCGCAACGGAGCCGATTCTTCTCTTGAGGAACGCCGTTGGTTCGCTGGCCAGGCATTTGCAGTATCATCAGGCTATGACACCGATATATACAACTATTTTGCCTCGACCGAAGTAGAATCGGAAATCCCCTCTTGCAAGGAACTCCGCATAGCTTTCGACGACGCAAAGCACATGCGTTACGGTGAGAATCCACATCAGAACGGCACATTCTTCGGTGATTTCGACGCAATGTTCTCGCAGATTCACGGCAAGGAAATATCCTATAATAATCTCCTTGACATTGATGCGGCTGTAAGCTTAATCTCCGAATTCACTGATCCGACATTCGCCATTCTCAAGCACAACAATGCATGTGGCCTCGCTACCCGCTCAACTATAGCTGAAGCATGGAAAGACGCATTGGCCGGTGACCCGGTGAGCGCATTCGGCGGTGTGCTTATCACAAACGGCACTGTCGACGAAGCTGCCGCTGAGGAAATCAACAAAATCTTCTTTGAAGTAATCATCGCCCCCGCCTATACTGACGGTGCGCTTGAAATACTCAAACAAAAGAAGAATCGCATCATCCTCATCCAGAAGGCACCGCTTACAACAAAGCGTCAGTTCCGTTCAATACTCAACGGCGCCCTGGTTCAGGATCGCGACCTCAAAATCGAGACTCCTGACGAATTAAAGCAGGTGACCACTCTGGCTGTTACCCCCGAACAGGTTGATGACCTTCTCTTCGCCAATAAGATTGTCAAAAACTCCAAGAGCAACGCCATTGTCCTCGCTAAAGGCCGTATGCTTCTCGCAAGCGGTGTGGGTCAGACCTCTCGTGTCGACGCGCTCAAGCAGGCTATCGAGAAAGCACACTCATTCGGCTTTGACCTTTCAGGTGCTGTCATGGCTTCCGATGCCTTCTTCCCATTCGCCGACTGCGTGGAAATCGCAGGCAAGGCCGGCATCACAGCAGTGATACATCCCGGAGGTTCAATCCGTGACCAGGAGAGCGTAGACTACTGCAACGAGCACGGCATGGCTATGGTGACAACCGGCTTCCGTCATTTCAAACATTAAACAACACTCTTCTTGTTGACTTCCAGCATAATGTATGCTGGAAGTCAACACCCCCATAAAATACAAACCTCTGAAAAATCATGGGATTATTTTCATTCACAAAAGAAATTGCTATTGACCTTGGCACGGCCAATACGATTATAATTCACAACGACAAAATCGTCATCGACGAGCCCTCGATTGTCGCTCTCGAAAAACGCACCGGCAAACTCATAGCCGTAGGTCGCGAAGCCAAGCTGATGCAAGGCAAGGAGAATGACGGCATCGAGACCATCCGCCCCTTACGTAAAGGTGTCATCGCCAACTTCAACGCGGCCGAAATGATGATTCGTGGCCTTATCAAGAAGGCAAGTTCCAAGAGCAATTGGTTCTCTCCCTCCATGAAGATGGTGGTGGGTATCCCATCAGGCTCGACAGAAGTGGAAATCCGTGCCGTCCGCGACTCATCCGAACATGCTGGTGGCCGTGACGTTTATATGATATACGAACCAATGGCAGCAGCCCTTGGTATCGGTATCGACGTGCTCGCACCCCAGGGTAACATGATTGTGGATATAGGTGGTGGTACCACTGAAATCGCTGTCATATCGCTTGGTGGCATCGTATCAAACAAGAGTATCCAGGTGGCCGGCGACGACCTTACCGACGACATCATGGAGCACATGAGCCGTGTGCACAATGTCAAGGTTGGGGAACGCACTGCTGAACAGATCAAGATACATGTAGGCTCGGCCCTTACCGAGCTCGAAAACCCACCGGAAGATTATATTGTGCACGGTCCCAACAAGATGACCGCGCTCCCGATGGAAGTACCAGTGTCATATCAGGAAATCTCACACTGCATCGAGAAGTCCATATCACGCATCGAGGCTGCAGTACTCCAGGCTCTTGACGAGACACCTCCTGAACTTTACTCCGACATCGTGATGAACGGCATATTCCTTGCCGGCGGCGGCGCTATGCTCCGCGGTCTTGACAAGCGTCTCACCG
>OFFL01000158.1_pt1 | contig 79282 bp, 77 predicted proteins | sample 1521391 | NCBI WGS metagenome assembly OFFL01 (sample SAMEA3504082, study PRJEB24116) | mouse gut metagenome | biome: mouse gut; feature: mouse-associated habitat; material: faeces | place: Denmark | collected 2011
TGCTCTCGAAGTCTCTTTGTGCCTGATATTGCGAGAAGATTTTTTGTCAGATGTGCACAAATTTATGAGGCGTACGCGGAATGTACGTTGATTAAATTTGTGTAAACCTGGCGGAAAATCAGCCGCAAGAGCAGGTGCTAAAGAGATTTTGAGAGTACATGCATAATAAGAAAGGTTATCTGTATGAAAAAAGGAGACAAAGCAGCAATTGTATGCTGTTCTAACGGACAAGCAGCAACATCTGAAACAACAATAAAAAAACTACAAAATACATTAGAACAAATTGGAATCATTCCGGTTTTTAGCACTTTTATTTATGAAAAAGAATCTGTATTTAGTGGGACAGCGAAAGAGCGGGCAGACAGTCTGATGCACTTTTACCAAGATGATACTATAAAAGCGATTTTTGATATTTCAGGCGGCGATCTGGCCAATGAGATTTTACCATATCTTGATTTTTCGATTATTTCCAAAAGTGATAAATTATTTTGGGGATACAGCGATCTCACAACGATAATCAATGCAATCTATACAAAAACACAAAAACCCTCTGTATTGTATCAAATTCGCAATTTAATATATGAAAACTCTGAAACACAAATTGCACATTTTACAAATACCATAATGGAGAGCGGAACGCAAAACGAACTGTTCTCTTTTGCGTATGATTTTGTACAAAAAGATACAATGGAGGGAATTGTCGTTGGTGGAAATATTCGATGTCTGTTAAAACTGGCAGGAACAGAATATTTTCCAGATATGAACGATAAAATATTATTTCTGGAAGCGTATCATGGAGCAGTCCCACAGATAGTTACATATTTAAGTCAACTAAAACAAATGGGCGTTTTTGATAAAATTTCAGGGATTTTATTGGGAACATTCACAGCCATGGAATCTCTAAAACACAGCCCAACTGTTGTAGATTTCGTAAAGCAGTATGCTGGCACCAATATTCCGATCGCAAAGACTTCAGATATCGGACATGGAACAGATTCAAAAGGAATTGTTATAGGAGCATTACTCCATTTACAATAATAAGAAATTTGGAAAGGAACAACAGAATATGATTCAAGTTATGATAGTTGATGATCATAAAATGATACGAGAAGGGTTAAAGAAACTAATTGAATTTGATGCCGAAATAAAGGTCATTGAACAGGCGAAAGATGGAAATGACTGTTTGAGCAAATTAGAATTTTCTACTCCAGACGTTATTCTTTTGGATATCAATATGCCTGAAAGAGATGGCATCGAGACCTTGAAGATAATTAAAGAAAGAAAAAAATATCCAAAGGTATTAGTTCTGACAGTACACAACGAAGTCGAATATCTGATAAAGGCAATAGATATTGGTGTAGATGGATACATTTTAAAAGACTCTGGTTCTAAAGAATTAGTACGTGCTATTCGATATATTTATCAGGGAGAGAAGTTTATACAGCCCAGCATGATTCCCCTATTAAACTCAAAATTGATTGCCAGAGATATCGATCAACAAAAAATAGATTTACTCTCAGAACGAGAACTTGAAGTACTGAAACTGACAGCTTCAGGTCATTTTAATAAAAGTATTGCAAATGAATTAAATATTAGTGAACGTACTGTAAAAAATCATTTATCAAACATATTTCGAAAAATAGACTGTGAAGATAGAACACAAGCAACTATTTTTTCTATAAGAAATGGATTGGTAAATGTTTACGACTAAAAAGCTGCGCTTATTGTTTCAATGGGTCTGCATTCGTAATCTACTATAAAGCAAAAAAATGTTTCACGTGAAACATTTAATACAAAACATACAAAAGTATGAACTACTTCCTGATTCTATAAAATTTTATTATGTATTGTTCTATGTCTCATCTCTTTTTTCAATTGTTGCCTGTTAATTCAATCAGAAACAAATATTTTTGTTTAACAGCTATTGCAACCCGACAACTTAAAAATGGGAATGGCTAAATTGTTACACAATCTGATTTTTATAAATAATTTACTTGCTTTTTGTTTTAATGAATGTTTCACGTGAAACATTCATTAAATAAAATTATAGAACATCTCATAATCTACACAAAATGTTTCACGTGAAACATTTGATCAAGTCAAAAAAAGACCTCGCTTTTGCTTGACTTGATACACTTCAACCTCAACGTTATTTTACTAGATAAGTGCAAAGTTCTGAGCCGAACTGTTGCAAAAATGTAAATTGTACACTTGCTAAAAATGACGTATAATTATATTAATTAATCAAAACAGGCTGGAGGTATTTATAAATGGAAATAAAAGATCGTATAAAATATGCAAAACGTGCACTGGAGGGTATCGCATTAGGAGATTGTTTTGGACAAAGTTTTTTTATGCCTGATGAAATAGCCTGTCAAAAAATTAAAAAAAGAGAGCTTGTGAATACTCCTTGGCATTTTACAGATGACACTGTTATGGCAATAGGAATTTACTGCGTCCTGGAAAAGTATGGTGAAATCAATCAGGACGCATTAGCCAAAGTTTTTGCCAAGAATTATGCACTGGACTGGCACCGCGGATATGGAGGAACAGCACATTCTATTTTGCAAAGTATCAGAGAAGGACAACATTGGAGAGATGTTGCTTCAGGAGCATTTGATGGAATGGGGTCCATGGGGAATGGCGGAGCAATGCGAGCTGCACCGATAGGCGCATATTTTGCAGATGATTTGGATAAGGTCCTGTACTATGCCCAAGCATCTGCTGAAGTTACCCATGCACATATAGAAGGAATCACGGGTGCGATGGCTGTTGCCACAGCATCAGCTTTGTTTCTGAATAAAAAATTTGGGCACTATTGCGGGCAGGGAGAATCTTTTCTGCGTGATGTTGCCGATCCATTACCAGAAAGTGATACCAAATATAAAATATTATCCGCTATTTCTATCAAAAAAGAAAGCAGTATTGATTTTGTAGTTTCTGTGCTTGGAAATGGACTTAAGCTGACAGCGCAAGATACTGTTCCACTTTGCCTCTGGTGTGCGGCACATTTCTATACTTCGTTAGAAGAAGCTTTGTGGATAGCAGTTTCTGCTTTGGGAGATCGGGATACAATATGTGCCATCGTAGGCGGAATGCTTTCGCTTTATGCCGATAAGCTCCCTCAACAATGGCTGCGTTATATGGAACACCCAGAAAATTCTGTCTTTATGAATTGCACAAGCGATGACTAGGAAGAAACCTATGAAAGGCAATTTTTTCAAAAAAACTTTAAATGATTGCCCCAAATAGCAACAAGAATGATATTTTGAGTGAAAAAATATGAAAAGCTTATAGCATATCACATTTATTAGTGATATAATAAACGTATTAAATACGGTTTCTAAATATCCTATATAAATATAATACATTCAATGAAACAAATATCAGGATTATAGAACAATAGCACATATCTTTAAGGCAAGAAATAAATTGATATCGGGATACTATATGGAGGAATAAGATGGGGAGAATTATCGCGATCGCAAATCAAAAAGGTGGCGTTGGAAAAACCACAACATCGATTAACTTATCATCATGCATTGCGGAAAAGGGGAAACGTGTATTGGTTATTGACATTGATCCACAAGGGAATACAACCAGCGGATATGGGATTGAAAAAAACCAATTAGACAATACGATTTATGAATTAATTTTGGGTGATTGTTCCATAGAAGATTGTATATTAAAAGAAGTATATCCAAATATCTCCGTTTTACCCTCTAACGTTAATCTGGCTGCCGCAGAAATAGAACTCATTGGTGTGGAAAAGAAAGAATATATTTTAAAGAATGAAGTTGATTGGGTAAAAGACAGATACGATTTTATTATTATTGACTGTCCGCCTTCTTTGAGCCTGCTTACTGTAAATGCTATGACCACCGCAGATTCTGTATTAGTTCCAATACAGTGCGAATATTATGCATTAGAGGGACTAAGCCAGTTGATTCATACCGTAAACCTGGTAAAAGAACGACTGAACCCTGCGCTGGAAATGGAAGGTGTTGTATTTACCATGTATGATTCACGAACAAACCTTTCTGCACAAGTTGTTGAAAATGTAAAAAGCCATTTGAGTCAGAATGTCTATAACACATTAATTCCAAGAAATATCCGGCTCGCGGAAGCACCTAGTTATGGTAAGCCAATTAATTTATATGATCCCAAATCTGCAGGCTCAGAAAGTTACATGGCACTCGCTGAAGAAGTAATCAGAAATAATTATTTTTAAAAAATGTACTCTTGAAGTCTTTTGGTACACATCTAGCAAAAATCAAGTGCAGAGAAGATTCCAAGAGTACTAAAACATAAAAGGAGGGAGTAAATGGCGTCGAGAGGATTGGGAAGAGGTTTGGATGCTTTGATACCTGCTGGCGGAACAACAAAACCCGCCAAACAAAACAACAATGATGATAAACCCCAGGCCGAAACCAATGTAAAAATATCAAGGGTGGAACCGAGTAGAACCCAGCCACGCAAAAATTTTGATGAGGATTCGCTGCAGGAACTTGCAGACTCGATTAAACAATTTGGCTTACTTCAGCCAATACTTGTACAAGACCGAAAAGAATACTATGAAATAATCGCTGGAGAGAGAAGATGGCGGGCAGCAAAACTTGCAGGTTTAAAAGAAATACCCGTCATTATTAAAAGCTATACGAATCAGGAAATTGTTGAAATTTCGTTAATAGAAAATATTCAGAGAGAGGATCTAAATCCAATTGAAGAAGCATTGGCATTTAGGAGATTGTTGGAAGAATTTCATTTAAAACAGGATGAAGTGGCAGAACGTGTTTCAAAAAGCAGAACTACTGTAACAAACAGTCTCCGATTATTAAAATTATGCGATGAAGTCCAACAAATGATTATAAACGATATGCTTTCCACAGGACATGCCCGTGCACTCATACCAATAGAAGATGCAGAGATACAACTACAACTTGCGCAAAGAATATTTGATGAAAAGCTTAGTGTGCGCGAAGTCGAAAAAATAGTAAAAACTGTACTAAATCCAGATAGTGATAAAGAAAAAAAAGATGAGCTACCCCAGAATATTCGATTTATATATGAAGAGATTGAGAATAAACTAAAAGAACGATTAAGTAGAAAAGTAGAAATTTCATCAAAAGGGAAAAATGGTTCTGGCAAAATACAAATTGAATTTTATTCAAATGACGATTTGGAAAGGTTGATAGAACTATTATCCAATTTAAATATATAGCGGGAGAAATACATGAACAGTAGAATATTAAATTATATAGGGTTAGGCAACATTGATATCGGATTTTTATTTCTTGGACTGGCAGCCATAAGCTTGATATTACTTATCATTATCATTGCAGCATTGGTACAAATTCACAAATTTAAAAAGAAATATGAAAAATTTATGCTGGGTAAAGATGGGGGAAGTCTTGAAGATGACATTATGACTTTATATGATGATAATAAGTATATGAAGCGAAGCATTGATACCAATAGAGAAAATATTAAGATTCTCTTTGAAAGACATCGTTCTGTTTTCCAAAAAATTGGGCTTGTCAGATATGATGCATTTAAGGAGATGGGCGGAAAATTAAGCTTTGCATTGGTATTGCTAGACGAGAATAATGACGGATTTATTTTAAATTCTGTACATAGTTCCGATGGATGCTATTCTTATACGAAAAGAATTATCAATGGAGATTCTCAAATAATACTCAGCAATGAAGAAAAAGTAGCAGTAGAACGTGCTATTCGTGGAGATGCATCTGATACAGAATAAATGTACTTTCGGAATCTCACAATATCGGGCACAAAACGTTCCCGAAAATGCATAATAAAAGTAAAGGGAGAGGGAAAGATTATGAGATTAGTAACACTTGATAATTTAAAAGAAGGCGATATCATCGCAAATGATGTGATGCTTGAAGATTATACAGTCGTTCTTGGAAAAGGAACTGTTATCAAAGAATCTTATGTTGAAAAACTGAGAGAATTAGAAATATATACCGTATATATTGAAGATGCTGTGCCAGAAAAGGCAGAACAAGCCGTAAAAAAACCAGTTGAAGTAAAACCACAGCCCGCTGCAAAAGAGACAAAACCGCAGCAATCCGAACCTGAAAAAAAAGAGCCTCAAATTCCCGTAGAAGAAATCACCATTTTGCGTGATGACGTAGAAAAACAAGTTAAAAATAAAATAAAGGAAATTATAGAACTTCACGTATACCAGCAGACAACCGGTTTGGAAAAAATTGCAGAAACTGCACAAAATATTATCACAGATATTTTAGAAGAAGAAGAGGTCATTGAAAAAGTATATGATGTAAGAGAACGAAGCGCTGATATTTATGAACATTCTTTACAAGTTTGCAGCATCGCTACTCTGATTGCATTGAAACTTGGTTTATCAGAAAAAGAAGTTTATGATATTAGCGTCAGTTCATTAATACACGATCTTGGACTGCGTTATTTGGTAGTACGCTATGAAAACCAAGATATTAATCTGCTTCCCGCCAAAGATCAGGAAGAATACAAAAAACACTCCATCTATGGCTATACTGCAGTAAAAAATGAATCCTGGCTATCGGAAAATGCAAAAGAAATTGTACTCAACCATCATGAGCGAAAGGACCGCTCCGGATATCCTCTTGGAACAGATCTCGTATCACGCATGACTCAAATCGTAGGTGTGTGTGATGAATTTGATGAGTGTATATCAGGCGTGGGAAAAGCGCGCATCAGAGTACATGAAGCCATCAATAATATTAGAAATTATAGTGGAATCTGGTTTGATTCCGACATTGTTGAAGCATTTTTACAGTTAATAGCAGTCTATCCTGTTGGTTCAAAAGTTAAAACCAACCAGGGCGAAACTGGCGTTGTTGTTAAACAGAATCCTCATTTCCCAGAACGCCCTGTTATTCGCATTACAATAAACAAATTTGGCAGAGCAATGATGAGTGAAAAAATCATCAATCTTATCAAAGAGACAAATGTTGTTATACAGGAAGTCATTAAATAACATTCATTAATATAATATTTAAAGGAGTTTTTTGAAATGATAGATATCAAATTTCTAAGAGAAAATCCAGACACTGTGAAAGAGAATATCAAAAAGAAGTTTCAAGATCATAAACTTCCCCTAGTAGATGAGGTGATAGAACTCGACTTACAGGCTAGAAAAACACAGCAGGAGGCAGATAGCCTTCGCGCTGAACGAAATAAGCTTTCAAAACAAATTGGCGCCTTGATGGGTCAAGGCAAAAAAGAAGAGGCAGAAGAAGTAAAGAAGCAAGTAAATGCCCAAGCAAAAACACTTGAAGAGCTTGCTGAAAAAGAAAAAGAATTAAATGACAAAGTTTTAAAAATTATGATGCGCATTCCCAATATCATTGATCCAAGTGTACCCATTGGCAAAAATGATACAGAAAATGTAGAAGTCCAAAAATATGGTGAACCCATTGTGCCCAATTTTGAAATTCCATATCATACGGAAATCATGGAACGCTTCAGCGGAATTGACTTAGATTCTGCAAGGAAAGTTGCTGGAAATGGTTTTTATTATCTGATTGGCGATATCGCAAGACTTCATTCAGCAGTAATTTCCTATGCAAGAGATTTTATGATTGACAGGGGATTCACCTACTGCATACCCCCTTTTATGATTCGAAGCAATGTCGTAACAGGCGTAATGAGTTTTGATGAGATGGAAGCCATGATGTACAAAATTGAAGGAGAGGACTTATATTTAATTGGTACAAGTGAGCATTCTATGATTGGCCGATTTATTGATACAATTATTCCCGAAGCAGAACTTCCAAAAACACTTACAAGCTATTCGCCTTGTTTTAGAAAGGAAAAAGGGGCTCATGGTTTGGAAGAGCGGGGCGTATACAGAATTCATCAGTTTGAAAAACAAGAAATGATTGTTGTCTGCAAGCCGGAAGAATCCCCAATGTGGTTTGATAAACTGTGGCAAAATACAGTTGATTTATTTAGAAGCCTAGATATTCCTGTTCGTACATTGGAATGCTGCTCCGGCGATTTGGCAGATTTGAAGGTAAAATCTGTTGATATCGAAGCATGGTCACCAAGACAGAAAAAGTATTTTGAAGTTGGTAGCTGCTCAAATCTAGGAGATGCGCAGGCAAGAAGACTAAAAATTAGAGTAAATGCAGAAAATGGAAAATATTATGCCCATACATTGAATAATACCGTTGTAGCACCGCCAAGAATGCTAATTGCTTTTTTAGAGAACAACCTGCAAGAAGATGGTTCTGTGAAAATCCCAACAGTATTACAGCCATATATGGGAGGTAAAACAGAAATGAGATAGAAAGGCATGGTTTTAAAGTGCACAAATATTTAAGGGCCATAGGTTTTAGTGAGGTAAAGAAAAGGGATGCGCTGCAAGGGCTTATTAACGAAGTCGTTGAAAAAACGATACTGCGCCGCAATAAAACAGAAAATGGAAAAGAAAAAAACTTAGAAGAATACACATCTGTAAGAGATTTCGCGGCAGATGAAGATGACATTGTATATGCGGAGCTGTTTCTTGACTTTGCACATGGCGCAGGAATTTGTGTGCGCGGCGAGTTTGATGATGACAATTGTTTTTTATATGATTATTATTTTCCTTATTTAAGAGGTAATCATATCAGTTCAAATGAGAATATCACGATTGAACGACAATCGGAAAAGGAATCTTATGCTGGTGTATGCGATGATATTAAAGTAGGTGTTTCGCTTATATTTTATTTACAGAATATGATTCCTTACAAACGGCTCAAGGCATTAAAGAGGCTGCCGATACAAGGCACCTCATTAATACTAAGCGCCTTATCCGTAGACGGAACCATTATGATGCCTATTGAAAAAAATGAATATGAAAAGCAACGCATCAAAAAAGCGACAAATGAAAGAAATCAGCTTATTGCGCAAGCACGAATGGGTGATGAAAATGCAATCGAAAGTCTAACCCTAGAAGATATGGATATCTATACGATGATTTCCAGAAAAATTCACAAGGCGGATGTTTTTAGTTTGGTGGATACTTATTTTATGCCATATGGTGTAGAATGTGATTTGTATTCCATACTTGGTGAAATTATAGAGATTCACACAGACCAAAACCGTATCACAAAAGAAGAAGTTGTTTTTATGACTCTAGAATGCAATGAAATGACCCTCGAAGTATGTATCAACAAAATTGATTTGTACGGGGAACCTATGGTAGGCAGACGTTTTAAAGGAGTTGTATGGCTTCAGGGATATATTAATTATCCATAGATTTTGTCAGTCACAACTTCCCTACTTGGTTTATTGTTTCAAAAGAACTGCTGCATCAAAAATATGCGCAGTTCTTTTTTATTACTTTTTTATTACCCCACCAAAATACTAGCAAATTTTATTGCAATGATATAAAATATATGTTAAAACTATAAAAAGGTGATTTAATTGAACAACCACATTGATGCACTCATTTTTTCAAGGAGAAAACAATGACAGAAAGAGAAAAAATGTTAGCTGGGGAACTTTATGATTGCGGTGATGCAGAGTTATTGACACAATGGCACAAAGCAAAAGATTTGGTGCGCGATTACAATAACGCTGACTCGGCAAACCTACAAGAAAAAGATTGGAGCTGGAAGTGTTGTTACAAAAGATATTCCAAGCAATACCATAGCATACGGAAATCCTTGCAAGGTGATTAGGGAAAACAAATAAGCCGTTTTTTGAATAGTCGTCATCTACTGATACGCAATTGTATCGTAAACCAAAATGCACCAAACAAACATAGGAGAACAAGCGATGCAAGAAAGCAGATTATTTAAGATTGTATATCATTTACTTGATAAAGGACAAGCTACCGCCCCAGAATTAGCAGAAAAATTTGAAGTGTCTGTCAGAACGATTTATAGAGATATTGATGCTCTCAGCGAAGCTGGTATTCCTATTTATGCAGAAGCCGGCAGAAATGGCGGGATTCATTTAATGAGTGATTTTGTTTTGAATAGAGCAGTATTATCAGAAGATGAAAAACAAGAAATCCTCACAGCATTGCAAAGCATTAATACAGCCCAAAATAGTCAAAACAGTCAAACCTTACAGAAACTTTCGGGAATGTTTCAACTCAATTCAGAAAATTGGCTTGAAATAGATTTCTCCAGATGGGGAAATCTATCGTTTGACAATGAAAAATTTGAACTGCTGAAATCGGCAATTTTCCAATGTAAAACAGTTAAAATCCAATATGCAAATTCTAACAAAATTCTCAGTGAACGAATCATTCAGCCATTAAAGCTTGTTTACAAATCCATGGCATGGTATTTAAAAGCATTTTGTACAGAAAAACAGGATTGGCGCGTATTCAAATTAAATCGTATCATAGATTTAACACTATTAAATGAACATTTTCAGCGCCGTGAATTTCCAGAATCAACTGACTCCCCCAAAGAAGAATATCATCAAATTACACTTCGTTTTCCAAAAGAAATGGCATACCGCGTTTATGATGAATTTGATAAAACACAAGTACAGCAACAGGCAAACGGTGACTTCATCGCTTCTGCCGCCATGCCACAAGACTCCTGGTTAATAGGGTTTCTGCTGTCGTTTGGAACACAGGTGGAAATTATATCGCCTGCTTATTTAAAGGAAGTTGTCGCAGAACAGGCCAAATTAATCTATGAAAAATATAAACCTTGACAAAAAAATGTCACGTTATCTGTACTATATTCAATAAAGAAACAAAAAAAGAAAAAATGAAGCTTGGCTCCATGCAAAGCCAGTATAAGCGACACTTGCATGGAGTAATTATTCGTCGCTAACATATATTGCTGGCTTTGCTGCTTGACAAAATCAATCAAGGAGGAAGCCACACATGAAATATATTAATGCAAATGAAATTCTTCCTGTCAGGCTGGTTGAAGAGTTGCAAACGTATATGCAGGCAGGTTATATCTATATTCCTGCAAAAACGGAACAACATAAATCCTGGGGAGAATTATCTGGCTACCGAAAAGAGCTTGAAGAGCGTAATAAACGAATTATCGCAGATTACAAGCAAGGTATATCTATCGAAAATCTTGCGGATTTTTACCATCTTTCGGTCTATGCCATCAGAAAAATAATCTACAAAAAATAATTTAGGGAGCTGCTTAAACAAAAGCGGCTCTCTTTTTTCATGCACACGGAAATAAAAACAAAGTTTTTACTTATTGCGTCTGTACTGTTTGGTGTATTGAAAACACCACAGTAGAAGAATAAAATTATTTTATGTATGAACTAAGGAGGATAAGATAATGATAAAACTAGGATATGCAGAAACGGATATAACACCCAAAATTCCAGTGCAGTTGATAGGGTTTAATAGAACGGATAATACATCCAGAGGGGTATTGAAACCATTATTAGCGCAAGTGTCGATATGGGAAAGTGGAAGTCGCCACTGCCTGATAACAATTGATAGCATCGGTTTTAAGAAGGAATTGGCTGATATACTGCGAATTCAAGTGAGCAATCATTTGAAAGTTCCACGTGATAAAGTAATGTTGTGCTTTTCACATTGTCATTCTGCGCCAAATGTGGATGATTCGAAAGAATACTTTGAAATGGTATGTAGAAATATTTTAATGGCGGTTCATCATGCAGAAAATGATATGCATCCTGTTTTCGTAGGGTGGGACAATGTAGAAGTAGATATTGGCGTTAATAGACGAGAGGATAATATCAATTTGGATAAAAGAGCCGGCATATTGAAAGTATGCGGTTTCGACACAGAAGAAAGAAAATTGCTTTTGATTCGAGTGACAGCTCATTGCAATGTATTGAAACGTGACAATTATTTGATTTCACCGGATTATTTTGGGAGTATCAGGGATCTGCTGCAGGAGAACTATGGCTGCCCGATTATGGTGATACAAGGTTCCGCCATATTTGAATCATGGCATGTGGAATAATCAGCAAATTGTATCGGCAAACTGGGTTCATATACCTAAACAAAATACGACAGCCTAACGGCAGTTTTGAAATAACAATCAAAACTGCCGTTTTTTGAACAATGGAGCTACAAAGAGGGTTAAAATTAGGATTTTTTGCACTCTCAATTTGTAACAGTTCTGCCTTCGGCTTCCTGTTACAGACATTCCTTAAAAAAGTAAAAATCTGCATATTTGTTTTTGGATTGGTAAAAACAGGCATATGAACAGGTATAATGCCGCATATACGGAACAATAGCAGTTTGTTATAATAAATTTACCAAATATTAAAAAACAATAAAAACAGGGAGGCGACGATAATGAAGGCAAAAAAAATGATAGCTTTGTTTATCAGCACAGTATTGACAATCGGAACGCTTGCTGGATGCAGCAGTTCAGGAAATGGGAGCAGTGACGGAAAAAGCGCAAGCAGCGGTTCCGGAAAAATCGAATTGGAATTTTTTACACAAAAAAGAGAAGCAGCAGACACCTTTGACAAGATTATTTCAGAATTTAATGCAAGCCAGGAAGAAATTGTGGTAAAACAAAATATTGTACCAGATTCGACCAGCGTATTGATGTCCCGTGCGGCAACTGGCGATTTGCCAGACATTATCCAGGTAGGCGGTATGCAGGACTCCAATACCATGCAGTTTATGAAAGAAGGACATTTTCTGGATTTAACAGGAATGGCTTGTTTGAATCAAGTTGTTGACAATTATCAGGAAGCAATCAAATTTAAAGGAAAGAATTATGTTGTTCCTATTTCTGCAAACTTCAGCGGTGTTTACTATAACAAAGACAAATTTGATGAAAAAGGATACGCTGTGCCAACTACATATGACGAGTTGATTGCATTGGCAGACAAAATGCAGGCAGATGGCGAAACACCATTTTTGTTCCCTGACAAAGATTCCTGGACAGTTGTACAATGCTGGGAAGACAATATTGATGGTTCTGCCAGAGGCGATAGAAAACCAGTTTATATGGATATCGCCAACGGAACAACAACATTCCAAGATGATGCACTGTTCAATGAAACTCTGCAAAAGGTAATTGATATTCGCAAGTATGGACAGGGCGACACACTTGCACTTGGATATGACCAAGCAATCAGTGATTTTGCAACTGGCAAATCCTGCATGTTTATGCAAGGCATCTGGGCACTTCCATCTATCAAAAAAGCTAACCCAGATATGAATGTTGGTATGTTTTCTTTCCCAAGCAACAGCGGAGATACCAAAGTAAGCATGGGAATTGATGTAAACCTTGCAATTTCTGCAAAGTGTGCAAATCCTGATGCAGCAAAGAAATTTGTAGAGTTTGCAGCATCGAAGGAAATGGTTCAGTTATATGTAGATAATGACTATTCACTGCCTTGTATGAAAGATGTTACTGCAAATATTCCTGATGCACAGGGAATCGTAGACTTAGTAAACAGCGGCAAAGGTGAACTGCAGGTTACTGCACTTCCAAAGGCAGTTGCTGACGAACGGCAAAACACCATTCAAAAGGTAATTGTACCAGAAGGCGGCGAAGATGTCACTACATTTTTATCAAAGCTCTCAAACACATTTGCTGAAAACAAAGATGAATTCTTAGAGCTTTATGGCGAATAAAGCCCCAAATAAGAAACCCCAAAAACAGCATTTTTCCGTATGATGCCCAGAGCATTTCTATGCGAATATGAGAATAGAAATGCTCTGCCGAAATGGTATCATACGGAAGAATGCGGAACTTATAATAGGAGTGATTTTGATGAAAAAACCAAAACGAATGCAGAGAAATCAAGTACTGTTTTTGTTTACACTGCCAATTCTTTTGATGTACTGCCTGTTTTTCGTCGTACCCCTTTTGATGGGAATGAAAAACAGCTTTACAGACTGGTCAGGAACCAGCCCAGATTATAATTTTATAGGCATTCGAAATTATATTAAAATTTTTCAAGATGAACGTTTTCGCAATGCGCTATTCTTCAATTTTAAATATACATTTTTGTTGACACTTGCAACCGTTGTCATATCGCTTGTTATTGCTATTATCCTAAATCAGAAATTAAAAGGACAACGCTTTCTTCGCTCTATCTATTTTCTTCCTGCTGTACTAAGCCTTGTAACAGTAGGTTTGATCTGGAATGAATTGTTCTATCGTATGATTCCGGCAATTGGCGAAGCGACTGGATGGGAACTTTTCCGTTCAAGCTGGCTGGGCAGTCCCAAATTGGCAATGTATGCGATTTTGATTGTAAACTTGTGGCAGGGCTGTGCAACCCCGATTGTTCTGCTCATTGCAGGACTGCAAAGTGTTCCTGCGGATTTATATGAAGCTGCTTCCATTGATGGCGCTACCTCTTGGGAAAAGTTCAAGACAATCACAATTCCATATTTAATTCCTGTATTAAATATCGTCATTGTTACCTGTGTCAAGGGTGGTTTGACAACCTTTGATTATATCAAGGCTATGACAGACGGCGGTCCTATGCAGTCTACAGAATCAGTAGGTATTTTGATTTATAATCATGCTATGCAGGAAGGTAAATTTGGATATTCTGTGGCAGAATCCATGATTTTGTTTATTATCATTGCAATGGTATCTGTAATAACAATGCGGATGTCAAATGGTAAGAAAGTAGGTGATTAGCATGACAAACACAAAAGCGCTGTTAAGTAAAATCGTATCATATGTATTAGCTATTTCAGGGGCAGTAATTATTCTCCTCCCTTTCTATGTAACTTTAATTACTGCCTTTAAAACACCACAGGAATCTGCACAAAGTTTTTTCTCTTTTCCTAAAAGTCTTTATTTAGAGAATTTTAAAACCGTTTTTGCAAAAGCTGGATATTTTAAATACTTTATGAATTCTGTGATTGTTACTGTTAGTTCACTGGTCCTGATTTATATTCTGGTGACAATGATTTCATACGCTGTAGCGCGTAATATGAAACAACATGTGTACTATAAGTTTATTTTTGGATTTATTGTACTTGGAATGTTTGTTCCGTTCCAGGTTATCATGGTTCCCCTTGTACAGTTTATGGGCGGATTAGGGTTGTCCAATAAATTTGGATTGATTCTGCTTCATGTTACATATGCAGCAATGCAGGGTGTATTCCTACTGGTAAACTATATCCAGAATGTACCTGTAGACTTAGAGGAAGCAGCATATATTGACGGCTGCACCACTGTTCAGGCATATGTGAAAATTGTCCTTCCATTGCTCAAACCAATGACTACAACAGTCCTGGTATTAAATGCATTGTGGGTATGGAATGATTTCCAGATGCCATTGATGATTCTGAATAAACTGCCGGATACATGGACATTACCTTTGTTCCAGTACAATTTTAAATCACAGTATTCTTTTGATTATAATATGGCATTTGCATCTTATCTCATTGCAATGGTTCCTGTATTGATTGCATATTTCGTTGCACAGAAGAATATCGTGGAAGGTTTGACTGCAGGCGCTGTCAAATCCTAATCGAACAACACTTGCCCTAAAAAAATAAATATAGTAAACTGACAACAAGAAACGATGAATGATTGCAGGCCGCATGGCCATCCTAATAATGAAAGAGCACTGTTACTTTTATTATCAACCGACAACAACAAACAGCTACAGTCTGCAAAATTGCAGGCTGTAGCCAAACAAAAAATTGTTTGACCGATGGGAGGAACTCAATGCCTGATTTTTTTAAGAAGCTGTCTTTCAAAAAGAAGATTCTTAGTTCTTATATCTTATTTATTGGGATTTCCTGCCTTCTGATAGGAATTTACTTTCTCAAAAGCATGGAAAGTGCTGTCGAAGAAAGTTATAGCTATATGCATCAGTTTGGAGAACAGGTCAGTATGAGCACAGACGTGATCGTGTCCAATATGGACAGGATCCGTTTTCTGCATTTTATAGATGACAATATCAAACATATCATTCGGCGCAGCATGGCGGATAAAACACAGGCCGAGCTCATTGATGAAAACGATTATATTGAACGCGCCTTAAACCATATGACAAATATGAACCAGTACGTTCTGCGCGCCACCATCGTGAATGAATATGGAGAAATATATTCGAATGTACAGACCAAAAATGAAACATACATTGAAAAAATGGGGGAAATTGATAAAATACAGGACTGGACTGACAAAAATAAGGTATATTATACTGGCGTGTATGAAGAAGAAATTTATTTAATCCCCTATGAACTGGTAACAAGTATCAGCAAAATATATGACATCAATCAGGAAAACTATATTGGAACACTCTATATTGACCTAAACTTCTCTAATATTCGCCAGATGCTTGATCGTCTGATTGAACCAAGTACGACACAGACGAGCCTTCTCATTTTTGATGAAAACCAAAATGTGATTTATGATTCGGACAGCCAAGAAAAACAATTTTGGACACAATTGAGCGAAACGGAAGAAACACAAATCCGCGACTTTTTAAGGTCAGAAGAAATAAGAGGCAAAGAGCTCAGCATTCGCGGCAGCAGATGTCTGGTAACGGCAATCCGCAATCAGACAACAAACTGGAAAATTTTTACTTGGACACCTCTGCCCAATATTTATGCCTCTGGATGGAAAAATATGGTTGGAATTTTTAGCGCTATGATGGTGCTTCTGATAGCTGCCGTTTTTCTAGGAATTTATCTGGCAAATCAAATCAGCCGTCCGGTTATGATACTGGCGGAAGCGATGGGACAGGTTGATCAAGGAAAAGTCAATCTCCTAGAACAAGCTGAACGCCATTGGCAAGATGAGATGGGTTTGCTTTTCCGAAGCTATAATGAAATGGGGAAACGAATCAATGACAGCATTGAAAAAATCTATATCTATCAGATTAACCAAAAGCAGACGGAACTAAAGATGCTGCAGTTCCAGATCAATCCTCATTTTTTGTACAATACATTAAACACCATCAGTTCTATTGCTGCCTTATCGGATATTGATGATATCGTAAAAATTGCTGATAATCTGTCCAATATGTTTCAGTACAATATTAAAGGAGATGATATTGTACCTGTAAAGAAAGAAATCCAGCATGTTAAAAATTATTTGGAAATACAATCTATTCGTTTTCCAGGTAAATATCAATTTGACTATACGATCTCACCAGAAGTAGAACATCAAAAAATGTTAAAGTTTTTGCTTCAGCCGCTGGCAGAAAATTCACTGCAGCATGCATTTGGAAAAATGAAAAAAATAAACACGATTTGCCTCATTGCCGAAAAATATGGAGAGGATATTATTTTTCGGCTCTGTGATAATGGAGTAGGAATGAAACCAGAACAGGTCGAAGCCTTAAATCATGAGCTTGCGCAAACCAATACCGGAACACTGGTAAATCATGTAGATAAAGGAATCGGACTGCGAAATGTAAATGCACGCATTAAAAATTTATATGGAAAAGAATACGGGATTCAGGTGAAAAGCAAAGAGGGCTGCTATACAGAAGTCCAGATTCGTATCCATTTGCTGGAAGAAGACAAGGAGGTGGAACGATATTGAAAGTCTTAATTGCAGACGACGAATATTATGCACGAAAAGCGATGGCAAAGAAGGTACTTCAAGCTGATCCAGAAGCAGAAATTCTAGGGGATTTTGAAAACGGCGTCCAGGTGTTGGAATATTTAGAAGCCCATCCCAACGAAGCAGATGTCCTGCTCACAGATGTGAAAATGCCTGAAATGGACGGACTGTATCTAGCACAATATTTGTTTGAACAAGAATCAGGCATTGAAGTTATTATTATATCAGGATACAATGAATTTGAATATGCACGAAAAGCGATTAGTTTTGGTGTCAGCAATTATTTGGTTAAGCCTGTACAGAAAGAAGAATTGAAAGAAGCGCTGGATAAAATCAGCAGGGGACGAAAAAAATATCAGGCAAAGATGCAGAATATTATGTCAAAAAAGGCACTGCAATTCTTAAGTATCGAAGAAATAGCAACCCATGAGGACTGGAAAAAGCTTTTTTTAGAACCTGTATTTCAAAGAAATGATAATTCAGTCTTTTATATGGCAGTCATTCAAAGTATCACAAGAGAAGACTGGACTGCAAATTCGAAGGCTGAAAAACTGATACAACGTCTAAAAGATCCCTTTCTGGGAGAGTGGTTTTATTTTAAACGCTTTCAGGAAAATGTGCTGCTTTTATTTGGAGATAAAACAGCAATTGTCACAGAGCTGAACAGTTTTGTCAGTCAGGCAAAGCTTTTGGGACTTGGCGAAGTCACTGTGGGCATCAGCCTAGAACATACACAGATCGAACATTGCCCCAAAGCATATCAAGAAGCAGTTTATGCAATTAATCAGCGGCTGATTGAAGGCTGGGGAAAAGTCTTTGTATTTGCCTCTGATTTCCGGCCGGAAAATTTGCTTGATAAAGAAAACGAGCAGACACTTGAAAGCGCGATTGCAGAAAGAAGATGTACACAGGCAGAAGAACTCACTAGACAGATTCTAGGGTGCTGTCGGAATTCCTATACGTTATATGTCACAATCAGCGGTATTTTTAATCTATTGTATCGATTTTTTTGCAGAACAGACAGCAAAGAAAATGATGGCAACCCAGGATATATGCTGTTTTCCTATCGAACCGATCTGTATCGCTACAACACATTGGCAGAAATCGAGGATTATGTTGTCACGATAGTAAAAACAATGTGTGAAGAACAGGAAGCCAAAAAATATCATTATATTGTCACAGAAATTTTGACGGATATCGCACAAAATTACCAGAACAATATCTCTATTGGAGAGCTTGCAGAGCACAAATATTTCATGAACAGTAGTTATCTTAGCAGGCTTTTCAAAAATGAAACCGGCAAAACCTTCTCTGCTTATTTGATGGAATACCGTATGCGCAAAGCAAAGGAATTGTTGGAAAGCGATCTGTTAAAAATCAGTGATGTGGCAATGCTGTCAGGATATAATGATGTTTCCCGGTTTATTCAGTACTTCAAAAAAATGTACCAAATGACACCCGAAGAATATCGCAGCAAGAATAACAAATTGTCCAACTAATAACTATCAATATGCAGCTTATAAAACACATGGAGGTCAGATATGATAAGTCAAGTATTGCGGGATGCACGCAGATATGAAGAAACTTCAGAAAAAATGATAGCAAAAGAGGAACGGCCAGCGTTTCATTTGTCCGCACGAACAGGCTGGATGAACGATCCCAATGGGTTTTCCTATTATGACGGCAAATATCATATGTTTTATCAATACCATCCATATGATTGTCATTGGGGGCCCATGCATTGGGGCCATGCAGTGAGCAGCGATTTGCTGCACTGGGAATATTTTCCGGCTGCTTTGGCGCCCGATGAAGTCTATGACAAAGATGGATGCTTTTCGGGAAGCGCAGTGACGCTTGATGACGGCAGACAACTGCTGATGTATACAGGTGTTATTAAGGAACACAAAAAAGAAGGAACTATTTGTGAGATTCAGACCCAATGCCTTGCAGTGGGCGATGGCATTGACTATGAAAAATATGAAAAAAATCCTGTGCTCGATGCAAAGGATTTGCCAGAAGGATGCAGCCAATATGATTTCCGCGATCCCAAAATGTGGCGGAAAGAAGATGGTACATTCTGCTGTGTGGTTGGCAATCGGCCATCTGATGGAAGCGGACAGGTTCTAATATTTAGCAGTCCAGACGGCTTTTCATGGAAGTTTGAAAATGTTCTGATTGCAAACAACAGCCGCTTTGGAAAAATGTGGGAATGCCCAGACTTTTTTGAACTCGATGGAAAATGGGTTTTGCTTGCAAGTCCAATGGATATGCTGCCTGTCGGATTTGAATATCACAATGGAAACGGCTCTTTATGCCTGATGGGAACCTTTGACGAAAAGGAATACACCTTTACCGAGGAACAGGACCAGGCTATTGATTATGGAATTGATTTTTATGCGCCACAGACAATCCAGACACCAGATGGACGCAGAATTATGATTGGCTGGATGCAGAACTGGGACACTTGCAGCTTTCGGACGCAAAATATATCCTGGTTTGGGCAAATGAGCCTTCCACGGGAGCTGTCAATAAAGAACGGCCGCCTCTACCAGACTCCTGTGAGAGAATTAGAACAACTGCGCTGCAATCAAGTAATCTATCAAGATGTTTCTGTTTGCGGTACAATCTCTTTGGAAGGAATCCGCGGACGAATGGTCGACATGGAATTAACAATTTCTCCCGAAGAGGGACAGGAAATCTATCGGAAGTTTGCAGTTCGTTTTGCACAAAATGAACAGTTTCAGACATCTCTTAGCTTCCATCCAGGAGATTCCATTCTCAAAATTGACCGGAAATTCTCTGGTTCAAGAAGAGCTATCATTCACCAGCGCAGAAGCCTGGTAAAAAGCGAAGATGGAAAACTAAAACTTCGGATTATCTTGGATCGCTTTAGTGTAGAAGTTTTTGTCAATGACGGAGAACAGGTACTGACAGCAATCATTTATACCGATCAGGCAGCAGACGGCATATCATTTTTGGGAGATGGCACTGTACATATGAATCTTGTAAAATATGATTTAACCGTTTAGTAATAATTCGTAACTGTTTAGCCTTATAAAAGCTGCTATTGACAACATCAATACGGCGGAGTATAATGAATCCCATAAAATGTGCATGAAACCTATTGGAAAAGTAGGGATTATGCGGAATGGGGGAATCATTATGAGTCAGATAAAAGAAAGTGTGCTAGATTTGATTGGAGCTACTCCAATTTTGAAACTAAACAGATATGCAAAGAAAGCAGCGGTTGAAAATGCCACAATTCTTGCAAAGCTTGAGTATTTGAATCCTGCCGGTTCTGTGAAGGACCGTGTCGCACTGGCAATGATAGAAGATGCAGAAAAAAAGGGGATCTTAAAGCAAGGTGCCGCCATAATTGAACCTACCAGTGGAAATACAGGAATTGGTCTTGCTGCCGTTGCAGCAGCAAAGGGCTATCGGGCAATCTTTACCCTGCCAGATACCATGAGCGTTGAGCGAAGAACACTGCTAAAGGCATATGGAGCAGAACTCGTTCTTACAGAAGGCGCAAAAGGTATGAAAGGCGCTATTGATAAAGCAGAAGAATTAAAACATGAAATAGAAGGGGCTGTTATTTTGGGGCAGTTTGACAATCCTGCAAACCCTGCTGCCCATACAGCGACAACAGGTCCAGAAATTTGGGAACAAACGGACGGCAAAATTGATATCTTTGTGGCAGGTGTCGGGACAGGCGGAACGATAACCGGTATTGGAGAATTTCTCAAAAAGCAGAATCCAAATATCAAAGTTGTGGCAGTGGAGCCAGCAAAAAGCCCTGTTCTGTCAAAAGGAACTTCAGGCGCCCATGGCATTCAGGGTATTGGTGCAGGGTTTGTCCCAAGCATACTCAATACCAAAATATATGATGAAATTCTTACGATAGAAAACGAAGAAGCATTTGCAGAGGGCAAGGCATTTGCTGCCAGCGAAGGAATCCTTGTTGGTATTTCCTCCGGTGCCGCACTCAAAGCGGCGGTCATTTTGGCAAAAAGGCCAGAAAATAAAGGAAAAACAATTGTAGCGTTGCTTCCTGATTCTGGCGACAGATATTTGTCAACCCCACTGTTTCAAGACTAAAAAATTGCATAATAGTTCAGCCATGCCCATTCATAAGTTGTCGGTTTGTACAATCTGACAATTCATTTAGGAAATTTCCTACAACTTATTTCATAAAAAGCCGCATCGTGTGTCAACGCGCTGCGGTTTTTGTAGTCAAACAAAATATAAGCAGGCGTTTCTAACTTTTGGGTACAGTCAGCAGAAGATGCTTTCCATACAGGATAGAAAAACGCTTCTACATGTGTCATTCTGGAAAGCTGCACCGATGTACAGCCATGATAATCTTTCAAATAGTGTGGCGTCTCCACCTCTTTTTCATAAAAACAGCGAAGCTTTTTCTTGTCTGCTATTTCCTCCATGCAAAATTCAGGTCTGCTTTTTAAATTTTCACGCAAATACAGGTCAAACGTAAGGAGTTCGATAAATAGCGCCTTCTTGTCCGCAGCAGCAGAACAGGCAAAGTCCAACAATACCTGATAACGATAACTTCTTGCAGGCGCGTTCACAAAGTACCCATTGGCATCATAATATGCTGCAAGCGCTTCATACATCTGAAATGGAGAAGCAAATTCCTGTACCAAAACAGGAAGTGTATGCACAAATTGATTGGAATTATAATACAGCTCCACCATCTCTTCGATTTTCTTTAATTTCAGTACATCATCATAGCATAACCAGTTTGTATACAACACTTCATAAGGCGGCTTCGTTCCATACACAATCCCGTATTTCTCTGCATACTGCTCCATGGGCGAACCCTTTAATACTTTCAGAAAACCAAGCTGTAGCTGATTCGGCGCCATTTCATACACATCGTCAAACGATTTTCCAAAACTTCGATAGTCTTCATATGGAAGCCCTGCAATCAAATCAAGATGCTGATGGATATTGTTAAAACTGCGTATAGCAGCGACCATTTTTTGCAGTTTTCTGATATCCATACGGCGGTTTATCGCCTTTAATGCCGTCTCATTTGTAGACTGCACCCCAATCTCTAACTGAATCAGCCCAGGACGCATATTTTTCAGCACTGCAAGCTGCCTGTCTGTTAAGAGATCGGCCGCAATTTCAAAATGAAAATTAGTAATGCCATTATCATGCTCATTGAGATAATTCCATATAAAAAGCGCGTGATTCTCGTGACAATTGAAGGTGCGGTCAATAAATTTTACCTGTGAAACCTTGTGTGCCAGAAAATAATCCAGTTCTGATTTCACCAAACTGATATCGCGCAGACGAACCTTTTTATCAATTGAAGAAAGGCAGTAGGCACATTGAAACGGACAGCCCCGCTGGGATTCATAATAAAGAATCCGATTGTCAAAGACTGCTAATTTCTGTTCATAAATAAACGGTATCTTGTTGATATCTGCAAGCGCCCGCGCACCACCAAATCCCTCTTTGCAGACAATTCCTTTGATATTCTGCAAAATGCCTTGATGCTCCCAATAATATTCCAAAAGCGCTAAAAATGTTTCTTCTCCTTCTCCAACCATAATACCGGTAAGCTGCGGCAGTTTTTGCAGCAGCTTGTCAGCATGAAAAGAAACTTCTGGGCCGCCAAGCCATAATTTCGTATCCGGCAGAATTTTTGGCAGTTCTGACAGCAAATCCTGTACTATATTCCAATTCCAAATATAACAAGAAAAAGCCGCTATATATGGTTTTCTCTGATAAATGTTTGCAAGAATATCACTAAGCGATTGGTTGATCGTATACTCAGCAAGTTCAAGTTCACAGCCCGCCGGACGATTTTGATAATACTTATCTGCATATGCTTTTAGGCTGTAAATAGCAGGATTCGAATGAATATATTTGGCATTTATTCCGATTAACAAAACTTTTTGGTTCATAAAAATCCTCCATTCTTCCAAATGTATTCTCGGAGTTTCTTTATCGATTCTTAATTATAGCATATATATTGTTTTTTCGCAAAAAAGTGCTATAATCGTTTCATTGATAAAAACGGTCTGTTCGCGGAATCATAGGGTTGGTACGCGCGGCCATACATGCAGAGGAGTATATAAAAGATGTATCGGATTTTTATAGTAGAAGACGATGAACTGATAGCAGGAAGCCTTCAGAGGCATCTTAAAAGCTGGGATTATGAGGTCGTTTGCGCAGAAGACTTTGCCCATGTGATGCCAGCATATATCAAGGCGGCACCGCATTTAGTGCTTATGGATATCAAGCTTCCGTTTTATAATGGTTATCACTGGTGCAGTGAAATTCGCAAAATTTCCAAAGTACCTATTATTTTTCTGTCCTCCGCTTCAGACAATATGAATATTGTTATGGCAGTCAATATGGGCGGTGATGATTTTATTGCCAAACCATTTGACCTGGACGTTTTGACTGTAAAAATACAGGCAATGCTGCGAAGAACTTATGATTTTGTAAGTCAAAGTGTTGTTCTCGAACATCAGGGCGCGATGCTGAATTTGACTGAAGCAACATTGATATATGGTAGCGAAAAATTAGAGCTTACCAAAAATGAACTGCGTATTCTGCAAGTGCTTATGGAAAATAAGGAAAAGGTGGTAACAAGAGATACCCTTATGACAAAACTTTGGGAAAGCGACAGCTATGTTGATGAGAACACACTGTCTGTAAATGTGAACCGCCTGCGCAAAAAACTGGAAAGTGCTGGACTTGAAAATTTTATTCAGACCAAAAAAGGAATTGGATACCGCTTAGGCTAACTCTATCCCCATTTCCAAACCATAAAATGCAGGGAGGTTCTAAATGAAATATCTAAAACGATATCTTGCAGAAAATCTAAGATGGCTCGCGGTCATTTTGTTTATTGCGCTGACCATGACCACCACCATGCTTCTAAATGAAATATCCTTGAAAGAGATTGCTTATGGGCTTCTTTTGTGTGGATTTCTTACAATATTTGCAATATTTATGGGATACACCAAACACTATGAAAGTTTTTGCCACTTAGAACAATTGAAAAAAACAATCACCACCTCAGCAAATGATATGAAAATGCCCGAATATATGTACGAGTTACAGTATCAGGATTGCATCCAAGCCCTCTCAGAAGAAAAGATTCGGATACAGAATGAAATGCTGCGCCGCCAGCAGGACATGACAGAATATTATTCCATGTGGGTTCATCAAATCAAAACGCCGATTGCTGCCTTAAAGCTTTTGACCGAAGAGGAACAAAATGCCTATCTGGAAGCAAAAGACATTGCGCAAAATAGTATCCTAGTCGAAAATAGCCAGCAAAAACAACAGGAGCTTTTTCGCATAGAGCAATATGTTGATATGGCATTACAATATATACGCCTTGGTACAGGTATCAATGATTTCGTGATTGAAGAACTGAATCTTGATGAAATCATCAAACCATCTATTCATAAGTTTGCCAAGCAATTTATTCACAAAAAACTTCGTCTGACCTATGAAACGCAAGGTATTAATGCGGTCACTGATAAAAAATGGTTTGGATTTGTGATGGATCAGCTTTTATCCAATGCTATCAAATACACAAAACAGGGCGGTATTACCATTCAAGTAACCAAAACACAGACTGCGCCTGACACTGAGACCGATGATAGCGCGCAGCATTGGTATCATAAAGACGAGACCTCCCCTGTGGAAAGCGTATGTATTTCTATAGAAGATACCGGTATTGGAATCCGTGCGGAAGATCTCCCTAGAATCTGCGAAAAAGGTTATACGGGCTACAATGGACATGCCGACAAATATTCTACAGGCATCGGGTTATATCTGTGTCGGGAAATCTTAGATAAGCTTGGACATCCATTCAATATTATCTCCGAAGAAGGAAAAGGTACCAAAGTAGAGCTTTTCCTGCCAGAGAGAATTCAAAACTGCAATGATTACCTTTTCCAATAGCTTTGCGGAATCCCGCTTCGCCTCCCTTTTGGCGTGTGCATAGACATTCATTGTAGTGCTTACGTCCAAATGCCCTAAAAGTTCCTGCACATCTTTTGACTGCGCCCCGTTTGATAACAGGTTTGTCGTGTAAGTATGGGACTGTCGCATTAAGCCAAATGCATACAATATCGTCTAGTACCGTGTTGCGATTTATACTATATCTTGTCTTTTCTACAGGAAAACATAAATGTTGAAAAATTCACAGATTTATGATAATATTTGTTTCAGAAAAATATGCGGAGGGATATTATGGCTGTCAGCTATAAAAAACTACTACATCTTATGATAGAACGTGATATTACAAATACAAAGCTAATGCATGATGCAAATATTTCTGCCAACATCATCACTAAAATCAAAAACGGAAAATATATTGCTCTTGATAAAGTAGAAAGTATTTGCTTGGCACTGGATGTTACACCGAATGATATTTTAGAATTTATTCAATCGGAGGATAAAGAAAATGCCTGACAAAATAATGTCCATACTGGCTGAAGTAACTAGTGGTAAAAGTTATAAGGCTCATAAATATGGGCTTGACCATGCAGATAGACCGTTTATTGATTATGGTGAAGACTCTATTATCTGGAAAAAACAGCAGAAACGAATAAATTAAACCGAAAATATGTGCCATTAGAAGAATTGAGCAAAAGATTATCTACGAGAGAGGAACAGTTACTTACATATTTTTTAGATGGCTCTCGAAGAGTATTTAAGGTTGATGATATTGCATATACAAAGTCTGGAGGAAGAAGTGTAATATATCCTGTTGTTGCTGGACAGATAGGCATAGGGTGCTGCAAGAGAGAAAACAAACAGATGATTCCATTAAAATTTAAAAGGGAGTTTGTTCTTTCGATTCCTGATATCGCAAATGCGGATGGGAAAGCGTTTTTTTTCCCAGCAACTGCGCGGAAATTGAATGAATCTGCAGAACTAAAACGACTTGGAATTGAATTTTCAACAATTATTCCGTATCGTACTGCAAAGAATGCGAATGCGGAAAAGAAGTTCGAAGATCTTGGTACAGCATGTATTCAGGACAGAATGTCTCAACGTGAAAAAGAATTGGTAGCAGAGTTAGTAAGGGAGCGAAAATTAAATCAAAATAACTATCTCGTGAAAGATGGTTCTTTAGAATATCGTCCTACGAAAGAAGATAAAGCTGATAAGAAAAAGTATCAGAAAGAGTTATAGCAACTGATCCAGTGACTTTGAAGATGTTACTGTGGACGATCCAACGCTGAGAATTGGTATGAATTTTTCGGAAATTAATATTCGTCCATTGCGTATAGCGTTTGATCATTATGCCCAAAGAGATGTTTACATTGAGGCTGTAACAAAAGCGGCTAAATGTGGCATAATGGAATTATCAAACTATCTTCTTTATAATTTTGAAGATGAACCAAGTGAATTGTACTATCGGATGAAAATTAATGTTGATCTTTGTGAAAAGCGGGAGGTTACGATATACTCCTTTCCGATAAAGTATCACCCAATTAGTGATCCGGCATATTTTAAAAATAGAGATTATTTAGGAAAACATTGGAACAGAAAATTCATTCGTGCAGTACAAGCAGTATTGAACTCCACAAAAGGAAAAATTGGAAAAAGGTATTGATTTTTTTGAAGAGGCTTTTGGGCGTAACTTGGATAAATATTACAAGATTTTATGGATGCCCGAAACTTTTATTATATATAGGAGAAAATATGACCAAAATCTTAGAGAACGTCTTGCTGAAAAATACACGACACGTTCTGAGGAAGATTGTGATTTAGCGAGCGAATGGTGGGATAAATTTTGTGCGCTTTCGGATGAAAAATTAGAAAAGGCTAAATCAATTATTTCCTTGAATAAATTTAAAGAGGAAGATTATGAGTGTACTGACCCAGAAATTCTTGAAATATTATCGTATTATAGAATTACAAGAGATATTGCAGAAGGGAATGATTAGGAGGGACTTCGTTTATGGCAGAAAGCCAAAATATTGAATGGAAAGAATCGTGGCGTGACGATTATTTGAAATGGATATGTGGATTTGCTAATGCTCAGGGTGGAAGAATTTATATTGGTGTAGACGATACAGGTAAGGTTGTCGGTGTACAGAATGGAAAAAGGCTCTTAGAAGAAATACCAAATAAGATTCAAACAAATCTGGGATTAATTACAGATGTGAATTTGCTTTCAAAAAACGGATTGGACTATATTGAAATTATTGTAAATCCCAGCAGTTATCCAGTAAGTTATAAGGGAGAGTATCATTTTCGGAGCGGCAGCACTAAGCAAATACTGCGAGGTGTGGCATTAACGGAATTTATATCCTCAAAAACCGGTATACGGTGGGAAGATTCTGTGATTGAAGGAGTGACGGCAGAGGACTTGGATAAAGAAAGTTTTGATATTTTTCGCAGGGAAGCAGTCCGAAGCAAACGCATGACGAAGGATGATTTAAATATGAGCAACGCAGAACTTCTGGACAGTCTGGATTTGCTTAAAGATGGAAAACTTACCAGAGCTGCGGTGCTTCTTTTCCATCGAACACCACAAAAATGGATGTTTGGAACTTATACAAAAATCGGCAAATTTGGAAAAGGTTCTGATTTGCAGTATCAGGATGAAGTAATAGGATCGTTATTTATGCAAGCTGAGCGTGTAATTGAATTGATTTATTTAAAATATTTAAAAGCTCCTATCACTTATGACAATTTAACAAGAGTAGAAACTTATCCTTTTCCAAAAGATGCAGTGCGGGAGGCGCTTTATAATGCACTTGTACATTCTCGTTGGAGTGCTGGAATACCTATACAGATTCGTATTGAAGATGATGCAATGTATATTAGTAATGAATGCGTATTTCCCTCCGATTGGACAATGGAATCACTGTTACAAAGGCATCAATCCCGACCATATAATCCCAAAATTGCGAGGGCGTTTTTCAGAGCCGGTTATATTGAAAGCTGGGGGCGAGGGATCCAAAAAATATTTGAGGTGTGTAACGAATACGGAGCTTTACAACCAGAGTATGTGGTACATTCAGAAGATATTATGATAAAGTTAGCTGCTGTTTCAATATCTGATGAACACGTTTTAAAGCCTGATTCCAAAGCGGAGAATACAGCTTTGAAAATGAAGATAGTTGAATATCTAAAAAATCAACCGACAGCAACTCAAAAAGAATTGCAGGAAGCTTTAATCGAAACAAGGACACATATACAAAAAAGTACGAAAGAATTGGTGAATGAGGGAAAGATAGAACGTAAAGGCGGAAAAAGATTTGGATATTGGGAAATCAAAAAGTAAGATTTCTCCAAAGCTGTTCTAATGCTCTATTTCAGCTTTGGAACAGCTTTGGAAAGGTTTTAAGTAAATGCTAAAGTAATTTCATAATAAAGTTATTCTGTTGACATGGAGCCGTAACATTATCTGTAACCTCTTTGCATAAAAAATATTTTACCAAGGTTCTAATGAATCTTCTGCATCTACCCATGTCTGCATATCACCCTCAAGATACAGTGTTGCATATCCAAGAGGGTTGTCTATTGCCAAAGCAATTAAGGCACATTCAGGGTATGGTGTTGTTTTTAATCCTTCTTCCGCTTTTCCGCAGTCTATCCGTAAAACATATCCGTCAAAATTGATTTCATCAATACAGTTATGGAGTATATTATATGCTACATAAATAAATCCCATATCTTATCAGCCCTTTCTTGTCTGTGTTTTGGAGAAATTTGTGAAAGCATTTCAATTAGTTCTTCCTGTCCGGTTCATTTCATGTTATAATTCTTGACAAGAAAAACTCGTGTAGCAAGTTTTTCTTATATGTTACAGTTTTTTCTTTCCCTTATTTTTGCCCTTATGAGAGTTCGTAACAAAATCCATTTCAGAAAATGGTTTGGGAAAAGGATATAACACAAGGGAAAGTCTAAGGGCAAACTCACTTGCTATAAATTTAGCATTTTCAAGGGTTTGCAGACTTTTTGGAGATAAGATATAACAGTTATTAAATGATATAAAAAATGTCTTATCAGAATTCTGGTTTATCAGAGCAAAACCGACAAATGGTATGATAATAAAAAAGGTAACGGTTATCTTACAGACAATCAGCTACCTTTTAAATTCGAAAGGGTGTACTTGTAATGAATAGAGAATATAGTTAACTAATCTTTCTATTTTGCTATGGCAGGAATCCGACAAGCCCACAAATTTTCGCTATTGTTAATATATCCACCAAACTGATAAACTGGTTGATAAAATCCTTTCGTATCGTAGAGATAGGTAAGTTCACATCTGTTGACATACAGCGTATCTTCTGGCTGAAAAGGGACATATTGCTCAAAATTTCCTTGTTCTACTTGTGCATATGCCTCACTTTCGGAAATGATATTTTCAGTTGCCGTATACGCATTCCAAGTAATTTGATATAAAAAGCTGCTTAATTGGCCAGATTCATCAAACTGTATCATAACAGAGCCTTGCTGAAACGCTTCGGACTCCTTGGACAAATTTTCGACTGGATCAACATCCCACCGTAGAGTATCTCCGTTCTGAACAGAAAATTCCACATTTTCAGGGAGCAGATCAAGTTTTTTCATCCAGTTTTCATAACGGCTTCTTAATTGTCCGGCGGTTTCTTCCGTCAGTTGAAGTGCATTTTCTGCAAAAGTGGTGTAATTCCATTCCCCTGTACGAAAGAAAAAGATTATCTGAAATGCAGTTCCGTTTGCGTCCGTCCCAGTATATCCCCAATTTTCATCTTCGCGTCGATCGGACTTAGAAAAGGTTAAATTTTCTAAGTCTGCTAATTTTGATTTGATATTGTGCATATAGTTTTTATCTTCCGCATAGTTGTTTTTATAAATTGCGGCAGTATTACCCTGTTCAGATAGCTTACATTCTGTCACAATTTGTATCGTAGACATATCTTGCTTAACTGCGGGTAAAATACTCATATTTCCATAGGGCTGATGGTCATAAGCATAAAATACAATGCCCAATATCAGACTAATGACACAAGGTATCAATAAAACTTTAGCAATTGGTGCAAATCGAATTGTTTTTTCATGGATTGGAGTGAGAATCGCCATAATGCAGAAATAACCAAAAAGACTGCCAATCAGATTATGGAATAAGTCATCCAATTCAAAAATACCAGTTCCCGTAAGAAGTTGAATTACCTCGATAAAAGATGTCAGGCTTAACGAAACGGTTAATATAATCCATAGTTTTTCTGCTCTTTTCCACAACAGCGGCAACAAGAATCCCAGCGGAGCAAACATAAGCATATTGAAGATGATAAGTTGTAATTCGCTAATAGACCAATGATTCCATGCGCTGATGTAGCCACTCAAAAAATCAATATTGAACAAACCTGTAAAATTTGAACCACGGCTTAACGAAGTAAGCCCAACCACAAGAATCAGCCAACAACATAAAAGAATGATACTGATTACTTGTACTTTGGTAAATGTTTTTTTCCCATGGAATACCTTCTTATAAATTAGATATATCATTATGGAAAGCAAAAAAAATACAATGCCACCTATGAATGCTGGAATACCCCAGCGGAGAATTGCTTGAAAAATTGTAATGAAATCCATTTGGAACACCTCCTAAAATAATAACTCTTTGTTTTCGCATTTATAGTATACCGAAAACAAAGAGCCATTGTTTTAATTTCCTATTGATAAAATCCTAAGGAAATCCTAAGATGAACTTTTTTCTGTTGGAATAGTCACAATAATTGTAACTTTATCATTTTCACTTTTTGCATGGATTGTACCACCGTGTAAAGTAACAATCTCCTTTGCGATTGCTAACCTAAGACCAGCGTTACTGGAATCAGCATGTCTCGCTTCGTCTATTCTATAAAATTTGTCAAAAAGTTTTTCCAATTTTTCCGGTGGAATTAGTTCTCCTTTATTACAAAATAAAATTTCTACATTCTCGCCACGGTCTATTGCTGAAATGACAATTTCCGTTTTGGGATAACTGTATGCTATGGCATTTTTCAAAATATTATTGAATACCCGTACCAATTTTTCACGATCACCATCATAAGCAGCAACAGCAAATAATTCCAGAAAGGCTTTTAACTGTATGCGTGTATAATCTCAATAAAATATCAGCGTGTAAAATAATATCTGTTCTCGTTTCATCATAGATAGATGCATTATACCGTTTATATCTTCTAAGTTGTGCTTTTACTCTTGCCACTAACTCTAATGGGCGAAATGGTTTGGTGATATAGTCATCAGCTCCTAATGTTAATCCTGTGAGTTTGTCTGTTTCTTCTTCTTTTGCGGTCAGCATAATAATTGGGAAATTGTATCTCTCACGAATCTTCTGGCAAAGCGTAAACCCATTTATTTCAGGCATCATAATATCCAATATAGCAAGATCTGGCTGTATCTCACCCATATGTGCAAGAGCATCCTTTGGAGAATAAAACTTTAGCACTTCATAGTTTTCATTTCTTAAATACACATCTATCAAATCCGCAATTTCTGTTTCATCATCAACAATCAGTATTTTATCAGACATGAAATCTCGCTCCTTTCTGAATGGACATACATTTATATTTTATCAAAAAGAAAGAGGTTGTTTCTTTGTTTTTTGAATAAGAAAAAATTAAGATTCTCCTAAGATAACCCTTTGCAACGTCCGTCAACGGGCTTTTCAGCATCTTTCGGTATTAGCCATAAGCGACTGAATTTTGCCACGCCTGGTATACGGTTTTGCTCACATAGCTTTTACACTCGTCTTTCTGAAATGCCCCATTTTTTCGCCGCTTCTGGGGCAGAAATATATTCTAACATTTTCATTCACCCTTTCTCTAATCTCTATTGATATAATTATATACGCTCAGCCGAATAACTTCAAGCTGATTTTGAAAGTAAAGCGAACTGTTACAATTGTTTTGACTAACTGATAGAACTGTGTAAACATATCCAAAAAGGTGAACAATAAAATGTAATAGGGTGAATGAATATAGCAAAAATATCAGTACCACAATATAATTTTATTTCCCTGCTTTTTATTGTTGACAAGCGATATACTGTGTGGTACGATATATATTAAGTTCAGCTAATAAATGTCAAGTGTTTTTGAAAACTAAATTCTGCTGGATAGCAAAGACGAACAGGTGTGTCGAAGCGACTTTACCCTTTAGTGTTATCGCGCAGCGATTGAAAAAGGAGAGACCGTATATGAATATTGATGATTGGAAATCCCAAATAAAAAGAGGAACGCTTGAATTTTGTATTCTGCTTATGATAAAGAAACAGCCAACCTATGGATATGAACTGATTAACACTTTGGAGAATTACCCCATTTTGTCTGCAAAGGAAAATACCATTTATCCGCTGCTTCGGAGGCTGTTAAAAGAAGATTATATTATGTCTTCATGGCAGGAAAGTACAGAGGGACTGCCGCCAAGAAAATATTATTCCATCACGGATAAGGGCCTTTCGTACATATCTGCAATGTCCGTAGAATGGAACAATTTGTTAGACGCAATCAATAAATTGAAAGGATGATAAATATTATGGATAAAATACTAAATGATTATCTCGAAAAGATTGAAAGACATTTAAAACCATTGCCTGTTTCTGAGCGAATTGATATTGTTAAGGAAATCCAAAGCCAAATACTTGAATTGCAGAACAATGGAAAAACAGCGGAGGAAATTGTTGAAAGGCTGGGGAATCCAAAAGAACTGGCAAAAGCTTATCTAGGTGATATGATTTCCAAAGACAAGACATTTCATTGGAACCGAATTCTTGCAATTTGTGCTTATTACAGTCTTGCAAGTTTTTCCGGATTAATTATCATTCCTACTTTAGCGATTTGTGCGCCTGTATTTATTTTCACTGGCATTCTCACTCCAATTTTAGGCGCTGTGAAACTGCTCGATACGTTATTAAATCTGAATATTCCCTATGCTCAAAATATTGTAATTGCATCTATTGACAATCCTTTTATTGCTTTTGCTGCCTCTGCTGTTGTTGGTGCAGTATTGTATCTCATCGGGCGCGGCTGCTGGAAATTATTGGTGTCTTATATCAAAGCTGTAAGCAGCGCAAAGCACCGCCTGTCACTATAATCTTCAAATAACTGCAAAATTATACATAGAAAAATCCCCAGCATGGTCAGGGGATTTTTCTTTTTATGCACACGGAGGCGAAGAGGAACGATGCAGCAAAAGCTGTTCGCGTCCGGCGCGCGCGTAGGACGAAGCTGAATCTTCCCTACTCGATTTTTTCACTAAGGAATTATAAATAACTCTTTATATAAAGCTGCTCCTTTGCAAAGCCGACTCAAACCATCTTCTACCAGACTGCGTGGACATGCTACATTCATTCGCAAAAAATCTTCGCCACCCTTTCCGTATTGTTTTCCGCCAGTAACAAACAGTCCTGTTTTTTCCCTCAAAAAGCAATTTAGTTCACTATTATCCGAAAAATCTTTTCTATCTTTTGTCAAACGGCTGCAATCAAGCCACATCAGATATGTCGCCTCAGAAGGTGTTACTTTTATTTCTGGAACATTTTTTTGCAAAAATTCACGAACCAACTGCTTATTTTTAGATATATATTCCCGCAGAGCGTCCAACCATGGACCGCCTTTCATAAATGCCGCAATTGCAGCGTCTACTGCAAATACATTGGGGCGTGCTATCTCGTCTGTATTGAGTGCATGCCACATTTTATTCCGCAAAACCTCATCTGCTGCTACAACTGCTGCTGTGTGGATTCCAGCCAGGTTAAATGATTTCGTAGGCGCGATGCAGGTCACACTAATATTTTTGCATATCTCAGAAACAGACGCAAAAGGAATATATGATCGATCAGGTTCTGCCAAATCGCAATGAATCTCATCTGAAATAACGGTTACATGATGCTTAAAACACAGTTCCCCAATTTTTGCAAGTGTTTCTTTATCCCATATCTTTCCTATCGGATTATGCGGATTGCACAGAATCATTAGTGTCGTCAGCGGATCTGAAAGTTTTTGTTCTAATTCTTCAAAATCAATCCAATAGTTTTCGCCATCATATTTAAGCGGTGCATTCACAATATTTCTTCCATTATTGGTAATACAATGAAAAAACGCATTGTAAACAGGTGTTTGTACCAGTACATTTTCCCCTATCGTAGTCAGTTTTCGTACAGCACACGATACAGCGGGCACTATTCCTGTAGTGAACATAAGCCATTCTTTCTCAAATTGAAAATGATGGCGTTCCTCCCACCACTTAATATACGCGTTATACCATTCGTCCGGTATGCCTGAATAGCCAAAAATCCCGTGTTCTGCCCTTTTTAAGATAGCTTCTTTTATTTCCGGTGCCGTCTCAAAATCCATATCTGCGACCCACATCGGAAGTTCTTGCTCCAAGACAGCCCATTTTATGCTATTCGAAGCACGCCTGTCTGTTACTTTGTCAAAATCATATCTCATTGTATCCCTCCATACTGCCGCCAAGCGGCATCCTATTATAAATCGCTGCGCGATAGCTCTAAAGGGTAATGTCGCTTCGGCACACTTGTTATGAGAGAAACTTTCATTCGAAAGGGCTCTCTTAAAAGTTTCTCTCGTGCGCCTTTGCGCCTTTACTATCCAGCAAAATTCTAATTTCACGCTTTGGCAATTATAAATCGCTGCGCGATAGCTCTAAAGGGTAAATTTTGTCCTCCATTCTACCACATCTTCCATCTCTTTGCGGGGTCTTGCAGGCGGCGTTTCGTCCGCATACCCCAATGCCAGCGCTGCATACAGTTCACCGTCTGTATCCAGCCAGTCACAAAGCTCCCTGTGCGCAAAAAATGTATTGCAAATTTCTGAGACGCGTTCATCTGTTGTCAATGATTTGCTGATGGCCACAGCCAATGAATTGACAATAAAAATAAGGACCGGCGCTTCTTTCATACACGCTCTAGTACATAATAATCACTATATACTTTTTTGTCATGTCCCCCAATCAATGTTTCCTTGGAAGCAGCAAAACCAAGCTGCTCAACTGCTGCCCTGCGCTTGATGGCAAACGGGGGAACCTTTGTAGCGATCATTTGACAGCCAAACAATGCACATGATGACGGCACAATCAGAGACAAAATTTCCAAAATACATTCTGTACGCTCATAATCACTGCGCAAATCCAGCCGCAAAATACCACAATCGTTGAAATAATCCTCTGATTGACGGTTAAATAACTCAATAGTCCCTATTGCCTGCTGTACATTTTTGTCAAGAATGGCCCAGCGCACAAAGCCCTTATGCGCATATTCGTTTTGCCAGGCTTGTATTGCCCCTTGCATATGCTCCATTGCTGTATAATGAAACGTATCGCCATTGCAGTTATCACTATTGAAAAAGGGAACTGCCTTTTCGTCGGAATACACCAAAAACAGATCCGGCGCATCACCTGCCTCAACCAACCTCATAAGATAGTTTTCATTTTCAAAAATGGGACATTTTTCATATGGATTCATTTTATGACCTCTTTTCATTTCTATTTTTGATGATATCATATCACACAAACTGCGACAACAGATTGTCATAGTTTTTCGTATAAAAAAACAATATTTTTTGCTGCATCAAGCAATCGCTTTCGAATTTTCTCTGGCGCAAGTACTTCTGCCAAATTACCCAATGACAGCAATGTTCCAATCCACAGTTGTTCATTTTCCACTATCGTTGCTTTTATCAAAGCATCACCATTTTCATATTCTTCAACTATCGTGCCCTTGAGATATTCGCGAATGCGTGCTTTTGCGGACTCTTTGCTTTTCACAAAAATTTCTGTGTATTGACGTGAATCTGTTTTGTCTATCTTTTTCAGAATTATGTCTGCCGATTCATGTTGTATCACAAAAGGTTCCTCTGTCAAGTTTAATGCGCTCATCCGCACAATTTTGTAAGTGCGATAATCTTTTCTTGCTCTGGAATAAGCAAGAAGATACCATGCATACCATCGGTACAATACGGCAATTGGCTCTACGCAATGAGTACGCGTTTCATTATCATTGTTTGTATAGGTGAAACAAACAGCCCGCTTTCTTGTCACTGCAGTCTGCAACTGCTGCAGTATGGACTGATCTCCTTCCTGCAAAACAGAAAAATCTAAGATAATACCCTGCGTGTTTGATGCTGATGCATGTGCTATTTTTTCCAAAATATGTTTTGCCTTCAGATCTTGTGTTGCAGATACCAGACCACGCAGCGCTGTCAAAATATAGGAATATTCATCATACGTAACAAACCCCTTGTCCAGCCGGAATCTGTCAGAAATTTCATATCCGCCTGTTACTCCTGTCGTAGAACAAATTGGAATCCCTGCAAGGCACAAGGATTCCATATCTCTCTGGATTGTTCGAAGCGATACTTCAAAATAATCTGCCAACTCACTTGCGGGAGTTTTCCCATGATTCAAAAGATAAACCATAATCGCATAAAGACGCTCAATCTTCATTCTAATCCCCCATACTACTATAACAGTTTATCTATGTTGAATCACTTTGTCAATCAGCCCATATTCTAAGGCTTCTGCGGCCGACATATAGTTATCGCGCTCTGTCGCACGCGCAATCTCCTCCACCGTTTTTCCTGTATTTTCCGCCAAAATCCGGTTTAAGCGTTGTTTGCTTTTCTGCATATGGTCCGACATTATCTTTATATCTGTCGCCTGTCCCTGAAACCCACTTCCATGAACCGCCGGCTGATGAATCATAATTTCTGCATTGGGCAATGCATTGCGCTTGCCCTTTGTCCCTCCTGCAAGCAAAAATGCGCCAAAACTTGCTGCAAGACCGATACAAATGGTAGACACATCACATTTCAAATACTGCATCGTGTCATAAATCGCAAATCCAGCTGTCACGGAGCCGCCAGGACTATTGATATAAAGCTGAATATCTTTCTCTGGATCTTCAGCTTCTAAATAAAGCATTTGTGCTACGATAACACTTGCAGATGCTTCACTGACTTCTTCTCCTAAAAAAATAATTCGGTCTGACAACAGCCGCGAAAAAATATCATAGCTGCGTTCTCCTCTACTTGTCTGCTCAATAACATATGGAATCGTACTCATGCTGCCATCCTTTCTCCCTGAACAACAGGATAATATAATCCGTTTTTGCGATACGTCTGCGGGGTACAATGATACAATCTGCCAAATGCAAGTGTAAATGCCTGCTGAGAATTGTAATGTGCCTCGTAAGCAATTTCAATAATCGGCTGCTTTGTCTCTACCAGTTTTTTCGCCGCTATCGTCAGGCGCTTTTTCTGGATATATTTGTATATCGTGCTCCCTGTTTTTTCTGCAAAAATACGAGAAATATAAAATTTTGAGTAGTTTAGTTCCTCTGATATCTTATCTAGTGATAGATCTTCTTCAATATGCGCGTCTATATAAGACTCTATTCTGCTGATCAATTCATTGTCATTCATATGCAGTACTCCTTTTCTATTTTTATCCTCAAACAATCACTCTAAAGTAACTATAGCATAGAACTATCTATCCGTCTGAATAAAAATTGCCCTCTTAACGCCAAACGAAGAAAATCCTAAAATTTTGCAAACATCATAATCTGGAAAATATTATCTTCCAGATAACAGCCAACAGTTCCTCCTATTTTTTCTGAAAAGGCCAGTATGCTTTGCATCCCTAGTCCATGATTCCCCTTCTTTTTGCTTTTGGGAAGCCGTGTCACAGAATCAAGTACAATTTCCTCCTGAAATGCATTTCTCATCTGAATCAATAAATAATTCTGCACGCAATGAATTTTAACATCTATGTATCTTTCCGCTTTCTCAAAATCTTTTACACAATTGATAGCATTCTCAAACAAATTTGCAATAACAAGTGTACATTCATAATCATTCACTGGAATTTCCTTGGGTACTATAATATCATGGTGCACCACTATTTCATATGAATTGGCTCTTTCCATCATATTCGATATGATTGTATTTACTATCAGATTGTTGCAATACTTTTTCATTTTGCTCTCATCTGCTACATTATTGATATGTTCTGTCACTTTTCGTATTTCATCATAATTCTCCTCCTCCAGCAACGAATTGATTATCTGGGAATAATGCCTTACATCATGATGAAGAATTTTTAAGTTCTGTTCCGCCTGCTCTACCCAAAACTGCTGGTTTTCCAATCCTTTGATGTAGGATTCCAACAGCATATTTTTCCAGTAAACCACTGATTTTTTTGATTCACTTTCCACATAGCGAATCACCAAGATATACGATATAAGCATTGTAAGAACCAAAAAAAGACTTCCTAAAATATTGTCGGGATTATCATATAAGGTTGTCGGAAAAAACGCAATAAAGCAAAAACTGCAATAAAAAAAGACCGGTATCCAACACAACATCCAATAACTTTTCATATGTTTCTTTTCTTGAAATTTGAGACAGATTTCCTGAACTTTTTTCCACAAAAACAAAAGAATTACAGAATGTACCACAAATCCTCCCAGCAGTGCCAAAAACATGTTCTTTATACAGATCTGCAAAACTGTTGCCACAACGCTTCCAGCTATCACATAACTGGAATCACTAAGCCCTATAAACACTACTTGGCTGTTCTTGTTTCTGGAAATAAAAATAGCTGTAAATTGTGTTACAAGAATTTGTAAAATCGTGATAACGACATAGCATAAGTCACTGTCAGGATAAACTATCAGCTTCCAATAATCTGAGATACTTAGAAACAAAAATGAACAAAAACATATCAGCGCTGTCACCTTTTTGGAAAAACGATGAACAATGAATAAATACATAAACAAAAATAAAAATATATGACTTATTGTATAAGATATACTCATAAAATAATTCATTTTAATCCCCCATAATTATTCCTTAGGCAGTGTTTTTTGCTGCCTTAACAATTCTTCTCATACAATGTGTTACCTGTACTGTTCAGAAACAAATAAAAGATACTTATTTTTGACCTCCAGAGCGCTTTTGCGGCTGATAGGAATGTTCACACCACTGTCCATTGTTATATCATTTCGATTCAATCTTTTTACATAGTTTAAATGAATTACAAATGATTTGTGCACACGTATAAAGCTTCTGTCCCGCATCAGCTCTTTGATTTCTTCATCAAAAGATTTTCGTATAAAAATACTGGTTATAATCTCTCCGCTTGTCAGATGGACTTCCAGTTTTCTAGAGGCGCTCTCAATATACTCTATTTTTGAATAGGGAATCGTGCTCAAACCATTTTTTGTTTTCACCAAGTATACAGCGCTCTCCTTAATATCAATATAAGACAACGCATAATCAAGCGACTCAAAAAAAAGGGTTTCATTCACAGGTTTCAGCAAATACCTGATTGCATATATTCCATATGCATCAAGAGCATAATTATCTGAAACAGTAACATAAATGATAACACTTTTTTTGTTGTTTTTTCTGATTTGGCGGCCAATATCTATTCCTGTAATCTTTGACATAACAATATCTAAAATATAAATATCCGCCAACTCTTCTTCCTGTATTTTTTTTAACAATAACGCAGCATCGGAATACTTCTCTATCTCAAAGTTCATATCTGGATAATAGGAACTGTATTTTAAAAGCAATTTTTCTAGCTTTATCAAATCTTTAAGGGTATCATCACAAATTATAATGCGCATAGCTCTACACTCCCTTCCCCACCAAATATTTGATATCTATAGAATATTATACACGAATTTGTCAATTTATCAAATCTGCCATACTGTGTATAGATGCACTCGCTCCACGTTATGATTTTCCACGTGTAAAATGCGTCTTTGTAGCATTTTTTGAGAGAGAATCCAAGCACTGAACACATATATTATACTGCTCTGTGAACGGTTTTGCAGGCCAAAAACAGTGCCCCAAACAGTTCTTATTTTAGGGTTTTTACCACCTAAGAATTCATACTTATTGCGCAAAAAGACACTGCCAAATTTTGCTGTCTGTGAAAAATTAGGCCAAATATGTGAAAAATGTGCTGGGCAGAGTATTCTTGCAATCTGGTATAATATATTGAAAACATCTTTTTGTTTATGATGTTTTCCTACGCCGATTATAACTTTCATAAATCGCGTATATCCCCCCAAAGAGGGCTGCCGCATTAAGTAACGTATAGACAAGATATTGTAACATATAAGTTTGCTTAAATATCTTGTATATACAATGCTTATTGCGGCAGCCTCTAACTGACAATAACCCATAATTTCGTAGTTTTTTTGCTAAAGCAAGAAATGAAGCTGATGATAGAACTTGGATTTTATTCTAATACAATCCGTTATATTTGGGCAACGGATAATCCATATCATAATTTCGGCACAAATCAATAAAGGCTTTCGCTGATGAAGTAAGGAATTTTTCTTTATGATAGACGATATGGAATTTTCGTTTGAAACTAAGTCCTTTTACACGGACAGCAACAACAAGGCCACGTTCTATTGGCCCGATTACCATGCGATGTGGCAATACGGCAATTCCAAGCCCATTGATAACGGCATTTACTAAAGCTGTAGTACTCATAGCTTCCCAGATAGGGGAAACAGAAAATCCCGCAGCTTCAACTACCCGTTCAAAGGTTTCGCGTGTGCCGCTTCCATGCTCACGAAGAAGAAAATTTTGTTGACGAAATTCTTCAACAGAAAGCAACTGTCCCGGATAGAAGCCACTATTTGCAGGGCAGATAACAGTCAGACTGTCTTCCATATATTCCTCTGAAACAAAAGTCGGTGTATGGGAAATACCCTCAATCAGTATAAAATCCAGTTCATTGTTCCATATTTTCTGTTCTAACTGTTCTGATGGACTGATAGTTACTTTTACCTCTGTACCGGGATAACGATTATAAAATGCTTTCACATAGTAGGGAAGAAACTGTGAACCAATCGTTATGCTTGCCCCGATTCTTATCACGCCAAAAGAATCCCAGTCTTTCATTCCCTTTTCCATATCGTCAAACATAGAGACGATATGGACAGAATACTCACAAAACCGTTGCCCTGCTTCTGTGATTTTAAGCCTTTTTCCGATTCTGTCAAATAGAGCTACGCCATAATACTGCTCTAATTCCTTGATGGCAAGACTTACTGCGGGCTGTGTCATGTGGAGTTCTTCGGCAGCCTTTGTTGTATTGAAATTATTTTTGCAAACCGATAAGAATATTTTCAAGTGCCGTATTGTCATATTTTATCCCACCCTTATATGAATTCACTTATTATATAGATAAAATTATATTATTTCCTTTATCAAAAAGCAAGTGTTATACTTATGTGCATAAGGAGGGAAGCACATTGAAACAAAATACATTTACAAAGCTATTTTTATCTACTTTTCAGTTAAGTGCCTGTACGTTCGGTGGCGGATTTGTAATTATACCTTTAATGCAGAAAAAATTTGTTGATGAGCTACACTGGATAGAAGAACAGGAAATGATGGACTTGACAGCAATCGCACAATCCTCACCTGGTGCAATCGCTGTCAATGCGTCTATTCTTGTAGGGTATCATGTGGCAGGGATGTTTGGGGCTTTGATAGCGGTATTGGGAACGGTGCTGCCGCCACTCATCATCATCTCTATAATTTCTTTTTTCTATACTGCATTTCGTGATAATGCAATTGTCAACATGGCTATGACAGGTATGCTTGCAGGAGTAGCTGCTGTAATTTGTGATGTAGTAATAACAATGGGAAAAAGCATTTTCCAAAAAAAACGGGTTCTGCCGATTATTGTTTTGTTTGCATCTTTTGTTGCTGTCCGTTTCATGAAAGTCAACATTATACTGATTATTCTAATCTGTGCCATAATCGGTGCAGTTGATACTTTGTATCTTGGCAGGAAAGGGAGGCAGGCATGATTTATTTGGAATTGTTATGGAGTTTCTTCCAAATTGGGTTGTTTAGTATAGGCGGTGGTTATGCTGCCATGCCGCTGATTCAAAATCAAGTTGTTGATGTTCACCCGTGGTTGACTATGACCCAATTTGCAGATATTATGACGATTGCGGAAATGACACCGGGGCCGATTGCCATCAATTCAGCAACCTTTGTAGGGATTCAAGTTGCAGGAATTCCGGGAGCAATTATTGCCACCGTAGGCTGTATTCTCCCCTCTTGTGTGATTGTAATAACACTTGCCTATATTTATTACCGTTTTCGTGGATTAAAAATGGTACAGGGGGTGCTTGCAGGTCTTCGTCCTGCTGTTGTAGCCATGATTGCATCTGCTGGCATTACCTTAGTAATCATGGCTTTTTACGGAGAAAGAACCCTGCCAGTTGATTTGAGTGGAATCAACACAATTTCCGTAATAATTTTTGCCGCTGGCTTTTTGGTTTTGAGAAAATGGAAAGTAAATCCCATTTATGTGATGTTGGGGGCAGGTGCAGCTGGAGTATTGCTGTATTCCATTGTTTGATACGAGGAGGTATAACATGAAATACATAATGAGAGCAGGAACTTTATACTTCAATGATATAGTATTAGCACGAATAAAAGGTACTTTTATAGGTTCAGAAAAAAAGATATATTCTGCAAATGATTCAATACTTATGTACACGGATATAGCAAACTTAGAACTTCCACCAAATAAAGCGGGAAATGTCCGTTATCGTCAATATATCTTATTTGACGGTAGCGGTAATAAATGTGCAGTCGCAAATCCAGACTATGCAGAAGGTGATGACCCAACTGTAGTTGGCTGGCCTTTATGCCGTATGCCGAGAGTAGACCACGCAAAGGTTGTGTTTGATAAAAACGAATATTTGTTGGTAATGCAGAACAACCAGAATTATTTATTATCCGATAAATCCGGCAAATCAGTTATGCAAATTTTCCACCGGGGAATAGTCGGCGGCTGGAACATAGAAGCTATGGACGATTTTGCCCCAGAAATAATATGCGGTATTTTTGTGTTCTGCAAGTATATTGAACAGGAAAATGAATTTTTATTTGTATGAAAGAGATGAAATAGTTTCAACCATATGTGATAGAAAATCTATTCGGAATCGAGGGCTGGAATATTGCATGGTATGGTGTGAATATCGGTGTAGCAAGGGAAAAAAGATTCACGATGTTTCCAAAACCATTTTTGAGAAAATTAGTCCAATGCATATTTTTTATACTCTTTCTTGTAAAAAGAAACAGAAAGAATCATGGAGATTGTCCAGCCAATCGGCCATGCACACCAAATGCCGATTGCAGAACCTGCTAAATCTGAAAGAACAAAAGCTAAAACCACCCGAAGAATTAAATCCGTAAATGTCGCAGCCATGAACTGACGCATGGCGCTCACTCCCCTAAGTATACCATCTGCAACTAATTTAACGGATACGACAAAATAAAACGGAGATAATATCCACAAAAATTCTTTTCCGGTCATAAGGGCTGCCACAGAACTTCTTTCCATGAATAAAAGAAGAAGGTATCTGCCAAAGAAAATATAAATAATACAAAACGGAAGGCACAGACACCATACCATTTTCATTCCGGCATGAAACCCCTCTTTGATTCGTCCGTATTTATGGGAGCCAAGATTTTGTGCGGAAAAGTTGGAAATTCCATTGCCGATTGTAGTAAATGATGTAATAACCATATTATTCAATTTCACTGCCGCAGAATAACCTGCTATGACAGAAGCACCAAAGCCATTGATAACACTCTGTATGAGGATATTGCCAACAGAAATAAAGCTTTGCTGCAAAATGCTTGGCACAGCTATTACTACAATCTTTTTCATAAGTTCCCGGTCAAATAGTTTTGGTTTTTCTGTTACTTGAATTTTTTTTAGTCTTATCCATACAGTCAAGACTGCTAGGATACAACTGGCTCCCTGACATAAAAAAGTTGCCCATGCGACACCGGCAACGCCCATATGGAAGCCTTCTACAAATAGAATATCCACAGCAATATTTGATGTTGACGATACTGCAAGAAAATAGAACGGTGTCTTGGAATCGCCCAATGCAGAGAAAATTCCAGTTGCAATATTGTAAAAAAATACAAATGGAAGCCCCCATATATAAATATCTAAATATAACTTTGAATCAGAAAACACTTCTTGCGGTGTTCTGATTAAATAGAGCAGCAAGCCACAGCCCGAAGTACCCACAACCATTAACATCAGACAGAGAACGGCACTAAAAATACAGGCTGTAGATACCGCTGTTTTTAATCTGCCGTATTCTTTTGCACCAAATAATTGTGAAACAATAACGGAGCAACCCATGTTGCATCCAAATGCAAAGGCAATAAAGATAAGCGTAATTTCATAGCTGTTTCCAACAGCCGCCAGTGCATTTTCCCCAATAAACTTACCTGCAACCAAACTGTCCGCTATGTTGTAAAGCTGTTGAAAAATAATACTGCCAAATAATGGCAGGCAGAATCTCCATAATACTCTTTGTGGATTTCCCACTGTCAAATCTTTGTTCATAACATCATATCCTTTCTAAGTTTTCAATTTACTTCTTTCCAAAAATGTATTATAATGCATTTTGTGAAATATGAAAAATATATATAATACATAGAAAAAATATAAAAAATATATGAATATAAATTTTGAATACTATAAAATCTTTTATTTTGTGGCGAAATATGGAAATATAACAAAAGCGGCCACCGCATTAGGCAGTAACCAGCCGAATGTAACACGAATTATAAAACTGTTGGAATCACAGTTGAATTGTAGACTGTTTATCCGCGAAGCAAGAGGAATCAGATTGACAGAGGAAGGAAAAACCCTCTATTCTCATGTAGAAATTGCATACAGCCACCTATTAAATGCACAAGAGGAAATATGTAGGCAGGACTCGCAAATATGTGGCACTGTAACGATAGGAGCAACAGAAACTGCTTTACATTTGTTTCTGCTAAACTTTCTGCATAGCTTTAAGCTAGAATATCCAGCAGTTAGGATTAAGATTTATAACCAATCCACACCGGAAACGGTAAAGCATCTTATCAGTGGCAGATTTGATTTTGCAGTGGTCACAACGCCCTTGGAAATACATAAGTCGTTTTCTGCTGTAAAAGCATTGGATTTTGACGAAATTCTAGTAGGCGGAACACAATATATAGATTTGTGTAATAGTTCCTTAAAACTTCAAGACATATGTAAGTATCCGCTGATTGGGCTGGGCAGGGAAAGTGCAACATACCATTTTTATAAAGAATTTTTCATAGCACAGGGAATAAATTTGGAACCTGATATGGAAGTTGCTACATCTGACCTTATGCTGCCTTTAATAGAAAAAAATTTAGGCATCGGATTTGTGCCAGAAAAATTGGCAAAACCATTATTAACAGAAAAAAAGCTTGTGCAGATACCATTTGATTATAATATTCCAAGCCGTTCTATACAGATTATTTCAGATAAAGAACGTGGAAGAAGTCTTACTGCGGATACTTTCTACAAATTTTGCATAAGTACGATAGACAAGTAATGTTTCAGTTATTCCTCATATTAATATTAGGGATAAGAGGGATTCCGTAGTAGTCGGCATTCGTACTTCCGCTGGCTTAAAACAATGAAGGAAATACACAAAAGGGTACCAGAAGATATGCGTATGTTGACAGTATGCGACCGTGAGGGAGACTTTTACGAATTATTTTCAGAAGCGGCACAACTGGGAGCGGATTTTCTAGTCCGGATTGTACAGAATCGTATGATAGATGATGGAAAAAAGATCTTAAAAACTTGTTCTTACAGCGATGTATGTACATGAATCAGGGAAAAAAGCAACAGAATGGTTTCTACTGAGCACGGTAAAGATAAAAGGAGAAAAAGATGCAAAAAAAACTAATAGAATGTTATGCACACAGATGGAAGCTAGAGCGTTTTCATTTCATACTAAAGAGGTTGCTGTAAAATAGAAAAGAATCAAGCCAGAGAATATGAAAGGTGCCCCGAGTGATGGTATGCCCGGGGCACGCTCTATTTGGCAAGGATTAGAAGTATTATGCGCATTACCTGCCTATCGAAATTATATTGTATAAATGTGGGTCAAGTCTGTGCGTATCGCCTCGAAAACCTTTTCTTTCTCTTTCCGGCATATCTGTATCAAATCTAAGAATTTTCTTGAAATTACTGCTAATTTTACAGAACAAACGTCCAACATAAAATACGTTGTCGGAAAGAACCAAAATCAACCTGTGGCGCTTTTAAACCCCTATTCGTTTTACTGGTATCCAGATTCCGCTTTCATACTCATCGCTTTGCGTATCTCCATTGGAATACCATTCAATATTGATATGGTATGATATCTCAAACTCCTGATTTCCAGGAAGCCATTCCTTAAAAATCCGCGTATTCACTGTCTGTAAGGCATTAGGCATGGAACCGATACATTTGAATTTGACCCACTCACTTGCCGGAATTTCAAACACGGTCATTCCTTTTGGAATACTGCCTCCCTGATAAGCGCCTGCAATATAATAGCGGAACTGGTTTTCGCCTGCATCATCTTCAACACAAACTCCAAACTCTCCCACAATACACTCTGCAATCGTCTGTCTGATTTCCTCTTCTTCCTGATTGTTTACCCCAGCCTGTTTACAGTATTTGTCGCAGAATTCATTCCAAAACTTTGGGATTTCCTGATAAGAAGTATCATAAGAAAATACCCTCTCAAAACCAATCATTTTCATTGCTTCTCTTTTTTCAACTTTAAATTCCATTTTACTGCCTCCTTTGATTGATATTTCTATGATTAGGGGCTGAAAAACTTTTATCTCATGGGGATGCGACCGAAGCTGCATGGGAGACATACCATGGAATCGCGAGAACGCTTTGGTAAAGCTTTCTGGCGTATCATACCCATATTTGTACGCCAAATCAATAATTTTCTCTTTGGCAGATTCGCGGCTTCCACTTATAACATCAATCCCTGCCAGATAGAGTCTGCGATTCCTCAAATATTCTCCAATAGAATATCCAGTAACAATTTTAAAGCCTTTTTGGAAATAATAAGGGGATATATGTACCGCATCTGCCACTTCATTTGCATCAATATCCACAAGAAGGTGTTCCTCCATATAATCAATTGATTTCTTTAAACTTGCCAGCCAATCCATACATTTCCCCTCCTAATTATAGTCGCTGCGCGACGGCTCTTAAGAATAACGTCATCTCGGCGCTTTTTCGCGAGAGAAATTCTCATTCGTGTATCCCTCATGCTAATTTCTCTCCTGCGCCTTCTTGACCTTATTTTCTCGCTGCGCGACGGCTCTTAAGAATAACGTCATCTCGGCGCTTTTTCACGAGATTTATTTTCATTTGTTTTCTGCCCTTGATAACAATATATCTTATTTGTTTATTAAATTCCTGCCCTTTTTTGCTTTTATTTGTCTTTTTTATCATTCAATAAACGATTCTGTCCATCTGGATATCTGCGCAAAAATACCTCATTTGCCTTTTGCAGCGCTTCATAATATTCCCGATAGGAATTGCTCAACTGGCACATTGCAGGAATAAAAATATCCTGATAACCACTTTCATTTTGGAATTGCCGCAATGACTGCATCATTCGAAATGCCGATGTCTCCTTATATTCCGCTGTCTGCGTATATTTCATATAATCCTCAATGACTTTTTTATTCTCCTCCAAATATGTCTCCATATCATAAACAGCACTGCGAAAACTATCAGAAATTTTTTTCATTGCATTGTTATCAACAGTTATTGTAAATTCCTGATATTCTTCTTGCAGATCTTTTGGGATCTGAAAGCTAACATTGTCCAAAAAAGAAAGAATGGTATCAAATGCCTCTTGCTGTTTTTTTGTCAGCACTGGCTCATTTAGATAGGGTGCAAAATGTACACAAATATAATTTCCATAATAACCAGGAAATGTTGTTCTTAATCGTTCCAAAATTGACTGTTTTTTTTGAAGTCCAAGGAGCTTCTTTTGTATTTCCTGCCAGTCTCCTGTTTTGTCAAGCTCCTCAATAAGCTGCTGCTTCTCTTGCAAAACAGTTACTTCCAAAGCTTTCTTTTGTACAATCTCATTTAAAACATTCTCTTCTTGGTGTGACAAAAACTTTTGAATTTCGGCTACTGATAATCCCAGATTTCTCAAAACAGAAATCTTTTGTAAACGCATGACGTCCTCTTGCGAAAAGTCACGATATCCATTTTCCTGAATTGCAGGAGAAACAAGTCCCTGTTCCATATAATACATCACTGCTTTTTTAGTTAAACAACATTTTTTGCATACTTCATTCATTAACATTCTTTTTCTCCTATTTCAAGTTCCTCGACAAATCAATTTTAATTTTATGATGACAGGAGCAAAAAATATTTGAACCTGCCATCATTTTATTATAAACCACCCCCTAGGGGATTAGTCAATCCTAGAGCGAGTCTTAAAATTCATTCGTAAAGGGTTGCTATTGCACACTTTATCCAATATACTAATGAATATTACGTATTACGTTTTGAATATATTAGTCAAGCGTTTTAGAAAAATAATTTCTGCTGGAAAGTGCTGTCGCGCAGCGACTTTTATTCGTCTAAGCCTAAAAATGTATTTCATCTGGATAGTAAAGTCGCAACACGCACGAGAGAAACTTTTATGAGTGCTCTTTCGAAGGAAAGTTTCTCTCCTTTCAAGTGCGTTGCAGCGGCTTTACCCTTTAGTGCTGTCGCGCAGCGACTTATAATAGGAGGATTGAATATGAAAATTGCTGTTTTTTTCCCAGGAATCGGGTATCATTGTGACAAACCACTGCTGTATTATAGTGCAAAAATATGCAGCCAATATCAATATGAATGCATCAAAATTCCATATACAAATCTAAGTAAATCCGTCGTGGAAGCGTTCAAAGAAGCCTTATTACAGACAGAAAAATATTTAGAAAACATTCGCTGGGATACTTATGAAGAAATTCTTTTTGTTTCCAAAAGCATCGGAACCATCACTGCTGCCGCATATGCACAAAAACACCATATCTGCTGCCGAAATGTGTTTTATACCCCCTTAGCACAGACCTTTGACTTTAATCCGCAGTCCGGAATTGCATTTCATGGGACACATGATTCATGGGTTGAAACCTCAATTATTAAAAGCAAATGCAGGGAAAATCATCTGCCACTGTATCTTACTGAAAATGCCAACCATTCCCTAGAGGTCACGGATACACATAAAAACCTAGATATTTTAGGGGAAGTAATGAAAATGACAGAAGCATACATTGCAAATAATATGTATTACCAAGCAATTTGTGCAGACGAACTCTGTCCCCGACTATTTGAACATTTTATACGCCGCCAAAATGTGGTATTGTGCCGCAGAAAAGAAAATGGAAACTGGGTACTCAAAGAAGACCCTTTTATTGATGACTGGACAGAAGAAGATTATCAAACATTGATATCTTGTCTCAAAAATACGGTTGCAACAGGCGGTTTTGTGTATGGTGCCTTTTGTGCAAATATGCTTAAGGGATTTGTTTCTGTTGAATCCGAATTGATGGGAGGCGAACAAAAATATCTTGATCTGTCCTCCATCCATGTGTCAGAAGACCTGCGCGGAAAGGGTGTTGGAAAAATCCTGTTCCACGCAGCTAAGAACTGGGCAAAACAACATGGTGCAGAAAAATTGTATATTTCCGCACATTCTGCTGCGGAAACACAAGCCTTTTATAAAGCAATGGGATGTGTTGACGCTCAAGTAATTGACCCGCACCACGTTGAAGCAGAGCCATTTGACTGCCAATTAGAATGTTTGTTATCCACCAAATAGGGCATTAAAACTGTTTGTTATCCACAATTTTGCATGAAATTCGATAAGATATCCACATAAACCCTGCAAATATACACACAGCGCTGAGAATAATGATACCTATATGCAAGTTCTGAATTTGGTTCATCAGCGCTGATACATCTATCCCTATAAGGCCTTTTACATGCTTTAGCAGCATCGACATCACTATAATGAAGGCGAAAGGCACCATCAGCGCAATTCTGCTTTTCTCCTGTCCAAACTTCAATTGAAATGGGATTTCAAAACCTAAAATAAGCAACGCTGCTGGTACAATGATACATATGCTGAAAACATATTCTAACAGCACAACTTCATTTCCTTTTGCCGTTTCTAACACAAAAGAAATGATAAAAGTAACAACACCTGGAACCAGGCTTACCAAAAATGCAAACAAATATTTTTCAAGAATGTATTCTTTTCTGGACATCGGCAGTGTAAACAAATATGCATGGCCGTTATCATACTCATCATAGCTAATTGTACTTAGTGTAAAAAAACCAAACATCATAGTGACGTATGACGCCATATAAACCGGACTCAGTTTGGCACCAAAAAATATCACCCATACAATGATAATTGCAAAGAAAAACTGCTTCTGCCCTTTCATCAGGCAAAAATCTTTTATCAATAAACCTTTTATTGCATTATGCATCATAAACCTCCTATTATAAGTCGCTGCGCGACGGCTCTTAAGCTAAAGTCTCTTCGACGCACCTGTTCTGAGAGGAACTTTCTTTCGTATGACCACTCATTAAAGTTCCTCTCGTGCGGCTTCGCGACTTTATTTTTAGTCGCTGCGCGACGGCTCTTAAGCTAAAGTCTCTAAAATTATTTTATTTCTCTACTGCTGGATCATCATGGTAATTACTTCATCAATGCTTCCGCGCTCAATCACAAGCGATGGGTAATTATCCTGATAAAACTGTTTTTGATTTGTCAGGCAACTATACCCAAACCGCTCCTTTTTACTCTTCAAAAGATGGGATTTCTCAAGCTTTTCAAACTGCTCATCTGTTGCCTTGATAAGCCCATATTCTGTTAAAAGAACATCGGTGTCCTCATGTAGTATCATCTTACCTTTTTCTATCATATAAATATCATCGCATAAGCCTTCTAAATCGCTTGAAATATGAGAACTAATAATAATACTGCGCTCTCCATTTTCCATATATTCCCGCAAAAGGTTCAAAAGCTCATCCCTTGCTATCACGTCAAGCCCTGATGTTGGCTCATCGAGCACCAAAAGTTTCGCATTATGCGAAAGCGCTGATAAAATCTGCAATTTTCTTTTCATGCCAGTCGAAAATTCTTTAATTTTTTTGTTCAGTGGAAGTTCCATGCGTTTACAGTCCTCCAGAAATTTTTGTTTTGAAAAGTCTGTATACATCGCATTTAACATAGAACTTAAATCCTTGATGCAAAGATAACCACTGAAACCAGAATCTGCGAGAACGACCCCTATTTGTGCTCTGTCCATTGGTGTCAGGCTGTTTACATCTTTTCCAAATACCTTAACTGTTCCATCATCAACGCTGATTAAGCCAAGTATGGATTTAAAAGCGGTACTTTTTCCAGCGCCATTTCTTCCAATTAAGCCAGTAATTTGTCCCGCAGGTACTTCCAGAGAACACTCCAAACAAAATTTGTCATATTGTTTCTTTACCCTATCAAGTTTAATCATTTCAATCCTCCACGCTGCCTTTGCGTTTTCAATCTGCACTTTTTATTTCTTAACTTTCTTCTAATACGATTTCGAATAACTCACGAATTTCACTATTTTCCAATCCGCAGCTTCTTGCCTTTCTAATCGCCTGCTCAAACTCTGATTCCACTTCCTTTTTCTTCTCCTCAAGCATCTGTACCTGATTGGCACACGCCACAAAGCTTCCTTTGCCATGCACAGTTGTGACAAATCCCTCTTGTTCAAGTTGGTCGTATGCCTTTTTTACAGTCAATGCACTTATTTTTAAATCTTTGGCTAATGTCCTTACAGATGGAAGCATTGCTTGCTCTAGCAGCTCTCCATGTATAATTTTATCTTTTATTTGGCTCACCACCTGATCATAGATAGGCTGAATTGAAGTGTGATTTATTATTAAATTCATAGTTGTTGTCAACATCCTCTTTCAATTTATTCCTTCCTGTCAGAGCAGTTTTTGCTGCGATGACCACGTTGGAATTCCCAAATATACATATATGTATCATTTTTGTTCGCGAAACATATCAAAAGCGCCCTTCTGATATAAACAGTATATAACAGTATTCAACTGTTGTCAACTGTTTTATACTGTTTATTTTAAACTCCTACAGAGATTTTGATTCTTTTCCAGTCCTTTTTATGGTACAATATTAGACAAAAGAATATAATAAGAACTCGTTTTTTGTATGTGTTTGAAATATTGAAGGGGATTATCGACTATGGATCTGATGGCAAACAGCAATCTGGGACGGGAACTAGTACACCTGCGTGCAGATATCAGAAAAATCATATTTCATGTGGGAATTCGAATCCTGTTTACAGCATTGATTATCTTTACAATTCTTATAGAATATTTTTTGTCGGAGCCTTCTAGTAATCATGTGGCAAAAAAGGTTTCTCCGTCAAATATTGATGTGTTCGTTGGGATATTGATGGTTGCTATTTTTGCATTCTCATATGCAGTTTTTTTATTTTCTCCACTTTTTCATTGCAGAGATTCTATCATATTCTATCAAAATGGCATCAAATTCGGCAAAAAAGCGTGGACTTTAAATGCATTAGGAGATATTTATTTTACCGACCAACGCCTCATTATCTTTTCCAAGACCTGGATGAACACTGCTGTTAAAAACTTTAATATCACTTATATCAAAGAGGTGCAGGAAAACTATAACCGTATATATTTCAATACACTTATATAAATACGTACTCTCGGAATCTCTCTCGCCAGATGCACATCTGACAAAAATCATCTCACATCATCAGGCACAAAGAAACTCCGAGAATACAGCAATCTGAAATGGAGGAATCTATGAAATATGGAGAATTGCTGCTGGTTCTTATCATTATTTATGTCATCTATTTTTGCATAAAAACGTGTATCAACAAGAAAAAGGGGGTAAACAGCCAAGAAAAATACAAAATAAAACAAATTGTAAGCCAAGTTATTCCAGATAGTATGTACTATACGGCGGCATATGGAACCCGAAGCGAGTTGGATAGTGTTGTTGGAAAAAGCATAATAACAAGATATTGGTATTATGCGGTTGCCTTTAGACCAGGCGATTTGTATTTAATCCCTCTATCTATTTCAAAGGGATCGTTTTACTACAGTGAACCTCTTCATTTTGGAAAAGAAAACCTGGGAATGGCAGAAGCTGGAAAAAACGTATTGTCATTGTACTAGGAACTCATCAGCAATGCTAAAATACTTTCTTGAGATATTTGTGTGCATCATTTTAGGGTAAAGCGTCGCTTTACCCTAAAATTACCTTACAACGTTTTTTGTAACATGCAATTCCATATCGGTAAATGGTTTTGATGCCGTCATCAATCAATGCTTCCTCATAATTTTTATCTTGTATCTGCATTAATGCTTCCTGACATGCTAAGTCAAAGTTCGCATTCTCTGCGTATTTTAGCTCAATAATGATTCCAATTTCTTTTTCTTGCACTTCCACACGAATATCACAGTAGCCTTCACCTGATTCCACATTGGATTGTACTATCCAGTCATCCATATTCCCAAAAAGTCCCAATAAAATTCCATGATAGAAATTTTCTTTCATTTCCTTTTTCACAAAAGTGTCTCGAATACTGATTGTCTTTCTCAGATACGCATTGAAGTATGCTTCTATTTTTTCAATATCCTTTTCCTCAAACGCCCTGCAAAATGCCTCTATTTTTTCGGTGTCTTTTCTAGTCTCTTCTTTGAACCATTTGCGTATCTGCTGTACAAATATCCAGTGTATTTCTCTATTGGGAATGACAAGCTTTGTCAAGTCCCCCTCCTGTTCCCCACGTTGTGTCAGATAGCCTGTTGTAAAGAGCAGACTCCATAAATTATCAATATCCGAATCCAAATCTCTGTAAGTCAATTCCTGATGAATGACCTTTTTTACACTGCCGCCCTCAATTAGTTGTTCGATCTCATTTCTTGTGGCCGCATCTGCTTTGGACAGAAACTTTCTGATAATATCGTTGCTGCTTGTATTTACCCAATAATTTTGAGGTGTTGTCACAGTATCATCACGCAGATCACCACAATAATTGATGACATCCCAAGGACAATAGATATCTAATTTACCAAAGCGATAGCCGTCATACCATTCTTTTACTGCATCGTATTGTTGTGTAAATCCATAATATTCCAGCATGTTTCTGACTTCTGTATCCGTAAAACCAAAACGTTCATGATAACGTACACTTTTAACTGTATACACATTAAAATTGTTGAGTCCCGTAAAAATACTTTCTTTGCAGATTCTAAGGCAGCCTGTCAGGACCGCAAAATATAAACTATTGTTTGTTTTTAGAGCCTGGCCAAACAAACTGCGCATAAGACTTACCATGTCATCGTAATATCCCGACTGATATGCTTTATCAAGCGGCACATCATATTCATCAATAAGAATAATGGTATTTTTTCCATAATGTTTTTGCAAACATTTTGATAAAATAAACAAACTATCTTCCAAAAGTCCATCTGATATTGCAAATTCGCCATTATTATTTAGCGCAACTAGTTTCTGATATTGCTGGCGCTCTATTGTTGACAATTTATCACTTTGCAAAAGAAATTCAAATCTTAGTGCTTCTCTTGCTATCACACTGCATAATTTCCTTTTTGCTGCCTCAAAACTTATACCACTGATCCCTTTTAAACTGATACTGATAACAGGGAATTTTGCCATATATTGTTCACAAAGTTCCTTTTCTTTGGAAATTTCAAGTCCTTCAAAAAGGGAACTGTCACTTCCTATTTCAAAAAAATACTGCAGCATACTAATGTTCAATGTTTTTCCAAAACGCCTTGGACGCGTAAAGAGATTCACTTTTGCTATATTTTCTAAAAGCTCTCGAATAAGACCTGTTTTGTCTACATAATAATAGTCCATTGTACGCATTTCCTTGAAGTTTTCAATTCCCATTGGAAGTTTTGTTTTGATTGCCATATTAATCCCCCATTGCCGCCTTTGGTGGCTCAAATAGATATGATATTTACACAGTAATTTTCTTAGGAATCACACGACTCTAAATAATCTATATATTCTGTTCCATGGCATCCTGCATCCATCAAAAGAAATGTTTCGATCAATTCCTCTGTTTCAATTTCACATTCGCCATCAAACGGAATCACATATAGCTCTGCATTGCCCTGTTTTTCCCAAAAGCCCTCTTTTCGCAGTTCACCCAGCGCCTCAGCCATCCATAAACGAATTTCGCTGCATTCTTCATCAAAAGCATCCTCAAAATCACTCGAATTATCATTGTACCATGCGACGGCTGCATCTCCTAATGCCTTCTGATAATCTAATTCTGAAGGAGAGCTAAGTACTGTACATTCATATAGGCTGTTTTGCGTCAAATAATCCTGTAATTTTTCAAAAAGTTCCGATTTTGCCTCAACAGGGTCCCATTCCGACCACACGCCAAAGCGATAATCGCTTTCTTCATCCTCTTCACAGTCCTTTATTTGTTCCTGATATTGTTCTTCTGTATTCAAATAGAAATAGCTTACAAAGCTATCCTTATATACGGACTGCACCACATCACCAATTTCAATAGAAATGCCATAAATCGTCTGATCTGCATACATTTTTTTCAGCTTAGGATAAAAATCCTTGACTGCCTCCCGAAACAATGCACAGAACTGTTCCCTGTCGAGTCTGCTTTGCATATCCTCCTTTTGGTATCGATCCATTAAATATGCTACCATCTGTTCTTTTGTTGTCATCTTGAACCTCCTTCTATTATAAAACTACTTTTGTAGTCTCTTTGTACCTGATAAAAAATCAAAACACCATATCTTTATATGTAATTTCCTATGATATAAAGTAGCTGTCGCACTTCGTGCGACAGCTATTTTAAAATCTTGTTTATCGATCATACTCCAAATATGCACCTTTCATCGGGCTGACTGCCAGCTCGCTGAACAGACGCAGAACTCCTTTTTGATATTTTGGCGCACGCGGCTTCCAGTTCTTTCTTCTCTCTTCCAAAACTGCTGCCACCTCTTCCATTGATTTTTGCTCGCCAGCAATTCCAATGATATTGAGTTTTCGCTCCATCACATCAATCTCAATCAAATCTCCTTCTTCTACCAAAGCGATAGGGCCTCCATCAACTGCCTCCGGGCTGCAATGTCCGATAACCGGTCCTGTCGATGCCCCAGAAAACCGTCCGTCTGTAATCAGTGCTATACTACGGCCCAGCTCCTTATCGGAACTGATTGCCTCAGAAGTATAGAACATTTCCGGCATTCCGCTGCCTTTTGGTCCCTCATAGCGGATAAATACCGCATCACCTTTCTGAACCTGATGTTTCAATACTGCATCTAAACACGCTTCCTCACTGTCAAATGGTCTGGCGCGAAGCACCGCCTTAAACATTTCTTTGGGACATGCAGTATGTTTGATTACAGCACCTTCTGGAGCTAGATTTCCTTTGAGAATCGCAATACTTCCATCTGTTCCGATTGCCTTATCATATGGACGGATAATATCTTCTCTCGTCACATTGACTTGATAACGGCTGTTAAAATCCTGAAGCCACTTTTCACAGCGTTCATAGAATCCGTTTTCCTTCAATTCTTTCAAATTTTCACCCAATGTCTTGCCAGTCACAGTCATAACATCTAAATGCAGATGATCTTTGATCTCTTCCATAATCGCCGGAACACCGCCTGCATAATAGAATACCTCTGCCGGCCAGCGTCCTGCTGGACGAACATCCAATAGATAGCGCGCGCCTCTGTGAAGCCGGTCAAATGTATCGCCTGTAATTTCTATTCCAAACTCATGTGCAATTGCCGGAATATGAAGCAGACAGTTTGTGCTTCCTGAAACTGCAGCATGAACCAGAATCGCATTCTCAAAACTATCCATTGTCACAATATCCGTCGGGCGCATATTCGGCATAGTCGCAAGTTTCACCGCCTGTTCTCCCGCTTGGCGGGCAAACTCCAAAAGATCGGGGCTAGTTGCAGGCATCAAAGCGCTTCCTGGCAGCGCGAGACCCAATGCTTCTGCCATTATCTGCATTGTAGAAGCAGTCCCGATAAAGGAACATGCACCACAGCTTGGGCAGGCATTGCATTTTGCCCAATTGAGCTTCTCTTCATCGATCTCTCCTCTTTGGTATTTCGCACTGTACATGCCAAGCTGTTCGAGCGTCAACATTTCCGGACCTGCATTCATTGTACCGCCAGGTACGACGACAGATGGAATATTAACACGCGCCAATCCCATTAAATTTGCAGGCATTCCTTTGTCACAGCTTGCAAGGTACACGCCTGCATCAAATGGCGTTGCATTTGCATGAATTTCAATCATGTTTGCAATCATTTCCCTGCTTGCCAAGCTATAGTTAATACCATCTGTTCCCTGACTTTCCCCATCACAGATATCGGTTGCAAAATATCTTGCTCCATGTCCTCCTGCTGCGTCAATTCCTTTACGCACTTCCTCTACCAGTATATCCAAATGTCCGCTACCCGGATGGCTGTCGCCAAAAGTACTCTCAATAATAACCTGAATTTTTCCTAAGTCTTCCGGCTTCCAGCCCGTTCCGATACGAAGCGGATCCAACTCTGGTGCCAGTTCTCTCATTTTTTGACTTACTAATTCCATATAAGCCCTTCCTTTCCTTCGGCGGCGTCTTATGGCGCCCTAAATTTTATTTACTGTGACAATTTATACAAAGAAAGAAATAATTAATGCTACAACAAATCCTGTTCCACCAACTAAGGTTTCCATAATGGTCCATGTCTTTAAAGTTGTTTTCTCGTCTAATCCAACCAGTGACTTAACAAGCCAGAAACCAGAGTCATTAAAGTGTGAACATACCGTTGAACCACCTGCTACTGCTGCAGTGACACAGGCAAGATACAATGGTGAAAGCTCAGAAATACCTGGCATTGCTGCAATAATACCTGCTGCCATTGTCATTGCTACGGTTGCAGAACCCACACAGATACGTACAAGTGCTGCTACCAAAAATGCTACCAATACCAACGGAAGATTTGCAGATGCAACCGCATTGCCAATCACTTCACCAAGTCCGGAATACTGAAGCATATAGCGTAGAACACCACCACATGCTGTTACCAAAAGAATCAAACCGGTTGGCTCCAAGGACTTTGTCATAATTTTTTCCAGTTCCGGCAGTGTATAGCCATGCTTTGTTCCCAGCAAAAACATTGCTACTAATGTTGCAATCAAAAGTGCAACAAACGGCTGTCCAAGGAATGTCAAAATCGGTTCAACACCTGACAAAGCCGGAATGACGCTTGCCAATGATTTCAATACAATCAAAATCAATGGAATTAAAATGATGCCTACTACCGTGCCGAAACTTGGCAGTTTTGATTCATCAAAATCTTCCTGATTTGCCACATGCTCCGGAATTGCTACATTGTATTTTTTGCCGCAGACAGCGCCCCAAATAGGACCTGCTACGATCATAGCGAAAATACCGCAGAAAACACCGACCAGAATAACCCAGCCAAGGTCTACACCCAACATCGTAGCTACCAATACAGGGCCTGGTGTTGGCGGGATAAATGCGTGTCCAACTGCCAAACCTGCAAGCAGCGGAATCACATAAAACAGTGACGATCTCTTTGTTCTCTTTGCCAGAGAAAATGCCAGTGGAATCAAAATGATCAAACCAGCATCAAAGAATACTGGCATAGCGATTACCAAACCGGTAATGCCAAGCGCCCATGCAGCTTTTTGATCTCCAAATTTGTTTACCATCGTGACTGCAAGTGTCTGCGCACCACCGGAAGCTTCCAGAATCGCGCCGAACATCGAACCAAGACCTACTAACAACGCAATGCCCTTTAGCGTATTTCCAATACCATCATCTACCGCTGTGACAATGTCCGAAAACGGCATACCTGCTATCATGCCAATTGTAACCGCACCAATTAGAATGGACAGCATCGCATGAATCTTAAACTTGATAATCAATAACAGCAAAAGCGCCAGACCTATAATTGCTGCAATGATAAGCCGGGTGGGATTAAGTACTACAGCAGAATCCATATCAAATCCTCCTTTACCTTTCATGTAGAACTGTGCAAAGCAACAGCTTATTTGTCCGGAAAATAATCTGTTTCATTCTGCACAAATTCATCTTAAATAATTAAAGTGTTTCAAAAAGTTTTGTTTTCGACATCAGACGTCTTATGTCTTGTTATATTTATGATACATGTTCTATATCAAATAGTCAATATGTCTGACATATTTTCCAACTTTTCTCTCTTTTCCATAAAAAAAGATAAAATTTTGATTCAATTTCACTGTGCTTTTGTCAATAATTACTATATTATTTCCACTCGGAGGAAATTTATTCTTGGTTATTTTTTTCCATTAATTTCATCAGCATCTGGCGGTTATAAGTCAGGTGCATAATCATCGCGCATCTGGCGCCAACTGAATCCCCCTTCAAAATAGCTTCTGTAATCGCGCGATGTGTTTCGATTGTCTCTTCTATCAGTTTCCGATGTGTCAAATTGACAAACGTGACAATCGCTGTCTGGATAATCGGCTGCAACAGTGTAACCACCCGGTTTCTGCTGCATTTTGCAATACATGTATGAAATTCCACGTCTTTTTTGGCATGGTTTTTTCCTGCGCGGTATATCTGTTCCACCTCGTCACAGAGCTGTCTTAACTCTTCCTTTTCTTCTGGCGTCGCATAATCACTTGCCAGGGCGGCAATTTCCGGTTCGAGCATCAAACGAACCTCAAACAATTCCAATGCAAGCTTGTATTTGTCTGAAAATTTTGACAGTCCCAAGGGATCGTCCTCAATCGTGCGCTTGCTGACTACATATGTTCCAGAACCTCTGCGCACTTCGAGTATACCCTTCGTCACTAAGCTTCTGACCGTTTCGCGGACGGTGCTTCTGCCTACCCCAAATTTTTCTGCCAGTTCAAATTCATTTGGAAGCTTTTCCCCAATACAAACGCTTTCCTGCAAGATATACTCCATCAATTCCTCCTCAACTTGTGAGGCAAGCAGTTTTCTGTTTATTTTTTCTATCTCACTCATAACCTGTTCTCCATTCACAGAATATCCCCAAAAATATAAATAAAACGCTCTTTTTGCGCTGTTCCAATCCCACTTTCTTTTTGCCTTCCATCTGGATGAAATCCATTTTTTATATAAAAAGCTTTTGCCCTGTCATTCTGGCTGAGAACCCAAAGTGAGATTCCGTGAAACCCTCTTGTCTTAATTTCTGTTTTTATCCAGTTCATCGCACGTGTTCCCAATCCTTTTCCCACAAAATCAGGGTCAAAATACAAACCCGATAACTCATATACCGTGTCTGGCAAATCGCTTTCATTTTGAGGATTAATTGTTATAATTCCTATTGCCTGGTGGTCTAAAGTGATTATATAGTGAACATCTTGATTCTCTGCAAGCAGCTTTTTCCACATAGCAGGCCGGCGTGCATTATGCTCTTTGATAATGTCCAACGGCACATAATCTTTATAAGCAAAATCCCAGGAACATATATGAATCCTTGCACATTGTTGTGCATCTTCTGGCATGGCTGCTCTTATCTCAAAGCACATTTTTTTCGCTTCCTTTCAATTCTTTCTGATATCATATCCCTTATATATTCAAAGTAACACAAATTCATATGATTTTCAATGTAATACAACTTGTAATTTACCTCTTCCATAACAGTGCAGCTTGCGGCTTCCTGTTACCTTATTCCCATTATTCTTTAACCTGTTTTTTTATGAATTTCAATTCCTCCTTGTTTTTTTATGTATATAATGCGATGATAAAATTATAAAACAGAAAGCGAGGACATCCCAATGACATCAGTTAAAGAAAAAATTTACACAATCGATGCCATCTATGCCCTACCAGACGGAGAGAGGGCAGAGCTGATTGACGGACGCATCTATATGATGGCGCCGCCAAATACCATGCATCAGAATCTTGTCAGTGAATTTACCATCACAATAGGAAATTATATTCGCTCAAAAGGTGGAAACTGCAAGGTATTTCCAGCCCCATTTGCAGTTTTCTTAAATAATGATAACCAGAACTATGTCGAACCTGACATTTCTGTGATATGTGATAAAAACAAATTAGATGAAAAGGGATGCAACGGTGCACCCGACTGGATTATCGAAATCGTTTCTCCCAGCACAAGCCGGATTGACTATGGGGTTAAACTGTTCAAATACCGCACTGCAGGTGTTCGTGAATATTGGATTGTAAATCCTATGAAAAAAACAGTTACCGTATTCGACCTAGAAAATGAAGAGAAATCAAACCAATACGATTTTGACGAAACCATTTCTTCCTGCATTTTTGAAGACCTAAAAATCAACATCTCTGGCCTGCTTTCATAAGCAGGCGGGCTGCAGTGCATCTTCACCCTAACTCAATTTCTTAAGAAAATCATAATATTATTTTTAAATATTCTGAAAGTCAATGACGTATGGAATATTTTGTGATAAACTATTTCTGATTTCGAAATATAGAAAGGAAATAGCTATGGAAAAGAAAATAAAAATAGACAATAAACTACGAAAACCGCTGTTTTTTATCATTTTATGCTGTTGTTTGTTTTGGTACAGCACAAGTATACAGGCGTATGCAGAGGAATCTCCGTTTTCTATCAAAGCAGAACTTTTGCCTTCTGACAACGATGTATATGATATTCAGGTGACTGTTGAAAATCTGGGAACAGACTGGGAAGGCATTGTACGATTGAGGCTTGGAACAACATATGGTGAATTAAATGGCTGTGCCTTTGATACTGTTTTGGCGCTGCCGCAGGGAAGCAAAAAACAATTTTCGGTTAAAATTCCCACAATCAGCGTTGGATCGACGAACGGAACGATCTTTGTCAACCTCGTAGATAAAAATGATGACATCATTGCGCAAAAGGAATTTACACGTCTTTTGTTTCATGGTACAGATGCTTTACTAATGGGAATATTAAGTGATAACTATGATTCGCTCACGTATATGGACATGGGCGGAGAACCCTATCAATACAATAACAACGAATTTCCTATAAAACTAGTTGACTTAAACCAGGACTCGCTGGATAGTTCGCTGGTTTCCCTGACTTTTCTAGTCATTGACAGCTACAATACCAGCATTTTGACAGAGGAAAAAATAAAGGAAATTGAACTTTGGACAGAAAACGGCGGAATGTTAATTGTTGGTACAGGAAACCGTGTACAAGATACCCTGAGCGGACTTGATTTTCTTGGAATAACATGTACGGAAGTGCTTTCTCCTGGAGATTCGATTTCTCATGAATCAGCGTACTTTGACACATCCCAGACTTATTGGGCTGAGCTAGACGATATCTATGATACCTACTCCTTCAAAAATAACAACTTTTCCATTGTATGTTCCCGCGGAGATGGTTCGGTGGGTATTGTTCCCTATTCTTTTTCCGAATTAGGCAGTTTGGGTGCAATGACAAATTCCAGCCCTCTTGTGAATGACCTTTTGAATGATATTGGACATTATGCCAATTCCCGTTATGGCGGAACATCGGTGCAGAATTCCGATTATGGATACAATTTATCCCGTTTTTTTCGTATTTGGGGAAATGGTGAAGACAAACTGCATTTTGGCACACTCAAAGCAATTGTTATTCTATATGTAATTTTTGTAGGTCCCATACTATATTTGATATTAAAGTTCCTGAAAAAACGAGATTTTTACTGGATAGCTGTACCCCTGTCAACACTTTTGGGAGTCCTTCTGATTTATCTAAGCGGAAGGGGATTTGAAGTTATCAATACCAATGTTTATTCTGTCACAGTAGAAGATCTCTCCCACCGTGAAAAACCTGTAACATACCTGCACTCTTATGATTCCAGCCACAAAGAATGGAGCCTGCGTCTCTCACAAAACTGTGCGTATGCTGGTCCTAGTTTAAACACATACTTTGACACTACAAAAAATGACAAGTATACCTCACGTATCAAAAAGGAAGGCGAACGGTTTTATTTTGGCCTTCGGCCATCCATCAGCTTTGAAGATGGCTATTTTACAGTAGGAAACAATAAAAATTTTGAAGACGGAAGTATTATAAGCAATATTGAAGCACATGGGCAAAACGGCATTCGTGGAACCATCACCAATCAAACCAGCAAGGATTTTGCATATTTTGCAGTCATTATGGGGGATCGGCTGCGTGTTTACAAAAACCTTCCGTCTGGAGAATGCTGTGACCTGTCATTCCAGGCTCCTGTCTTTACAAACACTACAAACCGATATGGTTATATTATAATAGAATCCTATTTGTATGATTTTCTAAGAGAGTCGTATAATGAAAAAAAATCAGGCAGCATGGACTTAGAGGCTGCATTGGGTATGGGAATCTGTACAGCATATTATTATCATGAAAATATCGGCGCCACACTTGTCGTCGGCGTTACACAGGATTGGGAAAATATTGTGGACGATAACTGCAGCGAGGAATCTTACGGCTGTGTATACACGGTTCAAAAATAATTCTGGAAACGGAGAAATACAATGTTATATATCAATAATCTAACAAAAAATTATGGCACGTTCCGAGCAGTCAATCAACTGACACTGCACATCCCGGAAGGAGATTTGTTTGGTTTTGTTGGACCGAATGGTGCTGGAAAAACAACGACGATCCGCATTGTGTGCGGTCTGCTCAAAGCAAGCGGCGGTTCTGTGCGAATCGGAAATACTTCTGCAGCTGTGGGAAGCAAAGAAATGAAGCGCCTCATTGGATATGTCCCGGATTTCTTTGGTGTGTATGACAATCTGAAAGTTCGGGAATATATGGATTTTTATGGATCTATGTATGGCATGTACAGCCGTGATATTGCCAAATTAACAGATGATTTGCTGGAATTGGTAAATCTGTCAGACAAACGGGAATTTTATGTTGATACGCTCTCGCGTGGTATGAAGCAGCGTTTATGTGTGGCAAGAGCACTGCTCCACAATCCCAAACTGTTAATTTTGGACGAACCAAGCTCCGGTTTGGACCCTAGAGCAAGGGTGGAAATGAAAGAACTTTTGAAGAATCTGCATTCTATGGGCAAAACCATTGTTATCAGCTCCCATATTCTTTCGGAGCTCTCAGAAATGTGTAATAGTATTGGAATTATGAACCATGGACAGCTCATTACCGCGGGACGTATTGAGGATATTATGCAGCAGATTTCCGGCGGAAACCGAATTCATATCCAGGCGAGTGCAAATATTGAAACCGCAATACGGATATTGAAGGAACATGCAGGCGTTCTCGTCGAATCTGTCCGTGAGAATGAAATTGTCATTTCGAGAAATGGTACCGATGAGGAGCTGAGTGCACTCATTGGAGAATTGATTCAAAATCAGGTCATTTTAACCGGTTTTTATCGGGAAGAAGGCAGTTTGGAATCCCTGTTTATGCAGTTAACCGGAGGAGGTACACAATGAAAATACGATGGAATCCTATTGTCAAAAAAGATTTGCAGGTAACCGCCCGCAGTATGCGCTTTAGCTGGGGCGTTTTTGCCTATGAAGGCGTGCTGATGCTCGCTTTTTTGCTGGCCTTGGCAATTATTCAAGGAAATGTCAGAAGTTTCTACGGCAACGGAAATATCTATAATTACCTTATCTATCTGTTTCCAGTGCTTGCTGTATCACAGGTACTCATTGTTGCATTGATTATGCCTATTATGACGGCTTCTGCTATTTCCGGAGAAAAAGAACGTCAGACATTTGATATTATGCTGACCACGTGCATGTCTCCCCTCTCTATTGTACTGGGAAAAGTAGCCTCGTCAGTGCTGCGCATTTTGTTTTTTGTTGTGGCAGGAATGCCTATTATGGCATTATCCTTTGTCGTTGGCGGCCTTGGCTGGGACAATCTATTTTATTTTGTACTTACGATTATTCTCTTATCCATTCTTTCTGGTAGTATTGGAATTTTTTGCTCTTCTTTATGCAAAAGGTCTATCACAGCAGTTGTACTGTCTTTTGCATTTTATTTTGTCATTTATTTTTTGACCATGGTTCCAATGATTTTAAATCTGCTCTGGACAAAAGGAGAGCACGCCGGAGAATCAATGCTGTTGCTTCTTTTCAATCCCGGTGTATTTTTTGAAGAATTTTTTATGCAGATTATGACAGGGGAATCGCTTTTTGGCACCAAAGGTTCCATGTTTTCCAAAGATGAGGTCGGATTTATTACCTATCAATTATCACAGGGAAAAACCTGGATGTTTCTTTCCGCAATATGCATCCTGCTGCTGTCCTTCTTGTTTATTCTGATCGCCGCGTGGAGAGTCAATCCTATAAACAGTTCCTCTGTCAAGAAAAAAACGCCCCGCCCCCCAAAAGCACCTGTGAAAGAAGGATAATCTATGGATCAAAACATATTAATAAAAATTATAAAGCGGTGCAGACGCAAACTCAATCTTGCAGAATTTCTAAAAAAACTGCTGTCTGCGCTCTGCATTGGCACTGGTGTGGCAATCCTTTTCCAGGCAGCAGCATTTTTGATACCGCTTTATTATGTCAATCTATATTGTGGATTTGCACTGCTGCTTGCCGTGCTGTCTGCGCTTGCTGTGGCAATCATAAAACGCATCTCCATGCAGCAGGCGGCATTGACAATCGATCGGTTTGGTTTTGAGGAGCGGATTGTGACCGCCTATGAGCATCTGTCCAAAGATAGCCCTTTGATCGCACTGCAGAGGGCAGATGCAGTGAACCAGCTTTCATTGCATCAGGACAGAATTCGGATTCCGATCCTGCCTTCGTGGAAAAAAATAATTCCAGTACCAATCTTGATTGCCGCTTTGTTTGCGCTTGCCCTGATACCCTCTGAGACAAAAAAACAGGCACAGGAGCTGCACAACCTCAAAGAAGAAGTCTCAGAAAAAGAAGAAGAAATTGAGGAGCTTGTAGAAGCGCTTACACAACTTGAGCAAGAATCTCTCACGCCAGAACAACAAGCCGAACTACAGGAAATGATAGAAGGTCTGCAGTCCTCTCTTGCTGATTACCAGCAGGTCACAACTGCCCAAATGCTGGCTGCCGCCTCCGAAAAGCTTGACTATCGATACGAAAATATGAGCAGTCAAATTGACAGCCTTGCACAGAGCCTGCAAAATGGAGCTGCTGTTTCGCCTGTCACGGCTCAGTCACTGCAGGCAATGGCAGAAAAGCTTCAAAATATGAGTGGGAGCGAGCTTGCAAAAGGAAATGGTTCTCAAAATGGTCAGGGACAAGGGAATGGACAAGGAAACGGTTCTGGTCAGGACGATGGACAAGGGAATGGTTCTGGTCAGGGCAATGGGCAAGGGAACGGAAATGGTCAGGGCAATGGACAAGGGAATGGAAATGGTCAGGGACAAGGACAGGGCAATGGACAAGGAAATGGACAAGGTCGGGGAACCGGCAGCAGCAATACCCAGCATGATTATGTCAGTGTACCAAATGCGATTGCAGACAGTGGAAATCTCACAGGAAACGCCGTTAATCATGAGTCTTCCGAATATTTTCGTGCCCAGAACGGATTGAGTTGGGAAGGAGAACATGTTTCTCATGAATCGGTGATTGGCAGTTATGAGCAAAACGCCTATGAAGGAATTTCCCAAGGACGATATCCTAGTGGAATGGAAGACATTATAAAAGACTATTTTTCAAGCTTTAACGAACGTCGTTAGCAGTATGATTATCGAATAAAAGCGTGCAAAATTGCACAGAAATGAGGAAATTATGGAAAACATGCAAAACAGTGCGGGAATTGATCCTTCATCTGTAGCACAGCAGATTGCTGCGTGTGAAATGGAAATCCAAAAGGGAATGATTGGACAGCGTGAAATTATCCGCCAGGTTATGCTGGCGATGATTACTGGAGGCAATGTTCTTTTGGAAGGTATGCCCGGACTTGGAAAAACAAGGTTAGTCAGCACAATTGGCAAAGTTTTTGATTTGCCCTTCAAAAGAATTCAGTTTACACCGGACTTGATGCCAAGTGATGTAACAGGTACTAATATTATTATCAAAAATGAAAAAGGAAGTTCTTTTTCTTTTGAGCGAGGCCCGATTTTTGCCAATTTGATTCTGGCAGATGAAATCAACCGTGCCACGCCAAAAACACAGTCAGCACTATTGGAAGCAATGCAGGAACACACAGTAACTGTCGGCAATGACAGCCATATCCTTGCAGAACCTTTTTTTGTGCTTGCGACACAAAATCCAATCGAAAACGAAGGCACCTATCCGCTTCCAGAAGCGCAGTTGGATCGCTTTATGTTCAAGATATTGGTACATTTTCCGTCAAAAGAAGAACTAAAAGACATCGTTGCGCTAACCGAGGGAATCCAGGAACCTGTTATCCAAAAAAAGATGGACGGTGAAGGGCTGATGGCGGCACGCGCGCTTGTGAATCAGATACCCATCGCAGATGCGGTCCTTGATTATCTGCTGGAAATCGTTATGGAAACACATGCACCCAATCCATATATTCGGGAAGGCGCAAGCCCAAGAGCCGCGCAGTCTCTGATTCGTGCTGCCAGGGCAAAAGCATTCTTGGAAGGACGCTTTAATGTTTCCTTTCAAGATGTGGAAGAAATGGCTTATCCTGTGCTCAGACACCGTATCATTTCCAGTTTTGATGCAATCAGTGAAGGGCTTAGCGAAGATCATATCATCAGGGAAATCCTGCTTAAAAAGAAAAGTACCCTCATACAGGGAGGTTGAGCATGACAATTGACGCAGCATTTTTCGATAAATTATCGCGGCTTCGCCTTGCGATGGGACATAAGGCTTCCATGAATCTAACCGGAAACCGAAAGTCTGTGCAAAAAGGGTCATCTATGGAGTTCTCAGATTTTCGAGAATATATGCCAGGCGACGATATCCGGCGCATCGACTGGAACGCCTATGGACGCCTAGACCGCTTCTACGTCAAGGAATATATGGAAGAAAAGGAAGCCGTTGTCTCTATATTGATTGACACGAGCGCTTCTATGGACTATGGAGCAAACAAAAAAAGCAATCTCGCCTGTCTGCTTGCCGCTGCATTTGCTTATCTTGGCATCAATAATATGGATCGGGTGTGGCTCTATGACATGCAAAAAATGCAGTCGCCATTTTCGGCAAGCGGCGGAAAACGCGCATTATCCCAAATCACTACATGGCTGGAACAGCTTTCTTTTGATGGTATTGTAGCGATTGATGAAGTCATCAGACAACTTCCTGCAAAAGGTCCAGGCATTACAATTCTTATCAGTGATTTCCTGCAGGAATCTTTGCTGGACCACACACAGGAAACACTTGGAAAACTGCTGCGTTTTCTGGATTATAGGAAGCAAAAAGCGATTCTTTTGCAGGTATTGGCTGCAGAAGAACTTTCTGTAGAGCTTACTGGAACACGAAACCTGATCGATATGGAAAATCAAAGTACGTTGCGTCTTACATTGGATAGCAAAAGCATACAGGCATACGAGAAAGCACTGCAGGAATTTTTGACCCAGATTGGCAGCACCAGTGCCAAAACAGGTGCATTCCACGCAGTATGCAGCACAAAAACAGATATTTATCAATTGATTTTTCAAGATTTAAAGGGGTTATATGATATTTGAAAGCCTATGGCCGCTGTTTTTTCTGGCAGCGGTTCCGATTATCATTATTTTATATTTATTAAAACCAAAAGGAGTCGATTATCGAATCTCTTCCAATCTTCTCTGGCAAAATCTGCTCAAAAATGAACAGTCCCGCACCTTTTTTGAAAAGTTTGTACACAACATTTTAATGTATCTGCAAATTTTGATAATTGCGCTTCTAGTTATCGCGCTGATGTCTCCATTGATTCAAAGAAATGGGCACAGCGGCGGCAGAAAGATTCTGCTATTGGATACCAGTGCAAGTATGCAGCACATCGGTGCTGACGGCAAAAGCCGGCTTGCGCAGTCAGTTGAGCAGGCGTGCAGCTTTGTCGAGACCGCAGAAAATACCCAGTTTTCTATTGTGACCACCGACGCCGCTGGTACGAAGCTATTGGCAGTAGATACTTCTGACAAAAACAGCCTGCTGCAAATGCTGCGCGGTATTACATGCAGTGACAGCGGCGGTTCATTGGTACAGGCACAGAGCGTTCTTGATACCTTGATGGAAGATACTTCACATCGCACAGCAGATTTGATAGTTTACACAGACGGAAGCGGAGCTTCTGCGTTTGAGGAACTACGCGGTGCAGCACAAAAGGAACTTTATGTGGCAGGCAGCCCAGTTTCCAATGCCGCCAATGAATATACCGCGTTTACCAAAAGAGACGATGGTTCTTTTGATGTGATGGTAAGTGTGACAAATTACAGTGATACCGAAGCCTCTTTTGATGTCAGTTTATATGACAGCGACAATAAACTTCTTGCACTACAGCAAATGCACCTTGCACCTTCTGCCAATTCTATGTGTCTGTTTGAACAGATAAATTGGAATGGAGAAACACTTCTCTCCCGTCTTGGCGGCATCACATTTGCAGACGGTGCAGCAGACAGCCTGGAAAGCGATAATACCTCATGGGCTGTCAAAAACAAACAGAACCTTATGAACGGACTGCTTGTTGGCGATGGCAATACCTTTCTTGAAAAGGCTTATCATGCGGTTACTGGTTCAAGCATTACCAAATCACAGACTGATGCTCCAGCAGAAGATACAACCCTCAATACATTGATGCAAACTCCAATGAAGGAGAGCGGCTACAACGTTATTATTTATGATGCAGGCGAAATGCCGCAAAACTCTGAGATAAACCATCTGATTTTTGGCAATGCAGGACTTGAAACAACTGAAACCTTAAAAAACGTTGTGTTGGACATGACAGACTGTGATCTTACTTCTGGTTTATCTGGGTTTCAGATTGGAGTAAACACTGCCTATTGTTTCACACTTCCAAAATGGGCTAAAAGTTTTTTGGAATATGACGGAAAGTGTGTCGGCTATTATGGAGAACAAAATGGCAGAAAAGAAATTGTCGTAGGATTTGATATTCGAGAATCCGACTTCCCACTGCGGGCCGAATTTCCTATTTTTCTAGCAAACGCCATGATTTATTTATCCGATACCTCATGGCTAACCTCAAATGTTTACTATGCAGGTGAGGAAATTGCCCTACAGCCCTGGGCAGAACTGGATAATACACCATTTGAGAGCCACCCAACCAAGGCTGGATTATATCATCTTGGAAATGAAACTTATCAGGAAAATTATGTAGTGCGCTTTCAGACTTCCACAGAATCTGACGGCAGACAAACAGCCGAATCTGTGAACAATTCCGACAATCTGGAGATACAAAAGGTGAAGCAGACCATTCGAAATCTTTTTTTGCTGCTAGTACTTATCTTTATGGTCGTTGAGTGGATTGTTTATGTCCGGCAAATGCGCTACCAGGGAAAGTTTTATCTGATTTTGAGAGGAACCTTGCTATTATGCGTAATTCTTGCAATTTTGGGTATACGAATTCACAAAGGAAGCAACCAGATTGCCACTGTTTTTTTAGTGGATCTCTCCAATAGCAATGAAGAGCATTTAGAAGAAGCCGAAAAATATTTGCAGGAAACTATCAGCAAAATGCCATCTGGAAATGTATACGGCATTGTTACATTTGGAAAAAATACACTGGTAGAACAGTTTTTGACCTCCGAGAAGCATTATGGCGGACTGATGACACTACCGGAAAAGGCAGCAACCAATTTTGAAGATGCCATGTCCAAAGCACTCACACTGATTCCCGGAGAATACAGCAAACGTTTGGTTGTCCTCACAGACGGACGCGAAACCAGAGGCGATATTCACAATATGGCACAGGCGCTAACTGCCAGCCGGGCGGAATTTCTGACACTGCTTTATGAAAATGAAGAAACGCCTGATGCTTATATTGATAATGTCTCTCTTCCATCGTATCTGCATCCTGGCGATAAATATTCGATTACGGTTTTGGTAGAAAGCAATTTTGATACCGACGCAGTTATCGCACTGTATCGCGGAAGCAGCCAAACCGCCGCAAACAAGGTTCATCTCAACAAGGGAAGCAACCGTTTTGTATTTAGCGCGCAGATTGATGCAGATTTCGATAATGGCGCTACGGAAAATCTGCGTGTACAAGTGCAGGCCGAAGGAGATACCTGTCCGGAAAATGATTTCTTTAGTGCTTACTCTGTAGTGGAGTCGCCTCCTAAGATTCTTGTTATTTCAGGCAAAAATGCGGATACGTCAAACCTTGCAGCCATACTCACTGCCGCCGGATGTGATTATAGTGTCGTTTCCACGCTCAACACACCAGACAATATCCAATCTATGCTAGAATACAAATCTATCATTATGGTTGATACCTATATTGATGACCTTCCTTTTGGCTTTCTGCAGAATTTAGAGACTTATGTGAAAGATTATGGATGCGGCTTTGTCTGCTGCGGCGGCGAAGACAGCTTTGCTTTGGGCGGCTACAGAGACACCGTCTTAGAAACTGTGCTTCCTGTTGATATGCAGCTTCGCAGTGTAAATGAAACGCCTTCAATGGCTATGGTTATGGTTATCGATCATTCTGGCAGCATGATGGATACCAGTATTTCTAGTGCTACCAATTTAGATATTGCCATCAAAGCTGCTACCGTCGCAGTCGATAATTTACAGGATACAGATTTTGTAGGCGTGCTGACTTTTGATGACAAATATAGCTGGCAAGTAGAACTTCAGCAGGCAAATAACAAATCAACCATCAAAGACAGTATTAAGCAAATCAATTCAGGAGGCGGCACCACAATCAAGCCTGCGCTTCAGGAAGCCTGCGATGTACTGTCAAAAAGCGAAGCATCTATCAAACATGTCGTGCTGCTTACAGACGGCATGGGTGAAACTACCAATTTCGCAGATGTTATCAATGGATATTTAAGCAATGATATTACCCTCTCTACTGTAGCGGTCGGAACTGGATCGGACACAAAACTATTGGAACAACTAGCGGACAACTGCGGCGGAAGGTACTATTATTCGGACATCACAAGCGATATACCCAAAATTTTTGCCCAGGAAGTCTTTTTGGGAGGCGACAGTTTTATCCAAAATGGTGTATTTTCACTGGCAGTACAAAAAGGACATGAACTGACTGGAAATCTATTTCCTAATGGCTGGCCTGTCCTTTACGGCTATATTTCCGCAACCCCCAAAACAGCTTCCAGCCCAATTATTGTATCCAGTGAAAAAAATGATCCAATTCTGACAGTATGGCAGTATGGACTTGGTCGAACTGTAGCTTGGAACAGTGATGTCACAGGCAAGTGGAGCGGTGCTTTTGCCGGACAGGAGGACTATGTACAATTATGGAAGCGTATTGTTGATTATTCGACTGGAAACGCCAACATAGGAGAAGACAGCGTAGACGTTGTAACAGCAGGGGAACGGACGGAAGTGGCCTATCAGACAAATGAGTATGGCAGCCAAACAGAAATCTTGGTGACAATGATAGACCCAGAAGGAAACACAACAGAAGAAAAACTGCATGCATCCGCACCTGGAAAATATACAGCAGAGCTATCCACGCCCCAAACAGGGCTATATCATTTCAATATACGACGCAATGAGGACGGTGAAATTCGAAACTATCTGACAACCGCAGCCGCTGTACAGTTTTCAGATGAATATAAATTTGATGTAAGCACCGCTTCTTATTTGGACTTTGTGAATCAGTATGGGCGAACCATCACCGATCAGGACTCTGTATGGACGCGAATTTCCACTGGCGCAAAAGAAAGTTATCCCTTGACAAATTGGCTGATTGCCTTTGCTGTCTGCCTGTTTGTGGCAGATGTGGCAATGCGGCGGTTTCAATATGTACCAAGGCTGAACGTTCTCAAGCCAAAAAAACAGAAAAAAGCGGTTTCTACCCCAGCACCAAACACGCCTGAAGAAGTCCTTACAGAACCAGAGCATACCGCAGAAGACACTGTTGCATCCCAAACGCATTCTAAGCCCAAAAACATGAAAAAACCGAAGCCGCCAAAGAAATCAAAGCAGACACAACAAGTACTAGATACTTCCCAACTCTTAAAGAAAAAAGATGATCGCAACCTAGGTAGCGAGGATCAATATGGCAGAAAAAAGCAGAGGAAATAATATCCTCTGCTTTAAATTTGTCAGAATATTCAGAAAAAACTATACATAATAACTGAAAGAATCTAGTAAGAACGACAGTATTGAAAAAATATCAAAAAATGGGTTGAAAAGCCTGAAAATAAGTGTTAAGATACAATTACAACAAAGGAAAGCCAAAGGAAAAACAAAAAGCTTTAAAGAAACAAATGGTAAAAAGCTTTGAACCGCATTTGCTAAACAGCAGATGCAAGCTTCGGATAACAGCAAACAATCTCAATAGAGCAGATGTTTCGGAAAGGAGAGGATTCCATTGGCAAATGTAAAAACCTAACCCCAATAAAGTAAAAAACACTTAACAGATATGAAAAAGAGTATGCTGGTAACAAAATACTTGTACAGCAAATATAAGGTTAAGAAATTGTTTTTACAGTATATGTGGGAAAGGAACCAAAACAGTAACTAGTAAATTTGGAGTGTGGCATGAAAGGGTGCCAAGAAAGAGGAGAAAATTGAATATAGAAATAAATTAAAGCGGTCGTTGTATCATTCTAAGAAAGGAAAAAAGAAGATATAACGGCCGCTGATATTATTTATTTTATCTTTAATTCATATCAAACATTTATTCGAAAATACGGACATGCTCTTTGGATAAGGATTCAATTATCTGACTTAGCATATGAAAATCAGAAAGTAAATCTTTTGAAAACAGCTCTGCTCTTTCATAGATCTGCTGCAGTTCTCCAACCTGGTTAGACCGAACCGCAGATATCATTTCTGTTCCAAAAGCATGGAACGTTTTATGTTTGTCGCCAATTCTTTTCCAAATTTCCAGTACCTGTGAATTTAGCGGTTTAAACGTATAATAAAAATGTCCAAATCCGCATCTGGTACAATCTGTCTGAAGCACTTTTAGTTCTTTAGTTTGTGCAATTTCTTTCAGGATATTGAGCCAATTTTTATGCGCCTCAATTGCCCCCGTGAGACAATTCAACAAAACTTGATTATCCAGCATATAAAATGCATCCTGCGCCATAGAACCCATTATTTTTGTAGATTCGTCCAAATGTTTTTCGATGGTCTTGGATGGTTCCACCAAATCTGCAATCGCTTGACTCGAAAGCGCTAGGGAATCAGAATTTTCCTTCAGACTTTGGCATTGCTCATTCACATATTTCATCTGGTGATCCAATTCATTCATAGAACTGCTGATTTCCTCGCTCACCGCCGCCAAGGAAGAAACAGAATCTGTAATATGATTCATTCCAGAACGGTTATTTCCAGTTAGTTTCCACACATTCTGAATATTATCATTAATATGTTCTAGTTCTGATACTGTAATATCGACGCTCTCCGAACTTTTTTGAGAAGCGTCTTGTATGCTAGTCAAAAAAGCATCCATTTTCCCAGTTAGTGATTTTGTTTCGTTTGCAAGCTCACGGATTTCCTCTGCAACCACGGTAAACCCTCTGCCTGCATCTCCTGCACGAGCAGCTTCGATAGACGCATTTAGTGCCAAAAGATTCGTTTGTGAAGAAATCGAATTAATCGCTCTGACAGCCTCATTCACATCTTGAATCACAGCAATCAACCCCTGAATATCTGCCTTCATATCCTTCGCATTTGATATAGCAGATGTGGACAGCTCCGTAATCGTCGTTAATTCTTTTTCACTATTATGAATGTCTTCCATTATTTGAGAGGATTGGCTTGAAACTTCAATAATCGCTGCTGTCAAACTTTCATGTGCTTTTGAAACCTCCGAAGCAATCGTTCCTGTTGAGCCTGCCGATTTACTGATTGTATCTACAGAAGCAGAAATAGATGTATTGACCTGTTCAACTGTTGCAGCATTTGCCTCTAAAGTCAAGTCCATCGCACTCATATGTATCAAAGCGTCCATCGTTTTTTTAACAGCCTGCTCAAACTCCTTTCTCCCGCTGATAAGTCGTTTATGAATATTGTTCAACTCTCCATTTGTAGGTTGATACTGCATTTCTACAAGTCTGGAAATCGATTCAATCGCAACATTCGAATCCCTCTTTCTCATTCTCATAGTTATTTGTCCTTTCATTATTTTACTTTATTTTTGCTCCCTGCTGCCAGAATGCATCTTTTTCCGGCATTCTTCACAAATATAATTAATCTTTAAATCATAAGAAAGCATTGGCACACCTAATTGTTTTTGGATACTCTCTGTCAAATCCTGCAGTGTGATATCTGTTAATTTTCCACATTTTCTGCATACTAAATGATCATGCTGTATCATTTTGTCATAACAATCTGAGTGTCCCTCAACAGATACTTTTCGAATCAGCCCCTCTTTATACAAAAATGATAAATTGTTGTAAACAGTAGCAAGAACTACCTTTTTATTTTTTTCTTTGAGAAGCAGATAAATCTGTTCTGCTGTCAAATGATTTACTGAGTCGTTAATAATTTCCAAAATGTATTTCGCATTTTTTGTCACATTCTTCCTCCATGTCAGAGCAGCTTACTGCGGTCTAGGCATGTTTGAGGCTCTGGCTCAAACTGCCGATTGAAAACTAAGTACAGTCTACACAAGTAAAGTTTAGAGTTTTTAGAATTAAAATTATTCTAATTTTAATTCTAGCACCTTAGCAAAAATTGTCAATACAGTTTTAAAAAACGGTGGAAAAAATTGTAACAGTTCATGAAATAACGTTGAGGTTGAGGTGTATCAAGACATCGCGCAGCGATTTAAAATAAAGAGAATACATAACAATTGTTTAGCTTTTATTAATTTGATAAACTCAATCTGTGCATTCGCAATTTCCTATAAAGTAAAAAAACCGAGCAGGGAAGGCTATGCTTCCCTACTCAGCGCACTCAATCAGTCAAAATTAATATGTTCTTGGTTATTAATATGCTTTCATAAGTTGTACAATTTTTCTGCCTGCTTTGTATAGTGGTCCTTCAAGGTGCTTGGCAGAATTTTTTAATTCTTCGCGAATAGCAAGATGTTGTGGACAATGTGTTTCACATAAACCGCACTGTACGCAGTTTGAGGCGGCAGAAGAAGTTTTGCGCATTGCAGTACACATAAAATATTCCGTAAAAGCAGCGGCCTTTCCTTCCGAATACAACCTGTTATATGCTGCAAAAGTACCTGGAATATCCACATTCTTAGGACATGGCATACAATAAGAACAGCCCGTACATCCTACTTTCATTTTCGCATTGATAGCTTTTACTACTTTTTGAAGCATTGCTTCTTCTTTTGGGCCAAATTCACCGACAGAAACACTAGAAGCAGTCTTGACATTATCCTTTACCATTTCAACAGAATTCATGCCGGATAATACACAAGTTACCTCCGGCTGATTCCAAAGCCAGCGAAGTGCCCACTGTGCCGGAGTATGTTTTACAGGGTAATGACTGAAAATCCTTTTGGCCTTTTCTGGGAGACGGTTAACAAGCTTACCGCCACGCAGCGGCTCCATGATAATAACAGGAAGACCTTTTTTATTTGCATAATGAAGACCTTTTCGCCCAGCCTGTGAATGTTCATCCATATAATTGTATTGTATTTGGCAAAAATCCCAGTCGTATGCGTCCACTAGCTGACAAAACATGTCAGAATTTCCATGATAAGAAAAACCAATCTGGCGGATTTCACCACTTTTCTTTTTTTGTTCCAACCATTCAACAATTCCAAGTTCTTTTAGACGCTGCCACGTTTTGACATCTGTGAGCATATGCATCAGATAATAGTCAATATAGTTTGTCTGCAGGCGCTTTTTCTGTTCTTCAAAACACTTTTCCATGCCTTCTGTGCTCTTTATCAAATAATGTGGTAATTTTGTTGCAATATAAACTTTTTCCCGAATATGGTGATGGGAAAGAATTTTTCCCAATGCTGCTTCACTTCCTGGATACACATAAGCAGTGTCAAAGTAATTAACACCATTTCGGAATGCCGTCATAATTTCCCTGTTTGTTTTTTTGAGATCAATTCTGCCAGCTTTTTTTGAAAAACGCATACATCCATAGCCAAGAATAGAAATATCATTTCCATATTTGTCTTTTCTATAATTCATTGAAAACCTCCCTGCAATTGCAAAAACCTGCTCATTTTAAATAAACCAAAGTTATTTATAGTATAACAAAGATATTTTATGATATCTATTCTATTTTTCCAAAAACACTTGACATTCCTTAATGGACTTATACTATAATAATTCTAAAAGCTTATTACAGAAAGAAGGCATTTGAATGGAAGAAGACCTGTTTTTATCAGATTTGAATGGAATATGCCGTGCAGCATTTGGCGCATCTTGGACGGGCAAAAGTGATGATAATATTGAAAGATTGAGGCAAATATCCTGGATTCCAAAAGAATTTTTAACACTTTATGAAACAATTGGCAAAGAATCCAATCTGTTGTTTGACTATTACAAAGGGGGATTTTATCCAACAGCCAAAATAGAAATGGAACCTAGAGGAGATTCTAAAAATGCAAGGTGGAATCCATATCTGATTTATTATCAATCTGCGAAAGATGCATATTGGGGACGCTATTCTTACTCAGACAGCCATCCGCCAAAAAATAATGGCATTTTTGTATGGCACAATAGCATTGATGGCTGGAAACAGGCTTATGGCTATGAGTCTACACATACATTTGGTAATGTTTTATTAAATCAGGTGGCAGAACAATTAATAGCGCAGATGGATCATTGTATATGGGTAAAAGTTTCCTTGGCAAAAAGTCAGGAAGACTGGCCATATCTTACGGCTGCCAAGCGTCTTGGCATGACACCATTCAAAAGTATTTCTTATTTTCATTATGCATATGCATATGATATAGAACGACAGCTTCTTATGATATATAATGATGATAGTTCCAAACGTTGTCTGGTGTATGGCTCCTCTTTATCAGAATTAGAAAAATTAGGACAAGAATTCTCAATTGAATGGCAGCAGCGTGATGGCAAAATGATTTTGAATCCCAAAACATTTATCCAAAGTACTCCACCGTCTACCTATGAGGAAAAACTGGATATGATGTCTGCAACTTTGTTGGGAAAACGCTCCATGGCATTACCACTGTCAGAAATCGAGGAAGCGGAAAAACGGCTTGAAACGGTTTTTCCAGATGCACTAAAAGCATTTTATCTGCGGTTTGGAAAAGGCGGAAAGCTGTTTTGCAAAGAGTCCTTAAATTTAATTTATACTCCCAAGGAATTAGAATATTCCTCCGATTCCAAGCATATTATATTGGCGCAAGAGAATCAGGGATTATGGCAATGGTGTCTTCATAAAGAAACTGGGCAAATCGCTCTGGATTTGGGCGATGGAAACTGGGACGATTGGGAAATGGACTTAGAAGATACATTATTGTGGTTGTTGGCGATGCAGGCTATTGGATTTTTTCCACATGGCGGCGAATGTCTTCTAGAGCAGGACGAAGAGGATATTGAACTGATATCTCATTTTTTCCATTTCCTCACCAAAGAGAAATTTGATGTGTTCGTCAATTCAGAACGCAGGATAATCGGATGTCGGGATGTGGACGGTTTATATATTATGGCAAGCAAAGAAAGTGAAATAGTAAGGTTAGAAGAAGTAGCCAATATAGAAGTGAGCGTATTTTAAAGAAGACAAAAACAGATAGAGGAAATAGTGTGAAAAATAAATTTTTCACACGGCAAATTTGTGCTTACGCCCAAATTCG
>OFFL01000159.1_pt1 | contig 79208 bp, 61 predicted proteins | sample 1521391 | NCBI WGS metagenome assembly OFFL01 (sample SAMEA3504082, study PRJEB24116) | mouse gut metagenome | biome: mouse gut; feature: mouse-associated habitat; material: faeces | place: Denmark | collected 2011
ACCAAGGACTCCCTGATTATGAGTCAGGTGCTCTAACCAACTGAGCTATAGGACCGGTGGAACTTTGGGAGAGGCACTGTGCCTGTGACTCCGGAAGTTTCAGTGGTGCAAAGGTAGGCATTATTTTCAAATCTGCCAAGAGATATGTCGACTTTTTTGCATAGGAGGTTTTTTTATTCACTGTATTACCTGGGATTATTGTATTTGGTATCCTCCCCGGTGGCGTGGAATGTGGGTTGCTGAATGCGGCTTTAGTTGAGGCCGATGGAGAGGCCGATGCCAAGGACAATGAAGCCAGCTATCATGATTCCACACCATATTCTGGTCAATCGCTTAATTTTCAGCGATTTTTCGCCTCTTTGAAAGTCGCCGAAATAAGAGATTCGTTTTATCTTACCCCAGTCGGTCTCCTTATAGCCTTTTACGGCGATTATGAGACCGAATGCCGCGCCTATGAGCAGAATTGTGAATCCGCTGTATATAAACATGTTTGCCATTGATTTCCACTTTATAAATAAAACCTTGAAACAAGTGAGAAAGTTTGTCCCTGCCGACTGGTAGTATTTGTCATGTGTTGGTTTTACTGCCAAAGGCGGACGTGGTGCAATGAAATATGTGCGTTTTTTGTTACCTTTGCCCTGCATGCCATCCGCGTGAAGAGCTGACGGTATGGTTCGATAATATGTATGTAATGCAGTATGAAGAGCAATAATGAATTAGTGGCGCTGTGGCAGAGCGAGCTGAACCGTGTGGCACACCCGCAGAAGGTGGAGGCGCTGTCGCGTTTTTTTAAGACCGGGGTGGGAGAATACGCGGCCGGCGACGTGTTTATTGGGGTCACTGTCCCTGATAACAGGGGGGTGGCTAAGATGTTTCATGATGCTCCTTTCGAGGTTATAGCCGAGATGCTCTCGTCGCGGGTCCATGAACATCGTCTTTCCGGTTTCTTAGCTTTGGTGCAGCGTTTTAAGAGGGCGCGATGTGATGCGCAGGGGCGCATGGAAGTTGTGGATTTCTATCTGCGTCATGCCCGCGATGCCAACAACTGGGATTTGGTGGATCTGTCAGCTCCATATATCATAGGGGCACATCTTGCGGATACGCATGAATATGATATGCTGTACCGTTTGGCGGCCTCGGATGACCTGTGGGAACAACGTATCGCTATTGTGGCCACCTGGGGGCTCCTGAGGGTTGGTGTGGCCGGCCCTACCATGGAGATTGCCCAACGTTATATCACTCACGGCCACGATTTGATTCAGAAAGCTACAGGATGGATGCTGAGGGAGATGGGCAAGAGGGTTTCCACCGGATATCTGTGTGATTTTCTTGACAAGCATGCCGCAGTGATGCCGCGCACCATGCTGCGTTACGCCATAGAAAAACTCCCTGCGCAGGTGCGCAAGGAGTATATGTCGAAAGGCAAGCTTTCGCGGAAGTGATCGACTGTGGATTATGGTTCGATCTGTACGAACGCCGGCTGCCAAGCTTTGACTTCGATGGGGGCTTCCAGTCCGTTGACTGGCACTGAGGTGTCGGTGTCGCTGAATATCACTACTACTTTGTTGGGGGTGACGGTGTCTTGCTTGGTTACCACGAGCACCTGGCCACCGGAAGCGGGGCTGAACGAGTGGAAAGCCTGTGTGCCACGCCACATGGCCGGATTTTCGTTGCGGAATTTCATGGCTTCTGCTATATAGTCGTGCAGGCGGCTTTCATTTTCGTTGCGGGCGTCAAGATGTCCGGTGGTGCGGGCTATATTGTCTTTCTGGGCCCCGATGCTTTCGGCGCTGCGGTCGCCATACTCGTCGCCATAGTAGATGGTCACAGGGCCGGGATAGGCTGCCAGTATAGCATGGCGTGTCATTAGTTTAGGGTAATAATAAGGGTCAGATGAGTCAAAATGGTCGGCCAGTCTGTAGCCGTCGTGGTTTGAGAGAAAAAGGTTGGGCATAACGGAGTCATTGAGGTATCCTCGCGAGGATGGTGCCGACAGCACTGTTATCACGTCGTTCCAACCGTTTTCGAGCCCTTGTGATCCTGTTTCCTGCATTTCTCCGCTTATCAGCGCTTTGCCGTCGAAGTCAAAAGCGCTTTTAAGCCCACCGTCGCGATAGACTCCTGCATTGATGACGTCGGCCGTGCCCCAATCCTCGCCTACGAGGTAACCGAGGGTGCCCCACTTTTCGCCACGGGCTTTTCGGGCGGTTGTGACCGAGTCAACCGCGGCTCTGATTTCATTCCAGTAGTTGTGGCCTCCTTGTGTGGCCTGATATGCCTGGTCAAGGCGCCATCCGTCTATTCCGTAGCGGTCAATCCAGTAAGTGGCCACATCTTTGAAATAGTCAAGCGACCCGGGATAGGCCACATTGCCGGTACCTCCTTGAGGGCCACGGTCGGAGTAAACGTCGCGGGTGTCGATGTAATGACCGTTGGGCGAAGGCGTGGTCACGCCGCCGTGGTGTCCGAAAACGCCGTCGAGTATCACGTGCAGTCCACGTTTGTGGGCTTCGTCCACGAGTTCGCGGAAATCAGCTTCTGTCCCGAAATGCGGGTCTATGGCGAAATAGTTGTTTGTGAAATATCCGGTGGCTTGGAGCTTTTCGCCTCCGTGGGCCGACGAGCTGTCGAAGATTGGAGTCATCCAGATGGCGTTGACTCCCAGTCCCTTGATATAGTCAAGCGAGTTGATTATGCCTCTGAGGTTTCCGTTTTTCATAGCGTCGTCGGGTCCCCACATGGCTTTGTAGCCGGGAGCACCGTCGGGTGCATGCTGAAATGAAGCCACCATTATTTGATAGATGGTCAGTTGGCGTGGGTCGTCGATGCTCTGTCCGCAGGCGATATTGCGACCGAACAGTGAGGCCAGAAAGGTAAGAAAAATGAATTTTATTTTCATAGAGGTGAAAAAAGATGGTTGAGTATGATAGATAAATTTGATTAAAAATCACAAATCAAGACAAATATAGTAACAAAATTTGCTAAATTTGCGCAAATAGCCCCAAAAAGGATGTAATGATTGTTAAATAGAGTTAATTATAAAGTGTGTAACAAAATTGTGTTTTTGTTGTAACACAATTGTAATAACGCTGCTTTAATTTTGCATCATGAAACCAATCAAGTCTCTTAGCTGAGACGAAAAGATATAAAATCAATACCTAAACACGAAAAATTTACGGTTGCAAAATAGTTTTTTTAGTAGACAAAAAACCAAGAATTTATCACATTTCAAGACGGTTGTCGGATGACAACCGTCTTTGCTTTTTTATGTCCCTTATGTGTGGCAGCAGCTTATGGAGTATGGTCAGGTTAAAAAAAGAGTTTCGCATACCCCCGAGGGCGCACGAAACTCTGACGTTGGACAAGAATCATCTCTATGTGAGGCGCTATTTCATGCGTCATGGATTTAGAGATATAACTATAGGTATAAAGATTTGAAAATGCTTATTCTGTGCTCCCATATTCGAGGTCAATGCCGGGAGCTGTGGCTGCATAATTAGGCATGCACATTCCGGTGCGGGCACCTATATAGGTTGGATCGGAGATATAAAACACTCTGCCGTTGTGTTGGTAAGCGTCTCCGGCAATCGGGGACGAAAGGCTCACCGATGCACTTTCGTGGCCGGGATAGTTTATGAGATGATTTTCAATTCCGAGCACGTTCCATAGCAAATAAGTGTAAAAGATAGCCCTGTCTTCACAGTCGCATTTATCATAAAAGAGGGTTTCCTCAAAGAAGTAAGGTTTCTCGAAGCCGTGGTTCTCGTCATCGGTGGCATATTCGAAGGCTCCCTGCACGAAGTGCAGCAGGTCATCCACGGCATTGAGTTCATCTCGCCCGGCCAACTGTGCTTTCAGTTGGTTTACAATCTCATCGCGGACATCCTGGCAGATGTATGATTTTGCGAAGTCGCCGGTTGGCATCTGCGGGTATCGGTATAGCACCGGGAATATAGCTCCGTTGATTTCTCCCTTGATGTTGAGGTCGCCGAAACTGAGGTCGAAGTTCTGTGGGCGGTAGGGTAGGTTGAGTCCGTGGAGCCGGAGGTCCATCGCCATACCCAAATCATTGTTTTTGGGGAGTTGGCAGGTGGAGATGCTGGTGTTGCCGGGAGCAGACACGTCGTAATTGTCAATCCCGAACACATAGTATTTCGTGTTGTCGACCTTTATGAAAAGCCGTCCGTAGACAGTTTGCTTGCAGGGTATGAGCAGCAACGGTTGGTTGTTGCCGTTGATGCCGAGCCGTACACCATATCCCATGTTGGCGAGGATGAAATGCTTGAGTGACATGCGTGACGATGAGTCGGCCTTTCCGTCGAACCGGCTGTCGATGTAGGCCGCTGCAAGTTCATACTTCAGGTAGTCATTCAGCTTGAGTTCGGAAGCTTTGACCTCGACTTCGCGCATCAGTATCTGCACTTCGGGATCGTTGGACAGCGATCGCCATTGCGAAGCATAATCCTGAGGGGAGCTGAGTGTGCGGGCCAGTTTTATGTCGGTTTCAGGCATCTGTAGCTCTGTCTCATAGAAACTGAAGTGGTACTCACCTCGTTTTTGGGGGGCCGGGTTCTCAGATGGTTTCTTTTCGCGTGGCTTTGTGGCTTTGACCGGAGGTTCGGGATTTGTGACTACGCTTCCCGATGGCTTGTGTGACGACGGAGTCTTGGCTGCCTCCTGCCCATCATCGGGCATTGCTGGCCGTGTGGCTTCAGGGAGCAGTGTAGGGTTGCCCGGTCGGGCTACGGTTGTTGGAGCCTTAGGGTCCACTCGGGGCGCTGACTTTGGCTTGGGTACGGAATAAGCCTCCTCACCTTTGAATTGCTGATAGTCCACCCAAGCTCCTTCCAGAAATTGGTCATAGCGGTCCAGGATGCCTTTTCGAAATGTGGAGTAGTCATCAAACAAGCCCTTGCGGAACTCGTCGAATGACTGGCGTTGGGTCTGTGCCCAGGGAGTGCCTGAGCAAGCAAGAACTGTCGCTAATATCAGAAGTCGGGATTTCATGTTGCGGTGTAGGTTGGCGTTATGAATGAGTGAGGGGAGGGTGTGGGAGGAATGTGGTGGGCGGCCTGGGTGAATGGCTATACTCATGCCTGACCCACCACGATAGGAGGGTGGGTTGTTACGGTTTATTCACCTCTGACGAATGCAGAGATTTTCTCAGCATGGCGCTGGGCGGCTTCGCTCTCTTTCAGGGCGTTTTCAAGGGCACGGACGCGGGCTTTTGAGGCAGCACTTTCGCTAACCACATAGAATGTCTGCAGTTCGAATGTGCCGTTGCCGTTGTCGCGGATCACTGAGAAGCTCTCCGACATTTCACCTTTGATCTCCTTGTCCACTTCGCGTTCGAATGCTCCGTAGAAATGTTCGAATTCGGCTTCGCCGCCGGCTCCGTCAGCCGAAATGTCGGTGAGGACGCGTCCGCGCAGGGTGCTTCCGGCTTCCTGTGCATAGGATAGACATGCGCTGTTCATGGCCATCTGACGGCCTACATTCTTTGATTTCACATTGGTGGCTACGCCTACAAATTCGCGGCCGTCGTCGCCAAGCTGATCCAGTTTCTCATAGTGGGTAAGAAGGGCTACTTCGAGTGAATGGGTGCTTCCGAAGAGAGTCCAGCCCTCTTTTTTGAATCTTTTGAGCACCTCTTTGCGTTCTTTGTTGCGGGCTTTGCGCAGTGCCTTGCTATTATCCGCCATTACAGCCATGGGAGCCAACAGACAGGCTGCCAAAAGGAATGCTAAAAACTTTTTCATAGATGTGGTTTATTAATTGTTAGTAATGTTGAGATTCATTATTTTAACTCCCATTTTTGGGTCGTTGCGGCGTACTCGGGAGAGCCACTTGGTAAACTCGTCGTAGGTGAGCATACGCGGAATGTTGTCGGCCACGAACGTGTCGACGGCGCGGGAGAATGGGTTGGGCGAGAAGATTACATACACTCTGTTGCGTTCCATCAAGGCATCGGTGGTGAGCTGGAGCTCATCGACAGTTCCATGGTCCGGTTCGCCACGTGAGGAATCAAAGAATACATAATCGCGGTTGCGCTTAATCTTCACGTCGGTTGAATTGTGGGCTTGATATGGCAAAAGACTGTAGACTCGGTTTGATTCATCCTGAAGGAATACGGCCACATGGCCATCCACAGGAGTGCGGAGATGGAGAAACATGTCGTCGCCCGAACGGAAATTTGTGTCGGCGTTTTTCAAGTCCGTACCATTGCGCAGCACTGAGGCGGCGAATTCGGTAGCCTCATTGGAAATCTCCCGGGCTTTTCCTGTCACTTTGCATTTTACTATGTAACACCCATCGTTGTCAAGGCTATAGGTGAATTCGGGTTCACCATCGTCGGCAATCCATTCCCCCTTCACGGCAGTGGAGCTTAATGATGAGAAGTATGTCGATTCCTCACGCTCAGTGACCCTGTCGGCCTGATATGTGTCCTGTGTCACAACCGTGCCGAACTCCTTGGCGAGAGCTTGCAGCCTGGCACCTTCCAACGCCTGGCGTCTGCACACTTCACGGCTCTCGTTTTTGTCACCGTAATATGTGAATTCACCTTTGACAGTCTTGAATGATGCTCCTGAACTCCAAGGAGTGGACAAGCCGAGCATCATCAGGAGGATTAATAGCCGTATCACATTGTTCATTTTCATTGCGTGTTAGAGTTTTCGTTTGGTCCAGTCGCTTGAAAGTGAGCCGGAAGTTGTCACCGTGGGGGTCTGTGGTTTACCGTTTGTAATGGTTGACTGGCGCTTCACGTTTTCCGTCACATAATCGGTGAGTTCTTTCAGTGTCACATTGCCCTTAGATTCCTGGAGCTTTTTCAGGAGGAAGTAAGTGAAAAGGCCATGGTTTTTCTCTTTGTAAGGTAGTGCGGTTTCTTGACCTGATGTAGCAGTGAAGGAGAACATATTACCCTGTGGAGCTGCATCTTTTGCTTTTATCACCACCGAGCGGGCGGCTGTCAGCATCCCGGACTCGCTTCGTTGACTGCCGCTGAAACAAGCGTCGAGGAACACCATTACAGAGTTGGCTCCCATTGACGCGAGGTCGGTGTAGATCTTGTTGAGCGAAAGACAGGTCTCCGAGACGAGTGCGTCGCCATCCACCGGCAGGAGGTAGGCATTCTTTGTCGCTTCGTCGGGCATACCGTGACCGGCATAGTAGAAAATCACGTCGGCTTTGCCGTCAACGGCTTTCACGATGTTCTTGATGTCGGCTACCGCCCTGTGCATCTGGGCAAGGCCGGCGTTACGGTAGACTCTGATATTTTCCTTAGGGAGTCCGAGGGTGAGATTGAGATATCTGCTGAATGCATCGCCGTCGTTGAGCGCAGATTCGACTTTGGGGACATTGGCATAGACCTCATTGGCTATGATCACGGCAAAGGTTGATGGAGCCTTCTTGTTGGTGATGGGGATATTCTCATCCACGTCCGACTTTACGGTGACGCGGGCCACTTTCACCGGGGCCGAATATGTTGATGTGGGTTTGATACCCTTGTTGGCATCCGCGAGGATTCTGTTGAAGTCCACGTCGACGGCTGTCTGCGCGTAGGCGAGCGCTTTACTGTTGTCGTAGGTATAGCTTTTACCATAAGGTGTCATGAAGGTTATGCCGGCCATGAGAACCTTGTCATTGTCTATGTAATAATGTGGATTGTGCACTTTCATGCGGTCCCAGTTGGCTTTGAAAATCTCAGCTTCTCCGTTGGCCAGAGGCACCGGAAGATAGATTGGGCCGAAGTTTGATTCGATAAGGTAAATCTCGTTGCCGGCATCGTATGGTTTCAGCTGGAAATCCTTTGGACGGAGCTGCTTGGTGTAGAGCGTGAGATACTCTTTTTCGGCTTCTTTGCAGAGGCGCGAGTATTCGTTCTTTACAGCCATGTCATTGACACGTTGCTGGTAATCCTCCACCTTTTCAAACTCACCTTTCCCTACCCATTTGGCAAGATTTTTCTCCACATAACTCTTGGCGAAGTCGGAGTAAAGGGGCGCGTTTCCGCCCAATGACTTTCCGGATGTCCCTGATGACGCGAAGTTACTTGCGTTGCCGTCGTTGGCTGTGACTTCTGACGGAAGATCTTTCTCGGATATCGGGGTGTCGCCGAGAGCCTGGATGCGGGTGTTGATTTCTGCGAATTTATCCATGTTGCCGATGCATCCGTAGGTGACGGCAAGGGCTTTGAGATATTTCATCGAGAGAGGGTCGTTGGCCAGTACCTCCTCCAGTTTGAGGGCTGCCGCGTCGAAGTAAGCGTCGCTTTGGCGGCGGTATTTCTTTTGGTTTTTCTCGTCCTGTTCGAAAATCACTTTGTTGTAATAATTCACTCCGAGGTTATAATAGCATAGGGCCACGCGTTTGGCTATCCCGAGATTGTTGGGGCGCAGGGTCTCAAGGGTGTTGTAGGTGTCAAGGGCTTTGTTGTATTCCTGCTGGTCCTCATATAGCTTGCCTTGTATCATGAGCAGCTGCTCGTCGCCGGGGCGGAATACGAAGGCCTTGTTAAGCAGATCCTGTATGAGTTCAGGATGTCCACCGTCCATTGCAGCTTGCAATTTTATTAGCACGAGGCTGTAATTGGTGGGATATGCCTCGATGGCGTCAGTCATGGCAGTGATAGCCTGTGTGTAATCGCCGGTGTTGAGGCATGCTTGACCGAGGAACAGGTAAATCTGCTCACGTGATCTGGTCTCTCCGGTAGCGAGATATTCGTTGAAATATTTTATGGCGCGGGCAAACTCTTTGGCATTATACGCGCCGGAGGCTGCACAATAGACAATCGGGGCATAGGCTCCATTGTCGGCCGGGAATTTTTCGTCCTTGAATTCATCCATCAGCCGTGTGTCAACCATGGCCTGAGCGAATGAGGTCATGCGTTGATTGTCGCCTGATGCCGAGTAGTGAAAGGCTGCTGATTGAAGGTCGCGGTTGATGTCGCGGAGCATGTTTTTGCATTGGTCATGCTCCTGGGTGGAGGGTTCGGTAAGCTCCAGGGCCTTTAATGCCGCCTCATAGCACTGCATGGCTGAGGCGTAGATGGAGTTTTCATCCTCGCCTTCAAACTTTTGCCATTTGAGGTGCTTGTATATCTTTGCCGCCTCGTCCACCGCCTCATACATTCTGGCCATTCTGACACTGTCGGGGTTGGCGAAGGTGGCGCTTTCCATCTGATCGTCAATCTGTGGGAGGAGGCCCCCTGACATCATTTCGGGTGAATCCAGAAGTGAAGTCGGGTCCTCGTTGGCACCGGTGGTCACAGCTATGGCTGTCAGAACGCTACCGGCGGTAAGGGATGTAAGTAGTAATAGAGTTTTACGTTTCATATCTGTCCTTTTGGCAGGGATGGGGATGGCATCATTCTCTGGGATGCAGGGTAAGGTTTAAGGTTCGTTGCAGTATGTGTCCCGGGGGGTGCCGCTCCGGGGAGATCTGCGGAGCGGCATCGCCGGGTGGGATAGTGGATTAGAATGCGTCCACGAATGTGAATTCAGTGGTGATGCGGCGGAACTCTCCACCCTTGCCTTCAGCCACGTTGATATGGAAATCGTGTGTGGAATTCATGTTGGAGAGGTTTGACACATTCTTTTCAAGGTAGTTCTTTACGCCCATGGCGCGCATGAAGGCCAACTGCTCGTTCTCCTTTATGCCGTCGCGGGTGTTGACACTGATGTTGGTGAGCTGGTCGTTTTTGAACACCGGTTCGTTCTCAAATTCTCCGTAAGAGCCGTCGTAAGGTATTCCTCTTACGATAGGAGAGGCATCAGCGGTGCCGTAGATTTTCACGCGGAGAGTCTTGCCGGTCTGCACATATTGGGCAAAGTCGTTCTCGAAAGCCTCTTTTACTATTTTAAGCATCGACTGGGCTGCACCGGATTCGTCCACATGATATTTTCCGGGGCCGAAATCCTCGGTCACAGAAAAGTCGGGGTCTACCTGATAAGAGAATTTCACGATATAGTTGAGTATTTTGTCGCCCTGGGCATTGTAGGCCGGTTCTACACGAGAGTCAACCGTGATGTTGGTGTGGTCGGAGATTACGTTCTGCTTTTTTGCCTCCTCATAGACTTTTTGGCGGATTTCCTGCAGTTTGAGCTCTTCCATCATCTGCTGCTGGAGAATTTCAAGCGACACCACATTGTCATCACCTTCCATGAAGCTGAGTGGTACGCGGTCGAGGTTGTCATAAATATAAGTCTGGCCGTTCTCTGTGTTGAAGATTTTTGCATAAATGAGCTCGAAGTTGTCATCGGCCATCACACCATATTTCGCGTCCGAGAACTGGAGATTCGATGTGTTGTTGAAGGCTGCGAGATCTCCTTCGGGGACCGGGAGGAATATGGTGGGCATGTTGTCGAAGTTTATGGCAAGTATGCCGTTGCCTCTGTCATACTTGCCGAGCGCGATTGAGGCTGCGGCAAGCGGATCGCCGGCGAGATTGGTTGAAATCTCCTCCTCAAAGAGTTTGCGCTGGCGTGCTCGTGACTCGTCGGTGACACGTGCGCGGTATTCCTCCATGGTTTCACCGGGCATCATCTTGAGCCATTCGTTCATCCTTTCGTTCACCTGGTCAGCGATAAGTTTGCCATAATACGGCTCAAGTTTTGTCATTCGCTTGGCATTTATGGCGTTAAGTGATGAATATGCCATGATGGTGTTGCCGTGGCTGTCGGGGATAAAAGTAAGATAGGTCACGTTTCCGTCATCGATGTTAACATAGTCACGGTCCTCTTCCTTGATGAGGTTTATGACAGCGATGATTTCAGGTGACACAGCGACGGAGATGTATTTTCCGTCGAAATTGTAGTCACATGATATGCCTTGGCCGAGGTCGTCAAGTGTCTTTTTGATGGTGAATGAACGGGTGTCGTATATGCTCAGTACTCCGTCTTCGGTCAGAATTGCCAATTCGGTATTGTCGGGGTTGAAGCAGAAGCTATTGACATCCACACCGAAATCCCAAGACTTTCGAAGAGACTTGTCCTCGAAGTTATAGACATTGACTTTCGTGCTGTCGCTGACGACGAGAAAATAATTATTGCTGCTCATGGCCATGCGGTTTACTTCAAACGGCAGGTCCATGCGGTCGATTATTTCATATTTTCGCGGCTCGATGATGGAAAGCCCGGTGTTGGATGCAATAAGGATTTTGCGGGCATCGGGAGTGAAAATAGCAGCCGTGGGATATCCAATCTTCTTATTGTTGAACTTATGTACAGCTTCGTTCTTGTTTTTGAAATCATAGATGATGGCCTGGTTGTTTTTTGCCGATTTCTTGCCTTTGGTCACCACAATATAGTTAGCACAGGTGGGATTAAGGTCAGATGAGATCAATGGTGACTTGTCAGTGTTGAAAAACTCTACACCGCCGGCTGTGGAAATATGGTTGTCATAAACGCCGAACACTGCGGCGGAATATTTCAACAAGCGGTTAGGCGTGGACTTTTGCTTGAATTTGTATTCGAGTTTTGGAGTACGCGGTTCGTCAGCAGTTGCATTATCTGCTGCGATGTGTCCGACGGTGCCTGATGCCAACACGGCACCCAGGCAGATTTTAGCAATTGTGTAGCGGTTAAATTCCATAACAACAATGGGATTGGATTATAATATAAGTGATGAAGTCTGTGATGAAGGAAAGGGTATGGGTTGAGATAAGGTATGAATCATAGTTTCTGTACGTAGACAGGCAGGTTGGTGTCAGGGGAGGAAATGGTGGCCTGTTTCATCATTGCCTCGAGATTCTCCACGAGTTTGTCGATGTCAAAATAGCAGTGGGTCATGATGAGTATGTGGTCAGAATTCGGATCAAGGCCTGAGAATTGTTCTCTTGAGATGGCCTGTCGCCGCAGGAGCACATAGTTGCCGCTCGGTTGTCCGAGTTCTGAAATCTCAACGTGTCCGTCGGTCTCTTTTATCTTAAGGATATTGAAATATACCGGGAAGGAGAGGGTGTTCTCGATGGCGAATTTCAGGCCTGCCGAGTCAGTGGGGGCATGTGTCAGTTTCACAGGGAATTTTTCAGCGTTGATATATCTGCGTGACCTGATAGCTCCGATCACATGTTCACAGAGTTTCATCGGGTCCACCTGTAGATTCTGGGCTTCGGGGTCGTAGACTTCCAGTGAACGGGTCACCATACCTTTTTCCACATACACTTTTTCCTTGCTTTTGGGGTTGGACCGACCGAAGCGGAGGTTTTCGTGGATGGATTTGCTTGTATTCGAGGCTTGCTGCCTGGCGTCGATCATGATGCGTGTGGTAGCGAAGCGGCCGGGGGTAATGGATTTGTAAAGCTCGGAATTTGACGGATTGAATATTTCAACCCATCCCCCTTCGGAAATAGTGAAGATGTCCGAGCCGGAAATGCTCATTCCTTTGCTGAGGGTAAGTGCCTTTCCGCTGCGTTCAAGTTTTACTCCACCCGAAAAGTCATAGAGCGAGTATTGGGCATGTAAAATGAACGTGGCCAACAATATAGGTATCAATGTCGAAAATAAACGTTTCATCGCAGATTATAGACTTTAGATTTTGGTTTCAATAAGTTTTTGATGCGTGGTGCGTAATGCTTTATTATATTCTCTATTCCGGTCCAGAAATCATTTGCAAGGAGACCGAAGGTTATCATTAGCAGTGAGTAGGAAAAATTGACTATGATGTGATAATTTATAAAGAGGTCATAGCCGTAGCGGATGGTCAGATAAAGTATCAGTATCTGAAATGCGCGCATGGTCACCCCTTTGACACCTGCCGGGATGAACATGCTGAATGCCAGCACTGCAAAACAGCAACTGAATGCTATGGCCCAGTTCCAGTACTTGTTGAGTTTATAGAAGTAGCTCTCGTTGAGCACGGTGGCTATGGAATGGGCGTGGATTTCCACGCCTGTCATCGCCGATTTCACCGGTGTGATGTGAAGGTCCTCTTTGCGACTTAGGGATCCGAGAAGGATTATTTTACCTATCAGTTCCTCTGCGCGCTCGGTAATCTCATCGGGCGACATGGTGACATAAGTGCGCGAACAGAAGTTGATGACCTCGTCATGATTGGTGCGGTCCAAAAGAATCCTGGCGGCGTGAGGGGCTGCTATTTCGCAGATGGCAAGAGCAAAGGATGGTAGAGTGTCTCTCTGTCCGGGATAGGATACCTGGAACTCGCGTATTGTCACATCCCTGCGCGTGGTGGGGAAGTTGATTACCCCGGGAGTCGCCTCCGGAAGGTCGGACATGAAGAATGATTGCAGGTCAGGGATAAAATGCTGACCCGACTGGTCGGATTTCACAGAGGTTGCCATGACGAGATTAGGACATCCGGCAAGTGCTTGGATAAGATGGGAGTCATCCTCGCGCGGATGCTCGAACACCACGTCGACACCTACGGCGCGGGGGCTGCAGAGCGAAACAACGTCGATGATTTCGGCTATCTCCTCACGGTCGCTGTCTCCGATGTCGATTATGACGATGTCGCGGTCCAGGGTCCTTACAAGGCGCTTATCGGCTACGTGGTTGTAAAAGTCGTTGATGGTGAAATCATTGCGCTCGGGCGATGACATCATTGAGGCGGCTGAAAAAGTGAGCGGGCTGAGCATTACACATGACAAAATGAACGCCAGGATGGTTATGCCAAGCGCTTTAAGATACTTTTTATGTCGGCTCTGTAATTTCATAGCCTCATTTTAACAATCAATCTAAAATATTCTTCCGAGTCTCCACATTGCGGCAAGTAATTATGTGGATGGACCAAGAGATGAATTAAAAAAGGAAGGATGCAGTCCGGGGCGAATTCCCGCTGTATAAGTGTAGGGAAGGAATACTAAAGGCAGCTAAAAGTGGTGGCAACCACTTTTGTGTCGTGTGGTTGTTGAGGCAAAGATAAAGAAAATAGTTGGTATATATGCAAGAAATTTAAGAGTTTTTTGCATGTGTTCACATGTTTATGTGAATGATTTACTGGTTTTTAGCAGTTGACTGACGAGAATAAGTACTATGGGTAAGAAGATATATATGATGATAAGTTCGTATGTGTAATCAATAGTAGATATATGTGGTAGTCTGTCCGTCAGCAGAGGTGGATGATATGCATTGTCTCATGGTTCGGGACGTGTTGCCGGTGGTAGAAGTGGAGATTGAAGTGGAAGTGGATATGTAATTGTCACTGATTCTCTCTTCATTATAGGGATTCAGGGCGGCGAGCCCTTCTACGATTTCCTGGTTCACTTCACCGTCGATATCATCCACAAGGCTTTCTGCAAGAGCTTCGATGTCGGATTCTCCGATGTTTTGCCAATGGATAAGGCTATAGTCGTCTGTGACCCAACGGGAATCATTGTCAGATTCGTGGTGCGGGTTATGACCGATGCTCACGGAGAATACCCATGATGAGTGGTTTTGCTGGATGAGTGAGTATCTGGATGTGGATCCCTTTCCGTCGTCAAACGAAATGCTGTAGACAGCCTGATTCTGCGTGTTGGATGCCTGGTATTTCACAGCCTTGTTGCGTTCTTTTTTGAAGGCGGCAATGATTCGTGCTGCAAGTTTGGAATCGGAGAAGGTGATGACGCGCGATGACTTTACAATCTTGTGCGACGATGGGTCGCGTCGTTCGGAATAGACCACGGTCTGGGCTGACTTGTCCTTCTCGAGCGACGTCACAATTTTTTCGAGCGACGCTTGGGCATACCCTGCTATAGGGAAAACGGCGATGAGGAGTAGGAGAATGATGTGCCTGAAACGTGTCATGGTGAAGAGGTTATAGTTATATATGAATATAATACTGGATATGTTGTTATGCTTTATGCAACGTGGTTAATTGAGAGAGATAGTGGCATCAGTCCTTGAATGCCGCTTCGACGGCCTCGCGGATGGCAGGGTTTGACATGTCAAGTTGTGACGACATGCTTTCAATCATGGCCTGGTTTATGTCGATGGCTTCGTCCACAGAGTTGATTCTGTCATCAATATATTGCTCGGTTTTTAAGATTTCAGGCACCACAATGCGCAGGTCGGTGATCTTTTTGCCGTCGCGCACTATGTAGCTTCCCTGGTATGCGAGATATTCTTCCGGGATGTCGGCCATAGAGGATTTTGGACGGAAGAGGAATCCTACAGTCAGCAGCAGGGCAAGCATGGCAGCCACCGATATCCATTGCCAGGGGCGGAAAGCCGGAAGGCGCACAGGGGTTTCTTTTTCGCTGACAGATGTTGCAGCTGCCGGGGCTGCCGTTGTGTTGGCGGACGAGGCGAGACTGTCATACCATCCGAACATAGCACGGTAAGGCTTTACTTCCTCGGGGATATCTTCACGTGAGAAGTAAGCGTAAAGCTCACGCTCCTCCGCGCATGTGGTCTCTCCGTCGAGGAACCGTTGGATCCAGAGTGAAATATTATTATCGTTAACAGTGTTCATATTGACTTTGCATGAATAATTCTTTTATATGGTGGCGGGCTCTTGAAAGGGTTACTCTGATAGCGCCGGGAGTTGAACCGGTTATGCTTGCTATCTCGTTGATTTCAAGGCCCTCGATATGTTTCATCCTTATCACTGCCTGTTGGCCTGATGGGAGGGTGGAGAGGATGCGGTGAAGGGCGTCTGCTTCCTCGTGCCCTATCATGGTTTCCTCGGGGGTGGGAGAGTGGTCGGCACGGTCGAAGTCATCAAGGCTTATTGTCGGAGCCGACCTTTCGCGCAGCAGGTCTATGGCCCTATTGCGGGCAATGACCATGGCAAGTGCTTCGACGCTCCGGTAGGTCTCAAGGCGTTCACGCATCGTCCACAACCGCAGAAGGGTATCCTGGGCCACATCGTCGGCCAGGTCTTCGTCGATGTCGGCTGACATCCTGATGACCATGGCGACAATACGTTCCCTCAGGGGAGGTGCCATTGATTCAAACTCGTTGCGTTCCATGTCGTTTTATCCATTAGACGGAAAAATGGCTGAAATGTTACACATAATTGTGCAAAAAATTTGTGATAATATGAATTATTATTGTTGTTGCCGGGTGAGAAGGAAAAACTATAGCTCGTCCAACAAAAGAACAGTTGAAGTGTTATAAAAAGTAAATCAACCTTTCAACTATTTAAAAAGCTACATTATGAAACGATTTTTGGGTGCTATTTTCTCGGCTATCCTCGGATTGGGAGGATTAGTGGCATATTCGCAAGCCCCTACACAAGTACTTATGGATTCGCTTATGAATGACCATAAGATTATTTTCTATGGTCAGGGCGATGATCCTCAGGCGGATTCTATCCGCACACTTGTGGAACACTTCTATTATGACCAGTTCAGGAATTTCCAGGACCCGGCTGCTCCATATTTCCTTTTTATGAGCCGTGACGCCAATCTGGCTATGGGTATAGGCGGCATGGTGCGCATGCGTGGCTATTTTGATTGGGGCGGGTCGGTTAACCAGCCTGCTTTTTCACCATATTTCATTCCCGTGACCAAGGATCCTCTTACCAAGAACCGTCTTGGCACCACACCTGCCGGCACGGCGCTCTTTTTCCGTGTCATAGGTCGTAATAAGCGCCTTGGTGATTATCAGGTGTATATCGAAGCTAACTTTAACGGATATGGCGGTCGTGATTTCCATCTCAAGAAAGCCTACGCGACAATTAATGACTGGACCATCGGTTATGCGGCATCAACATTCGGTGACGGAGCAGCCGTGCCTCCGACTGTCGACTCCAACGGCCCGACAATGAAGATGGACGGGACGAATGTTCTCGTGCGGTATATGCACACATTCAAAAAGAGCGGTATAGTGGTGGCTGCCTCACTTGAGACTCCATCCATGTCTATCCAGGACGAGGGTTCTGATGTGGCTGCGCGTTCGCAGTACATACCTAACATCGCTGCCATGGTACAATATGAATGGGCCAAGGATGAACATGTGCGTCTTTCAGCCATCACGCGTTTTCTCCCTTATCGCGATATGCTGACAGGTAAGAACCATACTCCTGTGGGCTATGGTGTGCAGTTCAGCACTGTGTTCCGTCCCATAAGTCCATTGAAGGTCTATGCTACATTCAATACCGGTAAGTCATACTCAAATTTCGGCGGTGACTTCCTGTTGGGTAAATATGATCTTGTGGTTGACCCGAAGACTCCGGGGCGTCTGCGTACCACACCCGGGTTCGGATATTTCGTCGGCCTGCAGTACAATTTTACTCCGCAGCTGTTTGTGTCAACCACATTCGGTCAGGGGCGTTATCTCCCCACCCCCGATCCCGAGGGCACTGATTATAAATATGGGCTTTACAGTGCCACAAATATATTCTGGAATGTCACTCCGCGTATTCAGTTCGGAGCCGAGTTCAACATCGGCAAACGTCAGGATTTTGACGGCTCCCACGGTTGGGCGCGTCGTGTAGGCGCACTGGCTCAGTTCTCATTCTGATATTCATAAGTCATAACAGGAGACATCGGGCTGTAATTCAATCTGATAGTCTACCACATCGAGCATACGTCCCAGTTTTCGTCCCACGTGGCGGAAATGGGACGCTTTTTTGAATCCCAGAGCTTCGTGTAGGGCGCAGCTCGCCTCGTTGCCGTAGGTGATGCACGCTATGAGGTTGTCATAGCCCTCCTCGCGGCAGTGGCAGATGAGCACCTGCATGAGCATGCGCCCGAGTCCTTGGCGCAGGTAGGCCGGATGGAGGTAGATGGTCGATTCGAGTGTGGCAGCATAGGCGGCGCGCGTTTTCCATGGGTGCGCGTAGCAATACCCGGTGACTTTGCCGTCTATCTCGCAGATAAAATACGGATAGGTCGATGCTATCTCCTCGATGCGTCGGGCCATCTGCTCGACAGTGAGTGGGGATACTTCGAATGAGATGTCGGTCTCAGTGACATAATGATTGTATATTTCCGTTATGGCAGGATAATCGCAAGGCTTGACGTGACGAATCTGGAACATTGTCAGTTGGCGGGATAGATGTTGGGATAATGGATTGGGGCTCAGCGGCTCATATTTTCACTTTGCCAAGCTGTATTACCTCAAGGTCGGTTATGGTTCGTCTTACCAATGTGCGCTCCTTCTGCCATCCATGATATCCGGCAGCTCCCGGATTGACATGGAGCAATCCCAATTCGGGGTCGGGCATCACCTTGAGGATATGTGAGTGTCCGCACACCATGAGGTTGATATGGTTGTCGTGGAGCATGCGCTTGATTCCCGGGGCATATCGGCCGGGATAGCCTGCTATGTGTGTCAGCCACACGTTAACCCCTTCGACCTGAAACGATTCAACTTCGCGGCAACGGCGCACCACATCGCCGTGGTCGATATTGCCTCGCACGGCACGTACCACCGGCACCACCTCTTCGAGACGGCGTATTATGCCGATGTCGCCCACGTCGCCGGCGTGCCATATCTCATCGCAATTTTTGAAGTGGGCGGCGTAGCGGTCGTCCCAACATGAATGTGTGTCGGAAAGTATGCCAATACGTTTCATCTGCTGTCTGATTTTTTTAATAATGTGATGTGGTTCAGAAGGATGGTTGAGGATTGGAGATATGTGAGTGCCAATTGGTTGAGACCGGCGTTAAGTCTTACGGTCAGCGTGTTGGAGTCGAACACGCGAAGCCAGTCATTGTGGCGCACGGCAGGACATACGAATATGCCGCAGTCATCACCGTTGACGCTGAGTTGGCGCAACGCGGTGGTCTGTGAACCGTTTGAGTAGCCGATATTTATGAAATATTCCCCCTCTTCAGGGACATTTGCATAGAAGGTCAGACGAGTGTTGTGGCGAGGTGCGAGCTCAATGTATTTGGATGCCGTCTCGCGATGCTTGATAAGATGTAGGGGTGGCCTGCGTGGAGTGATTGATGTGGCCGGGATGTCGATGCGTGCTCCTTCGGGGGCAAAGACATGGCTGCGCGGAGAGAGCCCGAAGTATTGTTGCGATGCTATGGGTACGATGTCGACTACGGTTGTGCCTTGAGGGATGAGGGTGTAAGCGGAGGTCGTTATCTCTTCGAGAAATGTGCCGTTGACATATACGCCGTAGCTATACAGAGGATCGAAGTTCAGGATGTTGGCATGCGTGTCGTCTGCCCAGTATATTTTTGGCAGAGGGGGCATGCTGACCGGATTGTCGGCCGAGAGACCTGTGCGTGAGGGTTTAAGGTCGTTGTTTGAGAGCGTTATGGTTACGTGGTGCTGTCCCTTCATGTCGGCAGGGAACAGATGAGACGACGTGCTGACTGAGTCGATGGCGAATGCCGCGACCTTGTCGCCTGTGCCGTTGACGGTCACAGAGAGGATGGCGTCACGGTAATGGAATTTGTGCAGGCTTTTAGTGCCGTTGAACTGGATAGGTACAATGGGCGAGAAGTGGATACCTTCGGTGGTGAATTCCATGCCGAGGAGTACCTTCAGGATTACCGCAAGAGTCTCAGGGGAGGCTTCCTTGTCGATGGCGAGATTAAACAGGGCGCCAAGCGATGTGCGTATGGCGGCGTTGTTTTTCACTTTTGCGGCCGCGAGGCACATTAAGGCCTGTGGGAGAGGTGACAGAGTAGAATGGGCGATATTGACCGGTGGATAACACATCGGTGCCCCTTCCGGCAGGACAGGACATTTCGATATTATAGATTCACCCATCTCCGGGGTAGTGATGTCAAACAGCAGGCTCAGATAGTTGCCTGTATTGTCCGATGAATGAGATAAGATGGGGTATAGATTACCGTAGAGATATTGCCCATAATATCCGAGGTTGGGAATCCAGAGCCTGTCATTTATGGCTTCACGTATGGTGGCGCTTTTCTTTTTATATGAGGTCTCGCGTTTGTCGCCGAGTAGGTGGGCCATCTCGGCTGCGATGGCGTAGGTGCGTGAATATGTGGCGTTAATCCCCAGCGACAGTGTCTGAAATGTGTCGATGGGTCCCATCCAGGCAGGATAAAAGTCAGAGATGGGTGTGTAATAGTCCGGCACGCCGTGTAGAAGGCCAGTAGAGGGATCGGTGATTATCGGTTCCTCTCTCCTGAGTGTTTCAGCTATTATGTCAAAGGCTTCCTTGAGCCAATCGTTGTTGCTGGTGACGCAGTATATCTCCCATGCTGCCTGAGCCCAGGCCCAGTTGGCGGTTACGAGGGGGAAGTCATGTCGATGGATAGCTCCGTCGGTTACCGCCAGCCTTAAAGTCTCCATTGATTTTTCGGGGTCGATGGCGGCGAGAGAAAGATATATGTCGGTCGGGGTGAAAGCGTCGTCGGCTTCTTCAATGGCTTTGGCGAATAGAGCATTGACGAGCATCTGTTGGGAGTTGTAGAACATGTCCTCCGGTTTCAGCCCCGAGCTTTTCCATGAATGGGTGATTTCGTCAGTGGAGAGTGCGCGGAAGGATTTCCCGTTGCGTACGATACTGTCGGTGTACACCTCAAAATTCTCACACGTGTATATCGCATCCTTCTCGGGAAGGACTCTGCTACACGCACATGCCGCAATCAGCAGCACAAGGGTGATGAGGTGTTTCATTGTTTCGACGGTGGATGATTGATAGTTTTGTTCACAACAATAGCGATGGGGATTTTCAGCGTGAAAATCCTCATCGCCATCTTATGCGATATTTTTGTCAAATAAAATGTAGGTGTTTCCGGGTGGACTCCTTGCCTCCTTTCTGTTTGTTTAGAGAGCTTGAGGTGTTAAGATTATTCCTCGTTGGCGCGGAGCTGCTGAACGTAAACAGCCTTCATCATTTTCTTACGATTGGCCACAGAGGGCTTCTCGAAAGCCTGACGTGAACGGAGTTCGCGAACGATGCCGGTTTTTTCGAATTTACGTTTGAATTTCTTCAGAGCTTTTTCAATGTTCTCACCTTCTTTTACTTGTACGATGATCATGTTGGTTTTTTGATTAGTTTAATTTAAAGTGAATATTTTAGCGGGGCAAAATTACAAATTCTTTTTGTTTCTACCAAAAGTCTGTGGCTTTTTCCGCTATTTTCCGCTGAAAATGTGGCCGATTAGTCTATGAGGGGTGACTGTTGGGGCCAAAAGGCCATGATTTCCTTCTTTAATGAAGGCTTGCGTTCTATGAATCCTTCACGCCATTCTCTCTTTATGGCACTGATGTCGGCTTCGGAGATGGCGAAAAGCATGTCTATTTCATTCTCGGTCTCGACCACTGACGCTATTTCGCTGACATTGCGCCCCTTGGATATAGTTTCTCCTGCAATGTCGTGGTATGTGACCAGCAGCATCAATGTGCGCACATCCTCGTCGGATAACCGCTCGATATCCTCTGAGAGTATGCGGCGCATCATGGGGATGGAGTCGGCAGGATGGTCGGGGTATATGCCGAATTTACCGTCAGCCCATTTCCCGGTCGGTCCTTTGCCGATGTCGTGGAGATAGGAGGCGAGTTCCAGCAGGTTGCGCGTATGGTGGTCGGCTGAAAGATAATACTCGGTATGCCTTACATTTTCAGCTACGGAGATTGAATGGTCGCCTACATTCTGCCAATGATGGGCGTTTGTGGTCGCAAGGTGCTCGATCCCTTTTAGTTCGGGTAAGCAACCGAAGCATGCACGGATGTGGCTCACTGTGTCCTCTATATCGGCAAATGCGAAAGTGGTGCGTTTGGCTGAATGTCGTGTGGCGATGATATCCTTTATGCTTTGTGTGAAGTCGTGTCGGAGAGCGATCGGACCAGTGATTATCGACTCTTTTTCACGCCCTTTCATTGTGATTTTACGAAAATAGCAATCTGCCGGGGTCCGAGTCGGATCGGTGGCGGCTACTATAGGGCATGGGGGATTGAGGCCGAGGACTGATAATTTTGTCTCGACAATCTCTTTGGCGGTTTCGTCGAATACGATGATGAAGTCGAGGTCAGTCGGGGAAACGCGGTTAAGAAAAAGAGCTTCGGCCATCTGGGGATGTGTGGCCGGATCGGTCGGGAAGTGCCATTTGGTGGAGCCTATCGCTTCCCAGTCGAGGAGGTCAAGACGTGAGAGGTCAGACTGCAGCGCGGGGAACTCAGGGGAATTTGTTGCGGATGCAGTGAATAGGGTGTCCGGAGCGGCCATTTTATTGATGCTGAGGCATAGATATATGGTCGACGATTGGTCGTAGGTCTTGGAGTTCACTGCACCGAACACCATGGGGTTGAACCGTGAGAAGTAAAATGTCACATATTCTTCCTTGGTGTGGCCATCGAGGGTGGGATTGTTTAAATTGGGGTCCTGGTGGATGTAGGGTATGCGAGCCGGAGTGAGGCCATGGGATTTTTGAGCAGCCGGTGAAAGTAGTCCGTGGGTAAGCACCGACTCAAGGTTGGAGATGTCGGTGGCATGGAACAGGTATTTTTGTCGGAGTGCCTGAGGTATGTGTGTCATGACTTTTTGGCCGTGGTGTGTGCGAGGTTGATGTGCTGTGCAAAAAAAGAAGTCCGGCATCGATGTGATGACGGACTTTCTTTGTTGCTTGGTAGCGAGACCGAGAATTGAACTCGGGACCTCCGGGTTATGAATCCGACGCTCTAACCAACTGAGCTATCTCGCCATACCTTGTTTTGCGAGGGCAAAGGTAGTAACTATTTTTGGATCTGACAACACTTTTGGCAATATTTTTTCGATTTCGGGTCGAGAGTTTTGAATTTAATGGTTTTTAACTTGTGTTTTAGCCTATTCAATAGTATCTTTGTTGGCAAAATACCTACAAACTAAAAAATCACACTATGACAACATGCACAGATCTTACACTTCCGTCCCAACCTTCAGCCGACATCCGTGACCGCGTACGTTATATCATGCAGTTGCGCAGGTTGTCGCAACGACAGTTGGCCTCAATTCTTAAACTCGACCCTTCCAACCTGTCAAAAGTCATGAACAACAAATTGCCTTTCACCGAAGGGCTGATCAACCGTATGGTTGTGGACCTGGGTGTGTCAAAGGTTTGGTTGCGTGACGGGGAGGGGCTCCCTTTTGATAAGCCTTCGTGCGCAAGGGAGATAGTGTTGAACCGTCCTATCGAGACTATGATGGCTGTGGGGGGCACACCTGTGTATGATATAGATGTGACAGCCGGGTGTCGTGACTTGGCAAAGGTGTTCGGTGAAGTGAATCCGGTGGGAACGATAAATCTGCCCGGGATATCACCTGACTCAAATCTCGTTAAGGTTCGTGGCGACAGCATGTGTCCGCGTATATGCAACGGAGGTTATGTTGCGATACGTCCTATTGCTGACCGGCGTAACATATTCTGGGGTCAGATATATGTGGTGGAACTGGATGAATTCAGGCTCGTGAAGTACCTACGTCGGCATCCCGATCCTGAAATGGTGATTCTGCACAGCGATAATCCGGCTTACGATGACATGGATGTGCTCCGTAGCGATATAAAACGGTTATATATGGTGGAGGCTATAATCAACTATGAGGTGAGCTGAGTGCCACGGCCATTACATGGGTAGGTGTGACAAGCGGATAGTGGAGGCTGAAAAGTTGTCCGCGGGCCTCGGCATGTTCAAGGGTGGGATGCAGATGTATTTCATGGAATGCGAGGCCGGGTGTCAACGCGCATTTGAACACTGCTTCTTTTGCCGTCCAGGCTTTTAGCAGAGTAAAAGCCTCCCGGGTAGCGGTCATCTGAATTTCATCAGGGGTGAGAAATTTGTTAGCCACCCGTTGCAGTTGCTCGCGCTGAGTCTCTATGTCGACCCCGATATTGATATCAGGATCGGTGGCCACAGCAAGGACACATGTGTCGGAGCAGTGAGATATGGAGATTGCCTGCAGTGGAGAGGAGGAGATTACAGGTGCTCCCGATGGGGTATGGGTCAGATGAGCCTTTTCGCCGAACACTTCCCTCACGAGCTTCTGCGTGGCAGCTACCTCGCGTTCTCTTTTTGAGGTGCGGTCGGAGGTGTAGGCGATGGGAGTGGTGTAAAGTTTGAAGCTCATCTGATAGTGGTGACTTGTTGAAGTGTGGTCAGCATGTCGCGCTTGACTGTTTCGATAATCGGAGATATGGAATCGGGAGTGGCTGTCGGTGACATCTGGAGATAGAGCGCACCCGAAAGAAGGTGTCTGTCATCATGAGCTATTATCTGTACCGGAGTGGTGAGCGACGATCTCGTCACCAGAAGTATTCCATCCCAGCCGCCTGCCGAAGTAAGTTCTGTAACTTCTGTGGTGGCGTTCCCGACGTTGAGGCTTGCGCGTTGGATGCGGTTCTCAATCAGGTCGGGGAGCCGCTCAGCCGGTGCGGTGGATAGTGTGAGATATAATTTACCCCCTTCGATTCCGGGATATGTTATGTCAATCCATGTCGCGTCGTCGCGTTCGGACTCGTTGACGGTTGCCGCGGTGTTCAACGGAAATTCCACATCGGCTATCCTCAGGGTGGTGAATACCGAATCAGGAAGAGAGAGGCGGGGATAGGCTTGCGGCTTGGGGATTGCGCCCTCGTTGCCGCCACCTGAACATCCGGTCATGGCGACAGCTGAGAAGATGATGAGCGAGAGGAGAGCCGTTAGCTTCATTCGGCGGGAGTTTTCATCTGGTCGGCCTGGACTTCGGGCATAACCTTGACACGCACGTTGGCGATGCGGTGCTGATGGATTGAGAGCACAAGGAAGCGGCACCGGCCGTAGACGATTGACTCTTTCTCTTTCGGGAAGTCACCCTTTATGGCGAGCAGCATTCCGGCAAGGGTCTCGCAGTCCTCCGTCACATCGGAGTATTCTTCCTCGTCAAGGTCGGTGATGCGGAAGAAGTCGTTGAGGAGTGTCTTGCCTTCAAATATATATGTGTCGTCGGGCAGACGTCGATAAGTCTTTTCCTCCACGTCATATTCGTCGTCGATGTCACCAACGATTTCTTCGAGCACATCCTCGAGGGTGACTATACCCTGTGTGCCACCAAACTCGTCGACCACAATGGCAAGGTGGACGCGACGGGTGCGGAAATCCTCGAGAAGATCATCTATCATGCGGGATTCGGGCACGTAATATGGCTCACGCATGAGGGTCTGCCATGAGAAGTTCTCTCCTCCTACCCCGACATAAGGGAGCAGGTCACGAGAATAAAGCACACCTTTGATGTTGTCCATCGAGCTTTCGTAGACCGGGAGACGTGCGAATCCGCTGTCGATGACCACTTTCATCACTTCCTCGAATGTGGAGTCCATCTCAAGACCGGTCACATCCACTCGTGGGGTCATGACCTCAGAGGCTGTGGTGTCGCCGAACTTGAGGATGCCTTCAAGCATGTCCTTGTTGTCATTGTCACCAACATGGGCTATTTCAAGGGCTTGCGAGAGGTCATCGGTAGTGACGGTGGCGTTCTTTTTGGTGACCACTTTGTTGACTATACCGCTACTCTTGACAAGCACTGACGAGAGGGGATAGAACATTTTTATGAAGAGCGAAAGTGTGCCTTCGGCCATCTTGGCCCAGCCAAGATTGTTGGAGTTGGCGTAAAGTTTTGGGAGAATCTCGCCGAAAAGGAGGATGAGGAATGTGAGGAGCACTGTCTGCAGGATGAAACTCCATACGGCACTCATGCCTGAGAAAATGGGGCCGAGCGCAAAGTTACAGAGCACAACGATTGTCACGTTAACCAGATTGTTGGCTATAAGGATGGTTGCCAACAGGCGTTCCGGTTTGTCAAGAAGAGCCAATACGCGTTCCCCCTTGGGCGTGTCCTCGAGTTCTTCGCATTGTGTCGGGGTGAGTGAGAAGAAAGCAATCTCGCTCCCCGAAACGAATCCGGAGACAAAAAGGGCTAAAATGGCGAGAAGGAGTGCTACAATCTGGTCAATGCCCATGGCTGACACAGAGAGCATGGGGTGATTGATGAAGTCTAATAATAAGTTTGCCACTGCCTCAGTGGCTGGTAAAGGGTCGGTGTCCAAGTCTGTAACGATAAGTTATACACTGATGGAGGTGTGGTCACCTCCGATTATCGGTGCAAATTTAGTAAAAAATATCTGATTTCCCCATTTCCCATGCGAAAAAAGCCGGGAGGGTGGTGGGGTTGTGTATTAATCGGCGTTGTGTCCGGGCTCGGGACGGAGATGGTAGGTGTTGCGTAGTTCCTCGAATTTGACAGGAATTGATGCCGGGTTGTCCATGAGATTTTTCAGCATGGATGTGTCTGCCATGATGTCGTAATCAAGCATGTCGGGCGTGATTGTCTCTGCCACAGCTGGGATTTCGAGCCCTGCTTGCCTGATTCCTTCGACGAGTTGTGCCGGGTTTTCGCCATTTTTCTCCATCCATAACCTCAGCGCATCAAGCACCATGGCGGTAGCCCTGATTTTACCCTCTTTGGAATAGCCGGCTATATGAGGTGTGGCTACAGTTGCCTGGCTGAGCAGAGAGAGGTCTATATCCGGCTCTCCTTCCCAGCAGTCAATGGCGACATCGGAAATCAACCCTTTGGTCAGGGCCGTTTTGGTGGCCTCGGTGTCAATCACCCCGCCTCTGGCAGCGTTGATGATCAGAGGAGTCCGTTTCAGTGACCGGTAAAATTCCGCGTCAAGAAGGTGATGAGTTGGATACGGTCCGTCTTTTGTAAGTGGTGTATGTATGGATATCACATCGCACTCTTCGGCAAGATGTGTGATGGGTGAGAAGAGTCGCGATTTTTCAGGATGGGATTTTTCGGCCAAGGGTGGGTCATTGAGTAGTACATGCATTCCAAGTCCTTTGGCCCAACGAGCAAGGATTGATCCCACGTTCCCGACTCCGATTATGCCTAATGTCTTGTCGTGTAGGGATTCTCCCGGTCGAAGAGAGGCTGATATGGCAGATAGGACATACTGTGCTACTGCCGGGGCATTGCATCCGGGAGCATTGACCGCGGTTATGCCATGGTTCTTGCAGTAGCCGAGGTCGATATGGTCGGTGCCGATGGTGGCTGTGCCGATAAACCGGCATCGGGAGTTTCGGAGAAGGTTTTCATCGCATCGTGTGCGGGTGCGTGTGAACAAGATGTCGGTTTCGGCCATCACTTCGGGTGTGATTGCGTCACCGGGAAGAGCTGTGACCTCTCCGATCCTTTCAAGCGGTTCGCGTATAAAAGGTATATTTCTGTCTATTACGATTTTCATGAGAATATGGCCCAGAAGTATAGTCCGAGATATGTGGCCATTATGGCGGTGATGACTATGTAGCCGCGGCGCATAACTGTGAAACGGAAAAAGTGGCCCACTTGGAATGCCACGCAAACGTTGAGAAGTGTGACGTAGAATGCTATGTTGGTGAAATTGACAATGGCGAAGATGCCTGTGGCTATGGCCACCAGCGAGAGCAATCCGTTATAGGCACGTGCCTGTGCGTTGAATCCGATGATTTTGAGCAGGTTGACCGACCCGAGGAAGAAGCCTACAATGAGGGTGAATGCCACCGTTACCAGAAATGGCCATCCCCCGGGAGCCTGCAGAAGCATCGAGGGTGGGGTGAAGATTATCTTCGGGATCTCTGGTACAGGCACGAGGTCAAGTCCCCACGCTATCCATGCCGGAGTGATGTTGCCAAGCACCGCGGCAAGAATTTTCTTGAACCGGAATATGCGCATCTGGCCGAGTGCCGCGATGAAAATCGGTATGTAAAAGAAGAAGGCGTATTGCACCAATGCTCCAAGTCCGAGAAGGAAGAATACCAGAAATATGCGTCGGTCACTCTGCCTGACATTGTAGAGGGTGAACATTATCCACATGCACAGCAATAGCACCACAGCAAGAAGTGTTGAGCCTGTAAGCTGCCCGGCTATCGTCGGGGTGGCGGCGGTGATGAAGACGAAGAAGGCGGCGAAGAACACCGAGAGTGTCCTTAACAGGTTGAAGGTGCGGTTGATGGCTATCATCATCCCGCCGATACCTGTAAGCAGTACAAGGTTGACCCACATCGAGAGCTCGCCCCCCGAAATCCAAGTGGAAGGTGAGGGGAAAGCTATCGTCTTGGTGTCGATAAGAGGTGTGATGGCTCCGAGCACATTCGCCTGAAGGGTCATGAATACGCCTGCCAGCACAATCAATACGCCCACTGCACGTGAGCGTATGATTCGAGTGAAGTTTACTTCGCCTTTGGTCATTTGTCCGGTTTGGTTTATGGCTATCAGCAGCCCTGCTCTATACGTCGCAGGTCGCGTCCGATGTCGCGGCGCATATATTTGCCTTCGAACTCAACGTTTTCGGCTGCGGCATAACTATTGGCCAAAGCTGAGTCAAGGGTGTCGCCATAGGCGCTACAAGCTATGACGCGGCCGCCAGATGTAAGCAGGTCGCCGTTATCGGCGAGCTTGGTGCCAGCGTGGAACAGTGTCGCGGTGGCGACTTTTTCTGTGCCGGTGATCTTCTTGCCTTTCTCATAGCTTCCCGGGTAGCCGCCCGACACCACCATGACAGTGGTGGCATAACGCGGGTCCTCAGCCAAGGGTAGTGTCGAGAGGTTGCCGCGGGCGGCAGCTTCGAGCAGGGGCAGGAGGTCGGAGGCGATGCGGAGCATCACGACTTCGGTCTCGGGATCGCCCATGCGGACATTGTACTCAATCACCATCGGTTCGCCATCCACGTTGATGAGTCCGAGGAATATGAATCCACGGTAGGTTATATCCTCGGCGATGAGACCGTTGACAGTGGGGAGTATGATGCGTTCCTCAACCTTTTTCATGAATTCCTTGTCGGCAAACACTACAGGGCTGACTGCTCCCATGCCTCCGGTGTTGGGGCCGGTGTCACCTTCGCCGATACGCTTATAGTCCTTAGCCACAGGTAGGATGCGGTAACCGCCGTTGCCGTCGGTCAGCACGAACACCGAGCATTCGATTCCCGAAAGGAATTCCTCGATGACCACCGTTGCGGATGATTGTCCGAACATGCCGCCGAGCATCTCCTTGAGCGATGCTTTCGCCTCGTCGAGAGAGTCGAGAATCAGTACACCCTTGCCGGCAGCCAATCCGTCGGCTTTGAGTACGTAGGGGGCTTTGAGCTCTTCAAGGAACGCGTAACCTTCTTCAAGGTTGTCGGCTGTGAAGCTGCGGTAACGTGCTGTAGGGATGGAGTGTCGCACCATGAATTGCTTGGCGAAATCCTTGCTTCCCTCAAGCGCCGCTCCGGCTTTTGACGGACCGACTACTATCGGCGCACCTTCGCGGCCATTGAAATAGTCGAAAATCCCGGCCACGAGAGGGTCCTCGTTGCCTACCACGATCATGTCAATCTTATTCTCACGCGCGAAGTTCTCTATCGACTCGAAGTCAAGCGGAGAAATGGCCACATTCTCTCCGTAAGCTCCGGTGCCTCCATTGCCGGGAGCGATGAACAGTTTGTCCAATCGTGGGCTTTGGGCTATTTTCCACGCTAAAGCACATTCGCGACCGCCTGAACCAAGAAGAAGTACACGGAGTCGGGTGGTCTGTTCCTGCATTGATTCCTGAGCGTTGAAAGGGCTTTTTTCAGGAGTGTTGCTTACCGGATGGCGCATGGTGTTGAGATTTTGTTGGATTGACATGACTGCGTTATGGGATTTGATGGTTAAAATTAGTGTTGATAGTCGAGGAGAGAGCCGTGGAATGTCGGATGTGGGAGCCCCGGGGGATTAATCTTCGGATTCCTTGTTGTCGGATGATGAATCGATATCCGGACGTTTCCAGCGACGGCGTGTACGCATGAACGGACCTTCGGGACGCGGAATAGAGGGCCGTTTTGGGGCTTCGCCAAGCGACTTCAGCGCATGGGGATTGCGGTGGCGCGAGAGGAGTTCCTCAGCTTCGCTCTGCTGGGCGGTTTCCTCTTTGAATTTGCGTCGGCGTTCCTCGTTGCGGGCATAACCTCCCTTTTTAGGACGGTACATATCCTCAAGCGGATTTGATTTCTTTTTGGGAGCATGACCGTGGGCTTCTTTGCCTCCCATGCCGCGTTCGCGGGCATCGCGCTTCCATTCCGAGTCGCTTTTGCGGGCGCGGATTTTCTTTTCAGGACGTGATGGGCGGTCACCTTTGATTTCACCACCTTCGCGACGGAAATCGCTTTTTGATCCTTCGAAGCTGATGTATTCACGGAGCTGGCAGTCAAGACCTCCGTTCTGCATATCCTCCTTGAACGAGGGTGTCAGGCCGATGTGGGCGAGATAGTCCTCGTTGGATGAAATGACCCAGCCGTGGTAACCGGTGAACACACGTTTGAGCTTGGTGCCAAGCATCTTATATAGCGACTCCATGTCCTCCATATTGATGCGTTCGCCATAGGGCGGATTGGTCACAAGCACACCGGGGATTCCGTCGGCGGGGGCGGCATCCCATTGCTGCAGAGGTTTGATGCGCAGATTGATATATTCATCCACCCCTGCGGCAAGAATGTTGCGTTCGGCTATTGCCACTGCCTTGGGCGAGATGTCGGCACCGTAAATCTTGAACGGCACGTCGTGACGCTCGTTGTTTTCTGCAAGGACCTTCTCGAACAGTTCGCTGTCATAGTCATGCCAGTTTTCGAACGCGAAACTCTTGCGGAAGCTACCAGGCTTGATGTTGGCGGCTATGAGCGCAGCCTCCACCAGGAAGGTGCCGGAACCGCACATTGGGTCGACCAGAGGACAATCGCCACGCCATCCGCTCTTGAGCAGAATGCCGGCTGCGAGTACCTCGTTGATGGGAGCTTCGGTCTGGGCTACGCGCCATCCGCGCTTGTGGAGCGACTCGCCCGACGAGTTGAGCGAGATGGTGACACGGTCACCGTCTATATGGACGTTTATCATCACGTCGGCGTCGTTGAGGCGCACTCCGGGGCGCTGGTCGGGACCGAAACGGTCCTTGAAGAAGTCGACTATGGCATCTTTGACGCGATAAGTCACAAACCGGGAGTGGGTAAACTCCGTTGAGTGTGAAGTGGTGTCGATAGAGAATGTCTTGTCGAGTGTCATCACACTGGCCCAGTTATATTCTTTGATCAGTTCGTAGAGGCTGTCGGCATCTTTGGCTATGAATTTATAGATAGGGCGTAGGATGCTCAGGGCTGTGCGGCAACACAGGTTGGCGCGATACATCATGGCAAGGTCACCTTCGAACGACACCATGCGTCGGCCGGGTTGCACATTCATGGCACCGAGCTGTCGCAGCTCTTCGGCAAGTACTTCTTCAAGACCCTTAAGTGTCTTCGCTACCATTTCAAATTGATGTTCCATATAGCGGTGGTGGGGAATATTATATTTTGTTGAAACTATTCGTGTATTTATATCCTCGGCGATGACTAAAGGGCACATGGCCAAGGGTCGTTCTCAATCGACGAACGGAAATTGTCGGCTCTCGCCTGGATCAGCTTTTCGCCGGCTGCGACATCGCGAGTCACCCAAAGGTTGCCACCTATCACAGCGTTCTCGCCAATGGTGACGCGGCCGAGGATGGTGGAGTTGGAGTAGATGACAACGTTGTCGCCAATGATGGGATGGCGTGGAATCCCTTTGACTGGGTTGTTGGAGTCATCGGTGACGAAACTCTTCGCTCCGAGTGTCACTCCTTGGTAAATTTTCACGTTTTTACCTATTATCGCAGTGGCGCCTATCACCACGCCCGTGCCGTGGTCTATAACGAAGCCTTCGGCGATTTGTGCGGCCGGGTGGATGTCGATACCTGTGTCGGCATGGGCCTGTTCGGTTATCATCCTCGGGACAATTGGCACATTCAGCTTAAGCAACTGGTGGGCGATGCGGAAGCTCATTGTGGCCCGCACACCGGGATAACATGCTATGACCTCATGGGTCGACACAGCAGCCGGGTCGCCGAGGTAGGTGGCGTCGATGTCTGTGTCAAGGATGTGACGGATAGAGGGGAGTGCTTCGATGAACTGAATGGCGCTTTCATGGGCTTCTTCATGTATTGCTGTCATTGAAGCCTCGCAGTTTGAGGTGTCGAAACATAAACCGGCCGTGATCTGGCTGACGAGGAGGGTGTAGAGCTCGCGGCTCGCCAGGGTCATCATCGAGCGGAGCACGGAGTCATTCTCGACTGACTCGGTGTAAAAGCCCGGAAACATAAGCTGGCGTGCCAGGTCGACAATGCGTCTCACTGAATGGTTTGAGAGCAACGGCTCCCCTTCACCTTTGCGTGAGGGACACACATGGCGCATATCGTCAAGGCAGCAGAGGCGACCTATCACCTCGTCGACACGCTGCTGGTTGGTCGGTTTCTGTTCCATAATTTCAGTTCTGCCGTGGAGTCCGGATCCGGATTGATTTATAGGCCGGGCATGCCGGATTATGGGTGCAAAGTTACGATTTTTAATTGGTTTTTTCGCTCTTCTGGTCGGGTTTTTCTTTGAGTACTGACAAATCAAGCATGTGTGTGTCCTTATAGTGCTGAATCAGTGAAGTGATATAGACTGTGAAGAGTGGAAACATTATGATACCTCCCACCGAGAGCACACATCCGAGTATCTTTCCGGTCACTGTCACCGGATTTATGTCGCAGCCGAGGGTGGTGGCCGTCATGCAGGCCCACCATAGAGCCGAGCCGAAATCATTGACCATAGGATTGACAGGATGCTCCCTGTAGAGGAAAATCAGGCTGCCGAGATAGATGGATGCTGCCATTATGATGAGATAGGAAGTGAGGAACGATGTGATTTTGGTCTGTGAGATAGCTCCGACTACTATCACCATCGCGAGTACTCCGCGAGCCAACGGAATAAACCTCAGATAGAACAATTGTTCCGGAGTGAGCGCAAGGTTGAGGCTGTGTACTATGGTGAGATAAGGGATGGAGAGCAGGAAAAACAGCCATCGTGTGCGCAGGTAATGGCGCCGGTCGTCCACCAGGAAAAGTTCTATGAAAAAGTCAGCTATGAAGACTATGCACGTCCACAGCTGAAATCGCATATAGCGTTGATTGTCAAGAAAATTAATCCCATTGAATGTGTCCACTGATATGAACACTATCAGCATTCCCGATAGGATGATGATGATCCAGTGGAGCACGTCGACTATCAGTCGTTTTACCTTAACCTCGTCCATTGTTAAAAATAGTTGATACAATGTTAAAACAAGGTGCGGCCCTGAAAGTTTTGGGTTACCTCGTTGGAATCGGCGGGAGGGATTGAAAAATTGGCCGGGGAGCATTGATCCAAATCAATGCTCCCCGGCGGTTAAGTGGTTATCGCGGTGACTGCCACGTGTTGGTGGCGGTCAGATGAGACGGTTTAGAGAACGCGTGAGATGTTGAATTTTGAGAATTCCAGGTCGTTGGCGGCGCGCTTGCTCATTGAGGGGTCAAGTTTGATGGCCTGACGGAGGTTGGAAGTGATCATCTGGTCATTGTTGGTGCGGGCACCGAGGATGGCCATCAGATAGTAAGTGGTTGCATCAGGAGTGTTGATGGCGGCGAGAGTTGACTTAGCCTTGCTGTAATCCTTGTTGAGGATCTGGGCGAGGGCGGCATTGTTGCTCTTGTCGTTGCCGAAAGCCTTGACGGCAGCCTTGACATCACCCTGCTGGAGATAGTAAACACCAAGTGCTGAACCGAGTTCCTCAAGGCCGGCAGCTTTGCCGAATGCACTGTTGGCAGCGCGGAGGTCGTCATTAACGAGTGATACGAGGCCCTGGTTCATCTGTGATTCGGGAGCGTTGGGTTCTATGCGGGCTGCTTTTTTGAAGCTTGCCATAGCGGCGTCGAAGTCGCCCTGCTGATACTGCACTTTGCCGAGGTTGTTGAAGCCGCGGTAGTCACCGGGGTGCAGACGGGTGGCTGCGGTGTAAATTTCTTTCTTGCGGTTGAGGTCGTTGGTGAGAGTAGCGCAGTAGAGGAGTTCGTCAACAGTGAGTGTTGAGGGGTCAGTGGCATAAGCCTGGTTGATTTCCTCGTCGCTCTTGCCGATGACGTTGACGCTGGCGGTGATGCGTGAGTAGCGGAGCTGCGGGAGGATTTCGTCGGCGAGCTGGTCAAACACGCTTGCGAGGTTGCGGATTTCGCGTTCGCGCACTTCGGGGTCCTTGTACATTGAAAGCACACTGAGGATGAGATCCTTGTCCTGGATATTGCTTGCGGCAACGAGTTTCTGGAAGCCTTCCCAGTCCTCGGGAGTGAAGTTGGCGGTGAGTTCACCGAATTCAGTCACCTTGTCTTTTTTGAGCTGATTCTTGAGATAAGCTGAAGTGTTTGTCTCGCGGTTTTCGGCAAGGCGGGTGTTGAAGTCGAGTGAACCTTCGGGTGAAGCGTATGACTCGATGTTGATTTCCTCGATCTGACGTGACTCGTCGCCGGCTGCGGCTTTGATGTCGCGGTTGAGGCGGAGCACTTCATCACTGTTAAGCTCGCTCTGGCGCAGGTTGGCCTGGTTGATGAGGAAGTGGATGTCGGCTGAGTATTTTTCGTTGATGATGCGCTGGAACTTATCGTTGGCGGTGGCCGGAGTCACAGTTGCGGCATCGGCGAGAGCTGCAGTAGCGATGATGCCGTCAGCTACTTTCACGCGGGGAAGCACATATTTCTTGCCGTTCTGATCCACGCTGAAGCCAAGATAGAGTTCTGAGTGCTGCATCTCGGGTTTGTAAACGTAGTTGACAGGTATGGTGACTGTGCCGCCGTTGTTGTAAGAGATGACTGTGTTGTTGCCACGTACTTTTTCACCCTGGAAAGTCATGGGCGAACCTGCCTCCTCGGTGTTGTTGAAAGTGAGGTAGGGGGTCACGGTAACAGATGCGTTCTTAACGAAGAATTTGGCAGGGATGTTGCCGGTGACAGTGGCGGGGACCTTCTGGCCTACCACTTCGAGCGGGTTGGGGTTAGTAGTGAAATAATCAGCTGAGAACTGATTCATCTTCTTTCCGCATCCGGTTAGCATGACAGCTGAGCCGAGCAGGAGTGAAAAACCTAATTTCTTGTCCATAATAGGTGATAAAAATATAGAATGTATTGACGTGAATGATTGATTTATTCGCCGTTGGGACGTAGTGCCCCAAATTCAGAAGCAAAGTTACAATCTTATTATGACTATTCCAAGTCAACATGCTCTTAAAAAACTGTTAATAATGCTTTTTAAGTGCCTGCGGCTCCATGTGGTGAAAATATTTGCCTCAAAGTGGAGGAGTTTTGACGAATTAGTTGTACTTTTGCCTCTTATTTGTGAACTTATACCTATTTATTTTATTCTTATAATTAATATTATAATTTATTCAGGAAAATAGCCGATGAGAAGATGGCGTATTGAGGACAGCGAGGAGCTGTACAACATCCAGGGTTGGGGAAGAAAATATTTCTCCATCAATGAGAAAGGCAATGTGGCCGTGACTCCGCGTGAAGGTTATGCTTCGGTGGACCTCCGCGAGGTGATGGACGAACTGCAGGTGCGCGACATCACGTCGCCGGTGCTGTTGCGTTTCCCGGATATTCTTGACAACCGTATCGAGAAGATTTCCAACTGTTTTGCTGTGGCATCCGAGCAATATAACTATAAAGCTCAGAATTACATCATCTATCCCATCAAGGTCAATCAGATGCGCCCTGTGGTGGAAGAGATAGTGACCCATGGCGAGAAATTCAACATCGGTCTTGAGGCTGGCTCCAAGCCGGAACTCCATGCCGTGCTCGCCACCAACATCAAGGAGAATGCCCTGATTATCTGCAACGGCTATAAGGATCAGACATATATCGAACTCGCGCTCCTGGCCCAGAAGATGGGACGTCGCATATATCTCGTGGTCGAGAAGCTCAACGAGCTCCGCATAATCCACGAGGTGGCCAAGCGCATTGGCATTGATCCGAATGTAGGTATCCGTATCAAGCTTGCGTCCTCAGGTTCGGGCAAATGGGAGACCAGTGGTGGCGACCAGTCAAAGTTCGGTCTCAACTCCTCCGAACTTCTTGAGGCGCTTGACTTCATGGACCGCAATAAGATGAAGCATTGCCTCAAGCTGATACACTTCCACATCGGCAGCCAGATTACCAAAATACGCCGTATAAAGAATGCCATCCGAGAGGCGACACAATTCTATGTGCAGCTCACGCAGATGGGATTTGATATCGAATTCATGGATATCGGCGGTGGACTCGGTGTCGACTATGACGGCACACGTAATTCTGCGTCGGGCAGCTCGATGAACTATTCGATCCAGGAATATGCCAATGATGCCGTTTCGGCTATCGTGGACGCTTGCGAGAAGAACGGCCTCAAACAGCCCAACATCATCAATGAGAGCGGCCGTTCACTCACGGCCCATCATTCGGTACTTGTGTTTGAGGTGCTTGAAACCACTCAGCTGCCCTTCTGGAAAGAGTCCAAGGAGGTTGGCGAGAATGACCACGAGCTGGCTAAGGAGCTCTATGAAATCTGGGACAAACTCAATCAGCAGCGTCTGCTTGAAAGTTGGCACGATGCCCTGCAGATTCGTGAAGAGGCACTTGATCTTTTCAGCCTTGGCCATCTTGACTTGCGCACCAGAGCACAGATTGAGGAACTCTTCTGGTCAATAGCCCGCGAGGTCGGTGACATAACCGGCAACATGAAGCATGCCCCCGAAGAACTCCGCAAAGTCATCAAGATGGTGCCTGACAAGTACTTCTGTAACTTCTCCCTATTCCAGTCGCTTACCGATTCCTGGGCTATCGACCAGGTATTCCCCATCATACCTCTTTCTCGTCTTGATGAGAAGCCTACGCGCACCTGTACTCTCCAGGACATTACCTGCGACAGCGACGGAAAGATTTCCAACTTCATATCGGTGCATGGAGGAACTGCCAATTCCCTTCCTGTGCATCAGGTGAAACCCGGCGAGCCGTATTATCTCGGCGTGTTCCTTGTCGGTGCTTACCAGGAAATTCTTGGTGATATGCACAACCTGTTTGGCGATACAAATGCCGTGCATATCTCTGTCTATAAGGACAGTTATGAAATCGACCGTATAATCGACGGTGAGACCGTGGCCGATGTGCTCGACTATGTGCAGTTCAATCCTAAGAAATTGGTGCGTAATGTCGAGGCATGGGTGACATCATCAATGAAAGCCGGGAAAATCACCCCCGAGGAGGGGCGTGAATTCCTCAGCAATTACCGTTCGGGTCTTTACGGTTACACCTACATAGAGAAAGATTAAAACATAGAGAAGTATAAAAATCGCTATGAGATACTTCATGCGACTTGCCTACAGAGGTGCACCGTTCCACGGCTGGCAGAGTCAGCCGGGAGAGGTGACTGTGCAGGAGACATTGGAGAAGGCACTGTCGGTTGTGCTCCGCCGCGACATGAAAATTGTCGGGGCGGGACGCACTGACACCGGCGTCAACGCCCGCATGATGATAGCCCACTTTGATGTGGATACACCGATAACCGATGCTGCTAAATTGGTGCGTGGTCTAAACTCCCTTGTAGGGAAGGATATCGCAGTTTATGAGATATATGAAGTCGACGCTGATAAACATGCCCGCTTCGATGCCACTTCCCGGACTTATCATTACTATGCACTCCCTGAAAAGTCTCCCTTTTTCCATCCGTTATGCTGGAAGGCACCTGATGGGCTTGACTATGGTAAGATGAATGAGGCAGCACAGCTTTTGCTCCAAACTGATGATTTCACATCGTTTGCCAAGCTCCACACGGATGCGAAGACTAATATCTGCAAGGTCACCCATGCTCGTTGGCATAAGGTGGCTGACACGGACGGTTGGGTATTTGTAATTACAGCTGACCGCTTCCTGCGCAATATGGTACGTGCAGTTGTGGGGACGCTTGTTGAAGTAGGCAGAGGTAAAATGTCGGTGGAGGAATTTAAGGCCGTGATTGACCGTCGCGACCGTTGCGCGGCCGGAACATCGATGCCGGGACATGCTCTTTACCTTTGGGAAGTAACGTATTGATTGTGAGTTGTTGGCTTTATGGTAAAAACAAGGATAACATATCTTGATATTCTTCGGCTTATAGCTTGCCTGATGGTAGTCCTTATGCATTCGCCATTGCCAACAAACCAATCAAACAGTCTGATAGTGTCCGCATTAGGCTATTTATGTGCTCCATGTATAGGTTTGTTCCTTATGGTTAGCGGCGCGTTGTTGTTACCGGTGCAAGGCGATGCGGTTACATTCCTAAAAAAGAGGCTTGGTAAATTGTTAGCTCCAACATTGATATGGTCTATCTTCTATATATTGGTGAAATGGCATAGTGGAGAATTGGGACTGGATGATGTGGTGAAATCTGTGTTGTCGATGCCATTTTCGTCTCAAGGACACGGCGTTATGTGGTTCATGTATATGCTTATAGGATTATATATTATCGCGCCGGTCATAAGTCCATGGCTGTCGTCGGTGAAGAAGTCCACCATTGAGCTATATTTGGGGATTTGGGCGCTAACATTGTGCTTTCCACTTATAGAGAATTATATTTTAGTGGATTCAAGCATAACTGGACTGTTTTATTACACATCTGGCTACGCAGGCTATTTTATCGCCGGATACTATCTGTATAGATATGGCCTGCAGATAAATCTGTGGATGGTCGGATGTTTACTTATATTAGCCGTCATGGCTCCGCTAATCTGTGTGATTGGCGATTTGACGGTTGATTTCTACAGACTTTTCTGGTATCTGTCTATTTTTGTCGTATCAATGGCATTGGCTTGGTTCGTTGTGATTCAACGTTTGATGTCGGGCTGTTGTAATTATCAGCCAAAATGGATTCAGACTGTTTCAGATCTGTCATTTGGAGTATATTTGTCACATATATTTATTATGCGGTCATGGGTCTGGCACTGGGACTGGATCTTGGATATTGGATTCTTTCCGGTTCAGATAGCTGCAATTTTCAGTTGTTCTTTTGTAATAAGTCTTTGCGGATGTTATATAGTGTCATTGTTCCCATTTAGTGAATATATAATTGGTTGTAGCAAAAGAAAACACTCTCTCCGGTAATTGATGTTGTATCATGGATTACAAACTTATTTTAGAAGAAATTGCGGCTGAGATAGAGCCGTTGAGACAAGTCGGACGTCAGGCTGATTATATTCCGGCACTTGCCAAGGTAAACCCTGACCGTTTCGGTATTTGCATCACCACTACTGATGGTGAAGTAATAGAATGGGGTGACGTGACTGAACGCTTCTCCATACAGAGTGTCACCAAAGTTTTTTCACTATCGATGAGCCTTTCGCTTATGGGCGAATCACTCTGGAAAAGGGTAGGGAAGGAACCCTCAGGTGCGGCATTCAATTCGTTGATACAGCTTGAACTTGACCGTGGCATACCTCGCAATCCTTTTATCAATGCAGGTGCGATAGTGCTTGCAGATGTGCTTATTAGCACACTCGATAATCCCGAGAAAGACTATCTGTCGTTTGTGCGGAGCATTGCGTCAGACTCTACCATCGGTTATGATTCCGAAGTTGCAACTTCGGAACGTGCGAAGGGCTATATAAATGCAGCTATTGCAAATATGTTGAAATATTATGGAAATCTTGACAATGATATTGAGGATGTGTTGCATTTCTATTTTCTGCAATGTTCGGTTGAGATGAGCTGCCGCCAGCTTTCCAAGGCATTCCTTCCGTTTGCCGACAGAAGCACTGCATTTTCATTTGATGGCATTAGTCTGACATCTTCGCAGGTGAAACGTATAAATGCAGTGATGCAGACATGTGGTTTCTATAACGATGCCGGAGAATATTCCTATTTAGTGGGACTTCCGGGTAAAAGTGGTGTCGGTGGAGGAATCGGAGCTGTTTATCCCGGTCGATATGCAGTGGCCACATGGTCTCCGCGACTGAACGAGAAGGGTAATTCCGTAATGGGAATGAAAGCCCTTGAGCTTCTTACCACTCACACCAATGAGTCAATATTTTAGAGATTTCCCGATTAGACAAGTTAATCCATGTACTGCAAAATGTTGATTGCATATTTGGCGAATCAATCGTGGTTACGAAATTTTTACAGCGAGGGATTGGGTAGAATCATACGAGCCTATTTCAGATAAAGCAGAGTATGATTAGCTGTGCTATAATCACCCTGCAGAACATTGAGAGTGGATACACTGAGGCATAGCTCACAGTGGCATAATCGCCAGGCACCACATCGTTGACATAGTTGAGTGCCATAGGATTTGCCATACTTCCGCAAAGCATTCCGCAAGTAAGAGCGAAGTCGAGACGGAACAGCCGCATGGCCACTCCTCCCATTATCAATACCGGAATAAGAGTGATTAGGAACCCGAGTGCAATCCACAGAAGCCCTTCGGAGCGCATGATGGTGTCGAGGAACTGGGCGCCTGCATCAAGACCGAGGCAAGCGAGATATAGCGACAGTCCGATGCCGCGCAACATCAGGTTGGCACTTCGGGTAGTATAAGTGACGAGCCGGAACTGCGGACCGAAACGTCCTATAAGAATGCCTATTATAATCGGACCGCCTGCCAGACCAAGTTTTATAGGAGTTGAAATCCCAGGAATGGCTATTGGAATGGAACCTACTACCAATCCTACCACTATTCCGATGAAGATAGCTGCAAGATTGGGGTCCTTGAGTTTTATGGCAGTGTTACCGAGTATCTGCTCCACCTTTTCAATATCAGCGGCGCTACCAACCACAGTGAGCGAGTCGCCAAGTTGTAGAATCAGTTCAGGAGTGGCGAGCAGATGAAGTCCGCTGCGGGTCACACGGCTTATGTTTATGTGATATTGGTTGCGCAGACGCAATGAGCCTAATTTCTTGCCGTTGATGGACGGTCGGCTCACTATGATGCGCCGTGAGATGAGCTGATTGTCAATGGAATTCCAGTCGATGTCTTTTTTGTTCCAGTCTCTCTGTTCCTGTTTGCCGAAAAGTACTTTAAGTTTGTGGCTGTCGTCAGGAGTGGTGATTACAAGAAGGTGGTCATCCTTCTGAAGCACGGTGTGAGAGTCGGGGATGCTTACCACATCGTTGTGCCAAAGGCGGGAAATCACAAATTTAGTACGTGTTATCTGTGAAATCTGCTTCACAGTCATGTTGTAGATGGCGGGATTGCAGATTTTGAACTCTGCAATGAATGTTGGGTCGGTTTCTTCCTGTGGCGATGTGAGCGGTGAGCCGGGGCTGAGGAACATTTTGCGTATTAGGATTACGGCCAATATCACACCTACCACTCCGAGCGGGTAGGTCACGGCGCAGCTTAGAGCAGCTCCATTGGCCGACCTGCCCATCTGTTCCAGAGCCTGCTGGGCGGCACCAAGCGCCGGTGTGTTGGTAGTGGCACCACAGAGGAGTCCTGTAGCCTCCCCGATAGGCACTCCCAGCCAGATGTTGAACAGTACAGCCATTAGGGTTCCGAGAATTATTACACCGATTCCCAAAAGGTTGAGTTGCAATCCCCCCTTGCGGAACGAGCTGAAGAAACCAGGACCGACCTTTAAGCCGAGTTCGTAGACGAACAGTACAAGCCCGAGGTTCTCGGTATAGTGCAGGATTGTGGGGTCAATTGACAATCCGAGGTGACCAGCCAGAATACCGGCGAAAAATACAAAGGTCACACCGAGCGAAATACCCCATATCCTGATCTTTCCTAACGCAAGCCCGACAGCGATGATAATTGAGATTATTATTACCGCTTGCAGTGCCGAATGGTTGATGAAAATGTCATAAATCAATTCCATGCTGCAAAATTACTAAAATATGCGTAAATTTGCAGTGAAATAAATTTAGAGTTAATAATATGATTACACAGGAACAATTAAAAGAGACTTTTGAACGCAAGCTCGCGTTGAGGAGGTATCTTTGACATCGACAGCAAGAAAATAGAAGTCGAAGAAGAGGAACTGCGCACTCACGTGCCCGATTTTTGGGAACATCCCAAAGAAGCACAGGCGCAGATGAAGAAAATCAAGGATATCCAGGCCTGGATTGACGGTTACGAGGAGATTGACAAAGTGGTCAATGAGCTCCAGCTTGCATGGGACTTCCTTAAGGAGGGCCTTGTGGAGGAATCGGAGATTGATGCGCTATATGCCGATGCCGTTGCAAAGATTGAAAACCTCGAGCTGCGCAACATGTTGCGCCGTGAGGAGGACAAACTCGGAGTGGTGCTTAAAATCAACTCCGGAGCCGGCGGCACCGAAAGCCAGGATTGGGCCTCGATGCTCATGCGTATGTATCTGCGCTGGTGTGAGAGCCACGGTTACAAGACATCCATAGCTAACCTTCTGGAAGGTGACGAGGCCGGAATAAAGTCATGCACCATCAATGTGGAGGGTGACTTCGCTTACGGTTACCTGAAGAGCGAAAATGGTGTACATCGTCTTGTGCGCGTGTCCCCTTACAATGCCCAGGGTAAGCGAATGACATCGTTCGCGTCAGTGTTCGTGACCCCTCTGGTCGATGACACTATCGAAGTCAAGGTCGATCCGGCACTCCTCTCGTGGGATACCTTCCGTTCGGGTGGAGCCGGCGGTCAGAACGTGAACAAGGTCGAGTCGGGTGTACGTCTGCGTTACCAGTTCACCGACCCATACACCGGAGAGCAGGAAGAGATTCTCATTGAGAACACCGAGACCCGTGACCAGCCCAAGAACAAGGAGAATGCCATGCGTCAACTCCGGTCTATCCTCTATGACAAGGAGCTCCAGCACCGCCTGCAGGAGCAAGCCAAGATTGAGGCCGGAAAGATGAAGATAGAATGGGGTTCGCAGATTCGCAGCTACGTGTTTGACGACCGTCGTGTGAAGGACCATCGTACCAACTATCAGACGAGCGATGTGGGCGGAGTAATGGATGGCGACCTCGATGCTTTCATCAAGGCCTATCTGATGGAATTTGCCGCCTCGGAAAACTAAATGTCCGTCTTATTGGACATCTTTGGTAATATCCGAAAAAAACAGCATGGACATCTGGAAAACTCCAGATGTCCATGCTGTTTTTTTATTGCGAACCTTTTACATGGCCTCAGCCATGGATATGACATTGGCGGTGAATTCTTCAGCCGGAAGGTCGTAGGGGAGCCAATGGATGGGAAAACCTCGGTTCTCCATGCCCCTGAACCATGTCATCTGCCGTTTGGCGAATTGATGAATAGCAATCTCAAGCTGCTGTTCCATCTCCTGGCGTGATAATTTCCCAGTGAGATGAAGTGTGAGGAATTTATATTCCAGTCCATAGTAAATAAGGTCATCAGCGGGAATCCCTGAGTCGAGAAGGCTTTTCACCTCTTCGATCATCCCCTCGGCGAGACGTGAGTGCAGCCTTTGGGTGATTCGGGCACGTCGTGCCTCACGGTCGATTTCTACCCCGATCACGAGGGCGTCCTTGACCGGATGAGGTTCGGCCTGGCGTGCGGCTTCGGGATGTTGCTGATAGTAGGTCTGTATCTCAATGGCACGTATGGCGCGTTTGGCCGTGTCGACATCGGTGACGTTATGGAGTGCTTTCATCCCGGCAAGGATCTCAGTGAGCTCCTCCAGTGTTTTATCCTCAAGGCTCTTGCGCAACGGTGGATTTTCAGGCACTTCGGGCAGTTGCAGTCCTTTGAGGACGCTTTCGACATATAGGCCGGTGCCTCCACACAGAATCGGGGTTTTGCCTCGGGATGTGATGTCGGCATAGGCTGACGCGTAATCCCGCAGAAATTCATAGAGATTATACTTGTAGCCTGCGGGACAGATGTCAATTAGGTGCACCGGCGTGTCGCCATACTCCTCCATGTCCTTCCCGGTCCCGAGGTCCATGCCTCGGTATATCTGACGAGAGTCGGCACTTATTATTTCGCCGTTGACGGCCTTGGCGAGATCGACGGCGCGTCGTGTCTTCCCCGAAGCGGTAGGCCCTGTGATGACTATTAATGACGGCTTCATTATTTTTCCCCGGATATCCTTTTCTTCCAGAAACGGCGAATCTTAAAGAATGGCTTGTCCTCGTTGAAGCGGGCCACTTGCAGCCACTGCGGGCTATTGAAATCTACATCCCAGTCGCAGATACCGTTGAGGCGGAAGGCGGGACGGTAGTTCTTCACCTTATAGAGGCGTCGACCTTCGCTGTCGTAGGTTTTCCAGGCCATAGTGATGGTGTAGAGACGATGTATCTCCGTGGCCATGAGCGGTGAGAGGTCATGGTTGTAAAGCAGTCTCTGGAGCTGGGAGAGGCTATACCATTTGCCGCGCAGTTGCGATTGCTTTATCAAATCCTTGTTTTCAAGACAGCAGATGTAGTGGAAGGCGTTACACTCGCCGTTGGCATCATTGGAGGTGTACATGAACCGCAGGGTGAAGTCGGTTTCCTGGAGGTTGCTCAGGTCGCAGAATGCCACGGTGGCCTCCTTGGGAGTAATACGTTCCGAATAGGAGCGGAAGAGGGTAGCGGGTGTGTCGAATTTGTTTTGGTCGGGGATGTCGTAGAATTCCTCAGCGCGATGCAGTAGCACCTGCTCGTCGCAGATGATGATGAACCGCAGACATGATGATGCGCCGTGGCGCTGGGCGCTCCCCTCCACGTTCTGGTAATAATATCCCCAGAGTGTGAAGTATCTCATTCCGAGATAGATTACAGAGATGCCGAAGAGGATGGTGGGTAGCCAGTTGAAAAAGAAGTGGTCGGGGGTATTCATGTTGACATTTACATAGAAAACCCCATAGTAAATCCATGATACTATAGAGATCACTATCGCCATTATCAGAAGGAACCATATCTGATAGCTGCTCTCCTGATGGAATAATTTGCCGAGGAATCCTCTCTCGGACGCAGTGCCATACTTGATTGTACAGCTGCGGCATATTGAGGTCTTCTTGCCCATGATGACAGCCCAGCAGCAAACTACGAGCACCACGGGGGCTATGACCAGGATGGTGATATAGGGGATGCGTTCGTTGAGCAGGGCCTCGTCATAGAACCTGTTGATGATTCCGCGCGTGTAGGCGATGCATATCACCATCATTATAATGGCCGAGAAGCCGAGCGACCTGATGCATATCATCGGTATGAGGTCGCAAGAAGCGGCTTTGTATTTTCTGTCGGTGTTGTTGAAAAGTATAAGTAGCCCCATGACTCCGAATGTGACTAATGGTATCCAGAGCTTGGCGATGAAGAGGGAGAGGAACGCCGGGAGTGTCAGTGCTCCGATGGACATGGTCCAGTTGAGCCAAAGTGAAAAGATGGCGTTTTCGTTGGTCAGTCTGCGTTGTGGCATAATATGTTATACAATCGTCGATTGTGTTTAGAGGTTCTTGTCGAAGTAGTCGAGCATCTTGGAGTAGACGGTCAGGCGGGCGTTGCACTGGTAGATGGAGTGATTCATGTTGGGGAAGAGGAACATGTCACAGAATTTACCATTTGACTGAAGGGCCGATACGTACTGCATGGTGTTCATCAGATGTACATTGTCGTCAGCTGTGCCATGCATTATGAGAAGCGGGACGTTCACGTTGGCAGTGGCATTGAGTGGGGCCGATTCCTCATAGCCGTCCTCGTTCTCCTGGGGGGTGAGCATGTATCGTTCGGCATACACGGTGTCGTAGTAACGCCAGTCAGTCACCGGGGCAATGGCAACAGCAGCCGCGAACGGTGACGAGGGGGTGGAAATACACATGAGAGTCTCATAGCCGCCATAACTCCATCCTGTGATGCCTATGCGCTCAGAGTCGACGTAAGGCAGCGACGCGGCATAGCGTGCAGCTCCTTGTTGGTCGATAGTCTCATAGTGTCCGAGATTTCGGTAGACGATGGTCTCCCATGCTCTGCCGCGACCACCGGTGCCTCGGGGATCGACGCACAGTACTATATAGCCTTTCTGAGCTGCGTATTCAGCCCAGTCTATTTTCCATCGGTTGAGCACTTCTTGTGAACCGGGACCGCTGTACTGGTGCATTATGACCGGATATTTTTTCGAGGCGTTGAAGTCGGTCGGCTTTATCATATAGGCATTGAGGGTAATGCCGTCAGCCGTCGTGATGGTGAGGAATTCCTTTTTGGGGGCGGACGCGTACTTTGCCGCTGTGTTTTTGTTGTCCTCGAGCACTCTTACCTGCTTGTCGGCGATAGTGTAGAGGGTATATGTGTTTGGGGTGGTGGCGTTGCTGTAGTTTACTGTATAGTAGTTCATGGCCGGAGTGAACCATGCAGATGCGTATCCCTGATCAGGCGTGAGATTCTTTACAACTCCTTTGGGGTCGATGCGCGAGATGACGCGGTTGATGGCTCCGGTTGATGTCGACTGGTAGTAGTGGTTGCCTTTTGCGTCGGCACCGTAATAGGCGGTTACATCAAATTCCCCTTTGGTGATTTGGCGTGTCAATGCCCCTGAGTAGGAGTACTGGTAGGCATGGGTGTAACCGGAGCGGCCTGAGAGCACCACGAAATTGTCGGAATTGAATGTGAGGTCTTCGTATGTCACGGTTTCGAGCCATGCGTCATCCTCCTCTACCATGAGTGACTTGGCCACGTTTGAACGCGGATTGAGTGTGAAAAGCTCCATGCGTGTCTGGGCACGGTTGAGTGTTGTCACCACGAGTCTGTCAGGGCTGCCTCCGTAAGTGATGCGGGGTATATATTCTATCTTTGTGTCCGGCAGGGTCAGATTCTTGGTTTTGCGGTTGTCCACATCATAGCTGTGGACGCTGACCTTTGAATTCGGCTCTCCTGCCACAGGGTATTTATAAGTGAAACTCCCCGGATAAAGAGCATATTGCTTCATCGGGTCACAGGTGCCTTCATAGAGAGGAAATGAGTAGGCAGGGACATCAGTCTCGTTATATTTCAGGTAGCAGAGAGTCATATTGTCCGGAGCCCATGCCATAGAGCAGTCGGTGGTGAACTCCTCCTCATACACCCAGTCGGGGACACCGTTGATCACGTGGTCGATTTTGCCGTCGGTTGTGACAGGCACCTCGGTGTCGAAATCTATCTTTTTGAGATATATGTTGTTGTCTTCACCTACGAATGCCACCATGCGGCCGTCGGGCGAGAAAAGCGGTGCACGCTGCTGTTTGTGAGTCTCGGATAGAGGACGCAGTAACCGGCTGCGCAGCTCATAGACATAGAACGAGGCTTTGAACGAGCGGCGGTATATAGGGGTGTGGCCTGTCTGTAGCAGGAGTTTTGAACCGTCGGGGCTCAGGGTGAAACCCTCGATGCGGTCTATTTTGTTTTCACGGGTGTTGGCCACATCCATCACCGTCTCTACTTCAGCTCCGGTTTTTGTGTCATGTTTCACGACCCTTTTTCCGTCATCTGACAATGCCAGGTAGCTTAGGCCATCCGCCATGTAATATGGTTTAGCCACGGATGCAGGGGCGTTTTGGGGATATACGAAGGGGGCCATCTCCTTAAAGTCGGCGACATTACGTCCGGCTGCTGATGACAAGGCTACGGCCGATAAGGCAAATGCGACTGTGAAGAAATTTTTCATTGTGTCTAACGTTCGCGGATTAATGCGGATACACGATAGTTATCCTCTATTTGGCTATGAGATTGGATTCAGGTTGGTTCGTGCGGAGAGAATTCAGAACAGTGAGAGTTGGGCCTCGTTGTCATTTACAGGACGGCGAGGAGGCTCGTGGTACCCGAAATCCGGGTCATCTTTTTTCCCTCCGGCAAACCATTCGGTGTTGTCGAGATCGCTGTCTATGCGTACTTTCTTTGGACGGCCTCTTCGGCGCGATGCCGGACGGTCCTCCTGCGGGGCTGTAGGTTGCGGTGTCGACTGGTCGTTAGCCTGGTCGCCGCGGCTCTCAAGTTTCTGTCGGAGCTCCTTTATTTCGGAGCGGAGACGCATCTCGCTGTTGGCCTGGTTGTATAGGTTGTTCTCGATGGTGCGGCGCAGTGAATTGTTTTCCTCGTTGAGTTTAGCCACTTGTCCTTCCCAGTCCTCAGCTTTGGCCGCGTTCAGGGCTTCCTGAAGTTCGGTGATGCGTGCATCCTTGCGGGCTTTCAGGGCTTCCACTCCTTCGAGCTGCTCTTGTATCTGTGCTACGATTGATTCCTGCTCTTCGACATTCTTCTCCAGCTCTTCGCGGGCTGTGGCAGCCTGTTTGCGCAGGTCGTTTATCATCGCGTCGCTCATTTTGGTCTTCACTTCGAGCTGCTCCCTCAGGGTTGTCTGACGTTTCACCTCCTCTTCGAGTTCGGCTATGCGGATGTGGGCCTTATCGAGAAGCTGGGTGTCTACCGGGAGCTTCTTGTCGGTATACATCCGTTCCTTGTCGGCGTTCAGTTTGGCCACCTGTGATTCCAGGTCGTTTATCCTGTCGAGGAGTGCGCGTTTCTGTCGGTCGACACTTAGCTGAAGCCTGCGGTTTTCCTGACGTAGTGTCTCTGTGTCCTTTTCCTTGTTCTGCAGGGCGGCAATCCGGCGTTCGAGTGCTGTGCGTTGATTCTCCCACACTTTGGCGGCGTGAGTCGGATCGCATGCTGTAGCCATACGGTTGCGGAGGCTTTCGTCAATGGAATTGAGGATATATTTTCTCTGCTCGTCGGTTGAGAGGCAGTTTTTGATGAATTCGGGTTGCTGATCGTTAAAGAGATTTATGAGCGCATCAAATATGTCGCCGGCAAGCGTGTCATCCTGCATGCTCACTTCCTTGGGTTTGGTCTCGGAGGTGGGGGATGCCGGTTCTGAGTCGGCTTCCTGGCGGGGTGCAGGCAGCGCGGTCACGGCTGGACGCTCTTCGTCGTTGCGTGAAGTCGTGGTCGGCTTGTTGGCGGCATAGGTGGGCACGGTGGGGTCATATTCACCCTCTTCTTCATCTTCGCCTTCAGGTGAAAAGCCGAACGCTCGTCGTAATCCGTTCCAAAATGACATAAATGCTCTGTATTTGGGTAGTTTTAAGGTATAGTTTACGTGCAAAGTTAACTTAAATAATCCAATTATCCGCATAAATCCGCTTCAAAACTGCACGAATACCGCAATTGTCACCGTTTTGTCACTTCTTTGGGAGCTCGGCCTGGACATCGAGGGGATTTATGCCGGTGGTGGCGGTAAGTGGTGTTATTGGCTAATCCCGCAGCCGATAAAAATTTGAGGTTCGATTTGGAGTTACGGAAAAAATCGTGTACCTTTGCGCAGCAAAACGCAAAATCCATTTTGCACCATGGTTTGCTCGAATGGTGGAATGGTAGACACGAAGGACTTAAAATCCTTTGGTCATTGCGACCGTGCGGGTTCGAGTCCCGCTTCGAGCACCAGGTCAGAATCGGCCCCGGAACGCTTAAATGCGTCAATCGGAGCCGATTCTTTTTTGTTGACTTCCTGGCGATGGCAGAGCTGTGCGTGACTATCCGAGGTGCGTTATTGCGCGTTATAGTCGACGGTCGCAGAGCCTGTAATTGAAACGGACTATCGGAGTATGGCCATGAATTTTTAGGCTGTTTATTAAACAAGCTCTGAAAAATATTACTTATCTTTGCATTTTAAATATCTTCCCCTAAAATTCCGTTACATTATTATTTGGATTATTTTGGCACGCAATACATTAACCATAGCTCTCTCACTATGCCTCGGAGTGGTTTTTTCGGCACTTTGTGCCTTGCCCGGCGAGGCTGCCACATTTGCTTCCACTTCACGTCTGGCTACCGGCCGTTGGGTGAAAATACATGTTGATTCCACGTCAGTCTACCGTATAAGTTATGACCGCCTGCGCGAATGGGGCTTCTCCAATCCCGCCTCGGTGTCGGTCTATGGTTATGGCAGTGCCGAACTTGATCATGTGCTCGACTCTGCCCCCGACGATCTGCCCCCTGTTCCGGTCTATCACCATGACGGGGCCCTCTACTTTTATGGTGAGGGCGACATAAGGGTGCGTCCGGCCTCTGAGTCGATGGTGTCAGTCAACCGTAACTACTACTCAAACGGATCGTGCTATTTCCTGACCGAGGGACGGTCGGTCACCTCTATACCTGAAAGTTCTTATGGGACATCGTCGGTGTCAGCCCTGTCGACACATCTGTCGGTTGATTATCGCTTGACCGAAGAGATTAATTTTGACAATGCGGGTGTGTTTTTCTATTCACGAAATCTTGTAGGCAACCCCGCCAGGGATTTCACCTTTGCCGCCCCTGATTATTCATCAGGTGGGACTTTGGGCTTTCAGTATGTGTATAATCACTCCAACACCTCTGCCACACCGTCGATCAGTCTCGATTTCTCGTCGGCCGCTGATGTCACCCCATTCACCCTTACCGGGATGAAGCATACTGATTATAGCAACGTGGTTTACCAGGTGTCGCGCAATCAGACTGTCAACGTAGCCCCGGTTGATAAGTCAAGGGGATCTTTTACCGCCAGTTTCTCCAATCCTGCCGGCTCACCGTTCAGTGATCTTAACATTGATTACGTTTATTACATCTATAATCGCGACAATAGATTTCTGGGTCCGGTGATGCAACTTCACATGTTGAATGTACCGGCAGGCACCCCTGTTGCCATCAGTGATGCTCCTGACGGCATGTTGGTATGGGATGTGAGTTTGCCGCGTGAGGCTGCCTCGCTTAGCACGACGGCTGCCGCTAACGGTGCCGTTACCGTCACGCTCCCGGCTTGTTCCTCTTCAGCCAGAAAACTTTGCGCTTTCGTTCCCGATAGCAGGTTGCCGGAACCTACCTTTGTGGGGCCGGTGACAAATACCAATCTGCATCTCATGCAGCCTGTAGAGCTTCTGATTGTCACTACCTCCGAGTGTAAGGCTGAGGCTATGCGCCTTGCCGAGGCTCACCGTTCATATCAAGGAATGCTCGTCGGTGTGGTGGATCAGCAGGATGTTTTCAATGAGTTCTCCTCCGGATCATCCCATCCTTCGGCCATCCGTAAATTTGCCAAGATGATTTATTCCCGCCCGGGCACCACGCTCAAATATCTTCTTCTGATGGGTGGCAGCACATTTGATGCCAGAGGAAAACTCGGTGAGGACAATACGGAGTATCTCGTCAACTATGAGGTGGAGTTGCAGGAGACAGCGCGTTATAACTCGCGTGACTACAGCGCAGACCAGTATTTCGGATTTTTCGATGACAAGATGCCTGCCGATTTGCCGAGCCTTGGCTCTTCGCTCACCATTGGAGTGGGGCGTGTGCCGGTACTTAGTGCCGCTGAGGCAAGAATTTATGTCGACAAATGTATCACATACCTGGCCAACCCTTCAATGGCCGGTGACTATTGCCATGCGATGGTGATGGCTGACTGCGGTGATACCAACACTCATTTCAACGCGGCTGAGAGCTCGGTTAGTGTGATGTCCCTTGCCGCACCACAGGTTTATTCCTCCAAACTCTATGAAGTGTTGTATGCCCGCGACGGTGTCCGTTCCACAATCCTTGGAAATGCCGTGGCCAATCAGATTGCTTCCGGACCTCGTGTGGTAAGTTATACCGGTCATGCCAATATAATGGCGCTTGGTTCCAACATGTTCCTGACCATGGCCGATGAGCGAAAGTTGCATTACGGCTCTATGCCTTTCATGTTCCTGGCCACCTGTTATGCTCTGCCTATCGACCGTCCTTTCAGAGGCATCGGGTGCCAGTTCCTGCTTGACAACAATGGCGCGATTGCGGTGATAGGTTCTTCGCGCAGCGTCTATATGAATTACAACCACACTCTCAACGATGCCGTGTTGCGTCAGTATTATTCGGCTATAGATGGAGACTGTATCGGTGATGTCTGGCGCAAGGCTTATAACGCCACAAAAACCTCACGTGGACAGCGCTTGAACAACCTCTGCTATAATCTTGCCGGCAATCCTGCCCTTCCGGTCTATCCGCCTTCGCGCACGATAGCGGTGACTGCTATTGACGGTGTTGCTCCGGGTGCTACTCCGATGTCGAAGCCTTCATTGTCGCCAATGGTGGTTTCCGGCGAAATTCGTGACAACAAGGGCAACCGTGACGCTTCATTCTCGGGCACCATGACATTAAGGTTGCTTGAAGCTCCCCGCACCATGACATCGTTTGTCTATGGGGGTTCCGACACTCCACAATCTGTGAAACTTGAGGAGACCATAATTTTTGAGACTCCGGTAGAGGTTGCTGACGGAGTCTGGAAAGTGACCATGACACCGCCATTGTCAAATGTCTCAGGTGTAAGCCGAATGGTGATGACCTCATGGTCGGATGATGGCAAAACGCTTGCCACCGGACAGTGCAGCGCCTTGTCGCTTGTGGCTCCGAACTCAGGAGATGTGGCTGATTCCATACCTCCCTCCATCACAATCTATCTTGACCGTCCTTCGATGGTCGACGGTGACGATGTGTCATCCTCTCCCATGCTTTACGTGAAGGTGTCGGACAGCGGAAGCGGCGTGGACATGAACCGCGCAGCCATTGGTTGCGCACCCAAAGTTGTGCTTGACGACGACGTGACACTCAAGGAGGCCGCAGCTTTGTTCCGTCCCGATGATGATGGTGGCTACACAATGGCTTATCAGCTATCAGGGCTCGGCGACGGACAGCATTATATCACGGTGTCGGCAAGAGATTTGGCAGGAAATATTTCATCGTCCACCATATCCTTTGTGGTGGTCAATGATGAGGTTGTCGCCACCCTTTCGGTCAACGACAAGATTGTCCGCGAGGGGGTTGAGTTTGACCTTCAGCACTCTATTTCCTCAATCCCGACCGTGCGTCTTATGATCGAGGATATGCTCGGCAACACTGTTTACTCCAAGGAAGGGGCTTCCTTCCCTTACGCATGGGATTTCCGTGGCTCTGACGGTGAGTTTGTGGCCGACGGAATGTACCGGGCTTATGCCATACTTGAATCTCATCCCCGCTATGCATCAACTCCGCGTGTGGAGTTCACAGTGGTGAAATAACCGGGCAGAATTTAAGAATACAAGAAAATCACAATCCATTTTTTTGACTATGACCAAACAGGACCTTAAAATAGTATTTCTCGGTACACCCGATTTTGCTGTCGAGAGTCTGCGTGCCATCGTCGACAACGGTTTCAATGTCGTAGGTGTGGTTACTATGCCAGACAAGCCGGCCGGACGTGGCCACAAGATGTATGAATCACCTGTAAAACTGTTTGCCAAGGAACGAGGGCTCCATCTCATGCAGCCGGTCAACCTCAAGGCTCCTGAGTTTACCGAGCATCTGCGCTCGCTTGATGCTGATCTGTTTGTGGTCATTGCGTTCAGGATGCTTCCCGAAGTGGTGTGGACCATGCCTCGTCTCGGCACGTTTAATCTCCACGCTTCCCTGCTCCCTCGTTATCGTGGAGCCGCCCCGATAAACTGGGCTGTGATTAACGGAGACACTGAAACCGGGGTCACTACATTTTTTCTCAAACATGAGATCGACACCGGCGATATAATAGCGCAGGAGAGAGTGGCAATAGCCCCGGAGGACAACGTTGGAGATGTGCATGACAGATTGATGCTTCTCGGCGCACAACTCACTCTGCGCACCATCAATGATATTATTGCCGGGACTCTTGCCCCCATCCCCCAGGATAAGCTCATAGGTGATGCTGAACCGACTCCTGCTCCTAAAATCTTTAAGGAGACATGCCGCATCGACTGGTCTAAAGAGACGTCGGCCATCCATAATCTGGTGAGGGGTCTGTCACCCTATCCTGCTGCTTGGAGCACGCTATTTGACGGTGAGAACGAAATCGGCGCTGTCAAGATTTTCCAGACTGAGGTGACTGACAGGAAACGTGCGGCAGCCCCGGGCAGCGTACTGATTGAGGAAGGACATCTTTATGTAGGCACCGCAGGCACGGACATTGAGATACTCAGCCTTCAGGTGCCCGGGAAGCGAAGAATGCCGACCGGCGATTTCCTTCGTGGAAGCCGTCTGGCAGCTCCGCGTTTCGAGTGACTCCGTCCTGACAAAGACTAACGTATATAGCCCTTTCCGTGCTCCATGGCCCGGCAAGGGCTATTTTTTTGACGTCGTATTCTCGTTGCGGTTTATTCCCAACACTCTGTCTCGTCGGCTATTTCAGGGATTGTCGATGAGGTGTAGACCGGATCCTTGCCCGAACGTCGTTGGCTGCGGTAATCGTCAAGTAGCTTTATGGCATATTTGCCGAGAGCGAGTATGGCAGCGAGGTTACATAGCGTCATGAGGGCCATGGTGATGTCGGCAAATCCCCACACCACGTCGAGCGAGGTGATTGCACCGATGTAGACCACCGCACCCACCGCAAGGCGATAGAGATTGATGATCCAATCCCTGTTGTAGATAAAGCGGATGTTGGTCTCTCCGTAATAGTAGTTGGCCACGATGCTTGTGAAGGCGAAGAAGAATATCGCGATGCTCACAAACGTGGAGCCGAAACGGTGACTTCCGCCAAGGCTGACATCTATGGCGTGCTGGGTGAGGGCTATGCCGTCGTGGCCATCAAGGAATGTCCCGCTGCAGAGGATGATGAAGGCGGTGGCGCTGCACACCAGAAGAGTGTCGGTGTATACACCGAGAGCCTGTATCAGTCCCTGCTTCACCGGATGGCTTACCGATGCGGTGGCGGCGGCGTTGGGGGTGGACCCTTCGCCTGCCTCGTTGCTGAACAATCCGCGTTTCACACCCATAATCATCGCGGTGCCTACGGTACCACCGAAAGCCTGGTCAACACCGAACGCGTTGCCCACTATCAGACCGAATATCTCGGGTATGCGCCCTATGTTGATGACTATGATTATGATAGCCAGAACTATGTAGGCTATTGCCATGACCGGGACTACGAGTTCGCTGAAGCGTGACACTCGCTGCACTCCGCCCCAGATTATCACGAGTGTCATTATCGCGAGCAGCATAGCCATCCACTGGCGTGGAAACGAAAAACTCATGGCAAATGCGTCGGCTATGGTGTTGGACTGGACCGAGTTGAAGGCAAAACCGAAAGTGAGGGTTATGAGTACGGCAAAAGTGACGGCCCACCATCGTTTGTGTAATCCCTTGAGGATATAATAGGCCGGGCCTCCCATGAACGAGGTGTCGCCTTTCACCTTGAAGAGCTGAGCAAGTGTTGATTCGATGAATGCGCTCGCAGCTCCGAGTAATGCGATGAGCCACATCCAGAACACGGCTCCCGGACCACCGAGGGCAATGGCTGTGGCCACTCCTGCGAGGTTGCCTGTGCCTACACGTGAGGCTATCGAGAGGGCGAAGGCTTGGAATGAACTGATGCTGCCATGGGCCGGGGCATCTTCGGCGCGTCGGTCGTTGTCGCGTTTGCCTGATTTCAGCAGTAGCCGCAGCATTTCGCCAACCATGCGGAACTGCACTCCGCGGGTTTTCATGGTGAAATAAAGTGCAGCAGCAAGCAGCACGGTCACCATGACATAATCGGTTAGCACACCGCTCACTTTATCGATGCAGTGTTGGAGGATTTCGTTAAATTCCATAATGAGGCAAAGTTACAAACAAAGCGCCGCATTACCAAATATCGCGTGGCAGATGCAGATTTTGATTACTCAGGTGGAAAAGAGGGGCGGCTGATAAGTGGAAGATGAGTGTGGTCATGATTGTAGTGGTAAGAGGGTTGGTTAATAGGGTTCGTTGTGCTGGTTTGGAGGGGATTGATAAGCGTTTACATTGCAAAGTTAAGCATGCAAATATGGGTAAAAGGTGCGATAATGCCGCGAGGTTGAAAAAAATTTGCTAAATTTGCACAAATCATGGCTTTGGAACACTGCGGAAGTGGAAATCCCTTGAATCTCTCTGCCGGGTTGCCAGACTGTCCGTCAGGCACTTACAAAGCCATGGTGCTGACGCTGTCTATCTGTACAGATAATTACATATTAATCAAATACCTGAAAATGCGACAATTAGCTTCTTTCGTGCTGGTATGTGGTGTGGCGATGGGCCTCTGCGCTCAGAATGAGCCTTTCCGCGACTCATCACTGCCTGCGGCCGAGCGTGCCGCCGACCTGCTTTCGCGTCTTACTCTCGACGAGAAAGTGTCATTAATGATGGATAACTCTCCTGCCATTCCGCGTCTTGATATCCCTGCCTATAACTGGTGGAACGAGGCTCTCCACGGCATTGGCCGTGCCGGTGTAGCCACTGTGTTGCCCCAGTCGATTGGCATGGCTGCTACCTTTGATGATGCCGCTGTGAACGAGGCATTTACCATGGTGAGCGATGAGGCGCGTGCCAAATTCAATAAATTCCGCAAGGATGGTGACATCAAGCGTTACCAGGGGCTGTCGTTCTGGACCCCTAATGTCAACATTTTCCGTGATCCCCGCTGGGGACGCGGTCAGGAGACCTATGGTGAGGATCCATATCTTGCCCAGACCATGGGTGTAGCCGTGGTGGACGGTCTCCAGGGTGACACATCCGGGAAATATATCAAGACCTTGGCCGGAGCCAAGCACTATGCCGTGCACAGTGGCCCGGAATGGAACCGCCATTCGTTTGATGCCAAGGATATTGACCCTCGTGACCTTTGGGAGACATATCTTCCGGCCTTCAAGTCGCTTGTCGACGCCGGTGTATGGCAGGTGATGTGTGCCTATAACCGTTTTGAGGGTGAACCGTGCTGCTCCAACAAGCGCCTGCTCCAGCAGATTCTGCGCAATGAGTGGGGCTTCGACAAAATCATCGTGAGTGATTGCTGGGCCATCCGCGACTTTATTTCCGATTGGGCCCATAACACCCATCCCTCAGGGGCGCATGCAAGTGCCGATGCAGTGATTTCAGGCACTGACCTCGAATGCGGTCCGATATATAAGAACCTCCGCGAGGCATATGACAAAGGGCTTATCACCGAGGAGACTATTGACCGCAGCCTTGTGCGTCTGCTCGAAGCCCGTTTCCGCCTGGGTGAGATAGATGCCGCTGCCGATGTGCCCTGGAATACCCTCGACTCAACTTCGGTCGACACTCCTGAGCATCGTCGCATAGCTCTCGACATGGCTCGCAAATCAATGACGCTGCTTAAGAATAACGGTGTGTTGCCTCTTCCCATGAAGGGAAAGAAGATAATCGTGGCCGGTCCTAATGCCGCTGACTCGGTGATGCAATGGGGTAATTACAACGGTTTCCCCTCTCATACGGTCACTGTGCTCGAAGGCATAAAGACGCTCGTCCCCGATGCCGAATATGTGCGTGGATGTGACCATGTGGTGAGCAAAAACATGGTGTCGCATTTCGATAAGTTCCGTGGTGGCATGACTGCTTCCTACTGGAACGGTGGCGAGGCTAAAGGCACCCCGGCTGCTACCGTGACATATACTTCGCCCATAAAATTGACTACAGGCGGAGCTACAGTGTTTGCCCCCGGTGTCGATTTGACCAATTTCTATGGAGAGTATAAGGGAGTGTTCGTGCCTCAGAAAGATGGCTTCTATATCATCGAACTTGATTCAAGCAAGGGTGAGGAAGCAATCTTTGTCGATGGCAAAGAGGTGGCCCGACGTCTGCCCGGTGGCCGTGAAAACCATAAATGCTCTTATATGTTTGAGGGTAAGAAAGGAAAAGAATATGAAATCATGCTCACCTACAAGCATTTTACCGATGTGGCTGACCTCGCGTTTGACGTGAAGTCGCATTCGCAGGAGAAGGCCGATTTCTCCGACGCGGACGTAGTGGTGTTTGTCGGTGGCATCTCACCCCAGCTTGAAGGTGAAGAGATGAAGATTTCAGTCCCCGGTTTCCGTGGCGGTGACCGCGAAAGCATCGAACTTCCCACCGTGCAGCGCGATTTGATTAAGAAAATCAAGGATGCCGGCAAACAAGTGGTCTACGTCAACTGTTCAGGATCGGCCGTTGCACTCGCTCAGGAGGATTCAATCTGTGATGCGGTCCTTCAGGCATGGTATCCCGGTCAGGCTGGCGGTCAGGCTGTGGCTGAAGTGATTTTCGGCCTTTATAACCCTGCCGGACGTCTCCCGGTCACATTCTATAAGAATGATGCGCAGCTTCCTGATTTCGAGGATTACTCGATGATGAACCGTACCTACCGTTTCTTCCGTGACGAGCCTCTCTATCCTTTCGGCCACGGTCTCAGCTACACTGAGTTTGCCTATGGTGATGCCGTTCTTTCAGCCGAGAATCCCTCTGTGGCTGATTCGATGACCCTTACTGTTCCTGTCACCAATGCCGGAAAGATGGATGGCGATGAGGTAGTTCAGGTCTATGTCCGCAAAATTGCGGATCCCACAGGCCCTATCAAGACCCTCCGTGGTTATCGTCGTGTCAACATCCCGCAGGGCGAGACTGTGAATGTTACATTCCAACTCACCCCCGAAAGTTTCGCAGCGTTTGACCATGTTTCAGGACGCATGGCCACTCTGCCCGGTGACTATGAGATTCTCTACGGACCCTCTTCGGCCAATCTCAAAACCCTGGCAGTGAGCTTAAAATGAAATAATCCGCTTCCTGATTATCCTGGAAGCTAAATGAAACAAACTTGTGAGCCCGGTCGTGTCATTGCGGTCGGGCTCATGTTTTCTATATATAATTTAGGTGAAAACAGTTGTCAATGAGGCGGAATGCGTGATGAGTTAAGTAATTTTAACAAACCGCAAAGGGTAAAATGGTAAAAAATATCTAATTTTGCATCCAAATTATCAATAACTCACATAGCGATTTTTGGCTTAAGATTGTACGAAAAGAATTTCTAACTGCTCCTATGTCTAAGCGATTGGAATAACACACGGATTGAGTTTCCACCACGTGTGTTTCTCTGTAAAGATTATCTTAGTTTAGGAAAAATGACTTTCGATAGCTTTTAAAATCATTTATACACACACCTTGGATTTCGATGAGGAAATTATTGTTGATTTTGCTACTGTCCATTACATGGTCTGCCCCAATGCTGAACGCTCAGATGCGTGCCGGCACTGTCGACATCTTCATGGGTGTAGATCTTAATTACCGCGACATAGCATTCAATAATCGTGTGTTTGATTTTCTCATTAATCTCACTCCCGGTGTAAAGTGGCAGTTGCCTCATCGTTGGCAGATAAGTGCCGGTGTTCTTGTGCCGGTGTTCAACCAATATGGCGACCATTACAAGCATGTGCGTGTTTACAATGCCGCTGTCTCCAAACAGCTCGCGCTTTTTGGCCGTTGGCGCATGAAAGTGTCGGGCGGTGTGTTCGGGTCAGAGCGCTACGGCCTTGACATCAAGAACATGGTTATCATCAACGATTGGTTGGCCCTCACCGCCGAGCTTGGCGTCACCGGCTATCTTTCCATGTCGTCTGACTGGCAGATGAGTTCCATGAAGCGCATATCGGGGCTTGTGGGTCCTGAATTTTATCTAAATCGTTGGAATACGCAGCTGTCGCTTCGTGGCGGACGTTACACCTATGGCGATTATGGAGTGATGGCCGAATGCATGCGCCATTTCCGTCATGTGACACTCGGGGCCTATGCCTCATATAATGAAGTGACTCATGAAAACGTCGGGTTCAAGATTGTGGTGATGATACCTCCTTACAAGCGTGGGAACCGCACTGTTAATTTCCGTCCGGCTTCCAACTTCCGCTTCACCTACAGCAGCCGTACCGATAATTACGCTAACCGCACATATATCACAGACCCCGAGGAAAATGAACGAGAAGGCTGGTTTGATGCCGATATGCTCCCCTGGGGCCCCAACACAATGGAGCCTGACTTCACATATCGTGACGATAGGGACAGCCGGAAAAGAGAGGAGGTGACGAAATGAAAAAACTCATCCTCTTGGCTATGGCATGTGTGATGGCTCTTGGTGCCAACGCTCAGTTCTATACCGGTATGTCGGGGCTCATGCATGTTCCGTCGGCCGAGATGGAGCAGGAAGGCGATCTCCGCATCGGTACCTATTTTCTCAACAAGCATTTCACCCCTCAGGGTGGTTTTGCCAATGACGACGGACGCTATAACACGATGGATTTCTATATCTCTGCCACTCCCTTCTGGTGGGTGGAGGTGGGATATGCGTTCACTCTGCTAAAGGATCTTCATCCTGGGTATGAGAAACCTCGTTACAACGCCAAGGACCGCTATCTCTCCATCAAGTTTACTCCGATACGTGAAGGTAAATATGTCCCGGCGGTGTCGGTGGGATCTAATGACTTCCTCTCCACATTCACACGCTCGAAGAGCACTAACTATCATGGCTCGGGTAAGAGCGAATATTTCCGCAACTATTTCATTGCCGTTACGAAGCATCTGCGTACCCGCGGACAGGAATTTGGCGCCACATTGGCCTACCGCAAATTCACCGGCGATGAAAACCACCGGTGGAACGGTGTGGTGGGCGGCTTGACTTATCGGCCCGGATTTGCCCCCGACGGCCGTCTGATGGCCGAATGGGACGGATGCCGCGTGAATCTCGGTGTCGATTATACCCTCTGGAATCATCTATGCCTGGAGGCCATATTGGTTGACTGCCGATATTTCTCAGGTGGCATAGCATATAAAGTAAATTTATTCTAAATTCATAAATATTTTAATTAACAAAAATGAAGAAAATTTTGATGTACGGCGCGCTTGCATTCCTCTGCATGGGGATGGCTGCGTGCGATGATTGCGATCCGGTTGCTGAGCAGCCTGTTGCTCCTTCTGTGACCAAGGCTCCCAACACCATCTCTGGTGTGATCACCGATATGCAGGGTAATCCTGTTGCCGGTGCTACCGTGAAGGTCGGCAACAAGACCGCCACTACCAACTCGCAAGGTGTGTATGTGATCAGCGATATTGCCGCCGGTACTTATGCTGTTTCAGTTTCAGCTAATGGCCTCGTAAGCCAGGAGTCAGAAGTCGTTTTGGCTTCATCCGACAACACTCAGAACTACACTTGGAGCGCTGCTCTTGCCAATGCTGCTAATGTGGCCAACGTTAATGTTACCGTAGCCAACGGTGGTGATGGTGAAGTTGAGTCAGAAGCCATCAAGGGTAACGACAAGGGCGAAATCGAAATCGCCGTTGAAGTTCCTGCCCAGACTGTTCCTGAAAACACCAACATCTACATCACTCCTCTCTATGAGGCAGAAGATGCTGCTTCTCGTGCAGCCGCCGAGGAAATGCTTATCGGTGCAACTCTCTCTTGCAGCAAGGAAGGTCTCGTGCTCTCTCAGCCTATCGATCTTAAGTTTGCTGTCGATCCCACCGTGTCAGAAACTGTTGTTACCAAGCAGTATGTTAACGGTCGTTGGGAAGTTGTTAACCACGAGGTTAAGGATGGCAATGTGGTAATCTCTGCTCGTGAGTTCACTTCTTATGGTCTCTTCTTCCCTGTGGAAGTTAGCCTTGTGTCTGGTTTTGACGCAATCACTTTCGCTCGCTCAGAGTGGAACAACTTCAACGGCACATCGCCCATGACTGTTGCAACTGATGCCACTTATGACTACAATGTCGGCATCAAGTTCGAGACTCGCGCTGCCAACAACCTCGAAGGTCTTCTGATCGAGTTCCTCGCTCGTCAGTATGGCTCAACCAGCGTAGTGGCTCGTGGTGCATATCCCCTCAACCTCACTCTCCCCATCGGCACTGCCCTCAACCTCAAGGGTGACCAGGCTTATGACCGCATCACAGCTCGTGGCGCAGGCCGTTCAGTATCTGCAAAGCACTTTGGCGTGGTTTCAGTAGCTGCCAGAACTACTGTCATCGCTGACCATGAAGGTGGTAGCAACGCTGGCCGTCTCTAATCCCTACGGCGGATTACAAGGCATAGCGAAAGCTATCTCTTTATAAAGTATTCTAAATAAACCGACCGATGAGCCCCGCTCACCGGTCGGTTTTATTTTATTATAAGGCTATGGAAAATACCTTTCTTCATAGTCAAGAAGAATGGGGGTGGGGAGAGGTTAACGAAAACAGCCCGCATGCTTGTGTGCATGCGGGCTGTTTGATTAGGTTCTTATAATAACCTTAACGGTTAATCAGTCGATACCGAGATCTTTCTTGATAGCTTCGACTTTCTTTTCAGCGGCTTCACCGCAGGCATTGTAGTCCTCAACCTTGGCCATGGGAACCTTGACCTCGATGTAGAACTTGATCTTGGGCTCAGTGCCTGAGGGGCGAACTGATACCTTTGAGCCGTCGGCTGTGAAGTACTGGAGCACATTGGATGTGGTGGGGAAGTTAAGCTTTTCAGTCTTGCCTTCTGCCACATTGATGAGGTCGAGAGAGCCATAGTCCTTGATGATTTCCACGGGGCTGCCAGCGAGTGTCTTGGGTGGGTTCTCGCGGAAATTCTTCATGATGGCCTGGATTTCTTCTGCACCGCTCTTGCCCGGACGTACTACAGAGATACCTACCTCGCGGCTGAAGCCATACTTGAGGTAGATGTCAGCAAGCATAGCCTGGAAGTCCATACCTTTGTCCTTGGCCCATGCGCAGGCCTCGGCCATGAGTGAGATGGCTGACACGGCGTCCTTGTCGCGTGCGAAAGTCTCGGCGAGGAAGCCGTAGCTTTCTTCACCGCCACCGATGTAGCGGAGCACGTCTTCATTGTCGCGCATCACGGCTGCAATCCACTTGAAGCCGGTGTAGCAGTCGAACATGCGCACATTCATGGCGTCGCAGATAGCCTTGATGGTCTCGGTGGTTACGATAGTCTTCACTACGAACTCGTTGCCCTTGATGAGACCGAGCTCCTGGTTACGAGTGATGATGTAGTTGAGAAGTATCATCACGATCTGGTTGCCGTTAAGCAGTACGTATTCACCGTTGTTGTCTCGGATTACGCAGCCGATACGGTCAGCGTCAGGGTCAGAAGCCATGACGATGTCGGCGCCGACTTCCTTAGCCTTGGCGATAGCCATTGCCATGGCCGGCGGATTCTCGGGGTTGGGTGAGTCGACAGTGGGGAAGTCTCCGCTGGGCACATCCTGTTCGGGAACGTGGATGATGTTGGTGAAGCCATAGTTCTTAAGAGAGTCGGGGATGAGCTTCACGCCGGTGCCGTGGATAGGAGTATAGACAATCTTGAGATCCTTGTTGCGCTCGATGGCTTCGGGGCTGAGTGAAAGACCCTTGATGGCATCGAGGAATGCCTTGTCGACCTCGGGGCCTACTATCTGGATTTTTGACTTGTCACCGTTGAATTTAATCTCCTTCACGCTCTTGATGCGGTTCACGTGGTCAATGATGTTGACGTCGTGGGGGGCGATGATCTGTGCGCCGTCCTCCCAATATGCCTTGTATCCGTTGTAGATCTTGGGGTTGTGTGATGCGGTGATGTTCACGCCGCTCTGGCATCCGAAGTGACGGATTGCGAAAGAGAGCTCCGGAGTAGGGCGGAAGCTGTCGAACAGATATACCTTGATTCCGTTGGCAGAGAAGATGTCGGCAACAATTTCGGCATATTTGCGTGAGTTGTTGCGCACGTCGTGGCCTACGGCAACACTGATCTCCGGAAGGTCCTTGAACGCTTCCTTAAGGTAGTTGGCAAGCCCCTGGGTGGCCGCGCCTACAGTGTATATGTTCATGCGGTTGGAGCCTGCGCCCATTATGCCGCGTAGACCGCCGGTCCCGAATTCGAGATCGCGGTAGAAGCATTCGATGAGGTCGGTCTTGTCGTCCGCGTCAAGCATACGCTGAACCTCTGCGCGGGTCTCTGCGTCGTATCCTTCGCCCAGCCAGACATTGGCTTTCGCGGTGACCTCCTGTAACAACTGGTCGTTTTCCATATCGTTGTAAGGTAAATTATTATGATTATTTATTGTAATTAGATCCTGATGTTTAGTGCGTATGATACACCCAATAGCAAAGGTAAACCTTTTGCTTCAAAAAAGCAAAATTATTTTCGTCCTTTGCCCGACAGATAGCGCAGTATGTGCATGGCCCATAGGTATATGCTTGATGGGGTTGCTGCCATATCGGTAGCCATGGTCTCTGCCATGGTCATAGGTGCTTCGGTGCCGAACTGGCTTGGGTAGAGCACTATCAGGTTTGTATTGGAGAAGTATCTGTGCAGAAATTCGGGCATGGCGTCCATGTCGCTTTCAAAGGATACTGCGGCTCTTCGGGAGCTTACCACAACGAGCAGGTCATCATCGTCGATGTCCTTGGATTTCACCACGAAATCATCAAAGCTCTCCACATTGTCAAAGCTCATCGGGATCTCGATCTTGGCTTGTGACAGCACGGTGCGTATCATGGGGATGCTGGAGTGCTCACACCAGAACTCGACTTTGCACCCTATGTGCCGCCCGAGGTTGCCTATTGCCTGAGCCCAGCGGCGGAATCCGGTCTCGAACTGGGCGTTCTTAGGGAGTGACACCACCATCTTGCGCATCGTAGACAGAGGGTTGAAGCAGCGGGTGATCACCAGCATGCGGTTGGTGCTTTGGAGCAGACGTTCTATCTTGTCTCCGAGGAATGTGTCGAGAAGCGCGTTGCGTCGGTGAAGTCCGATGATCACCTCCGTGATGTCGCGCTCCTCCATAGTGTTGAGCACGCCGGTGATGATGTTGAGGTCGTAACGCTCTATGGGGGTCAGCGATACTTCTACTGATGCGGCAGCGCGTTCGGCCACGTCAAGTGAGTTGCGGCTTATTGAGCGTGCCGATGCCGAGTTATCATTTCTCACATGCAGGGCATAGAAGTCTCCCGGTATGGATGAATCGGGAAATCGCATGGCGAGCGCGAGATCCACAATACCCGGGGCTGTGAGTGGATTCGATACTGCAATAAGGGTGCGCGGGCGTGTGCTTGACTCATCCTTGGAAAGCTCTTCATCGGCTTGTTTGAGCATCTGTACTTTAAGTTTGGATGCCGCGCGGGCTGTGCCCACTGATGACACCGAACATGTGACGAGTATCATCACCACCGTGCCGTTGAGGATCTCTACCCCGAAGAGCCCCATACGATAGCCTATCATCACCACGGCGAGAGCCACGGCTGTGTGGGCATTGGTGAGCTGATACATTATGGAACGGTCCACCGGGGTCAGGCCGAAAAGCCGTTGGGTCACCATGGCGGCAAGCCATTTGGTGAACATTGCCACTGCCGACATCACAGCAGCAATGTAGAGGGTGTCCCATCCGTGGGTGATCACATTGACGTCGATAAGCATTCCCACTCCTATCAGGAAATAGGGGATGAAGATGGCATTGCCTACGAATTCAAGCCGTCCCATAAGTGTGGATCGTCCGGGTATGAAACTGTTGAGCACAAGTCCTGCAAAGAACGCTCCGAACACCCCTTCAAGCCCTATCCATGATGCGACGGCTGCAGCAAAGAACACCATCACCATTATGTAGATGAACTGTTGGATGCCATCGTGGTACTTCTTGAAGAAGTAGCGTGTGAGCCTTGGGTAGACATAATATATCACAGCGCAGTACACTACGAGCGATATCAGTACTCTCAGCAATGAGCTTACCGAGCCGTCGCGGACTACTCCCACCACTCCAGCAAGTACAATGAGCGAGCCGAGCACGGCTACGATTGTGCCGGCAATGGCTATGATGACCGCCGGAGAGCGTGTGACTCCGAAACGTGCTACTATCGGGTAGGCAAGCAGTGTGTGTGCGGCAAACATAGATGCCAGCAATGTTGCCTCAGGCAGCCTCATGCCAAGTATGGCAATGGCTGCGACGGCTCCGAGGATCAGAGGTATAAAGAAAGTGAATGCCCCGAATACAAGCCCCTTGGGAAGATTCTTCTTCAGGTGGTACATGTCAATCTCTATGCCGGCAAGAAACATGAGGTAAAGGATTCCCACCTGACCGAACACTTCGAAGCTCATGTCTCGGTCCAGCAAGGCGAATCCGTAGGGCCCCACTGCGATACCTGCTATGATAAGCCCGATTACATGAGGTATTTTCAGGCGGTTGAGCAGCAGTGGAGTCACAAGGATTATTGCCATCACCGTGAGGAAGATGGGCACCGGTTCAGTGATGGCCGGCATTCTCAAGAGTGGTCCAATCTGCGAAATCATAGTACCGCAAATTTACTCAAAATCCTGCAAAATTGATATATAATCTTTCAAAATTCTGACTTTCATGCGGAATAATTAATATGACGCTCACAGGTGGAGCAGGATATCCGGAAGCTCATTTAGCGAACGGATTGTTATGGTCCTGTCCGGCAGTCTGGGCTGAGGTTTGTCTGCGTCCCACGGAGTGCCTGGGAGCAGCACTGTGACGCATCCTATGGAGTCGGCAGGTAGGATGTCGTTCTTCACACTGTCGCCCACTACCATGTATTTTGGAGCGGCCAATCCGGCAGCAAGCATGTCGGACCCTTCCATGTCGGCGATTCCTTTCAGAAATATCTCAGGATCGGGTTTGCGTATCCCGGCTTCAGTGCTGTCAGTGACGGTCCGGAACAGGTGGAGGATACCGAAATCCCTGAGCACGCTTCTGAGATTGCCATAAAAATTAGATACGATTCCTAATGGATAACTCTGTGCAAGGTAGGCAAGGGCGGTTCGGGCATCTGTCACACACTCGCGTGAGCATTCGTAGCATCGCATAGCAATCGCGTCGGAAAGATATGGGGCATCAATTCCGAGATATCGGAATTGCAGTGACACTTTTTTTCTCATAGACATGAGAAAGTCATCATTCGGCGTTATGATTCCCGACCCTTCCAAAGCTCTTTCGGCATATACATATGCTTTTCTGAAGTTGTCACGGTCTATATCCGCGCCCTCAGTCTCATAAGCACGGTATATAACCTCGCTCCAATGGTCGCCACGGCTATCGATAGTCCCGCCATAGTCGAATATGATTCCGTTTATATCGCTCATGGGGTTTATGAATTAAAAAGTAGGGAGGGGGCGTGCCCCCTCTGTCGGTGTAAGAAATAGGAATGTTATTTTTCTTCATTAAAGATATCATTGCCCCATACATTGACATTATTTTCAATGTATTCCACAATCCGATTCCAGTCGTTTATGTCTCTGATCGCATGATCATGAAAGCTCGTTTGCCATTCGAATGAATAGCCTTTTTCATGAGCGAATTTGGATACTGCGGATTTGATTCTGCCTATGTAATTGGAGAGGAGTGGTGAATGATGTCTGATTAGACGATCCTCTATTGTTGGATTCTCATTAAAACGTTCTTTGTCGTCTATGAGAATTATGGCATGAAAATGATTTGGCATTACAACATGATATGGTATTTCGATTGATGCATGCCTGATATTTGGTGATGACAGTTCTTGATTTAAAAACTGACCGATAGTTGAGTATAATATTTCATTATTGTGGATTTGTCCGAAATAATGTTTTTTATTTTTTGAGCAAACAGTGACAAAAAAAGCTCCATAATTATAGTCGATCCAATATGAACGAGGCGATTTTCTTTTTGGAAGACAGGTCATTGATATATAAATGTTTTTATGTCTGATTTGATGGTGTGTATTCTCGTTCAGCGGAGGGGGCACGCCCCCTCCCTACACTGTTTGTATGGGATAATTTTCCTTACACTGTTTGGGATGAATTCAGTATTTTCCCTCCTTAAGCTGGATGGTCAGTTGCTTGCACAGGTGTTCGTGTCGGTACATCATATAGGCGAGAATGATGTTGAGTATGGTTAGCTCGTATATGAAGTATAGCCATGGTTGTCCGATAAAGAGTGTTATGAACAATCCGATGGTTCGCCAATTGAATGTCAGTATGTTAGTGTATTTCATAAGTGGCAGTGAGAGCCGGCGGAATTCCTCACGGAATTTTAGGGGGATTTTGCCGTCCTGGAAGCGGCGGTTGAGTTCCCGGCGTAGACGTTGCATGGACGGAGAGGATGCCTCCTGCTGGACAGTGTAGTTGAGATAGGTTCTCATTGTCAGGCATTTCCAGAAGTTATTTTTCCACGTTACTCCCGACTCTTTGAGCTGACGGTTGAGATCTTCGGCATTGTCGAGCTCGCTACCCCCTTCACCCTTAAGGAAATAGAGATGGAACTGCCGATAATAATCTGCCATGGATGCTTGCTTGGCATGACATGCTCCCGCAAGCAGGGCTATTGACCACAGCAACCATGGGTGTTCTTGGAACAGGGGGATTGTAAGATTCTCTCGGAGTATGATGGCTATGTATATGGCGGCAAACCAAAAATCGCCGCTAAGTCCGTCGAGAATTCTGCCCAGCCGGGAGTACTGGTGCGTTATACGAGCGAGCTGACCGTCGGCACTGTCAAAAGAATTTGCCCATATGAGCAGGAGCATGCCGGCAATATTTATCCACAGATCCTGATAATAGAACATCACTCCTGCCCCTATTCCGAGAAATATCGAGGCTATGGTGATGACGTTTGGAGTGATGCCTAACCGTGCGGCTATCTGCGCCCACATAAAGCCTATGGGGCGGTAGAAAGCCAGGTCGATGTGTTCCTCTGTATCCATCGACTTGAGCGACTTGCGGTATTCATCACTCCATTTGCTCATTCTGCGATATATTTTTGATATGAGCTGATGAACTTGCGAAATCCACGGAGCCTCATGAGCCCTTGTTCGAATATAAGAGTGCCGATGAGGGTGACACCGATGCCGGCAAGCACATCGATAATATAGTGGTGGGAGGTGTAGACGGCTGTGAACCATATGCCGAGGCATATTATGGCAAACAATATTCTCAGCCATGCTCCGCATCTTGCTTTCAGCGAATATATGAACGCAATGAGCATATAGGCGGCGTGTAGTGACGGGAGTGCGGCGAACACATTGGAGTTTCGTGAGTAAAGCCCGTCGAATATCCCTATACCCATCATTTCGTCCCAGCGTCCCAGTCCGGCTGTCTCGCCGTGTGTGCCCGGAATGAAATCGAAACCGTGCATTGCCACATACCATGGCGGGGCGGCAGGGTGTACATAATATAGCGCGAACCCTAAAAGATTGACAAACAGGAATACGAGTGAGAAATGTAGATACACTTCATGCTGCTTGTCGAAGTATAGCCACAGTCCGAACAATATAGGTACAGGCACCCAGCACAGATAGAAGCATCCGGCAAGGAAATCGAGTATCGGGGAGGCATGCATTGCCCACCACTCGTTAGGAGTGACGATCACACCTGCAACTTCGGATGGCGCAGCAGGCAGGGTGATGCCGAATAGGCTTGACTCGGCGGAGTATAGCCCGAAGATGTCGACCGGATTGACCTCGTAGTTGGGCAGGATGTTCATCCAGTCGTATGAAATGCCGAATACAATGAATGGCATGAGAGCTACCACCAGACGCCTTGTGGTGCCTGTCACCAGAAGCATGAAGGCAAGGAATACGGCGATATAGAGATGCTCGGGGCGGAATCCTACAAATGTAGCTGTCACGGCAAGCCACACTGCGAGGCTCACGATGATGACTGTCGCCTCCTTTCTCGAAGGCAGTATGATGCCGTTGCCGAGCTTTGAATTATGGGTCACGTTCATCAGTGCGGTTATTTGATAAGCTGGCGGCGTGCGTGGCTGACGCGTGCAAATGCTGTAAGGTTGGCAAACACGGCTATTATTCCCATAGCTGTGATGAGGATTACAGTGGCGTCAAATCTTGCCGGATCAACGCATTGTCCTGTAATGCCTGTGGCGAGTGCTCCGGCACTTGTCACAACCACTCGTTCAGGACGCTGCATGAAACCTATTTTGCATTCCAGTCCGAGGCCTTCGGCTCGGGCGCGCACGTAGCTCACCATGATCGAGCCTACGAGTGCTACGAATGTGATGAGAGCTCCGCCCACATAGCCGGTCTGTATCAGATAGTAGCTGATGCCTCCGAGTGTGAAGAGCTCGCAGTAGCGGTCAAGCACCGAGTCGTACATGGCACCGAATACTGAGGACATTCCGCCCAGGCGTGCTACCTGTCCGTCAAGCATATCGAACAGGGAGAAGAGTATTATCACACCTCCCGCCCAGGTCACGAGATCGTAATTCATATGTTCGGGCGATCCTGTGTAGCCGGCATAGACGAGTATCACAGCTGCTGCTATATTGCCGAGAAGTCCGATGGTGGTGACCATGTTAGGGGTGACTCCCATGCGTATGAGAAGGCGTACAAACGGGTTGATCACGCAATAGATGCCCTGCTGAAGAGCATCGCGCATCTTCTTGAATGTTGATGTCTTGGGTTGCATTGTTATATCTGATTCAGGCATATTTGAAATGGATGATGATAGGGTAGAGGACTAATTGTTATTACTTTTCTTTGGATATGCTTTTTGGGGATTTTGCCGGGTGGAGAAAGAGGTTGACAAAGCGTATGGCATGCGGGTCAAATCCTGTGTGACGGTACACAAAGTTCTTCTGCATCAGAAAATTCCAGAATATCGATACAATAAGTGACACGCTGAGGCGTGCGGCTGCGTAGTAGCCGTTGGGCTTGAATCCGAGATCCTGAAGGAAGGTGAACTGGTCAAGCAGATCGTAAGCCACCTGAGTGCCGTACACGTTAAGCATGAGAGATCCGAACCACACCATGGCATATTTCACTGCTACAGCCTTGACCGGGATGTCCGAGGCGTGGAATGTGAACCGGTAGTTGATGCAGCAGTTCACTATGCCGCCACACATCGCTCCGATGGCTGTGGATATCCATGGCGCGAGATGGACGAATGCGAAGAATACGAACCCCACTCCCATGTCGATCCAGGATGCTATCTGTGAGGATATCGATGAGCGCAGAAAAGTAGTCACTATATCGCCTCCGTTGAGAAACCGGTGCTTTATTTTGCTTATATTTGCCATTTAATGTCGTTTTGTTACTTGTGTTTTTTGATTTCGGCAAGGATCGACCGCGCTATCACTGCTGATGCCTCCACCCGGCATGGGGCGAAGCTTGGCCAGTCGTTGAAGTCGATGATGCGGAATGTACCGTCGGCATCGATGATGGCATCTCCGCCGTAGATGCGTATGTCCAGTATGTCGGCAGCGCGGTTGCATGTCTCACGGAATTTCGGCAGGTCAAATCGTGTCTCTTCGTTCTTTTTGGCTGATGCACGGTCGTCCCCTTTGGCGGAGTAGCTTTTTTCAAACGGGAAGAAATAGTAGAAATAGTCGGTGTCCCTTACGCCGTAGAATTTCACTTGGTCGCCGTCAAGATGGCGGTTGATAACGGCTCTCTTTATGCCTCGCAGGAAGTATTCCTGCAACACTTCCTGTGCTTCCTCAGGGTGGCGTACATATGTCACATCCTCCTTGTGCATAGCGTAGAGGTCGCCTCTTTTTATCCATGCTCTCTGCATCCCTATCCGCTCCATCTGTTCGGTGACGGTCTGGTTGGTGTTGACCATCAGGCTTTCAGGATAGGGGATTCCTGAGCCGAGCAGTATGCGTGTGAGGCGTTCGCGGGTGCAGTTCTCAACTCCGTAGCCTGAGTTGATCACCAGTTTCCCTTCATCTTCAAATGCCTGTAGGATGGGGAATGAGCGTTGGTCGCGGCACATATGTATTATTATAGGCTCTTTGACCGCTCCGGCTATGAGTTGTTCCTCGGAGTAGGTCTTGACCTCACAGCCGCGTTTGCGCAACTGCTCACAGGTGAGGTTGAGGATTGCAGCATCGTTGCCTATGTGGTTTGGGGAATATGCCCCGGCACGGAGGATTGCAGCTATTTTAGTGTCCGCCATATTGTGATGATGGTTGATTGTCTGATGGGTGTGCGAGAAGAGTTGCTTTGGGGATATCATCGGCGTGGTCTATGTCGATGATGCGGCTGAAAGGATATGCTTTTAGGCGCATTCCGGATGCAGCGAGTGCGCGCTGGAAGTCGCGCATGCGAGTCAGTCCTGCCTTCATGCATTCGTCAAGTATGTCGAGTGCTGTGGTCGGCAGGGTGTATACACCGCCCGATACATAAATCGTGTCGGGGCGCGCGGTGTCGAAGAATCCGGTTATCATGCCGTCCCGGTCTGTCGAGATGTACAGGGGCTTTTCGTCGTCGATATAGGTAGTGACTGCCATATATCCGTCGGCATCGCTGTCGTTACGGAAACATTCGAGATACCGGTCGAACTCCTCTGGACGGAACACAGTATCGACTGTCGTGAGACAGAATTCCCGGCTTCCGGCTAAACAGGATCTTAATGCGGCAAGGCTGTGCATGGAACCTTGTGTGGTGCCGAATATTACGTTGTCCGCATCCTCCCAAGGTGCTTTGCCTGATGCGCCGGTGCTGTCCAGGTATTTTCCTGACGACGGATTGATTATTATGCTCACACTCTCACAGTCAGGCTGTGAGCGGAACATTCCTATGAGCCGTTCGAGCAGGGTCACGCCACATAGGCGCACCAGAGGTTTGGGGGTATCGATACCCTCTTCTCTAAGGCGTGAACCTTCTCCGGCGGCTATGATGGCGTAGTGCATTGCTCGATGCTTTGGTGGGTCTATTCTCTTGCTCCGCGGTCGAAGTTCTGTTTTTTGAGAGGGTTGGCGGTCGCTTCCTTCTCGCGCAGGCGGTTGCGGTATATGTCAAGAGCCATGTATATGGCTTCCCGGAGCGACTGCGGATCGGCTTCCCCTTTTCCGGCAATGTCAAATGCTGTCCCATGATCGGGGGAGGTGCGCACCACCGGCATGCCTGCGGTGAAATTGATCCCTCGTTCGGCTGCGAGCAGTTTGAAAGGTATCAGTCCCTGGTCATGATACATGGCGAGCACGCCGTCAAACTTCCGGTAGTTGCCGCTTCCGAAAAATCCGTCGGCAGCATAGGGTCCGAAAGCGAATATATGTTTCTTGTAGGCTTCTGCGATGGCTGGTTCGATTATCTCATTGTCCTCGGTGCCTATCACGCCATTGTCGCCGGCATGAGGATTGAGCGACAGTACGGCAATGCGTGGAGAGTGTATGCCGAAGTCGGAGATGAGCGACTTGTTGAAGCGGGCTATGCTGTCGTAGACTGTTTCCTTGGTGATATTGCCGCTGACATCGGCCAATGACTTATGGATTGTGACAAGGGCCACACGCAGGTTCTCTCCTGCCATTATCATCATGGCCTTGGAGCCGTCACCCACGCGGGATTCAAGGAATTCGGTGTGTCCCGGAAATGAAAATTCTTCGCCATGGATGGCGTCTTTGCTTATGGGACAGGTGACGAGTACATCGATCAGTCCCTCCCTGAGATCGGACACCGCACGCTCAAGGGCCGAAAGTGCGGCGGCACCTCCTGCCTGGGTGCATTGACCGGCCTCGGGCATAACACTTTCGGGCACCACATTTATCATGTAGTTGTGCTCGCCGTTGGAGCTGGCTTCCGAAGGGGTGTCAATCTGGCTGAACTTCACTTCCGGAAGTTCCATCATCTTGCGGTAGAATGCGGCTATCTTTGCCGACCCATACACAATCGGTGTGCATAGCTCGGCTATCCGGGGATCCTCAAGTGTCTTGAGTATTATCTCGTAGCCTATGCCGTTGATGTCTCCGTGGGTGATGCCCACTTTTATTTTTCTGTTATCCATTGGGTATTTGCTTTATTTGGCAGTGCCGTCGCTCTGCTCTATGATAGAGACTATACGGTCGAAGTTGACACCCATCTCTTCAAGATCGTGGATGATTGCTTCGGTATCGCCTCCGGCATCGGAATAGTCCTGAAGGAGATATACCATGTAGTAAGTCTCGGCATAGCGGTCGGTCTGCTGTAGGGTGGCGTATTGCCATGGGTCGAGGCTCTGATAATATCTCACGTTGCGTGCGTAGCGTCGCAGCTCGTTCTCAAGGAGTTCGAGGGCGTGGACCGAGGCTTCCTTGTTGCCGGTTGCTATCCCTATGCGGGCATATAGCTGAGCCATCTTCTGTGGTATCTGCACTGCATAGGGCGATGCTGCCTCAGGAAGTTTCTCTTCCATAAGTTTCAGAAGGTTGAGCGACTTGGCATACCTGTCGGCCTTGTAGGCTTCGATGGTGGCTTTGTCGGCATCGCTCATGGCGGTGCTGTCCGCACGTTCTGCCATCACCGCCTCGTTGATTAGCGCGGTGGCTGCCTGGAGAATGTAGGAGCGTGTGGTGGTGACCATACGGCGCACTGTCTCGTCAAGATACACCTGTCCCGGCTCTGTTACCTTGTCGAGGCCTCCCCAGCGGAATTTCTCTGTGATGTTGCGGTAAGCCTTGTCGGTATTTACTGCTGAGATGTCGTGGTCGGAGTTTTCGTCGTTGATCACCGGAGTGATTTCGTAAGCCATACCTGTGGAGCGCATATAGGGTTGCAGTCCGAGGTAATAGTCCGATGGTACTGTTGAGGCGAAATAGATGGGACGGTTCCAGCCGTTCTTGATCGAAGTGTTGATCATGTCGAGGCTCAGCACTTGGCTGAGGGTCATGCCTCCGTGGCCTGATGCTTCCGCATCGTTGTTCATATCCACCGATATAACCGGCTGGGCATGGCTGGCTTCATTCTCTGTGATGCGGCCTGCCTTGACAGCGGCGTTCACATCGACAGGGATATACATGTTGGTATGCTTCATCATCGGTGCGCCCCATGCATTCTGGCTTGACTTAAGGTCGTAGAGCTGTGCGAGCGATGAGTCCACAAGCACTGCCGATGTGTCGGCATCGGTAGCGAAGTAGTTGAAGTTCATGCGGTCGTATGCATAGTCCTCAGGTTTGGCGAGAGTCTCTATGCCGGCAGCTTCATAGGATGGATGCTTCACCTGGTTGGCATACCAGTCGGTAGTGAGGTAGCTGAGGTTGACAACCTTTACATCGGTGCGGTGACCTTCTACCTCCTGGGCGTACCAGAGGGGGAATGTGTCATTGTCGCCGTTGGTGAATATGATTCCGTTCTCGTCCACCGAGTCGAGGTAGTTCATGCCGAAGTCGCGGGTGGTATATCTGCCTGAGCGGTCATGGTCGTCCCAGGTCTGTGACACCATCTGAAGCGGCACAGCCAGACCTATGATGCATGCAATGATGGCGGCTGACAGAGACGCTTTCGGCGATACATTGTCCTCTATGGGAGTCTCTATGCCGTCAGTGAACTCATATGCGTTGTCATCGGAGTCGGAGGCTTCCGATGGTGTCCCCTCGATAGCCTTCGGAGCGGTTTTCTTTGTCATAGCCATGCACACTATCTTCCATACTCCGGCTACACCCATGCCTATCCATATTGCGAAGGCATAGAATGATCCGGCGAAAGCATAGTCTCGTTCGCGCGGCTGTGATGGGGTCTGATTCAGGTATAGAACAATGGCTATGCCTGTCATGAAGAATAGGAAGAACACTACCCAGAACTGTTCGATACCTCTCTTTGACACGAATGCCTGCCATCCGAGACCTATAATGCCGAGCAGGAGCGGGAGCATATAGAACACATTGTGCCCGGCGTTCCCTTCTCCATCACTGTAAGGGAGGAGGCTCTGGTCGCCAAGTCGTGGGGTATCGATGAACGGTATGCCTGAAATCCAGTTGCCGTGGTTGACTTCTCCGTTGCCCTGGATATCATTCTGACGTCCTGCGAAGTTCCACATGAAATAACGCCAATACATGTGGTTGAGCTGGTAAACGAGGAAGAATCGGAGGCTTTCGCCGAATGTGGGCTTTATGCGGTCGGTGTACTGTAGCACATTGCCTTCACTGTCGACATATTGTGTTACTTTTGTGGGTGTGCCCTTGATACCTCCGATCCAGTCGGAATATGCCTGGGTGTGGGCTCCGCTGTATATGCGGGGGAACAGCATGTCGAGCTCGGGGCTCATGCGGTAGTCCTTCTTGTAGCCCTGGAATATGTATTTGTCAGGCTGGTCGGGTGATGATTTGGTGACTTTGGAGTATTGGGGCGCACCGTTGGAGTATTGCGGGGAGAGCTGTCCTGATGGGTCTGCCTCGTAGACGATGCTTGACTGATGGGTCTGCCCATAGAAGAGGGGACGTTCGCCGTATTGTTCACGGTTGAGGTAGGATGCGAGGGCGAACACATTGTCAGGTGCGTTCTGATTCATCGGCGGATTAGCTGACGAACGTATGAGCAGAAGTGCGTAGCTTGAGTAGCCTATGAAGATTACGAAGATGCTCATCACTACAAGGTTGAGTATCCTCACAGAGAGCTTTTGTGACCAGAACAGGTAGCCTATCACCCCTGCCATTATCACCACCGGAATCCACATGCTGTTGCCTATGAACGGGATTCCTGAGAGCAGGATGCTTAGTGCAACGCTCCAGCGTATGCGTTTTACGCTTGTCTGTCGGTACAGCTCGCGTATCGCCCATATGAATGATGCCACGGCAAGGATGGCATAGAAGAGCACGCCTACGTTGTAGCTGAACCCTAAAGTGTTGACAAAGAAGAGTTCGAAATACTGTGATACCTCGATGAACCCTGGGACGAGTCCGTAGAGGATGAGCCCCACCACAATGGCTGATACTGCAAGCGTGATGAGCGAGCCTGTTGCGGATGTGTCCTTCCACAGACGGTAATATATCACGAGCCCTATTGCCGGTATACACAAGAGGTTGAGCAGATGGACGGCAATCGATATGCCGATCACATAAGCTATGAGTATAAGGTATTTGTCGCTGTGGGGCTGGTCGGCTCTGTTCTCCCATTTGAGGATAAGCCAGAACACCAATGCTGTGCAGAACGATGAGAAAGCATACACCTCACCCTCGACAGCCGAGAACCAGAATGTGTCACTCCATGTGTAAGCCAAGGCTCCGCAGATTCCAGAACCGAATATCACAAGCATCTGTGTGAGAGATAACCTTTCGGCGTTATCCCTTATTATAAGGCGTTTTACCAGGTGTGTTATAGTCCAAAAAAGCAGAAGTATGGTTGCAGCCGACAGGAGTGCCGACATTGAGTTGACCATAAGGGCCACTTTGGTTACGTCGCCAAAAGCAAAGTTGACGAAGAAACGTGCTGCAAGCATGAAGATTGGGTTGCCCGGAGGGTGTCCTACTTCGAGTTTACAGCCTTGTGAAATGAACTCGGGGCAGTCCCAGAAGCTTGCGGTAGGCTCTACGGTGAGAAGATATGTCACCGCGGCAACAGCAAAGCATACCCACCCTAAGATGTCGTTGATGAGATTGTATCGTTTCAACTGTATTTACTTTATGTGCTTTATTTACTCGATTTATATTAGCCTTTGAAGCGGATTATGCCCATTGCCTCGCGAACTTCGGATAGTGTCTTTGAGGCACGTTCGCGAGCTCGTTCGGCTCCTTGTTTCACCACTTTTGCTATGTATGCCTCGTCGGCACGTATCTCATTGTAGCGTTCGCGTATTGGGGTGGTGACTTTGAGTATATCCTCGGCAAGCTGTTTTTTGAGGTCGCCATAACGTATGGAGCAGTCGGCATAGGCGTCTCTGTACTGCTGTACGATTTCCGGACCCGAGGTCAGCTCAAGTAGTGTGAACAGGTTCTCTACAGGTTCCGACACAGGGCTGTTCGGCTCCTTGGGGCCTTCGTCGGTCTTTGCACGCATCACTTTCTTGCGAAGCACCTTCTCATCGTCGACGAGATAGATGCAGTTGCCTTCGCTCTTGCCCATCTTTCCTGAGCCGTCAAGTCCGGGCACTTTCACTGCATGGTCTCCGAAGTTGAAGTTCTCGGGTTCGGGGAAGAGGTCGACACCGTAGAATGAGTTGAAACGTCGTGCGAAACGTCGTGTCAGCTCCAGGTGCTGCTCCTGGTCTTTTCCTACAGGCACTTTGTGGGCTTTCTGTATGAGGATGTCAACAGCCATGAGTGTGGGATAGGTGAGGAGCCCGGCGTTGACACGCTTGTTGGTGTCAGCCCCGATAATCTGTTTCTCGATATCCTGTGAGTCGTCGCTGATGCCGAGCTGTTTGCGTGCCTTGTCCTTGAAGGAGGCTGTGCGCATCAGTTCTCCGATGCCTACGTGCATGTTGAGCAGCAGGTACATCTCGGAGATCTCGGGAACATCGCTCTGTACGAATATTGTCGCTTTGTCGGGGTCGACTCCTGCGGCGAGGTATTCTGCGAGAATGTTGTGCACATTCTCATGTAGAGCCTTGGGGTCGGGGTTGGTGGTAAGTGCGTGAAGGTCTGCTATGAAGTAGAGGCAGTCGTAGTCATCCTGCATCTTGACAAACTTGTTGAGTGCACCATAGTAATTGCCCAAATGTAGATTGCCCGTGGCGCGGATGCCCGAGAGCACGATTTCTTTATTTTCCATGTCGATATCGTTGGATTATTTGGGGAGCAAAGTTACAAAAAATACTCCAAAGCACCAAAGCTAATTTTCAGACCTTTATATGTGTTAACGATGGTGAAATCAATCATGCTGTGATCCTCTCCCGGATCTCTTTTCCGGCATGTATTTCCCATCTTGTGATCAGTCTGTGGCAATTATGGTATTTGACGGACCACCCCCGCTACAGGATTCCTGTAGCGGGGGTGGTTATTGCTTTACGGAGTTTATCTGCTCCTGCTTTAGATTGACTGGCGGTTTACTTGTAGAAAGTGTTCATGTTGTTCTTTACTTTCTTGTTGCCGATGAGGATGGCGGGAAGGTTGCCTCCCATGCGGGCTGCACCTCTCTGCTGCATATAGCGCACTGCATTCTCATTGACATCGAAGGGGCGGCCCTCATTGTCGATGCCGGTCACCTGAAGTACGATTACGGCATTGTTGCCTTTGACAGGTCCTACAAGTTCGCCTGCCTTGGCTATAGCCACGCGTCCCTGAAGTTCGCTTTCGCCCATGCCTATGCCGGGTACAAACTGCTGACCGAAGTTTACGGTAGTTGTGTCGACCTCTGCACCCATGAGTTTGGCGTAGCCTGCTATGTCATTCGCTTTTCCGGCGTAGTCAGCGATGAGCTTGGCTGCCTTCTTGTCATTGCGTACACGACGTGCGAGTGCGTCATTGAGCTGCGGGTCGCGGGTGGGAGTATAGTCGTCGTAGATGTCCTCAAGAGCCACAGCGAGGAATGTGCCGCTTTGCAGGTCGCCGAATATCTGTGACACGTCACCCTTGTCGGCATCCATTGCCCATGCTACTGCGGAGTGGCTGTCAGAGATATTGCCCATTGATGGGCTGGAAGCTGAGATGTAGAAGGGGAATACAGTATAACCGCCTGCCTGTGCGCTGTCGGCAAACTCGCGGGCAGTCTTGTGGGTGGACACGTAATCCTGAAGCTTGGATTCGAGTTCGTTTACTGTAGCGTTGGAGGGCTCGGTGGTGAAGCTTACTGTTGCGATGTCATATACGGTAGTGGGGGCATTGCGCTTGGCGATGCGTACTATACGGCCATTCTCAGCGAGTGTGTCAGGGGTGAAGTATACACCTTCTGCGCGGTTGGCGATGAGCTCTTTTACGGCGGTTGCGTTTGCGTCAAGGAGTGATACCTCCATGTCCTTCTGCGACTGTGCCACGAGCGGAGATGCTGCAATGGAGTCGAATGATGCGCCTCCGTTGAGGAGTCCTGCGAGTGAATCGATCTGAGCTTTGGTGCCCTGGATCGCCATGAAGTCGAGTGTCACTTTGTCGGACTGCTGAGACTTGCCGATGAGCTTGGCGATGGTATAGTCGTTGCCGCTCTTGTTCACG
>OFFL01000163.1_pt1 | contig 78351 bp, 67 predicted proteins | sample 1521391 | NCBI WGS metagenome assembly OFFL01 (sample SAMEA3504082, study PRJEB24116) | mouse gut metagenome | biome: mouse gut; feature: mouse-associated habitat; material: faeces | place: Denmark | collected 2011
AACAGAGGCTACCGGCTATGGCCTTCTCTATCTGACCGAGGAGATGCTGAAGTGTAACGGAAAGGATATTGCAGGAAAGACTATTGCTGTATCCGGAGCCGGAAATGTGGCGATTTACGCCATCCAGAAGGCCCAGCAGCTGGGCGGAAAGCCTGTGACCTGCTCCGATTCCACAGGCTGGATCTACGATCCGGAGGGGATCGACGTGGCCCTGCTGAAGGATGTGAAGGAGGTCCGGAGAGCCAGACTGACAGAATATGCGGCGGCAAGACCCAGCGCCCAGTATCATGAGGTCAGTGCCGGCGCCAGTGTATGGACCGTGAAATGTGATGTGGCTCTTCCCTGCGCCACTCAGAACGAGCTGGGGCTGGAGGATGCCAAAACGCTGGTGGCTAACGGCTGCATGGCGGTGGCTGAGGGCGCGAACATGCCTACTACCATGGAGGCTACGGAATATTTCCAGAAAAACGGAGTGCTTTTCTGTCCTGGAAAGGCGGCCAACGCAGGTGGAGTTGCCACTTCTGCGCTGGAGATGAGCCAGAACAGTGAGAGACTGAGTTGGACCTTTGAGGAGGTGGACTCCAAACTTCAGGGCATTATGGTGAATATCTTCCACAGTCTTGACGATGCCGCCAGGAAATACGGCATGGAGGGCAACTATGTGGCGGGTGCCAATATAGCAGGCTTCCTGAAGGTGGCCGAGGCCATGACCGCCCAGGGCGTTTGCTGATAGAGAGATTCAATTGAATAAATGATATGGAGAAGTCCCGTAAGCCTTGTGCTTATGGGACTTTTCTTACGGACAGCAAAATTACATTGAACTTCTTCCGGGTTCTAAGTATAATAAAGCTGTGAATGATAAAACACAGCCCATACAAAAGGAGGCGGCCCGTGATTCTTGGTAATTTTGCGGACTGGAATATACAGAATATTTTGATACGTGTGATTGCTGCCACGATTTTGGGCTGCATCATCGGCCTGGACAGAGGAATGAAGCACCGCGGCGCGGGCACAAAGACCATCACTGTGGTCTGTCTGGGCGCCACGCTGGTTATGCTGACGGAGCAGTATATACAGGTATATTTTCCGGGACTTGCAAATATGGATCGGATGGCGGCCCAGGTAATCAGCGGAGTAGGCTTCATCGGAGTGGGAACGATCATTATATCCAGGCACCGGGTCAGGGGGCTGACCACGGCGGCTACTTTATGGGCAAGCGCCTGCGTGGGACTGGCTGTGGGAATCGGCTTTGTCGAGGGCGGCATATTGATTACGGCAATGATGCTGATTTTTCTGCATATACTGCCCTTTGTGGAGCGGTTTGCCGCCCGCCATTCCAGCTATTGCAACGTGTTTATTGACTTGGAAAAGAGCAGAGATCTGCATATAGTGATCCAAAAGCTGAGGGAAGCAGGTGTAGTAATAGATTCCATGGATATGAGTGAAAGCAGAGACGGAGGAGAGGGAATTTCCGTACATATGGTGCTTTATGTAAAAAAGCCTATGGGGCGTGAGGATATATATGATATTCTTATGAAGCTGGATCAGGTAATGGCCGTTGATTTTCTGTGAGGCTTTGGGGGATTTGCGGCAGAAAAGCATTTACATTCCTGCGTATTATGATACAATTTGGGAGAGAGTATGGCAGCTGGTAAGTATTATGCGGTAAAGAAGGGTAAGACCACAGGGATTTACAGAACCTGGGAGGAGTGCAGGACTTCCGTGGAGGGAGTTTCCGGCGCGGTATACAAAAGCTTCAAGACGCTTTCGGAGGCGGAGGCGTTTATGGGAAATGCTGTTTCCAAAAGATTTTCTCCAAAAAAGTCGGGGGGCTTGAAAGAGCCTGCCATGGAAGAGGGACCCCGGCTTCCTCCGGAGGGATGCCTTTTGGCCTATGTGGACGGAAGCTATAATGATTCTTTGAAAAAGTACGCCTTTGGCTGTGTGTTTATTCTGCCGGACGGCCGGGTGCTGGCCGAATACGGGAACGGGGACAAGGAGCAGTCTCTTCAGCACAGAAACGTGACAGGAGAAATGCTGGGGGCCATGTACGCCGTAAGGTTTGCCATGCGGAACGGTTTTTCGGCGCTGGAGCTTTGCTACGACTATCAGGGAATTGAAAAATGGGCAACGGGAGAGTGGCGGTCCAGGACGGAGCTGACGGAAAAATATGCAAAGGCCATGCGGCAGTGGGGAAGGGATATATCCATTACCTTTACCAAGGTGGCTGCCCACACCAACGTATACTATAATGAAATGGCTGACCGTATGGCAAAGACAGGACTTGTGGAAGGAAATGGCGTGCCGGCGGTGCACAGCCTGGAGGACAGCGGGGAATGGAACAAATCAGAATAAATAAGTATCTGGCTCACTGCGGAGTCTGTTCCCGGCGGGAGGCGGATAGACTGATCCGGCAGGGGGCCGTCACCGTGGACGGGGAGACGGTGTCTGCCGGCAGAACCGTTTTCGGAACAGAGGAAATACTGGTTTCGGGAAAAAGAGTGGGAAATCCCGATGCGGCGGTGGTGCTGGCTTTCTACAAGCCTGTGGGAGTGGTATGCACCGAGAGAGGCTTTCACGGAGAAAAAAAGATAACGGATGTGATCAGCTACCCGGTGCGGGTCACCTACGCGGGGAGACTTGACAAGGATTCGGAGGGCCTGCTTTTGCTGACCAACGACGGCGATCTGATCCAGGGTATGATGCGGGGAGCCAACCGCCACGAAAAGGAGTATGTGGTCAGGGTGGACAGAGAGATTACGGAGGAATTCCTGAAAAAAATGTCCGGCGGCATCTATCTGGAGGAGCTGGATCAGAGAACCAGGGAATGCGCGGCGGAGCAGACGGGAAAATATACCTTTCGAATTATTTTGACTCAGGGACTGAACAGGCAGATCAAGCGAATGTGCGCCGCCTGCGGATACAGGGTCAGGAGCCTGAAACGGATCAGGGTCATGCACATTACTCTGGGGGATCTGAAGCCCGGAGAATACAGGAAGCTGGAGGACAAGGATGTGGAATGTCTTTACAGAGACTGCGGGCTGACGCGTTGATCAGGGCAAAGGAAGCATGGCATGAATAGGGCGGCATACCTTTTGAGTAAAAGCAGATCAGACAAGGAGCGAGCATATGGGATCAGACATTTCAGATATAAGAGTAAAAACAGAGCGGATCAGACAGCTGGTGGAGACGCTGAACCGGGCCTCCAGAGCTTATTATGCCCAGGACCGGGAGATCATGAGCAACCGGGAATATGATGCGCTTTATGAGGAGCTTCAGACACTGGAGCAGGAAACGGGAATGGTGCTGGCGGACAGTCCTACGGTGAGCGTAGGGTACGAGGCTGTGGAGGAGCTGCCCAAGGAGCGCCATGAAAGTCCCATGCTGTCTCTGGATAAGACCAAGAGCCGCGAGGATCTTAGGGTCTGGCTGCAGGGAAATGCCGGCGTTTTGAGCTGGAAGCTGGACGGATTGACCATCGTTTTGACCTATGAGGGCGGAAGGCTGACCAAAGCGGTTACCCGGGGAAACGGGGAGATGGGCGAGGTTATTACCAACAATGCCAGGACCTTTCGGAATCTTCCGGTGACGATTCCCTACGGCGGCCAGCTGGTGCTGCGGGGAGAGGCGGTTATTTCCTACTCTGATTTTAACCGGATGAACCAGGAGATTGAGGATGCGGAATCCAGATATAAAAATCCCAGAAATCTGTGCAGCGGCTCCGTACGTCAGCTGAACAATGAGATTACGGCCCGGAGGAATGTGCGGTTTTATGCGTTTTCTCTGGTAAAAGCCGAAGAGGGAGCAGGAGAGACTGCCGTATCGGTGGACTTCCATAATTCCCGCCGGGAGCAGTTTGCTTTTCTGCGTGAACAGGGCTTTGAGGTGGTGGAGCATTATCCGGTGACGGAAGAAAATATTTTGGATATATTGGAGCAGTTTGAGAAAAAGATCGAGACCTATGATATTCCCTCCGACGGTCTTGTCCTGACCTATGAAGATATTGCATACGGTCTGTCCCTGGGCAGGACGGCCAAGTTTCCCAGACATTCCATTGCCTTTAAATGGGCGGATGAGCTCAGGGAGACTCGTCTGCTGGAGATGGAGTGGAGCGCCAGCCGCACAGGGCTGATCAATCCGGTGGCTATCTTTGAGCCTGTGGAGCTGGAGGGAACCACGGTCAGCAGGGCCTCTGTTCATAACATCAGTATTCTGAAAGGGTTAAAGCTGGGAATTGGAGACCGGATCACCGTATACAAGGCCAATATGATTATTCCGCAGATTGCCGAAAATCTGACCTGCAGCGATACGCTGGAAATTCCCAAGGTATGTCCCGTCTGCGGCGGACCTACGGAAATCCGGCAGGTCAACGAGGTCCAGTCCCTGTATTGCACCAACGATATATGTGCTGCGAAGAGGATCAAGGCCTTTACTCTGTTTGTAAGCAGAGACGCCATGAATATAGACGGCCTTTCGGAGGCGACCCTGGAAAAGCTGATAGACCGGGGATTTATTCAGGAGTATGCCGATCTGTTTCATCTGGACCGGTATCGGGAAGAGATGGTGGAGATGGAAGGTTTTGGAGAAAAATCCTGCCAAAATCTCCTGGACAGCATTGACAGGGCCCGCAATACCACTCTGCCCAGAGTGATTTACGGGCTGGGCATCGCAAATATCGGCGTGGCCAACGCAAAGATGCTGTGCCGTTTTTTTGAATATGATCTGGAGAAAATGAAGGAGGCCGATGAGGAGACACTCAGCGCCATCGACGGGGTGGGGGAGGTCATTGCTGCCGCTTTTGTGCAATACATGCATGACCCGGAAAATCTTCAGCGGATCAGCCGTCTGATGGAGGAACTGCGGCTGGAGAGGCCTGTGGTGCAGGAGGGAAATCAGACGCTGGAGGGAATGAGTTTTGTTATTACCGGAAGCCTGGTCCGTTTTGCAAGCAGGAACGAGCTTAAGGAGCTGATAGAGCTAAAGGGCGGGAAGGTTGCGGGCAGCGTCACCGGTAAGACCACCTGTCTGATCAACAATGATGTCACGTCAGGCTCATCCAAGAATAAAAAGGCCAAGGAACTGGGAGTGCCGATCCTGTCCGAGGAGGATTTCCTGACCCGGTATGATTTGGGGGAAGGGGGCGGACGGGAAGACGGCGCTGTTTGAGGGAAGGCGCTGAAGGCTGTCCGTAAAATAAATGAAGAGCGAGGAACAGAGAATCATGCCGATTAAAACACAGAGCGATCTGCCTGCAAAGGAAATACTGGAAAATGAAAATATTTTTGTGATGGACGAATCCCGGGCGGTACACCAGGATATTCGGGCCCTGAATGTACTGATCCTTAATAATATGCCGGTGAAACAGGATACGGAGCTGCAGCTGCTGCGGGCGCTGTCCAACACGCCCCTGCAGATCGATGTGACATTTATGAATGTGAAGAGTCATGTGTCTGTCAATACGCCGGCCAGTCATCTGAATAAATTTTATACCACCATTGATGAGATCCGTGACAGAAAATTTGACGGAATGATTGTGACGGGGGCGCCGGTGGAGGACATATCCTTCGAAGAGGTGGATTACTGGCAGGAGATCTGCGAGATTTTTGACTGGGCCGAAACCCACGTGACCTCCACCCTGCACATCTGCTGGGCGGCCCAGGCGGGCTTTTACTATTATTATGGGATCAATAAGCAGCCTCTGTCCCGGAAGCTGTCAGGAATTTATGAGCACAGGGTGGCGAACAGGAAGGTTCCCCTGGTCAGAGGCTTCGACGATATTTTCCTGGCCCCTCACAGCCGCCACACGGAAACGCCGGCCCAGGCTATTCATGCCTGCCCTGAGCTGACCGTGCTGGCAGAGTCTTCCGTGGCGGGAGTGTATCTGGCCATTGCGGAGGGAGGCAGAAAGATCTTTGTGGCAGGCCATCCAGAATATGACAGATTTACCTTAAAAAATGAATATGACAGAGATCAGGGAAGGGGACTATCCGTTCCGATCCCATATAACTATTTCCCCGGGGACGATCCGAAGCAGCGTCCCCTGCTCCAATGGCGTTCCCACAGCAATAATCTGTATAGCAATTGGCTGAACTATTATGTGTATCAGGTGACGCCCTATGAGCTGTAAGCGGGAAGCAGCGCAATCCTGCAGGAAGCACAGAAAGCGGTACTATAGACTGATATGGTGCCGCTTTTTTCACGTTCGGAAAGAGCTGCTTTTTGACTTTTTATATTTGTTTATATTTATTTAATTGTATTATCCCCGCAAAAAGAGTAACATATCGTCATAAGTCCATAGAAACTATGCACACAAAACGCCCCGCGTCCATGCGGCTGTGAAAATTAACAGGAAATGTGTCATGCTCCGGGACGGAGGTGTGCGGACAGGAAAGGCGGAAACGGTATGAGAGAGAAATTTCAGCGCTTTATGTGGGGGCGCTATGGCAATGACAGACTGAATCAATTTCTGATGATATGTGCGATGGTGTTTCTGGTACTTTCGATGATATTCAGGGGCTTTTTTTACCTGGGGGCCGTGGCGCTGATGGTTTATGCGTATTTTCGCATGTTTTCCCACAATACGGCAAGGAGAGCGGCGGAGAATCAATGGTACCTGAGCAGGGAGATGAAGGTCAAGGGCTTTTTCCGGAAAAAGAAAAAGGAATTCGGACAGCGCAAAGAATATCGTATCTATAAATGCCCCAACTGTAAACAAAAGCTCCGGGTGCCCAAAGGCAGGGGGCGAATTGCCATCAGCTGCAGAAAATGCGGGAACGAGTTTATCAGGAGGAGTTGAAAGCACAGACCATGTTTGGGTACATTATCATCAATAAGGCCGAGATGAAATTCAAGGAATTTGATGTTTATCATTCCTTTTACTGTGGGATCTGCCGGGACCTGAAGCGAAAGTTTGGAGCCGTGGGGCAGCTTTCTTTAAGCTATGATATGACGTTTCTGGCCATGCTTCTCACAAGCCTGTATGAGCCGGAAACACAGATTTCCAGCTGTAAGTGTGCGGCGCATCCCTTTGAAAGACATGAAACCAGGAATAATATTTACACGGAATATGCGGCGGATATGAACGCGCTCTTTGCATGCTATAAGTGTCAGGACGACTGGGAGGACGAGAAAAAGCTGTGGAGGCTTGTCTATGGGAAGCTTCTGGAGGGCAGGGCAGGAAGACTGCGGGAGGCTTATGCGGAAAAAATACGGCAGATCAGTCTGCTGATGCAGGATTTTTATGAAACGGAGCGGTCTGACAAGGCGGATATCGACACGCTGGCAGGACTTTTTGGGAAGGTCATGGGCCGGATTGTGGCGGTGCATCAGGACGAATGGTCAGAAAACCTGAGCACTCTGGGTTTTTTCCTGGGAAAGTTTATTTATATCATGGATGCTTATGAGGATGTGGAAACGGATATTAAAAAGGGGATCTTTAATCCGTTGAAACGAAAATATGAAAGTCCTGATTTTGAGGATGAGTGCCGGACGATCCTCATGATGATGATGTCGGAGTGCTGCAGGGAGTTTGAAAAGCTTCCGATTCTGGAGAATGTGGAGATTCTGCGGAATATCCTGTACTCCGGAGTCTGGTGCAGGTATGAGACCATCCATGAAACACGTCTGAAGAAGGTTCAGTGAGCCAAGCAGATGTGCCTGCACGTATATTTGGCGAATGCCGTCAGAGTCACGTACCTTGCTGTCTGCAGCGTTGCAAGATTGATGCCCCGCTGCTTGCCGCGGGGATTTTGACAGATACGCGCACATGAGGGTGTGTAATCACCACTCTATAGCGCGCATAGAGGTGTAAATATGTACGATCCATACAGTGTGCTGGGAGTTGGCAGGAATGCTTCCGAAGAAGAGATAAAAAAGGCATATAAGGCGCTGAGCCGGAAGTATCATCCGGATGCCAACATAAACAATCCGAACAAGGATCAGGCGGAGGAGAAGTTTAAGCAGATTCAGGCGGCTTATCAGCAGATTATGCAGGAGCGCACCTCGGGCTACAGCGGCGGCTATGGCGGCCAGGGGCATCAAAATGCGGGCGGCGGCTACGGAGGCGGTGCTTCGGGTTATGGGGGCGGCCAGGGCTATGGGCCCTTTGGAGGCTATGGGCCCTTTGGCGGTTTTGGCTTCGGCGGCTTTGGACAGGGGCAGAATACCGGCTACGAAGAAAACAATAACCTGCGCGCCGCAGGAAACTATATCCGGAACGGGTACTATCGGGAGGCCAGAACCTCTCTGGACGGTCTGGGGCCTCAGGAGAGGAATGCCAGATGGTACTATTACAGCGCCATTGCCCACGCGGGGCTGGGCAATAATGTGGCGGCTCTGGAGCACGCCAGAAAGGCATCGGCCATGGAACCCGGCAACAGTGATTACAGGAGTCTGGTACAGCGGTTTGAAAGCGGAGGCAGCTGGTATGAGCAGAGGCAGGCGGCCTACGGTTATCCCGTTATGGGAGGCGGAGCTATGTGTAATACCTGTCTGAAGCTGTGCGTTTTAAACGCCATGTGCAATCTCTGCTGCTGCGGCGGGGGCTACGGCGCCCGGGGGATGTACTGCTGCTAAAATTCCTATTGCTTTTTCCTGCGTTCTCGTTTATAATAAAACTCAAAATGTTGATGCGAGGCGGGGAAAAGGCACTAGATATTGAGGGGCGTATCCGCATGGTTTTGCGGTACGGCTCTTTTTTTGCATTTATCCTGCCCGATAAATACTGATCGCCGGGAGCTAAATTGAGTCAGTGCCCTAAAGCGGGCAGGAGGTAAAATAATGAAAATTCAGAAAAGAGACGGACGGGTGGTTTTCTATGAGGAAGATAAGATTGTGGAGGCGATTCGCAAGGCGAATAACGAGGTGGAGGAGAAGGACAGAGCAGAGGAAGCTCTGATTACGAAAATACTGGAGGCGGTAAAGGAGGAGGACAAAGACCTTCAGACGGTCGAGCATGTCCAGGATGTCATTGAGCAGCATCTGGTGGAACGCAATAAATACGCGCTGGCTAAAAAGTATATTGTTTATCGATATCAGAGGAGCCTTCTGCGCAAGTCCAATACAACGGACGAATCGATTCTGAAGCTGATCCGCAATGAAAACAAGGAGCTTGCGGAGGAGAATTCCAACAAAAATACCAGGTTGGCATCCACCCAACGGGATTATATAGCCGGGGAGGTCTCACGGGACGTTACCAGAAGGATGCTTCTGCCGGAGCATATTTCCATGGCTCATGACAACGGAGCAATTCATTTTCACGATGCAGATTATTTTATCCAGCCCATTTTTAACTGCTGTCTCATCAATATTAAGGACATGCTGGACAATGGGACCTCCATCAACGGAAAAATGATCGAGTCCCCAAAGAGCTTTCAGGTAGCCTGCACGGTGACTACTCAGATTATTGCGGCGGTGGCCAGCAACCAGTATGGAGGCCAGTCCGTGAACATCAGGCATCTTGGCAAATATCTTCGTAAGAGCAGGGAAAAGTTCGAGGCGCAGCTGGAGTCAGAGTTCGGAGAAGGACTGGAGCCGGCCGTAAAGGCCAGGTTTGTGGATATCCGGCTGCAGGATGAGCTTAGATCCGGCGTGCAGACCATCCAGTATCAGATCAATACCCTGATGACTACCAACGGGCAGGCTCCTTTCGTGACTCTTTTTCTGCATATTGACGAGGAGGACGAATATGTGGAGGAGACGGTGATGATTATTACAGAGATTCTCCGTCAGCGTCTGGAGGGTACAAAAAACGAAAAGGGAGTTTATGTGACGCCGGCTTTTCCCAAGCTGATCTATGTGCTGGATGAAAATAACTGTCTGAAGGGCGGAAAATATGATCATGTGACTCGCCTGGCGGCAAAATGCTCCGCTAAAAGAATGTACCCGGATTATATTTCCGCCAAAAAGATGCGGGAAAATTACGAGGGTAATGTATTTTCCTGCATGGGCTGCCGGTCTTTTCTGGCGCCCTGGAAGGACGAAAACGGAAAATATCAGTTTGAGGGGCGCTTTAATCAGGGCGTGGTCAGCCTGAACCTTCCCCAGATCGGCATCCTGGCAGAAGGGAATGAGGAGACCTTCTGGAAGCTTATGGACGAGCGTCTGGAGCTTTGTTACGAAGCGTTGATGTGTCGTCACAAGGCACTGCTGAAGGTGGTGTCGGATGTGAGTCCCATTCACTGGCAGTATGGGGCCATCGCCCGGCTGAAGAAGGGGGAAACAATAGAAAAGCTTCTCTATGGAGGCTATTCCAGCATTTCCCTGGGCTACATCGGACTCTATGAGGTAACCTGGCTGATGAAGGGCGTAAGCCACACGGATCCTTCAGGGAAGGAATTTGCCCTGCGGGTTATGGATTATATGAACCAGGCGGTGCAACGGTGGAAAAAGGAGACGAATATCGGCTTTGCACTTTATGGCACTCCGGCGGAGACGCTTTGCTATCGTTTTGCCAGAATCGACAGAGAGAGGTTCGGGGATATTCCCAATGTAACGGACAAGGGGTATTATACCAATTCCTATCATGTGGATGTGAGGGAGCCCATCGACGCTTTTACAAAGTTTACCTTTGAGAGCGAATTCCAGAACAAATCTCTGGGCGGGGCCATCTCCTATGTGGAAGTACCAAATTTAATGAACAATTTAGAAGCCATAGAGGAGGTTATCCGCTTTATTTACGACAATATACAATATGGAGAGTTTAATACCAAGTCCGACTATTGTCATGAATGTGGATATGACGGGGAGATCCTGATTAACGAGGACAATGAGTGGGAATGCCCCCAGTGCCATAACAAGGATCATGCCCGGATGAATGTTACCAGGCGCACCTGCGGTTACCTGGGAGAAAATTTCTGGAATTCCGGAAAAACCAGAGAGATTAAGGCAAGGGTACTGCATCTATGAACTATGCGGCTATAAAAAAGACAGATGTGGCAAACGGCCCCGGCATTCGGGTATCTCTGTTTGTGAGCGGGTGCACTCACGGCTGCAGAGGATGCTTTAATCAAGAGGCCTGGGACTTTTCCTATGGAGAGGAATACACATCTGAGACGGAAGCGGAAATTTTGAAGGCCCTTGCCCCGGACTATATCCGAGGCTTGAGTGTCCTGGGAGGCGAGCCGTTTGAAGTTCAGAACAGGGAAACTGTGCTGGCGCTTGTAAAGAAGGTGCGGGAGCGGTATCCGGGGAAGGATATCTGGTGTTATACAGGCTATGACTATGAAAAAGATCTGCTGGAGTGGGCGGCACGGGAAGAGGAGAGCTCTGAGGGAGCCGGCCCGGAAACGGGCAGGAGGGACGCTGTCCGGGCTGTGGTCATAAAGCTGCTGGGCCTGATTGACGTGCTGGTGGACGGAGAGTTTGTAGAAGAAAAAAAGAATCTCCGTCTGGCCTTCCGGGGGTCGGAGAATCAGCGGCTTATCGATGTGAAGTCCTCACTCAGGGAGGGCAGAACAGTCTGTCTGGAGGAAAAGGGCAGAGCGGATGCAGGGACGGAGGTAAACCTTATATGAAGCTGTTGGTGATTGGCGGGAGTTATTTTTACGGACGAGTTTTTGTAATGCTGGCGGCGGCAGAAAAACACGATATTACCGTGGTGAATCGCGGAACCTATTCCATGGAGGAATTTGGTGTGAGACAGGTCAGGGGAGACCGCCGGCAGGGCCGGACCTTTGCACAGTGTACAGGAGACTATGACGTCGTGATTGATTTTTGTGCCTATAATCCGGGGGATGCGGCATTTGTGCTGGAACATCTGCCGGGGCAGATAAAGCAGTACCTGCTGATCAGTACGGTGGATGTATACAGAAGAGGAACCGGAGCGGTAAAGGACGAGGACTTCCCGCTGGAGACCAGAAGCTTTCCCGGTGAAGCCGGGGCATATATCTTGGGAAAGGCGGCATTGGAGGAAGAGCTTTGCCGGGAGTGCCGCAGGAGAGAGATTCCTTTCACCATACTGCGTCCGGCCATTCTATACGGCCCTTATAATTATGCACCCAGAGAGTATCTATTTATCCGGATGGCCGTTCAGAACCGCGTCCTGCCCGGATATACGGATGCGGAGGGGAGATTTCAGCTTGTGTACGTAAAGGATGCGGCCAGGGCAGCTCTTTTGTGCCTTCTGGAGGAGAAAGCATATGGACAGGCCTTTAATCTGTGTCAGGAAGAGATTTTGGATTATGATCTGTTTTTTCAGGGAATCCGACAGGCGGCGGACCTGGAGCTGGGCCGGGCGGTCATGACCCTGGCAGAGGCGCAGGCGGCGGAATTTCCCATCCCCTTTCCTGCCGCGGCGGAGGAGACAGAGCTTGTGGATAACCGGAAGAGCAGAGAGGTGCTGGGCATGGAATATACCGCATTTTCGGAGGGAATTGGGAAAACCTGGAGGGCTTTTCGAAATTTGTTTTCGGAAGAGTAAAAAAAATTAAATTTTTTTAAAAGAGAGTATACTCTACAGACAAAAAGTGTGCTATAATCCTTTTAGTGTCTTTGAGCGCGGCAGGAGAGTCTGGAATCCGGGGAGTTGCCGTGCGGCAGAAGAAAAAGAAAGGAATACGGTATCATGAAAAACATCAAAATGAAGTTAAAGGTCAAGATTCTGGCATGTGCACTGGTGCCTTTATTTGTGATCATGGTCTTGGCTGTGCTGTCACTGAGAAGTACGGGCCTGTCAATGGCCAACAAACTGGAGGAGGAGCATCTGACCACGGCCAACTATGGAGTCAGGGAAATTCTGGAGGCCAATTATCCCGGTGATTTTCATATGGAAGGAGATCAGCTGTATAAGGGTGAGATGAACCTTACAGAAAGTCTGGGTAAGCTGGATGCTTTTCTGAAAGCCACGGGTGTGGAGATCACCATATTTGTAGATGGAACCCGGAGGGCTACCAGTATCGTGGACTCCAGCGGCCAGCGTATTATTAATACGCCCATAGCCGAAGATGCCTATGCGGCAGTGAGCCGGGACGGCCAGTTTTTCTCGGATCATGCAAGTGTAAGAGGAATGAGCTATTACGGGATTTATGTGGGAGCAGGGTCCACCGCCGGCGGAGAGGATGTAATCATTTTTACGGGAGTATCCGTGGAAAATGCCCGAAGCCTGTATTCGAGAACGCTTGTTAGTGTTGCCATATTTATGGTTCTTGTAGCTGTAGTATTTGCAGTTATCTGTTATGTAGTGGTGAACAGTATTGCCCGAAATCTGAATGTGTCTGTGGCAAACCTGAATCTGGTTGCAGACGGCAGACTCAATGTAGTGGTGGGTGACAGGATCATGTCCAGGACGGATGAGGTGGGCACTATAGCCACGGCCATACATACTCTGATCGGCAAGTTTGTAAATATTGTAAATAACCTTAAGGGCTCCAGTGAAACTCTGACGGATTTCAGCTCGGAGATCAGAAAGAGCATCGGCAATATCAATGAATCAATTGCCAACGTCAATGTGGCGGTAGACGAAATTGCCATGGGTGCTACAAACCAGGCCAATGAGACCACCAGCGTTACCCAGCAGATGAATGATATGAGCATTGCAGTGGACGAGGCCATGAAGAATATTGAGATGTTGACGGAGAGCACCGGCAGCATGGAGAATTCCAACCGCACGGCCAATAGTACACTGGACGACCTGGTTCAGATCAGCAACCGCACTTCCCAGTCCATCAAGATGGTGTATGAGCAGACCAATGCCACAAACCAGTCAGCGGCTGAGATCCAGAGCGTGGTAAACATTATTGCTGATATTGCTTCTCAGACAAACCTGCTTTCTCTGAACGCTTCTATTGAGGCTGCCAGAGTGGGTGAGCATGGAAGAGGCTTTGCTGTGGTGGCGGACGAGGTTCGTAATCTGGCGGATCAGTGCCGTGTATCCTCTGAACAGATCGCTCAGATCATTCAGGAGTTGATTACCAAATCCAACGAGAACGTAGAGGCCATGGATGCAGTGGTTTCCGAGATGGAAATGCAGCATAAAAAGCTGGAGTCCACCAGAACAGTCTTTGAAGAGCTTGACACAGAGATCAACAATGTGGCCCGGGCAGTGGAAAATATCAAGGAGATCACGGAAGGCATCGGCCGGGTGAAGGATGCGGTGTACAGCAACATGGAAAGCCTTGCGGCTATTTCTGAAGAAAATGCGGCTTCCACCCAGGAGACCTCCGCAACCATGACAGAGCTGAGCCATATCGTGGAGAAATGTAATGATGCGCTTGAATCCCTTGTGGAGATCAGCAATACTCTGGATGGAAATGTAAGACAGTTTGTTCTGTAAGAAAAATTGTTCTGTAAGAAAGAACGGAAGCTTATATATGAAAAGGCCGCCATGTTTTATGGCGGCCTTTTCAGGCGGACGGACAATACGGTTTGAGAATGTTTTGAGGGAGTTTTATTGGACTCGTATTGCGGTATAATGTACCTGTTCCTGAAAAATCCATTGACAGGGCAGAACAAATGTTTTATACTGAGAAAAAGAATGTTTGTTCGAAAAGCGTGCCCTATAAATTTCTTGTGAAGCAATGACAGGATTTACATGACATTTCGTTGAAATAGGGGTATACTTTTTTTATGAAAAGAAAGGAGCTCCATAAATGTCATTTATTCCGAAACCACATGAAATTTATAAGCATTTTAAAGGGAATTTATATCAGATCACGGCGGTTGCCGAGCATACGGAGACCGGGGAAAAGCTGGTGGTCTATCAGGCTCTTTACGGTGACTTCAAGACTTATGCAAGACCGCTTTCCATGTTTACAGAAAGATTAAGCAGGGAAAAATATCCTGATGCGGGTCAGGAGTTCCGCTTTGAGCTGCAGGGGCCCGACGGAGACAGACAGAAGCGTGAAACACAGGCGGCTTCGGAGGTGGAAGAGAAGGAGGCATCCGACACGAAATTATCTGACACGGAGTCATCGGACACGAAATCACCAGACATGGAGCTATCTGATGCGGAAGCAGTTCTGGATCCGCTTCTCCTGGAGTTTCTGGATGCAGACACCTATGAGCAGAGGCTGAATATCCTGGCGGGGCTGCACCACCGGATCACGGACGAAATGATAACCACAATGGGAATCGCCTGTGATGTGGAGGTGGAAAGCGGAGATGTGGAAGAGCGCTATGAGTCTCTGAAGGCGTGTCTGCTTATGCTGGAGCGGTATGAGTGCAACCGGATCCGATAAACCGCAGGTCATGACGGCCAATCCCTTTTGATGCAAGTGAACCTATGAAGGCGCGCATCCAAACTGTCGATGGAATCATTCCATGGAAGCAGTACACTCCACATACATCAGCAAAACATAGAGCCGCAATGCGGCGGCAGACTGCAGCGCCGACTTGTTTTGCCAATGGGAGTGGGGCTGTGAACAGTAACCGGAGGGGAGGGGCTTATGGCACATATACTTGACAAAAAAATGGTGATTGGCGTATCTTCCAGAGCGTTGTTTGACTTGACGGTTGAAAATGAAATATTTGAAAATCAGGGGCTGGAGGCTTATTGCAAATACCAGGTGGAGCATGAACAGGATATCCTAAAGCCCGGCCCCGGCTTTGGCCTGGTCAGATCCCTGCTTCGGCTGAATGAATACAGTCCGGAGTCTGATCTGGTGGAAGTAATCATTATGTCCAGAAACAGTCCGGATACTTCGCTGAGGGTGTTTAATGCAATCGCATATTACGGATTGTCCATCACACGGGCTGTCCTGGCCAGCGGAGCCTCGCTGGCTCCTTATCTGGAGGCCTTCCATACGGATCTTTTTCTTTCCGCCTATGAGGATGACGTACAGTGTGCCGTTGACAGCGGGATTGCCGCAGGTATCATATGTACGGAGAGGCCTGCGGAAAAAAGCGCCCGGGTGATACCGATGCCGGGGCTGGCGGAAGAGGGAGACCGGTGGGGAGAAGGCCGGGGATATTGCGCAGGCAGTGGGGATCCAGTCAATGGGGATCAGATCAGGATTGCCTTTGACGGAGATGCGGTTTTGTTTGCCGATGATTCGGAAAGGATTTTTAAAGAGAAGGGATTAAATGCCTTTGAGGAGAATGAAAGGGTTCATGCCAGAGAACCCCTGGAGGAGGGGCCCTTCGCGCATTTCCTCAGGAAGCTGTCGGATCTGCAGAGGAGACTTGGTGCCAAAGAGTGTCCTGTGAGGACAGCCTTGGTCACATCCCGCAGCGCTCCGGCTCACGAGAGGGTTATACGCACGCTTCGTGCATGGAATGTGCGGGTGGACGAAGCCTTCTTTTTGGGGGGACTGGAGAAAAAGGAGGTTCTGAGAGCCTTTGGTGCACAGATATTTTTTGATGATCAGTCGATACATACATTGAGCGCCGCCCAGGCGGTTCCCGCAGCCAGGGTGCCCTATTGCAGTAAAAAGGCGCGGAGAAGACAGGAAACAGGATTTGTAGGACATGCATTATGATAATATAGTAAAGGGGCGTTTTATAGAGCGCCCCAACCGCTTTGTGGCCAGAGTGGAGATAGACGGACATGTGGAAACTGTCCATGTGAAAAACACCGGTCGCTGCAGAGAGCTTTTGCAGAAGGGGGCTGCAGTTTATCTGGAAGAGTGCGGCAGACCCGGAAGATCCACGGCCTTTGATCTGGTGGCCGTGGAAAAGGGCAGCCGGCTGATCAACATGGATTCTCAGGCTCCCAACAGGGCAGTGGGACGATGGCTATCCCAAAAGGAGCTTTTTCCGGAGCTGGTCATGATACGGCCAGAAACGAAATACGGTAATTCCCGGTTTGACTTTTATGTGGAAACGCCGGAGGAAAAGATATTTATAGAGGTAAAAGGCGTAACATTGGAAAGTGAGGGTGTGGTACTCTTTCCGGATGCGCCTTCAGAGAGAGCGGTAAAGCACGTGGAAGAGCTGATGGCGGCAAAGCGTGAGGGATACCGTGTTTTTGTGTTGTTTGTGATTCAGATGGAGAATGTGGAATATTTCACACCCAACAGAGTAACCCATCCGGAATTTGCGGAGGCGCTTAGCAGGGCTTCCCGGGAAGGGGTGGAGATCCTGGCTTATGACTGCATTGTCACAGAGAATTCTATGAGAATAAATCGTCCGGTGGAGGTACGATTGGAGGAGAAATTTATAGAAATTTCCGCAAACGTTAAGGAAACCTTAAGTCCGGGGGAGCTGTCGGCCATTCCCAAACCGCTTCTAAAGTGGTATGATAAGAACAAGAGGATCCTGCCCTGGAGGGAGGATCCGAAGCCTTACAGGGTGTGGGTTTCGGAGATCATGCTGCAACAGACCCGGGTGGAGGCCGTAAAGCCCTATTTTCAGCGATTCATGCAGGCATTTCCGGATATTGCCTCTCTGGCGGAAGCCAAAGAGGAGCAGGTGCTGAAGCTGTGGGAGGGACTTGGATATTACAGCAGGGCCCGAAATCTGCAAAAGGCGGCCCGCCAGATTCAGGAGGAATATCAGGGACAGATGCCCCGGGAATATGATAAGCTGCTGAAGCTGGCAGGAATCGGAAGCTATACGGCAGGGGCAGTGGCCTCTATCGCTTACGGAAAGCCTGTGCCGGCGGTGGATGGCAATGTGCTCCGGGTTATTTCCCGTTTCCGGAGTGACCGGCGACTGATGTCGGATCAGAAAGTAAAGACCTCCGTGGAGAAGGATCTTGCACGGATTCTGCCAAAGGATCGGCCCGGAGATTTTAACCAGGCGCTAATGGAGCTGGGAGCCTGTGTTTGTGTTCCCGGCGGTGCTCCTGCCTGCGGAAGCTGTCCCCTGCAGAATATCTGCATGGCTCACAGAGAGGGACAGGAAACAGAATATCCCAGGAAGGCCCATAAGCCGCCCAGAAAGATCGATCAAAAGACCATACTTGTGATTCGAAAAGGAGATCATGTGGCCATCCGCAAGAGAAGCGCCAAAGGCTTGCTGGCAGGGATGTATGAGTTTCCGTCTCTGGAAGGATTCTGTTCGCCTCAGGAGGCAGTGGAATATCTGGAAAAAAATGGCATCAGGGTTTTGCGTATACAGGAGCTGGAACCGGCAAAGCATATATTTACCCACAGAGAGTGGCACATGAAGGGCTATATGGTCCGGGTGGACGAGCTGACGGTACCGGATTTGGAAAAAAGCGGGGACTGGCTGTACATTGAACCCTGGGAGACAAAGGAGCGGTATCCGATTCCCTCGGCCTTTGGTGCCTATGTGAAGTTTATAAAAAAAGAGTACAAAGTTGAATAAATATGTGTATTCAATTTTATGGGCGCGCCGCAGCGCGCAGAATGGATGGAAGGATGAAACTGCTGTCGATAGCGATACCATGCTATAATTCGGAGCGCTATATGCGGAAATGTATTGATTCTCTGCTGACAGGGGGCGAAGATGTAGAGATTATCATTGTGGACGACGGTTCCACAAAGGACAGGACAGCCGAGATCGCAGATGAGTATGCGGCTGAATTTCCTACCATTGTCAAGGCGGTTCACAAGGAGAATGGCGGTCATGGATCCGCTGTGAATGCCGGTATTGACAATGCCAGCGGCCTGTACTTTAAGGTGGTGGACAGTGACGACTGGGTGAAGCAGGACGCATATTTACAGGTGCTGGAGCTTCTGCAGGAGATGGCGGGAGGAAACAGTGTTCTGGATATGCTGGTCAGCAATTACGTCTATGAAAAAGAAGGAGAAAAGCGTAAGAAGGTGATTCAATACCGGCATATTCTGCCGCAGGGAAAACTGTTTACCTGGGAGGACTGTCATCATTTTACGAAGGGGCATTACATCTTGATGCATTCCGTCATATTCCGGACGAAGCTTTTAAAGGAGTGCGGCATCAGGCTTCCGGAGCACACCTTCTATGTGGACAATATTTATGTGTTTGAGCCTCTGCCCCATGTAAAAAATATGTACTATCTGGATGTAAATTTCTATCGCTATTATATCGGCAGGGAGGATCAGTCCGTCAACGAGGAGGTTATGATATCCAGGATCGATCAGCAGATCCGGGTCAATAAGCTGATGATTGATTATTTGGTGGAAAGAAAGCAGGAGCTTGTAAAAAATAAGCGTCTGTACCAGTATATGCGTAATTATCTGGAAATTATCACAACCGTTTCATCAGTGCTTCTCATACGCTCAGGAACGGAAGAGAACCTTCAGAAAAAGAAAGAGCTGTGGAATTACCTGAAGGAAAAGGATAGGAAGCTTTTTACCTGGATGCGCAGCGGCATTATGGGAGGAGCCATGAACCTTCCCGGGAGGGGAGGGCGCAAGATCTCTCTGGAGGGTTACAGGATCTGTCAGAAAATTTTCAAATTTAATTAACAGCCGGGCGGGGAATTTGTTCCCTGCCCATTGTGCATAAAAGAACTCCTCAGATCACCCGATCTGAGGAGTTCTTTTATCAGGGTCACGCTGTGCTCTGCCCACAGCGATCAGGTCTCTTCTGTATACCAGTACATACATGGCGCCGCCCATCAATAGTCCTGTGATCACATCAAACACGGAATGCTGCTTGATCAACACGGTGGAGAGAATAATGGATAGGGCCAGAATAAAGGATCCGATCCGTATCCCCTTTTTATCTGCCAGGCTCCGGCAGCGCATCACCGCAAAATGTGCGCCCAGAGAATTGAATACATGAATGCTTGGCCAAAGGTTTGTAGGTGTGTCAGTCTTCCAGAGAAAGGCCACCATGGAGGTGAAAATATTGTCTCTCGGCATTACGGGAGGCCGCAGGTGATGTCCGTTGGGCCACAGGGTGGAGATCAGCAGGAATATGGTCATACCGGTAAAAAGGAAGGTGCATACTCTGCGGTAATCCTGTTTGTCCTTGAAGAATAAATATACCACCACGGCGGATACATAAAAAAACCATAAAAAGTAAGGAACCACAAACACTTCACAAAAGGGGATATAGTCGTCAGCGGCCATATGTATTACATGATAGCCTTTGGTGACGTTTTTTTCAAGCCATGCGAACCATGTCAGGTACAGGACCATGTACAGCAAAAGCGGAATCCCGTGCTTATATGCTTCATACAGGCTTTTTGCTTTTTTCATTTTTCAATCAAACCTTTCTGATTTCTTTCAAACAATTTATTCAATTTCGATAACATCTTTAGTATAGCGCATCAAAAATATTTTGCAATGACTTTTGACGCATCTTAAGTATTTTTAAGAAATCCTTTAGGTTTGACCGAAAGATGAATGGGAGCGTATTGCTGTGAAAAATTGCTTTTCATCAGGGGTGGATGATCTGCAGGGCGTGCTTCTTACAGGCTACGGTGATTCGGCTGCTTTTTCTGGTGACCTCTCCGTCGGTGTGGACCCACATGGGAACGGAGGTTTCCAAAGTAAGGGTAGTGGTCTGGTAGGCTTCCACACCCTGAAAGCGGTAGTGCTTTCCCTTGAAGGCGGTAGGAAGGGCAAACAGGATCAGCCACTTGGGAAGATCTCCCACAGCGCAAAGATTCATGATGCCATCCGTGGGATCGGCATTGGGGCTGAACATAAAGCCGCCTCCCTCAAAGCGGTGGAGCATGCATGCGGTAAAGAGCATATTGCCGATATTTACAGGAATATTATTGTCCAGAGTTAATCTGCCGGATACTGCCCTGGCCGCCAGAAGCTGCTTTAACGCGATGCCCAGATAGGTCAGCTTGCCCAGGCCTATGCGGTTCAGCACAGGCTTTACCTTGGAGTGGAGTGCTTCCTCGCAGACGGCGGCATCGAAGCCGATTCCGCAGCTGACGGCAAAACGCCGTACCTCGCCGTCGGAATAGGTCAGAACGCCCAGATCCATTGCATGAGGCTTTCCCGTGTGCAGGATCAGATCCAGCGCCGCAGTGGGATCTGTGGGAATATTCAAATCTCTTGCCAGATCATTGCTGGAGCCGGTGGGTATATATCCCAGGATGACCTGTGCCTGCTCCGGGATCCCCTGGAGAGCTTCGTTCATGGTACCATCGCCGCCCAGAATAACTATGGAGACAGGGGACTGTGCGGGCAGAGAAATGATCTCGGACGCGATCCTGGCCACATCGCCTGCCTTTTCGGAAAAATATGGGCGATAGGGGACGTTTCCCCGCTGGAGCGCCGGTTCTACCTGCCGTTTCCATATCTGGAGTCCTTTGCCGGAGCGGGATGCCGGGTTAATAATGATATGATACATGGGACGCCTCCTTATTTCGTGTGTTTTCTATATTTTATCAGGAAAGTGTCTTTGGGTAAAGCATATTCTGTGTCTGGTAAAATGCGGAAAGGTATAGTACAATATCTGTATTCCAGACATAAATCACCGGGTGTGAACATATGTGTTCTGCGCAAGGGCAGAGAAGGAGGGATGTTTATGTATGACAAGCAGGCGTGGCTTAGGAAGATCGAAGAGGTGATCGCGGGAGGACCATTTGGGGACGATTGGGATTCTCTTTCCAATCACCGTACACCAGAATGGTTCCGGAAAGCGAAATTCGGTATTTTTATTCACTGGGGCATCTATAGTGTCCCTGCGTTTGGAAGTGAGTGGTATTCCCGCAATATGTATATTCAGGGAAGCCCTGAATATGAGCATCACAGGGCGGTTTACGGCCCTCAAAAGGAATTTGGCTATAAGGACTTTATTCCTATGTTTAAAGCCGAAAAATTTGACGCGGCAAAATGGGTGGATCTTTTCTGCAGGGCCGGTGCCAGATATGTGGTGCCTGTGGCGGAGCATCATGACGGCTTTCAGATGTACAAAAGTGAAATATCCCGCTGGAATGCATACGAGATGGGGCCCGGACGGGATGTGCTGGGGGAGCTGACGGCGGAGATGGAAAAGAGGGGGCTGGTGAACGGGGCATCCACTCACAGAATTGAGCACTGGTTTTTTATGGGACACGGAAGGGAGTTTGACAGCGACATCACCGAAAGCGGACAGGAGGGAGATTTTTATTGGCCTGCCATGCCGGAGCGGGATCACTACGATCTGTACAGTGAGCCGGCTCCCACCAAGGAGTTTCTGGAGGATTGGATGATCCGCACCTGTGAGCTGATTGACAAATATCGGGTGAAGGAGCTGTATTTTGACTGGTGGATCCAGCACAGCAGCGCCAAGCCCTATCTGAAGAAGATTGCCGCATATTATTATAACCGGGCGCTGGAGTGGGGCGAAGAGGTACATATCACCTATAAGCATGACGCTTTTATGTTCGGCACTGCCACCGTGGATATTGAGCGGGGGCAGTTTTCCCGGATACAGCCCTTTGCCTGGCAGACGGACACGGCCATTGCCAGAAATTCCTGGTGTTATACGGAAAACAATCAGTTCAAGGAGGCGAGGGATATTCTTCGTGATCTGGTGGATGTGGTCAGCAAAAACGGATGTATGCTGTTGAACGTGGGGCCCAAGGCTGACGGAACCATATCGGAGCAGGACGAGAGGATCCTGCTGGAGATCGGAGAATGGCTCAGGGTGAACGGAGAGGCGGTTTACGACACGGATATCTGGCGTGTTGCCGCAGAAGGCCCCACTGTGGTGGAGGAAGGGCAGTTTACGGACGGAAAGGCCCGTGAATTTACCTGGGAGGACTTCCGCTTTACCAGAAAGGGTACATACCTGTATGCCATATGTATGGCATATCCGGAGGATGGCCGTGTGCTGATCAAATCGCTGGGAAAGCAGGATGCTTCCAGGCTGCCGAAATTCCACGGCATTATCAGAAATGTGGAGGTGCTGGGCTTTGAACAGCGGCCTGAGTGGTCCAGGACGGAAGAGGGGCTTTCGATTTCTGCGCCGGGAGTCCATTCGGACAAACCGGTGGTATTTCGGATCACTCTGGACTAAAATGAAGATATTTGATATGATGGTGTGCAAGGCAGGCTTCCCGGATAAAGCGCACAGGGATGCCTGAAAATGTAGAGTCAGGAGGAAAAAGAATGTATTCGCTGGATGATGTGAGAAGTGTGGATCCTGAGGTGGCCCAGGCCATAGTGGATGAAGAGGCCAGACAGAACAGCCATATCGAGCTGATTGCCTCGGAAAACTGGGTGAGCAGGGCGGTGATGGCGGCAATGGGAAGTCCTCTCACCAACAAATATGCGGAAGGGTATCCGGGAAAACGGTATTATGGCGGATGCCAATGCGTGGATGTGGTAGAGGAGCTGGCGATTGAAAGGGCCAAAAAGCTGTTTGGGTGCGAGTATGCCAATGTGCAGCCTCATTCCGGCGCTCAGGCCAATATGGCGGTTCAGTTTGCCATATGCAAGCCCGGCGACACGGTCATGGGAATGAATCTGGATCACGGCGGACATCTGACCCACGGAAGCCCCGTGAATATGTCCGGAAAATATTTTAACATTGTACCTTACGGTGTTAACGACGAGGGCTTTATCGATTATGATAAATTTCGGGAGGCGGCGCTGAAGACCAGGCCCAGGATGATCATTGCGGGGGCCTCCGCCTATGCCCGTACCATCGATTTTAAGATTTTCCGCCAGGTGGCCGATGAGGCGGGAGCTGTGCTTATGGTGGATATGGCCCATATCGCCGGTCTTGTGGCGGCAGGACTGCATCCCAGCCCGATCCCTTACGCTCATGTGACCACCACTACCACTCATAAAACTCTTCGAGGCCCCAGAGGCGGATTGATTTTGTCCAGCGCGGAGATGAACGAGAAATATAACTTTAACAAGGCTGTGTTCCCCGGAACCCAGGGCGGTCCGCTGATGCATGTAATCGCCGCAAAGGCCGTTTGCTTTAAGGAGGCGCTCAGCGACGAGTTTAAAGTGTACCAGCAGGGGATCATCGATAATGCGCAGGCACTGTGCAGGGGGCTGATGGACAGAGGAATCCGCATCGTGTCAGGCGGAACAGACAATCACCTGATGCTGGTGGATCTGACCAATTTCGGCCTTACCGGAAAAGCTGTGGAAAAGCTTCTGGATGCGGCGCATATCACCTGCAACAAAAATACCATACCCAACGATCCTCAGTCGCCCTTCGTGACCAGCGGCATCCGCCTGGGTACGCCCGCCGTCACTTCCAGGGGAATGAACACGGAGGACATGGACAGGATCGCGGAGGCCGTGGCCCTTGTGATCAAAGGCGGAGAGGAAAAGGTTCCTCAGGCCAGGGCCATAGTACAGGAGCTCACGGACAAATATCCCCTGAGTGCTTTGGATTGAGCGGAAACAAAAGAGGTATTTCTGACCGGACTGCGCGGGACCGCGCAGTCCATGTTGTGTGGGGCATGTAACAGTACAGCGCCCGCACAAGAAATAAAATAAAAAAAGCCTTGTGCTTCTCGAAGAACTGTGTTAGAATATCCTTCGTCGAAAGACATGTGTCCGCCGAGTGGACACGTTTGGGGTAGGATGAGGTTTTTTTGCTCATTTTGTGTGTATCATGTTAATTACGGCGAAGCCGTGAATAGCAGCATCAATATTAATGCCTGGCTTCGGCGGGCAGGGAGTATAATGATGAAAGAGGCGGCCAGATATTTTGTTGTACGGCAGAAAGCGGTGCCCGAGGTATTGCTGAAGGTGGTAGAAGCCAAAAAGCTTTTGGAGTCGGAAAAGGTTATGACGATTCAGGAGGCGGTGGATGCCGTGGGCATCAGCCGCAGTTCCTTTTATAAATATAAGGATGATATTTTTCAGTTTCATGACAACACTCAGGGCACTACATTTACCCTGACCTTTCAGATGGATGACGAGCCGGGGATATTGTCGGATGTGCTCAAGATCATTGCAGACTATGGGGCCAATATTTTGACCATACATCAGAGTATTCCCATCAATGGCATTGCGTCGCTGAGTCTCAGCGTCCAGATATTGCAGACCACAGGCGACATATCGCTGATGATCGAGCAGATGGAACAGCAGCAGGGAGTGCATCATGTGAAGATACTGGCTAAGGAGTAGACTGAAAAGCTGCTGTATGCGACGGATTTGCCTGCGAAAAATAAAGATATATTGTATGAGGAGAGAGAATTATGATCAATGTGGCAGTGCTGGGATATGGAACTGTGGGAAGCGGTGTTGTGGAAGTATTGGAGGAAAATAATGCGCAGGTCAGCTCCAGGGCAGGAGAGAGGATCTGTGTAAAATATATTCTGGATCTGAGAGATTTTCCGGGGGATCCTTATGAAGCAAAAATCGTGCATGATTTTAATGTGATTCTTCAGGATGAGGAGATTGACATTATCTGTGAAGTCATGGGGGGGACAGGGGCCGCATATCAATTTACAAAGCAGTCCCTTGAGTCCGGAAGGAGCGTATGCACCTCCAACAAGGAGCTTGTGGCAAAGCATGGAGCTGAGCTTTTGGAGCTTGCAGCAAGGCATTCCTGTAATTACATGTTCGAGGCCAGCGTAGGGGGCGGCATTCCCGTCATCCGGCCCATGAATAACGCATTGACCGCCGAAAAGATATTGGCAGTTACGGGAATTCTCAACGGAACCACCAATTACATTCTTACGAAGATGGACCGGGAGGGAGCCGAATATGACGATGCCCTGAAGCATGCTCAGGAGCTGGGATATGCGGAGCGGAACCCGGAGGCTGACGTGGAGGGATACGATGCCTGTCGTAAGCTTGCGATTCTTTCTTCTTTAATGACAGGAAAAAATGTGGATTCCGAAAAAATATACACGGAAGGGATTTCCGGGATCACCTCCGCCGATTTTTCCTTTGCCAGAGCGGCAGGAATGTCCATTAAGCTGCTGGCCCTGGGGCAGAGCCGGGAGGATGGAAGCGTGACGGCCATAGTGGCGCCTTTTCTGGTTCCGGAGGAGCATCCGCTGGCCATGGTGAAGGATGTATTCAACGGCATTTTGATCACCGGCAACATGCTGGGAGATGCCATGTTTTACGGGCGCGGTGCGGGAAAGCTTCCCACTGCCAGCGCAGTGGCCGCGGATGTGGTGGACTGCGCCAGACATAAGGGAAAAACGGTGTCCTGTGTCTGGAGCAGAGAGGAAGCGGGTCTTGCGGATATATCTGAGACCGAAAGGGCCTTCTTTGTTAGGGTGAAGGAATGCGCCCGCCGGGAGGCGGAGGCAGTGTTTCAGGGAGGAAGGAGCTTTTCGGCCGCAGGGTGCGGCTCGGAATTCGGAATTCTTACGCCCGTGATGAAGGAGAGCCAGTTCAGAGAGAAATACGATTTCTTGGGAGATAGTGTTCTGGGAAGAATACGTTTGTTGGGATAAGATCAGTGCGGCAGGATTAATTTGCAGATATGGCATGGAGGTTAAAATGTCCAAGGTAGTAAAATTTGGCGGAAGCTCATTGGCAAGCGCCGAGCAGTTTGAGAAGGCAGGAGATATCATCAGGGCGGATGAGAGCAGACGGTTCGTAGTTCCTTCAGCTCCCGGAAAGCGTTTTGGCAATGACACCAAGGTGACGGATATGCTGTACCAGTGTCATGAGCTGGCGGAAGCGGGAAAGGATTTCGAAAAGGTTCTTTCCGATATTGCAGGCAGATACCAGGAGATCGTGGAAGGGCTTGGGCTGGATCTGGACCTGGCAGAGGAATTTGATACCATAAGAAAATATTTGAAGGAAGGAGCCGGAAAGGATTATGCCGCTTCCCGGGGAGAGTATTTGAACGGTATCATCATGGCAGAATATCTGGGATATGAGTTTATAGATGCGGCCTCGGTGATTTCCTTTGACGAAAACGGAGACTTTGATCCGGATCGGACAAACAAAGTTCTTTCGGATAGGCTGGCATTATGTGAAAATGCGGTGATTCCCGGTTTTTACGGAGCCATGCCGGACGGGACGGTGAAGACCTTTTCCAGGGGCGGCTCCGATGTGACGGGATCTATCGTGGCAAAGGCGGCCAGGGTGGATGTATACGAGAACTGGACGGACGTGTCGGGCTTCCTGGTGGCGGATCCCAGGATTATCCATAAGCCCGAGGGGATCGATGTGATTACCTACAAGGAATTGAGAGAGCTGTCTTATATGGGAGCTACCGTTTTGCACGAGGATGCTATTTTTCCCGTGCGTCAGGAGGGGATTCCCATTAATATCCGCAATACCAATGCGCCGGAAGACGATGGTACCTGGATCGTGGGAAGCACCTGTCAGAAATCCAGGTTTGTCATTACGGGAATTGCAGGGAAAAAGGGCTTTTGTTCTATTAATATAGAAAAGGACATGATGAATGCCGAGATCGGCTTTGGGCGGAAGGTACTGCAGGCCTTTGAGGAAAACGGTATTTCCTTTGAACATATTCCTTCGGGCATTGATACACTGACGGTGTTTGTTCATCAGGATGAATTCATGCACAAGGAGCAGAAGGTGGTAGCCGGCATTCACAGACTGGCCAGACCGGATTCCATTGAGATCGAATCAGATCTGGCGCTGATCGCCGTGGTGGGGCGCGGCATGAAATCCACACGAGGTACCGCGGGAAGGATCTTTTCTGCACTGTCCCATGCCAACGTAAACGTTAGAATGATTGATCAGGGCTCATCGGAGCAAAACATCATTATCGGAGTGGCTGACGGAGACTTTGAAACCGCAATCAGGGCAATATATGATATCTTTGTAATTACGAAGCTGTAATGCGGCGTATGCTTTTATACGCAGCCATACAGAACGATTAAAAAAGCAGTTCCGGTATTTTTCCGGGGCTGTTTTTTGATGCCTGCTGCAGAATTTGCCGGGAATAAACAAAATATTTATCAAAAAGCGTCGAATTTTACGGCGAAATACTGACAATTGGAAAATATTGCAAAAAAACAAAAGAAATTATAAAAAAGTGTTGACAAATGACGGGGCCTGACGTATAATGAACTCATAAAAGAAAAGGAGAGAAAAAACATCTTCCATAAGGTACAAATGAATAAGGAACAAAAGCCTAAAAGAATGTGATGAGTACACAGAAGAAAAAATAACGGATCACTGAGGAAAAGAGTCGGAGGTAAATGCTGAGAGCTGTATTATCAGAGGCCTACACCAGGCAGAGATGAAAGGTGTTTGCCGAAGGTCAGAGTCAGGGCGTTATGGTACCAGGTACAAGAGAAAATGTGGAAAAGCACAAAAGATGAAATGGAAGAAAAAGAGCAGCGACAACGCAAAACTGAATAAGAAAGAGAGGTATGGTCCATTGGATGAGTCATTTTGAGAGAGCGTATTGATTGAAATAATCGATACGCTCTCTCACATTGTATCCGTTTCTTTGAGGCACACGCATGCTGTCTCCGCTTTTTTGCAGAAACTATTACAATTTTTTTACAAAAGAAATGATTTCCTGTGGAAAAACATTGCAATATAGGTTATTATAAGTAAAGAAAAGCAACGAAACATAACGCAGGAAGGGCGCGAAAGCTGAAAATGGAAGATAAGCGGCAGATGCAGATGAATGAAAAGAATTCGCAGGATAAGAGGGAGGTACGCAGAAGAAGGAGGGTCAGAAACCAGGTGATTTCATATTTGGTTTTGATTCTGTTTATTTTGCTTATGGCGCTGGGAATTGTATTGGGAGTAAGACAGCTGACTGCCGGACGGCAGGAAAATCAGGAGGAGGAGCAGGAGGACAGTCTGGAACGAATCGATGATCTGCTTGGAATGGAGGAATCCTTGCAGACACCGGAGCCTACGCCGGAGGTGGTGGAGCAGACACCGGAGCAGAAGCTGGATGAGATTGTCAATGCGGGAATTGAGGTCATGCCCCTGGAGGATAAGGTGGCAGGATTGTTTATTGTGACGCCGGAGGCCATCACAGGGGTGGACACGGCGGTGAAAGCAGGTGAAGGAACCAGAGATGCTCTGTTCCATTATCCGGTGGGAGGCATCATATATTTTGGCAAGAACATGCAGTCGGAAGAGCAGCTTCGCGAGATGCTGGGGAATACCAGTCTGTATGCCAAATATCCTCTTTTCCTGGCAGTGGATGAGGAAGGCGGAAGCGTCTCCAGGGTGGCGGATGCGGGCATCGGCCCCAAGGTGGATTCTGCCTCGGCGATCGGTGCGGCCCAGGACACGAATGGTGCGTACCAGGCCGGCACAGTCATAGGTACAAAGCTGTATGAACTGGGTTTTAACCTTGATTTTGCACCGGTGGCAGACGTGGCAAGCGTGCCTGACGGCATTATGGCAGACCGGTCATATGGGGCTGACGCCCAGCTGGCAGGTGCTATGGCGGCTGCTATGGCCGAAGGACTTAAAAGTCAGGGGATCGTGTCCTGCCTGAAGCATTTTCCCGGTATCGGCAGTACGTCCCAGGATCCTCATACAGGGCTGTCCGTCACTGATAGAACAGAGGAACAGTTTCGAAGTGAAGAGTTTATTGCCTTCAAAGCCGGGATCGATGCCGGAGTTCAAATGGTGATGATCGGACATATTTCGGCGCCCGGGCTTACAGGAGATAACGAGCCCTGTATCTTCTCCGAGAGGGTGGTCACGGATATCCTTCGGGAAGAACTGGGTTTTGACGGCGTTGTTATCACAGACGCCCTGAACATGGCGGCTGTTTCCGAGTACCATACAGCGGACGAGGCGGCTATCCTGGCGCTGAAGGCTGGCTGTGATATGCTGCTGATGCCGGAGGATTATGAGACGGCGTATAACGGCGTTCTTCAGGCAGTCCGGGACGGTATTATTTCGGAGGAGCGCATTAACGATTCCCTCAGAAGGATCTACCGGATCAAGTACGCGGACAAAGTACAATGAAGCTCACCAACCGCAGTTTGATGCCAAAATGTGGATGTGATACTATGATTTCACCAATCGCGATTTGAGGAGGAAAAGCTATGGGCTGGCAAAGCTGTCCTTTTTTAGTCACACCCAAAGAACTTCAAACAGCATTTGAACCGTTTAACCTCGTTATCCATAATGCCTGTGTATCGATTGATTATACAAATACCCCTGTTGAGGATTTTCTCGAAAACTATTCCGCGCTGTATGAACGTTTGATTAACGGCGGAGTTTTTGACGGAAGCTATCATGCACTGTTGAAGCAGATTGCCTTCACTTCCAACATATCGGATATTAAATTTTGTATGGAACATGAACTTGATGGGAAATGGGTTAAAGCGATGAAACATGATAAACAGTCGGTATTGCCTTATCTCGCACCGTTTACCTTTAACACATATACGGAAAACAATAGATTATATGTCAGTACCAGGTACTCCTATCTGGCGTACAGCGATTCCATATTTGGTTATGAGGTAAATTTCCCTAAATTCAGTCAGAGCGATGCGGATTATTATGGGCTTGCAAGCGAAAAGAAATTAAATGCCTACCCCGATTATGAATTATTTAGGAAAAATATTATTAAAATTACAAAACCATTCCATTTCAGGCTGAATGGAGATGTGAAAAAAACACAAATCAGAATCAGCGATGAAGTAAAGGCATATTTGCCCAATTTGCATTGTATCAAGTGTAAAGGAATCGAGATATTATAACTCATCCGGCGGGCAGCCGGGAGAGAATCAGTCTGTCCCAGGCCCTTTTTTCAAAAGCTGTTCCAGTCGGGAGACATTTTCCGGATCACAGCGGCGCAGGTCGAAGGCCAGATCGGTTTCCGCCTGATGCAGTACGAACAGCCGGCGGGGGAGTCCTGGCAGGCGCAGGAAGCCCAGCAGACAAATGACTGCCATAGCTGCCAGGAAGGCGGTAATAAAGACAAAGAGCCAAAGACTGTCCCCTGCCGGGCCTGTCGGCCTGAGCAGACTGTTCAGGCCGAATTTCCCGCTGACCAGCGCGCCGCAGGCATAAATGAGGAAGAGCAGAAGTGAGAGCGCCTTTTTTCCCGGATGATCGTTCTGCGCCTCGGATACATCAAGGACCGAGGAAAAGGGGACAATGATTTTGTCTCTTTTTTTCTTGAAATTCTTTCTTCCATGTTTATGAAGATAGTATGTGCCTGATATATGGAGACTATTATCAAAAACAGTGATATGATTCCCGTGGATCAGGAGCTTATCAGAAGTCTGTTCCAAGACGGATGAAGCATCGAGGTCTGGCGAAGCATTGGGGGCGGATGATATATTGAGGTCTGGTGATACATCGAGGTCTGGTGATATATCGAGATCAGACGATGCATTGAGCTTGGATGATGTGTTGAAATCCTGCGGCATACATATTTTCTCCTTATATATAATAATGTAGTATATATTGCTTTTATTCCCGCGTACAATGAGTCAAGACCACTTTAGCTTCAATCCTGCATTATTTATAGACTCTTTTTTCATGAGTACACAATTCCGGGGAGGGATTATTTTTTTGCATATGAAAATGGAATCCATGATTGCTCAGGGATTCCACATTGTTAAAGAGCGATAGACGGGACTCGAACCCGCGGTTTCCACCTTGGCAAGGTGGCGCTCTACCAACTGAGCCACTATCGCATACGTGTCCGGCTACGAACAAAGATTATTTTACTATACAACAAAACAGTTGTCAAGATAAAAATTTGAAAAACTTGCGAAGCCATCCCGTGAGTCGTTTTTCTATGAGGCTGTGGCAAATCAGCGCAAGAACCGCACTGACAGCGATTCCCAGAACTGCGCCCGCAAGGGAACGGGCGGTCAGACTGCCGAAATCAAAGATCTTGCGGTCCAGAAGCATAATGGGATAGTAATGCATAAAGTACAGTGAGAAGCTTGCATTGCCCAGCCGCACCAGAGCTTCCGGAGCTTTCAGAAGGAGTCCTGCCGTGAAAACGCACAGGACGATACCTGCGGCAGGTATTCCCCAGAGAAGCGGCCTGCGAAAGCCCAGGATATTGAGAAAAGGTTTTGTTGCTATGAGGCAGATGAAACAGGCAAGGGCCGTCAGAAGACATACTGGCAGCCAGAGCCTGGGAAGCCTTCCGGCGGAAAACCGTTCATAGATACTTCGGGCGGCGTAATATACCAGAATGCCCAGGATAAATTCCAGCATCACCGGATCGCCGTAGAAGGAAAGGGGAGCGAAGCCTGTGCCGGTGAGCCGGGCGGCGGCCACAGGTACCAGGATCAGCCCGGAACAGATCAGTCCTCTGTATTTATGGCTGATGCGTAATGCAATAAAAAACAGCAGATAAAAGAAAACTTCACAATTCAGGGTCCATCCGATCCGCATCAGCGGCTGAAGTACGCCGCTGCCAATGTCGAAGGGAATAAACAGCAGACTTTTTATCAGGAATACAGGATCTGCTTTGGTCTGGGCGAACATGCCCGGAAAGAGCAGAAGCAGCGCAAAGGTGCCCAGGGTCATAATATAGTAAAGGGGCACGACGCGGATCAGCCGCCTGGTCAAAAAATGAGTCGTGTCTTTGTGGGTGGAAAGCATCATCATAAAGCCGCTGACGCAGAAAAATATATCCACGCCGAAGGCGCCGCAGTTCAGAAAGCGGATATGCTCTAACACTACGAAGAGCGCGGCAATTCCCCGGAGAGCCTGTATGCTGTCAAAACGTATTTGATGAAAGTCTTTTTTTTCTATAATCAATTTTGTGGTTATTGCTGTATTCATTTCGGTTAATTCCCTTCGCGGAAAATATGTTATGCTTTTATGGGATTAATCTTATCATAAAATTTCTGATTTTGAAATTAAGAGATTCTTAATTCGAATGCCTGAAAGAATCCCGGAAGTTCAGCGGGTTACTCGGTCAACTCCTGCGCTGTCCAACAGCACATTGAAAGTATGAGCAGTGAGAGGAACTTTGTATTTCCATTGATACCAGGAAGTGAAGACTTCGTTGAAAAGCTTCTTCCGGTCATTTGGGTCATAGGAGGATCTGTTGTACTCCGCCAGGGCGATTCCGGCAGGGACCCGGTCAGTGTGCTGTTTTTTATGGTTGACATATTCCAAAATCGCAACTACAAGTATTCCAAAAGTAAGTAATACCATGAATTCTTCATATGTACTCATAGAAAACGCCTCCTTCTGTTCAAGGCTCGGAAACGGAGGTATTTATACCCTATCGGTTCATCTGGTAAGCATATTATATTGTCATGGTGCAACGAAGCTAAAAGTGGTTGGGTTAAAGAGGGAGCTGATTTGCCTCACCCTTGTCCTGCCGACGGGAAAAAGTTTATCAGGCCATAATAAATTCCTTTACCTCTTTTGAGGTGATAGCGCGTCCCAGAACGATGCTTGCAGCTTGAATGGGGGTGAACTTTAAATACTTTGAAAGAATTTGGAGTTCATCCAAAGTAAAGAGCTCAGGATGCGATTTGCGTTTCCCGAATGTAGATATACCGATGCCAAGATGCTCTGCAAGAAATTCATCGGTTATAGCTTGCCTTTCTTGTCCGGATGCAATACAAGCCCGAACTATGCGGTTACGTTCTTCCTGTGGTGATGGTTTAAGTTTGGGCATGATAATGTGTCCTTTCGTGAATGTATTTTTGATTGTAGTCATTGGCAGTTCAGCCGGATCCAGAATTGGCCTGGGCGGGCGTAAGATTGCGCTGAGCACTAAATAGTGGTCAGGCCCAAATTGGCTTCACGTCCATGTGAGCCGAAAGCAATCTTCCTTTCAGCTCCTGGGAGGAAAAGGTAAGTTCCCCGGCTCCTGGTAGAAGCTCTGGGTGTCCTGGCAGAGGGTGTCCCTGGAATAAGGGGACCCCTCCAGGGAGTGCTTCACGGACATCTGCCCTTTACTGAGACCTGTTTGGCGTTCACCTCTTGCCTGTGCTCTCATCCTAAATTGAGGATACTCTTTCAGCTGATTGGAAACGCTTATTCGTATGCGTTGGCGGTGGAACAAAGGTAATTTAAAAAGCAGATAACCGGAGTTACCTGCTTTGCAAACTTGAATGAAATAGGTGGGTGACAATCCACATCTCCTAACTATGGGCGACGGCCGCCTGTTCCGTCCTCAGATTTCATTCAATAAAGCTTATGTATTTGGTAACTCAATTATACAACAAATTTAGTTTGTGTCAAGTTTTTTTAATGTGCCTTTTTCAATATATCTTTCAGCATTGCAGGTGCTTAATGAATGTAATGTCTTTGCAAAGCATTTTCCTCCAGCTGTAATCTTAACAGCCACACGGATATAATCTTCGTCTATTCTGTACAGCTTCACAAAGAGTATCGAGCCGTCTTTTGGGTTTAGTCCTACATAATCGGGAGAATTTATTATCGCACCGATGTCCTTATAATATACATCATACTCATATGGATGTCGGCTTTTGATATGCTCTATATTGGATTCCCCTATGAATACCGGGGTGCCAGGCTCAAGCTTCAATCCCAATGTCTCAATGACAGATTGGGAAATATGACCAACTATTTCCATTATCAATTCCTTTCGCGTTAAGATTTTAGGCTTGTTTTCATCAATAGCTGCACCCAGGAGTCCCTGTGCTGGGGAGTCATACACACAAGTGCGCATGGCCTTGCCGCTTGTGTAGATGGTTCGTGTTTCGGTATGAGCCGGAGCCAAGATTGACCTGGACGGCGTTCTCCCCGGATGGCGAACGATACCCCTCCCTCTGATTGGATGCGCCCATTTGGGCGTGTCCTGTCGCTACAGGATTATTCTTGTGGAGGTTCGTCTGGCTTGGTGTATCGAGGGATTTCGGTTAGTTCGTGAACACGTTTTCGTGCTTCTGTTTTTCCAGTAGTATTTAATTTCAAATAATTTGCGGTCAATTCTTTTTCATCTTCTGTTACAAGATGAACTTTTCCGCTTTTAATATCATTTTGAATTTGTTCTTCCACTTTTGTGTCAATTAAATTATTGTATTCGTCCATATTTATTAAATCAAACATAGGGATTTCTAATGCTGTAGCTATTTTTTGAATAGTTTCTAATTTAGGGATTTTAATTCCGTTTTCCCATTGCCCTATTTGTTGTTGTGATATTCCTTCAAGCTTTTCACCAAGTTCTTTTTGAGTTAATTTTTTATCTTTTCGTATTCGTCTTATATTTTCGCCAATGCTCATTTTAATCACCTCATTATAGAGAATAGCATAAAACCAAATGCACACAACCAAAAGTTTAATTTTTTATAATGAAACATGCTTTGGTATGTGATAATATGACTATAGCACAAGCGAAAGATTGTGTCAAATAAAAATTGTGAAAGGAGAACAAAATGAAAATTAAACTGGACACCCCTGAACGGCAATCGGGCAGGCCGGGTGAAGGTAGTTCCAGCAATCTGCCAGGCACTGGGATTTTCTGCCAAGTACATTGTTATCATTGATGATTAGTTGTACCAGTGTGGCTCTTTATCGCGGCTCATTCCGGAGTATCCTTTGCATCTCATTAATCTCTCAAAGCTTGAAGACTACGCTTGCTCGCCTCTATAGTATTTTGATACTTCCCATGTCTTACAAAGAAAATATTTACCAGCAAATGCCATTTACAGACAGTTATGCAATGCCTACCGGCTTAAGCGGATAGGGTGAGAGGGCTAAAGCCTGCCTCTATGACTAAAATTGGGGGGAGGTCTGAAGCCCTTTTTTCTGTTGCTCTATGTACTTCTTGATTGTCTCCTGCCCTGTTTGTCCTGTCGCCCCGCAAAAATGTTCCTGTTCCGCATATAATCTCTATAACTTGCAGATAGATTCAAAAATCAGATTGAGTAAAATACGTTTTTGCTTTATAATATTTTGTATCTGATATGTAAAGAGACTGACATTTGCCGCTATGCAAGCGAGAATCGTGTGGCCTGCTTAGTGGGCTGAAGAGGTGCGAAGATGGAACAGAGGCAATATACCACAGGGGAGCTGTTAAAAAGGTTTGTTCCCTATTTTAAGAAATACAGGTGGACGCTGGTCATGGACTTGTTCTGTGCGGCTCTGACCACCGTATGCGAGCTGGTGCTGCCGCTGATCATGAGATATATTACCAACGAAGGTATCCGGGATCTGGCTTCTTTGTCGGTGCGGACAGTGGGGATTCTGGGGCTTTTGTATCTGGGGCTGCGCATATTGGACTGTTTTGCCAGTTACTATATGGCTGATATGGGGCATGTGATGGGGGCGAAAATTGAGACGGATATGCGGCGGGATGCCTATGCCCATCTGCAGAAGCTTTCCGACACCTATTACAACAACACAAAGGTGGGGCAGATCATGGGACGGATTACCAATGATCTGTTTGACGTGACGGAATTTGCCCATCATTGTCCGGAGGAATTTTTTATCGCCGGTATTAAGGCGGTTATCGCATTTTTGGTGCTGGCCGGTATTAATCTGCCGCTGACGCTGATTATCTTTTTGTGTATTCCGCTGATGCTTATTGTGTGCATGACGCTGAATTTCAGGGTGAGGGCAATTTTTCGCAGGCAGAGAAACCAGATTGGTGAGCTGAATGCGCGGATTGAGGACAGCCTTCTGGGCCACAGGGTGGTGAAGGCCTTTACCAACGAAGAGATCGAAACGGGAAAGTTTGAGCGGGATAACGGCGTTTTTCTGGACATCAAGAAGCTGTCCTACCGGTATATGGCGGCCTTCCAGACGGCGGTGAAGGTGTTTGACGGGCTGATGTATCTGCTGGTGCTGGTGGCAGGCGGTATTTTTATGATAAAGGGACTGATTGCGCCGGGAGATCTGGTGGCTTATATGCTGTATGTGACTACTCTGATCGCCACCATACGCAGGATCATTGAGTTTGCGGAGCAGTTTCAGAGGGGGATGACGGGCATTGAAAGGTTTCTGCAGATTGTGGATGCGGACATTGAGATCTTTGACGAGCCAGGCGCCGTGGAGCTGACCGGGACCCGGGGAAACATTGCGTTCCAGAATGTAAGCTTTGAGTATCCGGACGACCATAACCGGGTGTTTTCCAACCTGAATCTGGAGATCCATTCCGGGGAGAAGGTGGCCATTGTGGGGCCTTCAGGAGGAGGAAAGACTACACTATGCAATCTGATTCCCAGATTCTATGATGTTTCTTCGGGACATATCACCCTGGACGGAGAGGACATTAAGCATTTTACCTTGAAGAGTCTGCGGGGCAATATCGGTATTGTACAGCAGGATGTGTATCTGTTTTCGGGGACGATCTATGAAAATATTGCCTATGGCAGACCGGGAGCGGACAGGGAAGAGGTGATGGAGGCGGCAAGGCGTGCCGGAGCCCACGAGTTTATAATGGAGTTAAAAAACGGCTATGAGACTTATGTGGGGGAGCGTGGGGTGAAGCTTTCGGGCGGCCAGAAGCAGCGGATCAGCATCGCCAGGGTCTTTTTGAAAAATCCGCCCATAATTATTTTGGACGAGGCAACGTCGGCGTTGGATAACGAAAGCGAGTTTGCGGTAGCCCAGTCTCTGGCAAAGCTGTCTGAAGGAAGGACTACGCTGACTATTGCGCACAGACTGTCAAGCATCCGGAATTCCGACAGGATCCTGGTATTGACGGAGGATGGGATCGTGGAGGAGGGGAACCATGATTCTCTGATCGAGCGAAAGGGGATATATTATCATTTTTATGAGACGGCCAACGCGCTGAAATGACAGACGCAGAAGCTGAAGAAACCAATTACGGCGTGAAAAGTGCACAAAAGGAAAGGCTGCACTGGATCATAGAAGGAGGAACCGAGGTGGAACTGTGCGCGTCCGGGAGGGAACCCGGGCAGGGAAGGTGAGGGTATTACAGAATGAAACTGATCTTTGTAGGCGCCGACCATGAGGTGACAGGCAGCTGTCATTATCTGGAGGCAGGGGGAAAGCACATGCTGGTGGATTACGGCATGGAGCAGGGGGTCAATGTATTTGAGAATGTGCCGCTTCCGGTCAGTGAATCTCTGATCGATTACGTGTTTTTGACCCATGCCCATATCGATCACTCGGGACTGCTTCCTCTTTTGTATGCGAGAGGGTTTCGGGGGCAGGTGTTCGCCACGGAGGCCACGGCGGATCTGTGCAGCATTATGCTTCGGGACTGTGCCCACATTCAGATGATGGAGGCGGAGTGGAAGAACAGGAAGGCAAAGAGAAGCGAAACCGTGTCGGCCATGGAACCGCTCTATACCATGGAGGATGCGGAGGGTGTGATCAAGAGGATCGTTCCCTGCCATTATGGAAGAGAGGTTCAGGTCAGCCCGGAGGTGAAAATCCGATTTACCGATGTAGGGCATCTTCTGGGCTCCGCCAGCATCGAGGTTTGGCTGACGGAGGACGGTAATACCAAAAAGATTGTGTTTTCCGGAGACATTGGGAATAAAAATCTGCCGCTGATGAAGAATCCTGCTTTTACAAAGCAGGCTGATTATGTGGTCATGGAGTCTACCTACGGCACCAGACTGCACAGCACGGACCGTCCCGACTTTGTAAAGGAGCTGGCGGCGATACTGAAGGATACCTTTGACAAGGGCGGCAATGTAGTGATTCCTTCCTTTGCGGTGGGGCGTACTCAGGAGCTGCTGTATTTCCTGCGGAAGATCAAGGTGGACCGGATGGTGGAGGGCCACGAGGATTTCCCGGTGTATGTGGACAGTCCTCTGGCGGTGGAAGCCACGGGTATTTTCCAGGATAACCGCTGGGAGTGCTTTAACGATGCGGCCATGGAGCTGGTTCGGGAGGGGATCAATCCCATTGCCTTTGCCGGGCTGAAGCTGGCCATCACCAGCGATGAGTCCAGGGAGATCAACTTTATTGAGAGGCCGGTGGTGATCATATCCGCTTCGGGCATGTGCGAGGCGGGGCGTATCAGGCATCATTTGAAGCACAATCTCTGGAGGCCGGAGTGTACCATACTGTTCGTGGGATATCAGGCCATGGGAACCTTGGGACGCAGCTTGGTGGAAGGCGCCCGGGAGGTGCGTCTGTTTGGAGAGCCCATTCAGGTCAGGGCCAGAATCGGTCAGCTGGCAGGCATGAGCGGCCACGCAGATAAGGACGGACTGCTGGAGTGGATATCCGGCTTTGAGGAGAAGCCGAAAAAGGTGTTTGTGGTCCATGGGGAGGACAGCACGTGTATTTCCTTTGCGGAATGTCTGAAGATGGAGTACGGGCACAGAGCGTATGCGCCCTACAGCGGCACGGTGTTTGATCTGGTTTCAGGCAAGCTGGAATACGAGGCGGCGCCTGTGCCGGTGAAAAAGAAGGCAAAATCGGTTATCAGCGGCGTTTATGCAAGACTGCTGGCGGCGGCCCAAAGGCTTTTGGCTCTGGTGCAGAAGAGCGAGGGTATGCCGCATAAGGATATGGCGAAATTTGCGGATCAGGTAAATTCGCTTTGCGATAAATGGCAATAATTCCATGGCGGACGTTTCGGGAGACCGAAAGCGGGCCGGGAGAAACGGAAGGCGGGTATAGGAGTACAGGTATGAGTTATGCGGACAAGGTTTTTATCGATATGTGCAGGGATATTCTGGAGAACGGAACCAGTACCGAGGGAGAGAAGGTGCGGCCTCATTGGCCGGACGGGGAGCCTGCGTATACCATCAAAAAATTTGGTGTGGTGAACAGGTATGATCTGTCAAAGGAATTTCCGATTCTGACGCTGCGGAAGACGGCGCTGAAATCGGCCACGGATGAAATACTGTGGATCTGGCAGAAAAAATCCAACAATATTCATGATCTCCACAGCCATATCTGGGACGAGTGGGCGGATGAGGATGGGTCTATCGGTAAAGCATACGGCTACCAGCTGGGAGTGAAGCATCAATATAAGGAAGGAATGATGGATCAGGTGGACAGGGTGATTTACGACCTGAAAAATAATCCCTTCAGCCGCAGGATCATGACCAATATTTATGTCCATCAGGATCTGCACCAGATGAACCTGTACCCCTGTGCCCATAGTATGACCTTCAATGTGACCCAGAGGAAGGGAGACGACAGACTGACGCTGAATGCCGTTTTGAATCAGCGTTCCCAGGATGTGCTGGCGGCCAATAACTGGAATGTGGTCCAGTACGCGGTGCTGATGCATATGCTGGCCCAGGTCTGCAATATGAAAGCGGGAGAGCTGGTGCATGTGATTGCCGATGCCCATATTTATGACCGCCATATTCCCATTATCCGTGAGCTGATCAGCCGGGAGCCCAGGCATGCGCCCACGTTTTGGCTGAATCCGGAGGTTCGGGATTTTTATCAGTTTACTCGTAATGACGTAAGGGTGGAGGGATATGAAGCCGGAGAACAGATCCGGGATATACCCATCGCTGTCTGAGGGGGAAAGGCCGCTCCTGCGTAAAGCTTTGCTTCGCAGGCGGAAAAAATATGCCGGGACATGAGCCGGGATGTGAGACGTGACGTGAAAAAGCAGGAAAGATGAGGAAGCTTATATATGAATTTAATCGCAGCAGTGGACAGCAACTGGGCTATCGGAAATAAAGAAAGGCTTTTGGTGAGCATTCCCAACGACCACAAGCACTTCCGGGAGGAGACTACGGGCAAGGTGGTGGTGCTGGGCAGGAAGACTCTGCAGACCTTTCCCCAGGGGCTTCCTCTGAAGAACAGAACCAATATTATTCTGTCCCGGGACAGGAATTATGAGGTAAAGGATGCGCTGGTGGTTCATTCGGTGGAGGAGCTTTTGGAGGAGCTGAAGAAGTACAACGAGGAGGATGTGTATGTGATCGGCGGGGAGAGCGTTTACCGCCAGCTGCTTCCCTATTGCCGGACGGCCCATATAACTAAGATCGACCATTCCTACGAGGCTGATGCATTCTTTCCCGATCTGGACAGCGATCCGGAATGGGAGATCACAGCGGACAGCGATGAGATGACTTATTTTGACATCGCCTATACATTTTTAAAATATGAAAGGAAGGCATATTGACTTTTGGCCGCAAAAGTATAATAATGTTTACCAATCGAAGAACAGGCGGCGTTGCGGCGGAAATGTCCAAAACGGTGCGGAAATGAGGGAGACTATGGAGAAGAAAAATATCGATTGGAGTAATCTGGGCTTTGGATACATTCAGACAGATAAAAGGTATGTGTCCTGCTATAAAGACGGTGCGTGGGACGGGGGCGTGCTCACGGAGGATGCCAATATTGTGCTGAACGAGTGCGCAGGTGTTCTGCAGTACGCCCAGACTATATTTGAGGGACTTAAGGCATATACTACAGATGACGGGAGGATTGTCACATTTCGTCCGGATCTGAATGCCGAGCGTATGGAAGCCTCCGCCAGGAGGCTGGAGATGCCTGTTTTTCCCAAGGAGCGTTTTCTGGATGCGGTCACCAGGACAGTGGCGGCCAACGAAGCCTTCGTGCCTCCCTATGGCAGCGGAGCCACATTATATCTGCGGCCTTATATGTTCGGCAGCAACCCGGTTATCGGCGTGAAGCCGGCGGACGAATACCAGTTTCGTCTGTTCTGCACTCCGGTGGGACCGTACTTCAAGGGCGGAGCCAAGCCTCTGACCATCTGTGTCAGCGATTTTGATCGTGCGGCTCCTCACGGAACAGGAAATATCAAAGCGGGGCTGAACTATGCCATGAGTCTTCATGCCATTGTGACGGCTCATAAAAACGGCTATGATGAAAACATGTATTTGGATCCCGGGACCAGGACCAGGGTGGAGGAAACAGGGGGAGCCAATTTCCTGTTTGTGACCAAAGACAACAAAGTGGTGACGCCCAAGTCCGAGAGCATCCTTCCCTCCATCACCCGCAGATCCCTGATATATGTGGCCAGAGAATATCTGGGGCTTGAAGCGGAGGAGAGAGAAGTATTCGTTGACGAGCTGCCTGAGTTTGCGGAGTGCGGATTATGCGGAACGGCGGCAGTGATTTCTCCTGTGGGCAGGATTGTAGACCATGGAAGAGAAATCTGCCTTCCCAGCGGAATGACTGAGATGGGGCCCGTCACCAAAAAACTGTATGACACGCTCACCGGCATCCAGATGGGCAGGATTCAGGCGCCCGAAGGGTGGATTCATGTGATCAAAGGGTGAAGGGTTGGAATGCCCGCCCCTGGCGGACAAGGAGTATAGGAATGAGGTTGTTCGGGAAAAGGGCTGTGCTGCTTGCCTGTCTTGTGCTGTGGACGGCTCTGGCAACGGGCTGCAGTGTGGATGTAAGCCGGACCAGGGTGATCTTTACCACCGGCTTTGGCCAGGATGAGGTCTTTCGCATCGGCACGGCGGGATGTTCCCGGGCGGAGATTCTGGTATATCTGGTGAATGCCCAGAACCGCTATGAGAGCGTATACGGTTCTCAGGTGTGGAAAATCGCCCGGGACGGTGTGACTCTGGAGGAGAACGTAAAGGATATGGTTTTGGCCAGAGTGTCCCAGATCAAGGCAATGTGTCTTCTGGCGGAAAGTAAGGGACTGTCTCTGGAGGAAGAGGAAAAGGCAAGAGTCAGTCAGGCGGCGGCGGAGTATTTTCATTCTCTAAGCGATGTGGAGAAGCAGCTTCTTGGTGTGGACGAGGCTGTGATCGAGAGCATGTATTCGGAGTATGCTCTGGCGGATAAGGTTTACCGCTATATTATCCGGGACGTTAATCCGGAGATCAGTGACGACGAGGCGAGAACCATTACCATACAGCATATCTTGCTTCAGACCTGGACCGTGGACGGAAAAGGGAGCAGAGTGACTTACAATGAGGAACTGAAGCGGGAGGTTTATGAGAGAGCCTGCGAGATCCGCAGGCAGGCCGTGGAGGATGAGGTGGATTTTGTGGATCTGGCCTCCAGATACAGCGACGACAATGTGATCACCTATTCCTTTGGCAAGGGAGAGATGGAGGCTGTTTTTGAAGAGACTGCCTTTGGGCTGGAGACCAATGAAGTCAGCCAGGTCATTGAGAACGAAGAAGGATATCACATTATTAAATGTATTACTACCTTTGACAGGGAACAGACAGACTTAAATAAGCTGGAGATCGTGGAGGAGCGCCGGCGGGAGGTGTTCGGACAGGAATATGATGCCTTTATAGAAAAGCAGGCCCAGCTTTTGAATACGGAGCTTTGGAAGAAGATTGGGCTGATTCACGATGTGGAGACCCACACGGCGGATTTTATGGATGTGTATCGGAAATATATGGAGACGGACTCGTTTTAGAAAAATTTTAGAATTGAAGAAATGCCCGATTTTACAGGGTTTTCAGAAGATTATTAGCACTCGTGCGAAATGAGTGCTAATTTTGTCTTGACTTTTTTTCAGGCCGGTTTTAAACTACTATTTAGTAAAACACAGACGGATTTTTCGTACAAATTTCCGTCCGGAAATGACAGACTATATGATAATAAGAAAGGGATGTTGTAAAATGGCAGTAAAGAGCGGCAGTTTATCCATCAACAGCGAAAACATTTTTCCGATCATCAAGAAATGGCTGTATTCCGACCATGATATTTTTTACAGAGAGATGATCTCCAATGGCTGTGACGCAGTTACAAAGCTGAAAAAGCTTGACATGATGGGGGAGTATACCCTTCCTGAGGGCTATAAGGCCCGGGTGAGCGTCGTGGTAAATCCGGAGAAGAAGACGCTCAGCTTTACGGACAACGGCCTGGGAATGACGGCAGACGAGGTGGAGGAGTACATTAACCAGATTGCCTTTTCCGGCGCCACGGATTTTATTGAGAAATACAAGGATAAGAGTAATGCGGATCAGATTATCGGGCATTTCGGGCTGGGCTTTTACTCTGCCTTTATGGTGGCGGATGAGGTGCATATCGATACCTTGTCCTATAAGGCGGGGGCGAAGGCCGTTCACTGGGAGTGCGACGGCGGCACGGAATTTTCCATGGATGAAGGAGACAAGGCAGAGGTAGGCACTACCATCACTCTGTTTCTGAATGAGGACTGCCTGGAGTTCTGCAATGAGTACAAGGCCCGGGAAGTGATCAAAAAATATTGTTCGTTTATGCCCACCGAGATTTATCTGTCCAAGGCGGATATCCAGGAGACGCAGATCATCAGGGAGGACGAGAAGCAGGAAGACGATGTGGTGCTGGAGGTGATCCAGCCTGAGAAGAAGGAAGCAGCCAAAAAGGATGCAGAGGACAAGACTGAGAAGACTTCCGGGGACGATGCCGGAGAGGAAATGAAGGAGGGCGCCGAAGCAGGGGCGGAGGCTGAAGATGAATCAGAGGCCGGCGAAGAGGAAGAAAGCGAGCCCGTAAAGCTTAAGATCCGCAAGCGCCCGGAGCTTTTGAATGAGACTGCGCCGTTGTGGACCAAACACCCCAATGACTGTAACAGGGAGGAGTATCTGGAATTTTACCGCAAGGTATTCCACGACTATAAGGAGCCTTTGTTCTGGATTCACCTGAATATGGATTATCCCTTTAATCTGAAGGGCATTCTGTATTTCCCTAAGATCAATATGGAGTACGAATCCATAGAGGGTGTGATCAAGCTGTATAACAATCAGGTATTTATCGCTGACAATATTAAGGAAGTGATCCCGGAGTTCCTGCTTTTGCTCAAGGGTGTTATCGACTGTCCTGATCTGCCCCTGAACGTGTCCAGAAGCGCTCTGCAGAACGACGGCTTTGTGAAAAAGATATCGGAATACATTTCCAAAAAGGTTGCGGACAAGCTTTCGGGCATGTGCAAGACGGAGAAGGAAGAGTATGATAAGTACTGGGATGATATCAGTCCCTTTATCAAGTTCGGCTGCCTGAAGGATGACAAGTTCTGTGAGAAAATGAATGACTATATTCTGTTCAAGAATCTGGAGGGCAAATATCTGACCCTGCCGGAGTGTCTGGAGATCAAGCCCCAGGACGAGGACACAGACGATAAGGCACAGAATGCCGGGGACGAGGATGACTCTCAGGAAGGGACAGAAGGCGGAAGCGCCGTGGATGAGAACGGCAATCAGGTGGAGGCCGAGGTAGTTTCCGAAAACGGGGAGGAGGCCTCAGAGCAGGAAGAGGGCGACACCGAAGAGAAGAAGGAAAAGACGATCTACTATGTCACCGACGAACAGCAGCAAAGCCAGTATATCAATATGTTCAAGGCGGCAAAGATGGACGCGGTGATACTGACCCATAACATTGATCAGCCCTTCATTTCTCAGCTGGAATCCAAGAACGAGGGTATTAAGTTTCTTCGTATCGATGCGGATGTGACAGACGCAATGAAATCAAAGACCTCCAAGAAGGCTCAGGAGGAGCTGGATCAGCTGGCGGAAAGTCTGGGCAAGGTGCTGAAGAAGGCGCTGAAAAATGATAAGCTCACCGTGAAGGTGGAGAAGCTGAAGAACAAGAAGGTATCCTCCATGATCACCCTTTCTGAGGAGAGCAGGCGGATGCAGGATATGATGAAGATGTACTCCATGCCCGGTATGGATATGGGCGGCTTTGGCGGAGAGGGTGAGACACTGATTCTGAATGCCAGCCATCCGCTGGTGCAGTATGTGAACGAGCACCAGGAAGGTGAAAATGTAGAGATGATCTGTGAGCAGCTCTATGATCTGGCAAAGCTTCAGCAGGCGCCTCTTGCGCCGGAGGCCATGACCCGGTTTATTGCAAGGAGCAACGATATCATGATGCTGCTGGCAAAATAGCGTGAGACTGTTCATGGAGAGATTGTTCATGGACTAAAAAGTGGCTGTCGGGAAATAGATGGTCCGGCAAAATCGGAGGAGAGGCAGTGACGCATGCAAGCCGCTGCCCCTCCTCTGAAATTTTTGCCGAAAAGAAAGCCTCAATGCTTTCGCAGAAACCGGTACAGGCAGGCCAAATAGAGCACAGCCAGAGTCAGCTGGCCGGCCAGCAGTCCCCAGAGATATCCTGCGATTCCGAAACGGGGGACAGCCAAAAAGATAAAACCCAGCCGGATCAGCAGACACAGGGCGTTCATGGTAAAAATGCGTCCTGCCATGCCAAGACCCTGCAGAATGCTGGACAGGGTGGTATCCAGGTAGAGAAAAGGGCAGATAAAGCCCAGGGTAGTAATAAAATATCCGGCCAGGGGACTGTGGAACAGGGCGGTGCCGGCCCATTTTCCCAGAAGTACAAAGCCGGCCATACAGCACAGGCCCATTGCGCCGCAGTATTTGACAGTTCGGACGGCAGCCTTTCGGACGGCGGCCATATCTCCAAGCACGTAGCTTTCGGAGATCACAGGCAGAAGCAGGACGGATACAGAGCTGGTCAGGGCATTGGGGAAAAAAATCAGGGGCATGGCCATACCGGTGAGAACCCCATAAACGCTCAGAGCCGTCACATTGTCATAGCCGTGGAGGCGCAGGCAGGCAGGAATGGAGACGGATTCCACGCTCTGGAGAAGGTTCAGAACAATACGGTTTGCGGTCAGAGGCAGCGCCATCTGCAGCAGTCTGCCGTACAGATTCTGACTTCCCTTAAAAGGCCTGGCCAGAGTGGAGGAAAGCCTTCCTGCGGCCCCGCATGCCTTCCCCGGCATGCGGGGCAGTATGGCGGCTATGGAAAAGAACATGGAGAGCAGCTCGCCTATGGTGAGGCCCAAAACAGCGATGCTGATGGACGGAGCCTTTCCGGCAGAGATGGAAAAGGCGGAAACTATGTACACACAGCCTACCCGGGCCAGCTGCTCCAACAGCTGGGAGACAGCAGGAATCCCTGCTTTTTTTATTCCGTAAAAGTATCCGTTGACACAGGAATGGACAGCGGCAAGGGGTATGGAGAAGGAGAGGATGCGAAGCATGGAGGCCGTGCGAGGCTCCTGAAGCAGGTGCGTCGCGATAGGGTCTGCCAGCTGCCAGACTGCCAGGTTGCACAGCAGAGACAGGGGCAGGGAAATGCTTAAGCCCACTGCCAAAGGCCGCAGGGAAGGGCGTTTTTGGGTGGCGGTCTGTTCGGCCACCAGCTTGGAAATGGCGGTCTGATAGCCTGCGGCGGTCAGGGAGAAGGAGATGGACAGAACGGGACTGAGCAATTGATAAATTCCCATTCCTTCCTCTCCAAACAGACGGGACAGGTAAATGCGGTAAAAAAAACCGATGATCCGGCTCAAAAGCCCTGTTATTGTAAGAATCAGGGTGCCCACGATCAGGGGATGGCTTTTATGAGATTTCATAGGCTGATTTGTTTTGGATAACCTTTTTTTCATGTATATTCGGGGAAAGCAATTGACAGAACATACAAGCCAATGCTACATTATGGATAAATTTCTGTGCAGGGATAACACGGCGGAAATTGGCCGCAGAAGGGACAACCCGGGAAGCGGACCAAGGAGGTTTACAATGATATATCTGGATAATGCGGCTACTACCAGGATGGCAGATGAGGCGGTGGAGGCCATGCTGCCCTTTCTAAAAGAAAATTACGGAAATCCCAGCGCGGTCCATTCCATGGGGGCCGCAGCGAAAAAGGCGTTGAATCAGGCCCGAAGGGCATTGGCTTCGGCTATCGGAGCAGGACAGGAGGAGATTTTTTTCACGGCGGGAGGCACCGAGTCGGATAACTGGGCCCTGAAGGGGGCGGCATGCGCCTGCCGTCATAAGGGCAGGCACATTATCACCTCGGCAATTGAGCATCACGCGGTGCTTCATACCTGCCGACATCTGGAAAAAGAGGGATTTGAGATTACTTATCTGAAGGTGGATGAGGATGGACTGGTGGATTTGGAGGAGCTGCGCCGGGCGATCAGACCGGACACCATACTGATCAGCGTTATGTACGCAAACAATGAAATCGGTACGGTGGAGCCCATAGCCGAAATTGGAGCCATGGCCAGGGAAAAGGGGATTCTGTTCCACACGGATGCGGTTCAGGCCTTTGGACAGGTTCCCCTTGATGTGAAGGATTTGAAGGTGGATCTGCTCAGTGCCAGCGGGCATAAGCTGAATGGACCCAAGGGCGTTGGCTTTTTGTATATCCGCTCCGGCTGCGGTCTGGATCCGCTGCTGCACGGCGGGGCCCAGGAACGAAACCGCAGGGCGGGTACGGAGAATGTCCCGGGGATAGTGGGAATGGCTGCGGCGGCACAGCGGGCCATGGACAGGATGGAAGAAAAAACGGCCAAAGAGGAGCGCCTGAGGGAGCATCTGATCAGCCGTATTGAATCGGAGATCCCTTATTGCCGGCTGGGCGGCCACAGGACGAAGCGGCTTCCCGGAAATGTGAATTTTTCATTTCGGTTTGTGGAGGGAGAGTCCGTGCTGATTATGCTGGACATGAAGGGAATCTGTGCATCCAGCGGTTCTGCCTGTACCTCGGGGGCGCTGGATCCCTCCCATGTGCTGCTGGCCATTGGCCGAAGCCCCCAGGAGGCCAGGGGCTCCGTGCGGTTTACGCTGTCGGAGGATAACACGCTGGAAGAGATTAACACAACGGTGGATACCCTGAAAGAAATCCTGGAAAAGCTCAGGAGTATGTCCTCCGAGTATGAAGAATTTTTGAGGAAAAATGGAAAAGTATAAACTATTTGTGGTGGAAGATGACAATGTGATTGCGCAGCAGATGAAAAATCATCTGGAAAGATGGGGATATGAGGTGGCCTGTGCGCAGGATTTCCGCAATGTGATGGCAGAGTTTGCGCTTGTGCAGCCCCAGCTGGTATTGCTGGATATCGGTCTTCCCTTTTATAATGGATATTATTGGTGCACCCAGATTCGTCAGGTTTCTCAGGTGCCCATTATTTTCGTTTCCTCGGCGGGAGATAACATGAATATCGTCATGGCCGTGAATATGGGTGGGGACGATTTTGTGGCCAAGCCCTTTGAGCCGGAGGTGCTGTCGGCCAAGGTGCAGGCACTGCTTCGGAGGGCGTATGCATTTCGGGTCCAGACAAATGTGATGGAATATAAGGGAATCATATTGGACCTTACGGACGCCTCCATGATGGTGAAGGGACAAAAGCTGGAGCTGACCAAGAATGAATTCCGTATACTGCAGCTGCTGTTTGAGCACCCAGGTCAGCCCGTTTCCCGGGAGAGCATTATGAAGAGACTGTGGGATAATGACTGTTTTGTGGATGATAACACTCTGACAGTAAATATGACCCGTCTGAGGAAAAAGCTGGAGACGGCAGGGGCTGGGGAGCTGATTCATACCAGAAAGGGAATGGGGTATATGGTGTAATGAAATTTTGGATCCGGTATATAAAAGAAAAAAGACTCGTACTTTGTCTGTACGGCGTAACTGTGTTTCTGCTGGTGGCGGTGGGGTGCCTGTACCACATCGAAAATCTGTACAGGCTTTTGTACGGAGTGGTGATGACTTTGGCAGTATGGACTGTGGCCGGGATATTGCAGGGGAGAAGCTATGTGAGAAAGTGTAAGGATCTGGAGAGCGCGGCCAGGCTTTTGGAGGGCTCCGGGGATTATGTCCCGGGAGAAATCTGTCATGTGCTGTCCCGGTGGGAGACAGGGGAAAACGGTACGGAAAATACATTGGAGGGCGACCTGGCAGGGCTGGTTCGAACTCTTTGCGATAACCAGGCCAGAGAACAGAGTAGATGGGAAGAAAAGGCCACGGACCGCAATGACTATTATATGATGTGGACCCATCAAATCAAAACGCCCATCGCCGCCCTGAAGCTTTTGCTGGAAGGAAATGAAAATGTCAGAGACGGTTTTTTGATGCGGGAAGAGTTGTTTAAAATAGAGCAATATGTGGAGATGGTGCTGACTTTCCAGCGTCTGGAGAGCCTTTCCTCCGATCTGGTGCTTCAGGAATATGAGCTGGGGTCTATACTGCGGCGGACAGCAAAAAAGTTTTCCATATTGTTTATCAACAAGGGTCTGGCCCTGGAACTGCCTGAAACCAAAGCAAGAGTGCTGACTGATGAAAAGTGGTTCGGTTTCTGTCTGGAACAGCTGTTTTCCAACAGCATCAAATATACCAGACAGGGAAAGATAGCCGTTTACGTGGAAGAATGTGCGGAAAGCGTCCGGCTGGAGCTGGAGGACACAGGCATAGGAATCCGCCCTGAGGATCTGCCCCGGATTTTTGAAAAGGGATTTACCGGATATAACGGGCGCATGAATAAAAAGTCCACAGGCATCGGTCTGTATCTTTGCCGCAGGATATTTGATCATCTGAGCATCCGGGTGAATGTGGAAAGCCAAGAGGGCAAGGGAACCAGAGCGTCCATGGAGCTGCCGGTAAAGCGGCTTGATATGGGAGGCTTGTAGCATATGATTCGGTATCTTGTAAAGCTGTGTATCACTATTTTGGGAGGACTGCCCCTGTATCTGCTGGCCCGCAGACCCTGGAAACGAAGATCGGGAAGGGAGTGGGGACTGGGCGCCTTTGTGCTGTTTATGTGCGCCCTGCTGATTTTGACTCTGGAAGGGGAGCATGCGGCTTTGGCCTGGTATATCTCTGGCCAAAGAACCGCAGAATCTGGATTGTGGCGATGTATTCTCTGGCCCTGCCGGTGTTTATTGAGTCCTGCCAGCTGTTTATTGGCCGGAATGTGGATGTGGATGATCTGATTCTGAATTTTACAGGAGGATGTCTGGGGGCAGGAATTTACAGACTGCTGAAAAGATGAATTGATATTGTAAGAGTGACTATAATCCGGTATACTTAAAAAAAGAGATCTTAATACGGCTTTGCGGGCCGGGAGGTACTGATTGGAGAAGGGCGGCAGGACTGACAGGGAGTCTTGCGCAGGACGGAGGTCTTTATGGCGGATTTGCTGGAAAAGCTCAATGAAAGACAGAGAGAAGCGGTGTTGGAGACTGAAGGGTATGTCCGGGTGATCGCAGGGGCAGGCAGCGGCAAGACCAGACTGCTGGTGAGCCGCTATGCCTATCTGGTGCAGGACTATGGGATCGACCCCGCCAACATTTTATGTGTGACCTTTACCAATAAAGCGGCCGGTGAAATGAAGAAAAGAATACGGGCTTTGATCGGGGAGGAAAACGAGATCAGCCTGATATGTACCTACCACGGCTTCTGTAACCGGTTGCTGAGAGAAAATCCCGAAAAGCTGTTCTTAAATCGACAGTTCCAAATTATCGATGCCTATCAGCAGAAAGCCATTTTAAGCGAAATATATCAGAAATTTGAATTAAAGCTGGATTATGCCAGTTTTGAAGTCATGCTTCGAAAGATCGGACGAGCCAAAAAAGACGGAAGCTATGTCACAAGACTATGCAATCCAAAGCCCTGTCAGATTCTTCCCGAGATAAAGGACAGAGATGACCATATTATTGAAGAGTTTCTCCAAAGGCAGAAGGCTTCTTATTCCCTGGATTTTCATGATCTGATCGCTTTTGCCCTCCATTTGCTGGAGACAGATTCCTTTGTCCGGCAAAAGTGGCAGGAAAGGCTGAACTACATTATGGTGGATGAGTTTCAGGACAGCTCCCGGGTGGAAATGCGTCTGGTGGAAATCCTGTCCGGAAATTTTCGAAATCTGATGATCGTGGGGGATCCGGATCAGAATATATACGAGTGGAGGGGGTCGGATGTGCGGCTTTTGGTGGACTTTGACAAGGAGCACGAGCCCACCAAAACAATTATTTTAAATCAGAATTACCGGTCCACGCCGCAGATTCTTCAGTGCGCCAATACCCTGATAGAAAAAAACCAACTGCGGCTGAAAAAGGATCTCTTTACAAAAAACGGAGCCGGAGCGCCGGTAACTCATTATCATTCCAAGGATGATTTTGAGGAGATGGATCAGGTTATAGATAATATAAAGCGCCTGTCCGCCAGAGAGGGTTTTCAATACTCGGATTTTGCCATTATCTATCGGTCCGGTTTTTTATCCCGGATCGCGGAGAAAAAGCTGGTGCAAAATAATATTCCTTATGAGATTTTCGGCGGGGTGCGTTTTTATGAGAGAATGGAGATCCAGGACATTCTGGCCTATTTGAGGCTGATTGCCTACGGGGATGATGTATCCTTTCGAAGGGTCATCAACACGCCCCGCAGAAAATTTGGACGAGCTAAAATGGCTTTTCTGGAGGAGCTGAGGAATGGGGGACAGCAGGAGGCAGGCTTATTTGACACCCTTTCGGAGCACCTGGAGGAAAAAGAGTTTTCAGGCAGCGAGGCGGGTCCTTTTATCCGCTTTGTGGAGGAGATGCGCAGGAGCTATGGAGAAATGCGGATTTCTGATATTGTCAATCAGGTGACGGAAAAGACCGGTTATGAAAGCTATATCCGGGAGCTGGGGGATGAGGAAAGGCTGGACAATCTGGCGGAGTTCAAGCGGATCGCTAACGAATTCGAGCGGGAATTTGGTGAAAATCTGAGCCTGGAGGGATTTTTGCAGCAGATCACCCTTCAGTCCGGGGAGGAGGGTGACGAATCAAAGGATGCCGTAAAGCTTATGACGATCCATTCCTCCAAGGGACTGGAGTTCCCGGTGGTATTTATTCTGGGCTTTTCGGAGGGCGTATTTCCCTCGGCGAAAACCCTGGGGGACAGGAAGAAGCTGGGGCTGGAGGAAGAGCGCAGACTCTGCTATGTGGCGATTACCAGGGCGGAGAAGTATCTTTTTCTGATGGAATCCGAGGGAACGAACCAGAACGGAATGAAGAAGCTTGTGTCCCGGTTCCTGGAGGAAATCGGAGAAAATAATTATGTAAGGATTGGTCGGATTTCGGAGAAGCTGAGGCAGGAAAGCCAAAGCTATGCGGCAAAGCTGAATCGGGATATTTTGCAGGAAGCTGGCTGCGGCGAAGAGGAAACCGGAAAAATAGGCGATATAGTAGAGCACCATGTTTTTGGCCGGGGCAGGATCCAGTCCATTGACAGGAAGCGGGGGAGCTATGTCATCCAGTTTGAAAAGCTGCAGCAGGTGAGGAATATTTCCCAGCAGTATTTCCTGAAAATGCAGGAAGCGGCGCAGCGAAAAAGGACGGAGGACAACGGACTTGCCCCGGAGCGGGAGGCAGAGGCGGAAGCCCCGGGCCCCAGGCCGGAGGAAAGAGGTGAAGCCCAGGAATCGGTGGTAATGGGAAGTCTTCCACAGCCGGAACAGATTTGGGATCAGCCGGAAGAAGACCGGAAGGATGCGGCTGACAGAGAGCTTCAGGCCCAGAGACTAAAGCAGCTTAAGGCAGACAGTCCCAATCTGTGGAAGCAGGAGGACGTTCCTCATTCCGGCTGGAGCTGTACCGGTGTAAGCGATCTGGGAGCGCCGGTGGGGATCTGCCAGATGTGCGGCTATCAGATCATCCGGTATGCTCACCATATGATTCATCCCGGGTACCGCAGTCTCACAGTGGGCTGTGTCTGTGCCGGCAGGATGGAGGGAGATATTTCGGAGGCGAAGCGCCGGGAGGCGGAGTTCAAAAAAGCTACTCTTCATAGGTAAGGGGCAGCGCAAGTCAATAGCTGCCTCTTTTCATAAACCGGAAATTATGATAAAATATGGAAAAAGAAACAGCAGAGGGCTGAATTATGGACAAAAATCAAGCATATGTACAAAACGTCACAATCGAAGAGGTGCCTTGGCACAGAATTACCACCGCTTATGACATGGCCTCGGATTTTCCGGAATTCTTTAATGAGATTTGGGCAATGGACAGCCTTGCATCAGTAGAAGATGCATTATCTGAAATCATGAACGATATCGAGCATCAAGGCACTTTATGGCATTCCACCCCTTTCGCCATGATATTTCTGGTTCGTATTTTGGATCATGCCATTGCCGAAACGCAAAAAAAGGAAATCGCTGATTATATTATAACAACCTTGCTTGATTTCTTTGAATTAATAGTCGAATGCTGTTATGACTTTTACGGAGAAATGGAGGAGGGTGACACGGAGGCTGCACTTCCTTTCTTTTCCGACATGCTGAAAGAGGAATATCTGGGATCGGAAAATGAGGATGAGGAATATGATTTAAGCATCTTCGAAGAAAATGAAGAGCTGTTTAACAGCTGCTGGCATTACTCCTATCAGACACTTCTGTTTGGGAAACCTGTACTGGAAAAGCTGGAAAACACTCCTTTTCGCGAAAAAGCGAAGGAACTGTTGGAAATGCTGTAAAGCACAACCTGACAGGAAAATCCGTATATTCCGCTGGCTTTTTCCCTGCGGCGGCTTCCACGGCGTCTGCAGCACATCTTATTCTGTCTTCATAAATATCACATACCGCTGTGACTGCCTCTCCCTGGGGCAGTACGATCTGACATAACAATCCGTATCCTCTTGCACCCAGTAACGATCCATCGTTGCTTTTCACGGCTTCACCGTTCAAAGCAACATGATGCACACAAAATGAGCCAAATTCGCTCATTTTGGCGCAGGCATTCTCGGGTTTTGCGTGCAAAATACGCACAAAAACACCTCGCGGCCCCTACCCGTGAAAAGTAACGATCCATCCGATTGTGATATCCTTCATTGCCGTATGCCTCCTTTACAGTGGGCTTTGTTAATGTTATGATAACAGATATAGAAGGATATATCCATAGCATGAACATAAACATATATAAATTGTCCTCAATACTATAAAATGCCGACCCGCTGCGGCCGGCGGAAAGGAACCAAAATGCAACAGATCACGGAACAGCAGATCCTGGCGCTGGCGCCAAACCCTGCGGCCGGGGCCAACGGGAAAAAAATATCTCAGAAAGGCAGTTTTGTCCGACGGGAAAGATCGGCGGACGACACCTTTTATCTGGGGGAGTGTCAGGGGAGCGGAAAAAGCAACTATATCACTACGGCGGACTTTATAGAGCCGTCGGCGCCGGTGTTTCGCTGTTCCTGCCCCAGCAGACAGTTTCCCTGCAAGCACAGTCTGGCGCTGCTCTATGAAATTATGGCTGGGAAAACCTTCGGCGAATGTGAGATTCCCGAGGATATTCTGAAAAAGCGGGAGAAAAAAATGGCCCGTGCCCAGAAGCAGGAAGCCATGGGAGAAAATGGAGAGGATTCCGCAGGAGCAGAAGGCGAAGGTCAAAAGACTGCCGGCGCTTCGGGGAAAAAGAAGACCTCCACAGCGGGAAAAGCGGCCCGGATTAAAAAGATGAAGAAGCAGCTGGAGGGACTGGAGCTTGCGGAAAAGCTGGTGAGAGAGCTTCTGGAGGCAGGGCTGGGCACCATGGGCGGCACCGCCCTTGCGTCATACCGGGATCTGGCAAAGCAGCTGGGAGATTATTATCTGCCGGGACCTCAGAGGCTGTTAAACCGGCTGATTCTGGAGATAGACGCTTTCCAGAAGGACCAGGAGCAGATCCATTATGATAATGCCCTGGAGGTGCTGGAGAAAATGTGGGCGCTGGTGAAAAAATCCTCCGTGTATCTGCAGGCAAAGCTGGATTCCGGAGAGGGAGGACTGGATGCGGATCCTCTGTATGAGGAGCTGGGAGGCGTCTGGAAGCTGTCTGAGCTGGAGGCGCTGGGCTGCTGCCGCAGGGATGTGCGGCTGGTACAGATCTCCTTCTGGGTGGACTACGATGAGGCCAGAAAGGAATACATAGATACAGGCTGCTGGGTGGACGTAAAGACCGGAGAAATCAGCCTCACCTGTAATTACCGCCCGGTGAAGGCGCTGAAATATGTGAAACAGGAGGACAGCCTCTTCGGTGCGGTTCAGGCAGGGACCGTGCAGGTCTATCCAGGGGAAGGAAACGCAAGAATTCGCTGGGAGCAGGGGGCTGTTACGGAGGTAACAGGAGATGACTTAAGGGCGGTAAGGGCCCTGGCGGCGGCCTCGCTGGCCGCAGAGGGCAAGGCGGCGAAAAATTATTTGAAAAATGCGCTGGCGGCCCCCGTGCTGTACCGCTTAGTGTCATATGAGCGTATTGCTCAGATCGGAGAGAACCTGGTGCTGGTGGACCATGAAGGCGGAAATATTCTGTTGGGAGACAGGCCGGGAGAGGAGCGGACAACCGAGCGTCTCCGTCTGTTGGCGCGGGCCGGACTTTTGAAGGACCAGGTTTTGGCAGGAGGCTTTTATTATGACCGGACAGCCAGACGACTTCGTTTTTGGCCTTTGAGCATTGTGACAGAGGACGGGATCGTGAGGCTTTTATATTAACGCCAATACAATGGGCGGCACACAAACCCGTAAAAAAGGATCTACGGTATGTGCCCGCGGAAGCGGACGGAATGGAGTATAAAAATGGATATCACACCTTTATATGATTTACGTGAAAGATTACGGGCGGGAGCCGTGGCCGGCGCAGGGCTGGCGGCTGAGGATTTCCGTCTGAGAAGGGCGGTGGAGGCCATGGTTCCTCTGGAGAAGGCTTCGCCGGTGTTTGCCAGGATCGTGCAGCTTTCGGGACAGATTCTGATGGAGGATTGTGAGGACCGGGCGGGAGTGCTGCTGGATGCGCTGACACTGACGGATGCCGTGCTGTGTACGCAGGCTGCCGTGGCAGCGGCGGGAGAGCCCCTGCCCCTTCCCCAGGAGGAGGCGGGATACGAAAACTCGGATACCCTTGTGGTCAATGCACCCTATTCCGTGCTTTCCGTGCTGCTGGATGCGTTGGAAAATTCCGGCGGCGGAAGGTACGGCTATGTGCTTGAGCAGCATAAGGAGCAGCCGCAGCTTTTCAGGGATTATCGTGTGCGGGCAGCCATGGTGAAGGCCCTGGGCGCCGCATATGCGGAGCTGGCGGAAACGGTGGCCGAATGGCTGGCGGAGGAGGGGAGTCAGGATCCGGCAGCGGCAGGGAGTATTCTGCACCTGTTGCAGAGGGGCTTTGATCCCAAGGGAAAGAAGGATATGATTCGCCGCATTCAGGTTATGGAAGCCATAGCCGGAGGGCAGGCCAACGATTTTTATCTGGCCCAGCTTCCTGCTGCGGAAAAGGAGATGCGGGGCGCGCTGATCCATGCGCTGGGTTATAGTCCGGAAAATGAAGAGGTTCTGCTGGAACTGGCCAATACGGAGAAGGGCAATAACAAAAAAATGGCCTGTTACGTTCTGGCCCGGATAGGCGGAGAAAAGACCTGGGAATTTTTTGAGAAGATGGCAGCAAAGAATCCGGCGCAAACGGCCTCCTTCCTGGAGGGATCAAAGCTGGAACAGGCGGCGCTGCTTAACGCCCGGATATTTCTGGAAGCCCTGGAGCAGTGGCGGCGGGGAGAAAAAAAGCGGGATAAGGAGCTGGAGACCCTGCTGGATGCCTGCCTCCAGGCTTTTGCGGGAAAGGAAGGGACAAAGGTCTGCGACTGCTTCCGACAGGCGGCGGCTCTGGGCCAGGCCTTGGATGAGCCCGTGGAAACAGAAAAGGCAGGCCGGTGGGTCATGACCTTTACCCGGCCCGGCAGTGTGGAGAAAAAGTATTATTTCAGTCAGGTGATACCGGAAGCCTTATTTTACAGCGTACTGGTCAATCCGGAAAAGGAGCTGGCGGCTCTGGCGGGAGAGCTGTACCGGCAATATGGGGACGCATATTTTCCCGGGGCTTTGGCGGGGGCTCTTTTCACGAAAGCCGGAGAAGAATGCCAGGAGCTTCTGCGGGAATTTTTGGAAGAGAAAAAGCTTTCGGGGAAGAAGATCAGGAAGGACCGGGCCGGGCTGGTACAGAAGGTTTTAGAGCGGGTGAAAGCAGATCCATCCGGCGAGGGACATGTCATTTTGGTCACATTCATAGATCCAGCGGACTTAAAGCCCAGAAGGATATCCCGTTCCATCAGTACGATCACGGCGGGGATGTATGATCTGCTGATGGAGCTGGAGGAGAATAAAACAGACATGATTCTGGCGTCCTGGATTCGTCCGGAGGATGAGGACATGTGCAGACGTCTGGCCGGGTATCTGTATGAGCGTGCCCTGCAGGTACAGGACAATATCGGCTATCTGGAGCCGTTAAAACGATGCCATGCTTCGGATTGCAGCCGCCTGGCGGTGAGCTTCTTTACCAAAAACAAGACAAGAGTCAGCAGCTGGCAGCTGGCATCGTATCTTGACCGGCTCCCGGGAAGCGCCGAGAGCAGGGCGGCGGAGGCGGCCCGTATCGTAGAGCTTTTGAAAAAGGGAGAGCTGAAGGGTCCCGGCGGGTGCGTTCAGACGGCGGAGGAATATATTCAGAGAATGAAAGGGGAGGAATAGAATCATGGAACAGAACGATATGCAGAGGCTGCCTGCGGAGCAGCTTTTTCAGAAGGAAATCGATGCTTTGATTGCGGCTGAGAAGGATCCCGTCCCCACGGGCTGGAGAATGTCACCCCGGTCCGTGCGGACCTACATCTGCGGAGGAAAGGCGGGAGGGGTGGAGATCACTCCCAAATATATCGGACAGGAGAGGCTGGTGGAGATCGCCATAGCCACGCTGGTGACGGACCGGGCGCTGTTATTGATCGGGGAACCGGGTACCGCCAAAAGCTGGCTGTCGGAGCATCTGACTGCCGCCATCAACGGGGATTCCACCAAGGTGATCCAGGGAACGGCGGGAACTACGGAGGAGCAGATCCGGTATTCCTGGAATTACGCCATGCTTATTGCCCAGGGGCCTTCCCTGGAGGCCATGCTGAAAAGTCCTGTTATGACCGCCATGGAGACGGGGACCATTGCCAGAGTGGAGGAGATTTCCCGGTGCGCCAGCGAGGTGCAGGACGCCCTGATCTCCATTTTATCCGAGAAGCGGATTTCCGTGCCGGAGCTGGGTCTGGAGGTGCCTGCCAAAAAAGGTTTTTCGGTGATTGCCACCGCAAACACCCGGGATAAAGGGGTTAACGAGATGTCGGCGGCTCTGAAGAGGAGATTTAACATTGTAGTATTACCGGCGCCTGCGGATCTGTCGGCGGAGATGGAGATCGTAAGAACCAGAGTGGAGCAGCAGGCCAGAGGGCTGGATCTGAACGCATCCCTGCCGGCCTCCGACGTGGTGGAAAAGGTCTGCACCATCTTCCGGGAGCTCAGAAGCGGGGAGACTCTGGACCGGAGCCAGAAGGTAAAGGCTTCTTCGGGAGTATTGTCTACGGCGGAGGCGATTTCTCTGCTGTGCAACAGCATGGCTCTGGCGGGAAGCTTCGGAAACGGCACCATCACAGACCGGGATCTGGCGGCAGGACTTCAGGGGGCCGTGGTAAAGGAAGAAGAAAAGGATACCCTGGCCTGGAAGGAATATCTGGAAAACGTCATGAAGAAAAGGGGGTCTCACTGGTCGGGGCTTTACCGGGCCTGCAGGGATCTGAACGGATAAGGAGCGGAATCGATGAGCAATGAGCCTTTCTTTTTTGGAATCAGACATTTGTCTCCGGCAGGAGCATTTTATCTGAGACAATTTCTGGAAGAAAAGCATCCGCGCCTGGTGCTGGTGGAGGGTCCCTGCGACCTGGAGGATGAGCTTGTCCATATGCGAGATCCTGCGGTCAGGACGCCCATTGCGGTGCTGGCATATACCAGGGAGGCTCCGGTGCGGACCCTGCTGTATCCCTTTGCCGAATACTCGCCGGAGTACCAGGCCGTGCTCTGGTGCGGGGAAAATCAGGTGCCCTGTCGTTTCATGGACCTGCCCTCGGATGTATTCCTGGCCCTGCCCTCCCGGGAGGAGGCGGACGGGGGAGAGGAAGAGCGGATGGATGTGTATCAGGCCCTGGACCGGCGAACCGGGGAGGACGGCCATGAGACCTTTTGGGAACGGACTCTGGAGCAGTCCGGTACTGCGCAGGGGTATCATCAGGGGGCGAATCTGTTTGGAAAAAATCTACGGGAGCTGACCCGGGAAAAGGATGCGGACTGGGAGGAGATCACCCTGCGGGAGGCCTGGATGCGCAGGCAGATCCGGCAGGCGGCAGCCGAGGGAATATCACCTGAGGAAATGGTGGTGGTCACAGGCTCTTATCACGTGGAGGGATTAAAAGCCTGGAATCAGGCGCCTTCCCCGGAGGAGGAAAAAGCCCTGGAGAATCTGCCCCGGGTGGAGGCCTGCCATACGCTGATGCCTTATTCGGATTACCGGCTTTCCTCCCGCTCCGGCTATGGGGCGGGGAATAAGGCGCCCGCCTATTATGCGCTTTTGTGGCAGAGCCTGCAGGCGGGAGAGCCCATGAATACTGCATACAGCTATTTGTCTAGGATCGCGCTCTTTCAGAGAAACAACGGATCGCCGGTGTCTTCTGCAGAGGTTATAGAGGCGGTGCGGCTGTCCGTGGAGCTGGCCCGGATGAGGGGAGATGGAAGAGGAGCATTCCATGGAAGAGGAGCATTCCATGGAGTTCCTGCCCTGCGGGATCTGCGGGATGCGGCAGTGACCTGTATGGGAGGCGGCAGTCTGGCGGCTTTAAGCCTGGCGGTGGCGGACACAGAGATCGGAACCGGAATCGGCAGTCTGCCGGAGGGAGTGAGCCGCACCAGCATACAGGAGGATTTTTATCGTCAGCTGAAGGAATTAAAGCTGGAAAAATACAGAGATATTACGGCTCAGGAGCTGGCGCTGGATCTGCGGGAAAAGCGCAGTGCGGCATCGGAGAAGGCGGCGCTTCTGGATCTGCACCGTTCCTTTTTCCTGCACAGGCTTCGGGTGCTGGGGGTGAGCTTTGCCGATCCCGGAAAGCGTCAGCAGGACAATGCCACCTGGGGAGAGCTGTGGATTCTGCGCTGGACGCCGGAGGCGGAGATTCAGCTGGTGGAATCGGCTCTGCGAGGGGATACCGTGATTCAGGCGGTTTCCTTCCAGATGAAGGAACAGACCCGGGATGCAGGGAACTTAAGCGATATCGCCCGGACTGTGGAGGACGCTTTTTTGTGCGGTCTTTCCGCCGCGGCGGCAGACGCCGTGGAGGAGCTGTCCCGCAGGGCGGTGGATGCGGTTTCCCTGGAGGAGCTGGCGCAGACGGCGGAGAAGCTGTCTATGACCATTCGTTACGGCAGTATCCGCAGAATAGACGAAAAACCGCTGGTTCCTATTCTGGGCAGGATTTTTTATCGGGCGTGTCTGTTGCTTCCGGCGGCCTGCAGTTGTGACGACGGGGCGGCCAATTCTGTAATTCAGGCCATGCAGCGCCTGAATGGGGCGGCGCTTGCCCATGAATCCCTGGACCAGGAGGCCTGGATTCAGGCGCTGGTGCAGATAGCGGACAGGGATGACCTGAACACCCGACTGTCCGGGTTTGCGGCGGCCATTCTGCTGGAAAGAGGACAGATGAACACGGAGCGGCTGCTTTTGGAGGTGCGGCGCAGGCTGTCTCCCGGCACTCCTGCGGACCTGGGGGCGGGATGGTTTGAGGGCCTTGCCATGAAGAACAGGTATGCTCTGATTGCAAGACTGTCTTTGTGGGAGAGCCTGGACGCCTATCTGGAAATGCTGGACGACGACGAGTTTAAGCGTGCGCTTGTGTTTTTGCGCCGGGCCTTTGCGGATTTCAGCGCCGGCGAGCGGGATGAGATTGCGGAAAATCTGGGAGAGATCTGGAATCTGAACGGGCAGCAGGTCAGCGAGGCGGTGAATGCCGTCCTGGGTCAGGAGGAGGCCGGACTGGTGGAAAGCCTGGAGGAGTTTGATTTTGATCTTTAAGGCGGACGAATATGATTATTTGCGTTTGAGAAGGGAGGGAGAGCAATGGAGGAAAAACATTCCATGGATCCCATGGAAGCAGAGCAGAAAATCAGCCGCTGGAGGCTGATTCTGGGTCAGGACAGCCAGAACCGCTTTGGGCAGATGGGAGGCTGCTCTCTTACGGCACAGCAGGACCTGATGGATCAGGCCCTGGCGGCCATCTATAACCGCACGGAAAGCGGAGGCTTTGGGGTAAAGGGCCCCGGGAGGGCAGGCGCTGGGCAGGGGCCGTCCAATCCTCAGATCAGCCGCTGGCTGGGGGATGTGCGAAGCCTGTTCGATCAGGAGCTTGTGACTGTGATTCAGTCGGATGCGGTGAACAGGTGCGGGCTCAAGCAGCTCCTTTTTGAGCCGGAGCTTTTGGAAAATCTGGAGCCGGATGTGAATCTGGCCGCCACCATTATGCTTTTAAAGGAGCAGATTCCAAAGCGGTCCAAGGACAGTGTGCGCAGATTTATCCGCAAAATCGTGGAGGAGATCAACCGCCTGCTGGAGCAGGATATCCGCAGAGCGGTTTCCGCATCCATCAACCGGAGAAAGCATTCGCCCATTCCCTCGGCGGCAGCCCTGGATTTTAAGACTACCATATCCAGGAATCTGAAAAATTATGATCCGGGCCTGGGAACCATTGTGCCGGAGCATTATTACTTTTTTGACAGGACCAGCACTACGGCGGCCAACAAATGGACGGTGATTCTGGATATCGACCAGAGCGGATCCATGGGAGAATCGGTGATTTATTCCTCCGTTATGAGCTGTATCCTGGCCAGCATGGCCAGTCTGCGGACCCGGGTAGTGGCGTTTGACACCAATATTGTGGATCTGACGGAGAAGTGCGAGGACCCGGTGGACCTGCTGTTCGGCTTTCAGCTGGGCGGCGGAACCAACATTGAGCAGTCCATTGCCTACTGTGAAAAATATGTGGAAAATCCGGCTAAAACCTTATTTTTTCTGATTTCCGACCTGGAGGAGGGAGGAAACCGGGCCGGTATGCTTCGTCGGCTGGAGGAGATGAAGGCCTCCGGGGTCACGGTGGTCTGTCTCCTGGCGCTGGCCGACGGAGGCAAGCCCTATTATGACGCCCAGATGGCTCAGCGTATTGCAGGGCTGGGAATTCCCTGCTTTGCCTGCAATCCTCAGATGCTTCCCCAGCTTTTGGAGAGAGCCTTTGCGGGACAGGACCTGGGGGTCTTTGCCAAAGAATTTGAAAAGCGAAAGAAATAGCTGCGGTGCGGACAGGGAGGGTGTATATGTTGTTAATTAAAAACGGAGAGATACATGACGCTGTAAACAGAGAGTCCTATATGGGGGACATCTGTGTGGAGGACGGAAAAATTAAATGGATTGTGCCCACGGACGGTGCACACGGGTATAGCCTTGCAACCAGCGAGGCCGGCGAAGGCGTAGAGGTGATCGACGCCAGGGGGCTGCAGATCTATCCGGGATTTGTGGAGGCTCATGGACATATTGGGCTGGATGGCTACGGCATCGGCTATGAGGGCATGGATTACAATGAAATGAACGATATCGTCAGTCCCCAGATGAGGGGGATCGACGGAGTAAAGCCCCTGGATCCCGCCTTTGCCATGGCTGCTGCGGCGGGTGTCACCAGCGTCTGTGTGGGTCCCGGCAGCGCCAATGTGCTGGGCGGTACCTTTACGACCATCAAGACCGTGGGGAAGAGAGTGGAGGATATGGTGATCCGGGACGGAGTGGCCATGAAATGTGCCTTTGGCGAGAATCCCAAGAGAGTATACAGGGATAAAAAGGATTCCAGCCGCATGACCACTGCCGCCATTCTGCGGGAGACGCTTTTTAAGGCCAGAGAGTATATGGAAAAGAAGGAGGCGGCGGGAGAAGACATTTTCAAAAGGCCGGCCTTTGATATGAAGCTGGAGGCTCTGATCCCCGTGCTGAAGGGAGAGATTCCCCTGAAGGCGCATGCCCATGCGGCGGAGGATATTTTTACGGCTCTGCGCATTGCCAGGGAATTTAAGGTGGGCATTACGCTGGAGCATGTGACGGAGGGCCATCTGATCGCAGAGGAGCTGGCAAAGGAAAATGTGCCTCTGGCAGTGGGGCCCACTCTCACCAACGCTTCCAAATTTGAGCTGCGCAACAAAAGCTGGAAAACCCCGGGGATACTGGCTGCGGCAGGCTGTCAGGTTTCCATTATCACGGATTCTCCGGTGATTCCCCAGGAATATCTTCCCCTGTGCGCAGGACTGGCAGTGATGGCGGGAATGGATCCATTTAAGGCGCTGCAGGCCATCACCATCAATGCAGCCCGCCATGCGGGAATTGCGGACAGAGTGGGATCCCTGGAGGAGGGGAAGGATGCGGACATTGTGATTGCGGAGGGCTGTCCCTTTGAGGTGTCTGCCGTGGTAAAGTATGTGCTGATCGATGGGAAGCTCATAAAGGACAGTGAGAGTTATCAAAAATAGAGCACGCTGAATGTATTTGACCACTGATAAGGAGGGAGAGCAGAATTGCTTCTTCCTCCTTTTTGGCATACGGAAAATTTTCTGTAAAAAATTTTCAAAATCATGTAACGAATCGCTTCCGAAACGGATATACGTATGAAGACGTCTTCAAAAGCAGGAGATTCTGCAAACGGGTTTCGGATTACACGGACAGGAGAGAGAATGGAGCAGCTGTATAAGGAAAACGCAAAAATTGTATATCGCTATCTGTTGTCTCTGTGCCGTAACCGAACGCTGGCGGAGGATCTGACCCAGGAGACGTTCCTTCGGGCTTATCAGTCTCTGGAAAGGTATGACGGAAGCTGCCGGCTTTCCACCTGGCTGTGCCAGATCGGCAGACACATCTGGTATCAGCATCTGGAAAAGAACAAACGGGAAATTCCCATGGAGCCGGAAGACGGACCGGCGCCGGTGCATTCCCGGCCGGAGGAAACGGTGATCAGCAAGATGGAGCTGATGGATACGTTAAAGGAGATGCAGAAGCTTCCGCCACAGATGAGGGAAGTGATTTATCTGAGAACAGCGGCGGAGCTGTCGTTTCGGGAGATCGGGGAGGTTCTGGGAAAGAGCGAAAACTGGGCCAGGGTAAACTTTTACCGCGGTAAGGAAATGTTGATCAAAGCTGCCAGGGCAGCGGAATGGGAGGAAACATGAGCAGGGTGAATTGTGATATAGTCAGAGATCTGCTTCCCTCTTATCTGGACGGGATCTGTTCGGAGAGCTCCAGAAAAGCAGTGGAACAGCATACGTCGGAGTGCAGGGAGTGCCAGGCCAGCCTGGAAAGGCTTAAAAATGCGGAGACAGAGGCCGGAGAGGCTGTCAGGGAAGAGATAGATTTCCTGAAGAAGGTAAAGAGATACCGCGTGAGAAAGAGCGTCGTGGGAGCAGGACTGTTTTTCGGTTTTTTGTTTATTCTGATGCTGAGCCGACCTGAGTTTCATGGGGGAATTGAGAGCTGGCTTCTGTACGGTATGCTTCCCCTTCTGATGGTGGGCTCGTGGATGCTTTTTTCGGATTACAAAGAGCCGCCGAAGCTTGGCAGGGGAAGGATCGCGGCAGGGGTAGTCAGTGTCCTGGGACTGGCATACAGTCTTGGGGTGGGAGGAATTCTGCTGTGGACCGTGATGAATGCCAGGGCGCCTTTCGGTATGGAAATGTTTGAGCTGGGACCGTTTCTCAATGTGCAGCTGGTGGCAGCGGCGATTCTGGAATATGTGCTGTTTCTGGGATTCGCGGCAGATGCCGTCAGAAAAGAGCACAGCTTCGGCCTTTTGCCGGTTATCAGCCTGGCAGGCTGTATCTTAAGTCTGATATATAGATCGTTTCTGTATGCAATAGAATCCTTTGACAGCGCCTTTACGGGACTGCTGAATGTCAGTTTCTGGATTCTGGCTCAGGCTGCCGTTCTGATTCTGGCGGGACTGGCGTTTAAAGCAGTACAGGGCCGGAAGAGCAGGGAGGCTTCGGATGAGTGAAGCCGCGGCGCTGATTCAGGTCAGCGGAATTAAAAAAGTTTATAAAATGAGCGGAAATGTCCGGGTAAACGCTTTGAACGGAGTAAGCTTCCGTGTGGAGCGGGGGGAGTTTATTGCCATTATGGGAACTTCCGGATCCGGGAAATCCACACTGCTGCACCTGATCGCGGGAGTGGATACACCTACCTCAGGAACGGTGCGGATTGACGGACAGGATATCCACAGGCTGAAGCCTTCCGGGAAGGCAAGGCTGAGACGACGCAGCGTTGGAATCATATATCAGGACTATAATCTGATTCCCACATTGACAGTGGAAGAAAATATCATACTGCCCATTCTGCTTGACAGAAGGAAACCGGATAAAGGCGAGGTGGAACGGCTGCTGGAGCTTCTGCAGCTGAAAGACAGAAGGAGACATCTGCCGGGACAGCTGTCGGGAGGGCAGCAGCAGAGAACAGCCATCGGAAGAGTTCTTCTGGAGAAGCCGTCGGTGCTTCTGGCGGACGAACCCACGGGAAATCTGGACAGTCAGAACACGGAAGAGGTTCTGGGGCTTTTGAGGAAGGCCAACAGGGATCTGGGGCAGACGATCCTCCTGGTGACTCACGATATTTCAGCGGGCCGTGTGGCCGGAAGGCAGATCATCATGAGCGACGGACGGATCCTTTCGGATATATACAGGGCGGACAGGGAGGCTGATCTGCATGCCAAAGCGCCCGGGGAGGTATGAGCATGAGACTGTTGTTTCGCTCCACAGGGCGATATTTAAGGCAGCACTTTCTGCAGACGCTTCTGACGCTGGCTGTCACCGTCCTGATCACTGGGCTTTTATCGGCTATATTTTTCTTTGTGGCCGGATTTCAGGCGGCTTCGCGTGAGCATGGGGAAAAGACCGTGGGGACGTATCATTTTCACTTGGAATGACAGGTTTTCCCGAATTTGCCGCTCAGGTTATGGAAATGACACAGAGCGGGCTGAGTACGAATCTGCAGGTGGAACTGTACTGTGATGATCCGGATGAGCTGGATGAGCTTGCCCGGGAGTTGCGTGACGAAAACGGAATTGATTCCGGTTCTGCCGGAGAAATTGAAGGAATTTTTATCAACACTTCCCGCCTTTTTTCAAAAAACAATATGTTTTTTAAGGCATGTCTTTTTGAACTGAATGCCGGTGACAGGGTGACCATATACGGCGGTATGTCTGAGGAGGATTTTCCGGAGACGTCGATTTCGGACCGTAAAGAGTCAGGTTCTATCCTGATTACGGGGACGCTGGAAGAACTGCCCTTTTTGTTTAACGCGGAGCCGGAGGCCAGGATGATTGTCCTTGTGTCGGAGGAAGCATTTCTGCAGCTGGAGACTGAGCGGCCCAATGCGTATGCCGAACCGGGGCTTCATCACATATCGTTGGGCGGAATGGTAAAAAACGTATATGAGCTGGAAGAAATCTGCCGTCTTACCATAGACAGCAGGCAAAATGTTACGGGCTTCGTGTCCAATTATGACAGGAGTCTCCAGCGGGAAAAAGCCAGTATGGAGGGATTCCGGTTCCTGTGCGGAGCGTTTATTCTGCTATTGTCCCTGGTTTGCTTCAGCGGCAATTTCACTGTGAGCTGGGCTGTGAGCAGAGACAGACGGCAGGAATTTGCAACGCTGGCACAGATTGGAATGACGCCTGGAGAACTGAGAAAAATGAGAGGTTTGGAGCTGCTGTTTCGTATGATCTGTGCCTGTGTGACAGGGAGCATCGCCGGAGTTGCCTGTTATTGGGGGATCTTTGCGATCTACCGCACGGAATACGGCATTTCCTGGAAGTTTCCCCTGGCGGGATTTGCCATGGGAATGGTGGTACTGTGTGCTTCCGTGCTGGTCACGGAGGCCTGTCTGGAGCTGTGTGCAGGGAGAGATAGCTATTCTAATTGAAAGGGAAGCGAAGAATATGGTAAAAACAGAGCTGAAAAGAGCCTTTTGTTCGAAACCTTTTTGGGTGACCTGTGGGATTACACTGGTAATGCTTGCCTTCGGCAGCAGTGATTATCTGCCGCTTTCTTATGCTACTGTTGAAGTTCCTAAACCATGGTGGATCTATTACTTTCATTGTTTTTTCTTAGGAATGAAAACTATGCTGCCAGTGTTTTACCCCATTGTGGTCATGATTCCTTATGTTCTTTCGTATAGGAGGGACCGGGACAGCGGCTATATGAAGCTTATTTTGCTTAAGACCTCCCGGAAAGCCTATCTGGGAGCGAAAGCGTTGGCAGCTGGGATTTCGGCCTTTGGGGCTGTCTTGTTGCCTTGTCTCGCATGGATTCCTGTTTGCAGGTTGTTAGGGGATACGGATTGGAACTATGCTAAACAATATTACGGGCACAATATCTTGTTTTTGCCTTCCTTTTATGAGGAGCATGTGGTTCTGTATTGTGTAATGTATGCTTTTCATGCCGCTTTATTGGGTACTGCATTTGCCTTGCTTGGACTGGGATTGAGTGCGGTGGTTAAAAACAGGTATCTGGCATTGTTATTGCCTTTTTGCTATGCGATCTTCTCATCATCCATTCTCAGCTCTTTTGTTGGTAAATGGTTTGCTGCCCTGGATATGATGCCCTTACAGATATATTATTACAGAGAAGTGTACCCACTAGGATATTGGACGGTTCCGATTTATGAGGCAGTATTGATAGCGGTTGGATTGGCGTTGTACTGGGGAGGGGATCATCATGCAGGCAAAGCTTAAGACAGAATGGGAAGAATTTTGTTTTCGGAAAAAGCTGATCTTCCAAAGCCTTCTTTCGGTTATGGTGGCATATGTTCATTTGGATTCCTTTTTGGCGTATTGGCCGGGTGCATCTGTTGGCGAATATATTGTATATTCATTGACACAAGAAAATTATTTTTTGGTATTGTTTCCTTTTTTGTGCCTGGCATGGACCAGTGGAAAAAATCATGAAATATGCAGATACCCTCTTTTGCTCCGATACCGAACCAGAAATGAGTTCTTTTTCATCCGGTTCTTGTCGAAAACTTTTTTTGCTATGACCGTGTTACTGGAACATATCGGTATTCTTCTCATAATGGGACACTCTCTGCCCTCTGCATCCCGGATGCTCTTTGTGTCCTCCGGACATCTGGTGAGAATCATCTTCATGCAATTCTTAAATCTTTTTTGTTATGTCTGTGTGATGATTCTGCTATATGAATTACTGCTCAATGTGGCAGAAAATGCAATGCTGGGTGTGATGCTGACTGCATCGGTCTCGCTGATCAATCTTTTAGTGGTAAAGTTGGTACTGAAACACATCGTGGCGTGGACACCGTGGGGGAATGCTGCCTACAGGCTGTTTGGACAGGAGAGACCAGGTTATCGGTTTTATGGGATGTACTGGATATTCCTGCTGCTGCTTTTGTTTTATCTGGCGGATGAATTGAATAGGAGAAAGGATTTTTGTTTTGAGGAAACTCGTAAAACTGGTTAGTATGGCCCTGCTTTTTTGCCTGCTTGCGTGGTATTCCCAAGCATTTTTAAGGGAGACCGGAGAAGAATTGTTGGTCCGTACCTGGAACCATACCTTTTACAGGTTTGGCCCTGACTGTATTTATTGGATCACCATGCGTTTAGCGGCCTGGATCCCTGTTTATATGCACTTACTGCGCCTGGAGAGCGGATTTTCCATCTATCTTTTTTTAAGGCAGAAAAGTTATGGGAAAGTATTTCTTCACACATATATGGGCTGTGTCGGGCGGGCTGTGTGCTATTATGGTGTCGGGACACTGGTTATGGCATTTTTCTGCGGTCTGACGGTATCCGGTGTGAATCCGGGGAATCTGCTGCAGCAGGGCGGCCTACTGCTGGTTCTGGTGGAGGAAGGTTTGGAAGCCTTGAGCTTCTGCCTTGCGGCGTATGTGGTTCATTGCATTTTCAGGAAGGCAGAGGCGGGGTTTTTGGTGGTTCTTGCAGGGAGGCTGCTATTGAATTTTGTGACGGGCGGAGGGCGTCCGGCATTGCCAGTTCAGCTGGCAGTCAATCTGATCATGATATGCGTGGTTTTCTTTCTTGCGTTTCGGGATTTTGCGGAAAAATATGTGGATATGTAAATAAAGGAAGCAGCCGATAGCGGGCAGGATAGATTTTCTGCAAGTGTCGGAAACAAAAAAAGGTGGTATGAAAATATGGAAAAATCGGAAATTATGGTGCAGATGAATCATGTGAAAAAGGCATATAAGGGTAACGTACTGTTTACAGATCTTAATTTCACCGTGGAGCGGGGAGAAAGCTGTGCCATTGTGGGGGCAAATGGGGCGGGAAAAAGTGTTTTGCTTAAAATGATCTGTGGGCTTGTGAGACCGGATGAAGGGGATATTACGGTAGGAGGAGAGAAGCTTGAAAAGGGGAAGTTTCCTAAGGACATAGGCGTCATTCTGGATAATGCAGGCTTTTTACCGGGTGAGACAGGACTGAAAAATCTTTCCATTATAGCGGGGATTTTAAGAAAGGTGACAAAAGAAGAACTGGAGAAGACCATGCGGTTGGTGGGGCTGGATCCGGCCTCCAAGGTCAAGGTGGGAAAGTATTCTCTGGGAATGAAACAGCGGCTTGCCATTGCACAGGCGATTATGGAAAAGCCTTCACTGTTGATTCTGGATGAACCCTTTAACGCAATCGATGAAAAAACGGTAAAGGATTTCCGGGCATTGCTGGGACGTCTGAATGCGGAGGAAGGCGTCACGATTCTTATGACTTCCCATCACCAGGAGGATATACAGGGACTGTGCAAAAATATTTATATGATTGAGTCGTTATAGTTGACGAAGGAGCTGAAAAAAATTGAAACTTAGGGCTTGCTTTTTTTGGGGATAGTGGTATACTAAACAAGTAGCCACTTGTGGCTGCCTGAAAATGGAAGCATAGCTCAGCCGGGATGAGCGTTCGCCTCACACGCGAAAGGCCAGGGGTTCGAGCCCCCTTGCTTCCAGGAAGAAAAACCTGCAGATCGGAGATTATCCGGGTCGGCAGGTTTTTGTTATATGAACACAGGCGGAAAAATTTTATTTTGCTTATGCTCAGAGGGCTAAATTTCCAGATTGTAAATGCCGATATAAAAATCAGGAAAATGGCATGGAGGCCAAGCGCAAAAAGAGTCTGTCTGCTTCGATGAGGAGTTGCGCAGATGTGCACATGGAGGTAAGGATTATGAGTATTCAGCCAAAATCGGACTATTCTTTTCTGTTTTCCGGTCTGGGAAGCGGCGCCGCAAATGTGGCGGGCAGCAATTTCCTGAGCGATTACGCCAGTATAAAAAACGGCAGCTACGGGAAATTGATGAAGGCTTATTATAGTGAGAGCGGTTCGGATTCCGTGAAGTCTCTTGCGAAAAACAGCAGTATAAACAAAAAGACCAACAGCAAGAGCCAGAAGCTGACCACGGAGGAGAGCAAGGCCTATGCAAAGGTGCAGACCAGCACGGATGCACTGAAGGATTCCGCCGATGCCCTGCTGTCCAAATCTCTGTTTCAGCAGAAGGACATCACTGTCAAAAATGAGGACGGCACAGAGTCGGTGGTAAAGGGATATGATACCGATGCCATCTACAAGGCGGTGAACAGCTTTGTGACCAACTATAATTCCGTGGTGAATGCTGTAGACAAAACGGACAGCAGCTCCGTCACCACCAGAGCCGAACGCATGATTAACGATTCGGCCAGCAACCTGAAGGCGCTTCTTGCGGTAGGGATCAGCATCAATGCGGACAGCACCCTGTCTTTGGATAAGGATGCCTTTATGAAGGCGGATATGTCCAAGGTAAAATCCCTTTTCAACGGAAGCGGTTCCTACGGCTATCGAGTGTCCGCCCAGGCATCTCTGATCAATTACGCCGCAGACCGGGAGGTCAGCAAGGGAAGCTTTTACAGTACCACCGGCTCTTATAATACCAGCTTTACCAGCGGGAATTTATTCAATAATTATTTGTAGCAGCAGTTTGGCCGGTCCCTGGAAAAGGGCAAAAAAGTGCCTGTGTGTTTTTGCCCTTCAAAGGGAGGGAGGAAGCGTCGTCTTATGAGCAAAAAAAAATTTAAAAAAATGTCAAAAAAACTATTGACGTTTTCCGGTGGATCATATATAATATGATTTGTTCGCAGGAATGGCGGAATTGGCAGACGCGCACGGTTCAGGTCCGTGTGGTAGCAATACCATGAGAGTTCAAGTCTCTTTTCCTGCACGGCAGAAGAGTGTTAAGTATAAACTTAGCACTCTTTTTTCCTTATCAGGAATCATGGAAAAATATTTGCGCCGCGAGGCAGGCTTAGGGGTATATTTATGAAAAAAAAGGAACCCAGTGAAAGGACGGGAAACAGGGAATGGTATCAGCTGGATCTGTCGGCTATCGTCTATCCTACGCTGCAGAGAAGGGATTTTTCCTCCGTGTACCGGCTTTCGGTGGTACTGAAGGAGGAGATCAGGCCGGAGATCCTGCAGAAGGCTCTTGACCTGACGATGCCCCGGTTTCCCACCTACAAGGCGGCTATCCGGAAGGGGCTGTTCTGGCGCTATCTGGAGCCCAATGACAGACCGGGGCCTTTCGTGCAGGAGGATGTGAAAAATCCCTGTCAGCCCATGCATTTTAAAGCAAACAACCGTTATCTGGTGAGAGTATATTATTATCGGTGCAGGATTGCCCTGGAGGCCCATCACAGCCTGGGGGACGGTACCGGAGGCATGTGCGTGCTTCAGACTCTGACAGCTGTCTATCTGAGGCTTTTGGGATATGAAAATATAGACAACGGCGGTTTTGTGCTGGATATTCACGAGAAGCCCTCTCCGGGGGAGCTGGAGGACGCATACATGCGGTATGCCAATGCCCGGGTCTGTCCGCCCAGGCTTCAGGAGAAGGCCTTTCGAGTCAGAGGGACTGCGGAACCCTTCTATACCTTAAACATTATCGACGGCATTATGTCGGTGGCAGAGGTGATGTCGGTGGCAAAGAGGTACAGCGCCACCATTACGGAATACCTGAACGCGGTTTTATTGTATGCGTTGCTGCAGAAGCAGGAGGAGGATCCCCATGTCCGCCTGAGACCTGTAAAAATTGCCATGCCGGTAAATCTGCGGCGCTTTTTCCCGTCGAAGACTCTGCGGAACTTTATTACCATGATTTACCCGGGGATCGATCCCAGACTGGGAGAGTACACCTTTCAGGAAATTGTGGAGCAAGTGCACAACTATATGCATTACCATCTGAACGAAAAGCTGCTTCGGGGGGATATCACCACCAATGCGGCCACTCAGAGGAATCCGCTGATCAGGGTGGTCCCTCTGTTCATCAAGGATTTTGTGGTAAAGAATTTCTATACCAGGGTCCAGGATAAAAATTCCTCCGCCGGCCTTACCAATATGGGAGCACTAAAGGTGCCGGAGGGGATGAAAGCGCATATCGAGCGGTTTGACATCTATATGGGACAGCCCTTTTCCCGGCGGACCAACTGCGCCATTATCAGCTTTGGGGATGTGCTGACCGTTAACTTTGCCAGCAGTATTATAGAAGCGGATATAGAGAGATATTTTTTCCGCAGGCTGGTGAAGGACGGTATCCATGTCAAAATAGAAAGCAACCGGTCAGTCTGAAGCGTTGTTGCTGTTTTGAAAGTCAACTTAACTTTGAAAGGCAGGGTGTCTAAATGTCATATTGTGTAAACTGCGGCGTGGAGCTTGAGGCTTCTCTGAAGACCTGTCCTCTTTGTAATACGCCTGTGTTGAACCCCAGACAGCTGGAGCAGCTTAAGAAAGCCCAGTCGCCATTCCCGGCGGAAAAAGGGTCGGTGGAGGCAGTGAAGCGAAAGGATCTGGGGCTTTTGCTGTCCATGGTGGCGCTGGCCACGGCGGCTACCTGCGGTATACTGAATATTCTTGTGTTTCAGGGCTATCCCTGGTCGCTGGCGGTGATCGGCGTATGTGCCATTCTCTGGGTCATTATGGTTCCGGTGGTGATTTATACAAAGCAGCCCATATATGTTTCCCTGCTGTATGACGGAGCAGCTGTGGCAATATATCTCTTTATGCTGACCTTCCTGACCGGAAGCCGGGAATGGTTCTGGGGGCTTGGGCTTCCCATTGCGGCGTTTTCTACTGCTATGGTGGAGATCTTTACCTTCTGTGTCCGAAAACTGCCCAGATCCTTTCTCACGGTTTCCCTGTATCTGTTTACCGCTGCCGGGGTATTCTGCGGCGGTTTGGAGCTTTTGATCCGCAGATACGGGGAGAGGCCGCTTCACTTGAGCTGGTCCGCAGTGGTTCTGACAGTGTGCGCTATTCTGGATATAGCCGTTATCACCATGCTGTCCAGGAGAAGACTTCGGGATGCGGTGCGCAGAAGACTGCATTTTTAGGGAAACGCTGAAGGAATCAGCGATTTCTTACATGAAGAATGACAAAAGAGAGTGAAAAGATGGATAAGGGAATGGATAAAGCAGCGAATAAAACCACGGATAAGCGAAATCAGAGCCTGATGCATTTGGTTCGCAGGGCCCATGGATTGGTGGAAAGCACGGATCTGGAGAAGCACAGGCAGTCCCAGGATCATTTAGGGGCCATATTGGGCAATGTCAGAGAGCTCAATTATCGACAGATCGATATAGACGGCATGTATGGCGAGTGGGTCAGCGTGAACCGTGCCCATATGAAAAAGTATGTGATTCTGCACTGCCACGGAGGCGGCTATTCCACCGGAAGCAGTCTGTACGCCAGGACGCTGACCTCCAAGCTGGCGGCAGCCACATCCATGGACGTGCTTTGCTTCGATTATTCTCTGGCGCCGGAGCATCCTTATCCGGCGGCTGCGGAGGATGCCATGCGGGTCTGGAATTATCTGATGCTGCTGGGATATGGGGCAAGGGATGTGATTTTGTCGGGAGATTCTGCGGGAGGGAATCTGGCGTTGTCCCTGGTGCTGAAGCTCAAGAGCCAGGAGAGACTGCTGCCCAGAGGGCTGGTATTGATGTCCCCCTGGACGGATCTGACCTCCTCGGGGGAATCCTTTGTCTCCAAGGCGGAGCTGGACCCGGTGCTGAATCGGGAGTATATTGACAGGATGGTAAACGCATACTGCCCCTGCAAGGACAGAAAGGATCCCTTTGTGTCGCCGCTGTTTGGGGACTTTTACGGATTTCCTCCCGTATATATTCAGGCGGGAGAGAACGAGATCCTTCTCAGCGATTCTCTGCGGCTCCATCAGGCGCTGGTAGAAGCCAATGTGTCGGTAAAAATGGATGTGTATCCGGGAATGTGGCATGTTTTTCAGATGTCTCCCATGAAGGCTGCCAGGAACGCTATGGAGAAAAATGCGGAGTTTATCTTTGATATTTGCCGCTGATCACATGAAAAAGAGGATGGAAAAAAGAAATTCACCTTTCGGAAAGAAAGGAATTTTGTGCTGAGCGCAGAATATTAATATTAGGAGAATGAGTTTACTTCAGATGTATCCCGGGAGGAGGCAGGGAGTATAACTATGACGATCAGAGAAAGCTTGGAACAAAGAGAAAAGGAGTATTTGAGTCCGTACGCTTCCCTCAGCATGGAGTCTAAGGGCAGGCTGAAGCCGGAGGTGGAATGTGATATCCGCCCGGCTTTTCAACGGGACAGAGATAAGATCCTTCACTGCAAGGCTTTCCGCAGGCTGAAGGACAAGACCCAGGTGTTTTTGTCTCCGGAGGGAGACCATTACCGCACCCGGCTGACTCATACGCTGGAGGTGTCTCAGAATGCCCGGACCATTGCCAAGGCTCTGAAGCTGAACGAGGATCTGGTGGAGGCCATTGCCCTGGGCCATGATCTGGGGCATACGCCTTTTGGTCATGCGGGGGAGCGGGCGCTGAACAGGGTCTGTCCCATAGGCTTCGAACACAGTCAGCAGAGCGTCAGGACGGTGGACAGGCTGGAGAGGCACGGCCATGGGCTGAATCTGACCTTTGAGGTCAGGGACGGCATCCTGAATCATCAGACCATCGGGAAGCCCCACACCCTGGAGGGCAAGGTGGTGAGGCTTTCGGATAAGATATCCTATATCCATCACGATATGGATGATGCGGTGAGGGCGGGGATTCTGAGAGAGTGTGATGTGCCGAAGGAAATCCGTGATGTGATCGGCTGTACGCCCAGCCAGCGCCTGGATCATTTTGTTCATGATATAGTGACAAACAGCATGGGGAAAAACGATATCTGCATGTCGGAGGCCATTGCCGGAGCTATGAAGCAAATGCGGCAGTTCATGTTTGAGAATGTGTATGTAAATCCCGTGGCCAAAAGCGAGGAGAAAAAGGCCGAGGAACTGATGGAAACGCTGTACCGGCATTTTATGAAAAATATCAACGATATGCCGGAGGAGTTTTTGAACCTGCTGTCGGAGGGCGAGCCCAGAGAACAGGTGGTATGCGATTATGTGGGCGCCATGACGGACCGGTTCGCCGTGGCGATTTATGAGAGGATATACATACCCAGATCATGGGCCATATAGCGCGCCGGCACGGCTTTTTAGGCCGCCGGGGAACGGCGGAGGTTTGGGGATGAGCCGAAAGTGAGGTATGGATGTACTATCCGGAAGAGCTCGTAGAAGAGATCAGACTGAAAAATGATATAGTGGATGTGGTCTCGGGATATGTAAAGCTTCAGAAAAAAGGGGGCAACCATTGGGGCTGCTGTCCCTTTCATAACGAGAAGACACCTTCCTTTGCGGTGAACGGTGCAAAACAGATGTATCACTGTTTCGGCTGCGGGGCAGGAGGAAATGTATATACTTTTGTGATGAATTATGAGAATTACTCCTTTCCCGAGGCGGTGAAGCTGCTGGCGGACCGGGCCGGCGTAGCGCTGCCGGAGATAGAGTACAACGAGGAGGTCAGAAGGCGGGAAGGAAAACGAGCCAGGCTTCTGGAGGTCAATAAGGAGGCGGCAAAGTTTTTCTATTTCCAGCTCCGCAGCCCCAGAGGCGAAAAAGGGCGGGAATATCTGGAAAAGCGGGAGCTGTCCCATGAGACCATTCATCAATTTGGCCTGGGCTATGCGGGGAAAAACGGGGCCGAGCTGGTACAGTACCTGCGAAGCAAGGGATTTTCGGACGAGCTGATCCGGGAGGCAGGGCTGGCCTCTGTCTCCGAGAAGTACGGGCTTGTCAGCCAGTTCTGGAACAGGGTCATGTACCCCATTCAGGATCTGAACCACCGGGTGATCGGCTTCGGGGGCCGTGTTATGGGAGACGGTGAGCCCAAGTATCTGAATTCTCCGGAGACGCCGGTGTTTGACAAAAGAAGAAATCTGTACGGGCTGAATTTTGCCAGGACAGCCAGATGCGGAAATATTATTCTGTGCGAGGGCTATATGGATGTAATTTCCATGCATCAGGCAGGCTTCCGACAGGCGGTGGCTTCTCTGGGAACGGCCTTTACCTCAGAGCAGGCGGTGCTCCTTAAGCGCTATACGGATAACGTTCTGCTGGCTTACGACAGCGACGGCGCCGGCGTGAAGGCGGCTCTGCGGGGAATCGGAATCCTGCGGGAGGCAGGGCTTACGGGCCGGGTTATCAACATGCAGCCCTATAAGGATCCCGACGAATTTATGAAGGCTCTTGGTAAGGAAGCCTTTCAGGAGCGCATCGATCAGGCGGAAAACAGCTTTTTCTTTGAAATCCGGATACTGGAGGGCCAGTTCGACATGGCAGATCCGGAATCCAAGACCAGGTTCCACCGGGAGATCGCCCGGAAGCTTTGCGAGTTTTCCGAGGAGCTGGAGAGGGAAAATTATCTGCAGGCGGTGGCGGAGAAATATCTTATCGGGATAGAACAGCTCCGCAGGCTGGTGACCGGCTATGCCGCCCAGACCGGGCTGGCAAAACCCCTGGCGCAGCGGCCCAGATCGGGAACCAGAAAAAAGGACCCGGAGGAAAAGGGAAAGAAGCCTCAGAGGCTGTTGCTTACATGGCTGACGGACGAGCCCGGGCTTTATGAAAAAATAAAAAAATATATTTCCGGAGCGGATTTTACGGAGGAGCTTTACCGCAAGGTGGCAGAGCGCCTGTTTCAGGATCTGGAGGAGGGAAATTATAACCCGGCCGCAGTGATCAGCATGTTTGAGGACGGGGAGGAGCAGCAGCAGGCAGCGGCGCTGTTTCATTCCAAGCTTCCCGAGTTGAACACGAAGCAGGAGCGGGAAAAGGCTTTTCACGATATCCTCCTGGCGGTGAAAAAAAACAGCTATGAATATTTTTCCGCCAGGCTGGGAACAGACATAAATGCCCTGAATCAGGTGATACAGGGCAAGAAAGCGCTGGAAGAGCTTGCAAAAGCGCATATTTCACTGGAATAAGGATATGATTTACTTGGACAGAGGTATATCACAGGGGATTCCCCCGGGGAAGGATGGAATTATTACGATGGATGAAAATACACAGGCAAGGTTTGACGAAAAGGTAAAAGAGCTGTTAGCGGTTGCAAAGAAAAAGAAGAATGTTCTGGAATACCAGGAGATCAGTGAATTTTTCGCGGACATGCCTTTGGAGGAGGAACAGTTCGAGAAGATTCTGGAGGTTTTGGACCAGAATAATGTGGACGTGCTGCGTATCACGGAGGACGACGACGTGGACACCGAGGAAATCATCCTTACAGAAGAGGATGAGGTGGACGTGGAAAATCTGGATCTGTCCATTCCCGACGGCATCAGCATCGAGGATCCTGTGCGCATGTATCTCAAGGAAATCGGAAAGGTGCCGCTGCTTTCCGCAGAGGAAGAGATTGAGCTGGCAAAGCGGATGGAGCTTGGGGACGAGGAGGCGAAAAAGCGCCTTGCGGAGGCAAACCTGCGTCTGGTGGTCAGCATCGCCAAGCGCTATGTGGGAAGAGGAATGCTGTTCCTGGATCTGATTCAGGAAGGAAATCTGGGACTGATCAAGGCGGTGGAGAAGTTTGACTATCGCAAGGGCTACAAGTTTTCCACCTATGCCACCTGGTGGATCCGCCAGGCTATTACCAGAGCCATTGCGGATCAGGCAAGAACCATTCGGATTCCTGTGCATATGGTGGAGACCATCAATAAGCTGATCCGCGTCAGCAGACAGCTGCTTCAGGAGCTGGGCAGAGAGCCTTCTCCCGAGGAGATCGCTGAGGAGATGCGGATGCCGGTGGACCGGGTGCGGGAAATTCTAAAGATCAGCCAGGAGCCGGTGTCGCTGGAGACGCCTATCGGC